>Ga0164243_10001769_pt1 | contig 36176 bp, 31 predicted proteins | sample OricompcompostOP_FD_108781 | JGI IMG/M metagenome (GOLD analysis project Ga0164243, IMG submission 108781) | Organic Plus compost microbial communities from Emeryville, California, USA - Original compost - Organic plus compost (OP) | ecosystem: Engineered > Solid waste > Mixed feedstock >...
GACGGTGTAGGTGGTGCCCGAGCCGGTCACGGAGGTGACGGAGGCGGTGGCGGTGCCGGAGAGCCGGACGTCGTTCTCGGTGAAGCCGCTGACCGGCTCGGAGAAGACGGCGGTGAACCGGATCGGTGAGGCGTTCGTGGGGTCCGCCTGACCGGCCGCCTGGTTGATCGTCACGGTGGGCGGGACGTTGTCGAAGGTGACGGTGCCGTCGGTGCTGGTCGACGCGGTGTTGGAGTTGCCGGCCGCGTCGTGGGCGGCATCGGCCGGGATCGTCGCGGTGATCGTGCCGGACCCGGTCGCGTCCACGTCGATGGTGTACGTGGTGCCCGATCCCGTCACGGACGACACCGAGGCGGTCGCGGTGCCTGAGAGCTGGACGTCCTCCTTGGTGAAGTCGGAGACCGGCTCGGAGAAGACGGCGGTGAACCGGATCGGTGAGGTGTTGGTGGGGTCGGCCTGCCCGGAGGCCTGGTCGATCGTCACGCTCGGCCGGGTCGTGTCGGCGACGGGCTTGGTGTAGGTCACCTGCGCGAGCCCGCTGCCGCTGCGCACGCCGTCCTCGATCGTGCCGCCGGGGGCGTGGCTCGAGCCGCCGCCCCCGCCGCCTCCACCGCTGAGCTCGCACGGGTCGGGTGAGCCCTCGATGGTGCAGGAGAGGCGGCTGCCGCCGGCGCCGCCGCCCCCGCCGCCGTACCAGCCGCCACCGCCGCCACCGCCGGAGAAGCCGACGTAGAGCTCCCCGAGGAGGAGCCATCCACCGTTCCCGCCTTGGCCGGCGGTCCCGGCGGTGCCGGGTGCGGGGTCGGGCAGCGGATAGAGGGTGGCGCCGCTCTCGCCGCCGTCGCCCCCGGCACCGGCGGTGCCCGGGTCACCGCCCTCGCCGCCCAGGACGGGATTCGCGCTGGTGGTGGATCCGCCGCGCTGCCCCTTCTCGCCGCTCGCGCCCCCGTCGGCCCCCGCTCCGAGGCAGTTGGTCGACCCGCATCCCACCGAGCCCCCGGCCGCGCCTGCGCCGGCGCCGCCGCCACCTCCGGCGACCAGGATCCGGTCGGCGAGCCCGTCGCCGCCGGCGCGGACGTCGGTGGCGCCTCCGCCGCCACCGGCGCCTCCCGCAGAACCGTCGCCGCCGCCGTTGTAGCCGCCCTTGCCGAACTGTGAGTTGGCGCCGCCCACCCCGCCGACCCGGATGCTCAGCGTCGACCCCGGGGCCACGGCGATCGTCGAGGTGACGTGTGCGCCCTTGCCGCCGGCCTTGGCGCTGTCCGACTGGCCCTGGGCGCCCCAGAGGTCGAACGTCGCCTGGGTCACCCCGTCGGGGACCGTCCAGGACTCAGGCGCGCCCGAGTAGGTGAAGGTGCAGGTGACGGTGGCGCCGTTGTCGACGCAGCCTCCCGACGGCTCGGCCGCGCTCGCGGCCGGCAGCACGGCGGGGACGGTCAGGCCCGAGAGGCCCAGCGCGAGCGCGCCTCCTGCCGCTGCGGCGATCCGGGCGGGCGAGAACAGACGACTCATGGCTTCCCTCTCCGACGATGCCCCTACGGGTCCCGGTAACGGTGGCAGAAGGAGGGCGTCACGGCCTCGGAAACGAGCGAACAACCGGTCTGGACCACCGGGGACGAGCGGACGCCGGCGGGCGGCTCCGTCGCGCGGCGGGCCAGCCGGTAAAAGCCCCTCCTTACCGGACTTTGCGCAGGCGGATGCGGCATTCCCGGAAGTCCTGGGGTCGTCGTCCAGACCGCTTTCCGGCGAGGAGGACCGAGCGGGTCCGCCGTCGCTACCCTGCCGACGTCTCTCGGGGCTGATTTCTCGAAACCACATGGGGAGCCCGAGTTGATCGCTGTTCTCGCGCCACGAAAGTTCGTCAGTCTCGGCCGTCTGGTGGCGCTCGCCGTCGCCGCCCTGGTCATCGGGCTGCTGGCCGCGCCGCCGGCGTCCGCGGCCGACGGCACCATCACCGGCAGGGTCACCGCCGACGCCAACGGCCTGCCTGTCCAGGGCATCGAGGTGTCGGTGGAGACGCCGATCGTCCACGCCGACGGCACCACGACCTGGGTCGAGCACCAGGCCGAGGGAGCTCGCGCCGTCACCAACGCCGACGGCGAGTACGTCGCGTCGGTGCCGCCGGGCACGGCGTACCGCGTCGGCTTCCACGGCAGCGGCTTCGTGCCGGAGTACTACGCCAACCAGCCGACCCGCGAGACCGCGAACCTGGTGACCGTCCGGGACGGCGCCACCACGCGGAGCATCGACGCGAGCCTCGCGGCGCTGCGCGGCGGCGCGATCACCGGCCGGGTGACCAACCGGGCCGGCGAAGGGGTCGCCGGGGTCCAGGTCTCGGTGCTCCGGCTGCTCGTCGACGCCGCGGGCGGCCGCCGGTGGCTGCCGGTCGCCGCGGGCTCCACCGGCCCGCAGGGCGGCTACCTGGTCCCGAACGTGCCGGCCGGCACCTACCGGATCGGCTACGCGACGAGCGCCTACGAGCCGCGGTTCTGGCCGAACGCCAACAACATCGAGGAGGCCGGCGACGTCGTCGTCACCGACGGCGCCAGCCTGCGCCGGGACGTCACCGTCTACTTCATGGCCAACATCCGCGGGCAGATCCGGATCGGGTCGCCGACCGGTGACCCCTACACCAGCGGCGGCAAGATCGAGGCGCTGCGCGAGGTCACCGTCACCGTCGCGCCCGGCCAGGTGAAGACCTTCTGGGAGGTCGCCGGCGGCGACGACACCCTGGTCGACGGCAACTACGACTTCTACGTGCCGGGGGACAGCTACCGCTTCCGGCTGACCCTGCCCGACGGCAGCAAGACGTACCTGCCATTCCTGTCGAACCTCCGCCAGGCCGACGAGTACGTCGTCCCCTCCGAGCAGGTCACCCGGATCCCCAACGCCGGGCTGCCGCGGACCGGCAACCTGATCGGCTGGGTGTACGACGGCAACGGTGACCCGGTGGGCGCGGGTGACGTCGAGATCGAGGTCTTCTACGAGTTCGTCGACCAGATCAACAACGGCGTCAACATCCGCAGCTGGGAGCGGGTCCGCGCGGTGCCGACCACCAAGGACGGCTCCTTCCTGCTGCGGCTGCTGCCCCGCGACTACAAGGTCCGGGTCAACACCCCGGGCCTGGGCCGGCAGCACGACGAGTACTACCTCGACCTGCCGGCCACCCCGCAGGGCTTCGACGACGCCGAGCTGGTGCGCGTGTGGGAGAACAGCTCGTCCTTCCTGCAGGACATCTACGTCGGCCAGAGGCAGGCCGTCACCGTGGAGTCCCCGCCGTGGGTCGAGGGCGGCGCCAAGGCCGGCTCGACGCTGACGGCGCACCGCGGCACGTGGGCACCCGCCGGCGTCACGACCAGCATCCAGTGGCTGGCCGACGGCCAGCCGATCGCCGGGGCGACCGGGACGACGTACCAGATCCCGGCGTTCGGCGGCGCCGGCAAGCGGTACGCCGTCCGGGTCACCGGCCGCAAGACCGGCCTGACCTCGACCGCGACCACCTCGATCGCCACCGGACCGGCCGCGAACGCGCTCCTCGGCTCCGCTGCGTTCGAGAACCGGGCGCTGCCGACGGTCGAGGGCGTCCCGGTGACCGGCGGCACCCTCACCGCGCACAGCGGGCAGTGGAGCGTGCCACCCTCGGGAGTCTCCTACCAGTGGATGGCCAACGGCCTGAACATCCCGGGCGCCACCGGCCGGACGCTGGTGCTCGACGGCGACACCCTGGGCAAGCGGATCAGCGTGCGGGTCACCGCGGGGGCGGGCAACCAGAGCGCCTCCGCCACCTCGGCCCAGACCGGGGTGGTGACCGTGGGCGCGATCACCAACCGGGCCCTGCCGACGGTCTCCGGCAACGCGGCGATCGGCGAGACGCTCACCGCCCAGCCCGGCACCTGGTCGGTCGACGGCGCCAGCTTCGGCTACCAGTGGCTGGCCGACGGGGCGGTGATCCCGGGCGCCACCACGGCGACGTTCACGCCCGGCGAGTCCGAGGTCGGGCACCGGATCTCGGTGCGGGTGACCGCGTCCAGGACCGGGTTCGTCAGCTCGAGCGCGGAGTCCGCCCGGACCGCGCCGGTCGCCGGCGAGCCGACGGTCCTCAACGACGAGGAGCCGGTGGTCGTCGGGACGCCCCGGGTGGGGGTCACGCTGACCGCCGACGAGGGCGAGTGGACGCCGGAACCGACGTCGTACGGGTACCAGTGGTTCGCGAACGGGACGCTCGTCCCCGGCGCCACCGGACGCACCTACACGCCGGTCGCGGGTGACGTCGGCAAGCGGCTCAGCGTCCGGGTGACGGCGCGGAGGTCCGGACTCGTGGACGGTGTGGCCACGTCCGCCGAGAGCGCCCCGGTCGCGGACGCCGGCGAGGGGCCGATCCAGGTGACCGGGGAGCCGCGGGTCTTCGGCTCGCCCCGGCTCGGCCGGACGCTCACCGCCGACCCCGGCACCTACGCGCCGGAGGACATCGCGGTCGCCTACCAGTGGGTCCGCGACGGCAAGGGCATCCCGGGAGCCAACCAGCAGACCTACCAGGTGGGACCGCGGGACCTCGGCAGGCGGGTCGCGGTCGTGGTGGCCTACTACCGCACCGCCGACGACGCCGTGGTCCACACCTCGCGGCCGGTCAGGGTCGCGAAGTCCTCGTCCAGCGTCCGGGTGGCGCAGCGCTCGGTGCGCAAGGGCGTGCGGCTGAGCATCACGGTGGTCGCGGACGGCGTCCGCGCCGTCACCGGCGTGGTGCGGGTGAAGACGCGGGGCGTCGTGGTCGGCCGGGCCAGGCTCAGCGACGGCCGGGCGCGGATCCTGCTGCGCCACCTCGCCCCCGGCACGCACCGCCTCCGCGTCGTGTACGGCGGGGAGGCCCGGGTCGGCTCCGGCCGGCAGTCGGTGTTCGTCACCGTCCCGCGGTAGCCCCACGCGGGCCCGGGTGGCCGGCCGTCCATCCCCATGTGGACAGGCCGCCCGGGCCCCCGGGCCTCGCGGTGGGCGGGGAGACCCGGCTCAGGCGAAGACGTCGACGTGCACGTGGTCGCGGTGCTCGAGGATCGTCCGGTCGCCGGATCGGGCCGGCGGGTCGTAGTCGCGCCAGCCCCCGCCCCTGCCGGCCCTCCAGATCCGGTCGTCGAAGATCACCGTCTGGATGTCGAGCCGGTCGGCCATGCCGACGAGGTAGTGCGCGATCGCCCAGCCGCGGGTGCGGTTCTGCTCGTTGACCGGTCGCACGAAGATGTCGACCGCGCGGCCGTCGTAGTGCGTCGAGCCCTCCATGTGCCCGTCCCGCGCCCCGCCGGGCTGGAAGCCGCCGAGCCTCAGGTCGCCGAACATGCCCAGCACCTCACGCCGTACGGCGTCCGCACGGTGGGTCAGCCCGCTGTCGGTGAGCCGCTCGTCGGCCTCCTCGGCGTCGCCGTCGATGTCGCAGCCGAACGCCTCGGGGGAGTGGCCGGTGAGCGCGGACGCGAGCGCCCGGGCGTCGGCCTCGTGGTCGGCGTAGGCGTTGGGGAAGGCGGAGCGCTGCACCCGCTGGGCGGCGACGGTGATCTCCATCGACTGGTAGCCGTCGACCCGCTCCAGGGCGTCGTAGAAGGTGTTGGTCGCGTAGACCGGGTCCAGGATCTGCTCGCGGGTGCCCCAGCCCTGCGACGGGCGCTGCTGGAAGAGCCCGAGGGAGTCCCGGTCACCGACCTCGAGGTTGACCAGGTCGGACTCCTGGTACGCCGTCGCCAGCGCGATCGACGCGGCCCGCGCCGGCATCCCGCGGCGGACGGCGATCGCGGCGATCAGCGCCGCGTTCTCGGCCTGCTCGACGGTCAGCCGGACCCGGTGGCCGTCGACCTCGACGGTGCACTCGTCGGAGGCGCCGAAGAACGAGTCGCCGTCGCGGAGGACGGCGATCCCCACGGCCACGAAGAGCCCGAGCACGGCGACGCCGACCACCGCCGTCCACGCACGTCCGCTCACACCGGTAAGTCTGCGGGGGCGATGGTTGAGGACTTCCTGAGGAGTCAACCTGACGAAGCCAGCCCGGGAAGTCGACCCCAGAGCGTCGGCCGGGCGTCAGTTGGCGTGCAGGTCGGCGTTGAGCCTGATGCCCTCGCGCTTCCACGGGACCGCCTCGACCGTGCCGGTGACCGAGTTGCGGCGGAAGAGCACGTTGGACGCCCCGGACAGGTCGGCGGCCTTGATCACCTTGGGCTTGCCGTCGATGTCGGAGATCGTCACCTTGGTGCCGGCGGTGACGTAGCAGCCGGCCTCGACGACGCAGTCGTCGCCGAGCGAGATGCCGATGCCGGAGTTGGCGCCGAGCAGGCAGCGCTCGCCGACGGAGATCACCTCGGTGCCGCCGCCGGACAGCGTGCCCATGATCGAGGCGCCGCCGCCGACGTCCGAGCCGTCGCCGACCACGACGCCCGCCGAGATCCGGCCCTCGACCATCGAGGTGCCGAGGGTGCCGGCGTTGTAGTTGACGAACCCCTCGTGCATCACGGTGGTGCCCTCGGCGAGATGGGCGCCGAGGCGGACCCGGTCGGCGTCGGCGATGCGGACGCCGGTCGGGACGACGTAGTCGACCATCCGCGGGAACTTGTCGACGCCGTACACCGCGACGTGCACGCCGGCGGCCCGGAGCCGGGCCCGGGTGGCCTCGAACCCCTGGACCGCGCAGGGGCCGGCCGAGGTCCACACGACGTTGGTCAGCGCCCCGAAGATGCCGTCCATGTTGATGGTGCGCGGCGCGACCAGCCGGGTCGAGAGCAGGTGCAGCCGCAGCCAGGCGTCCTCGGCCGTCTCGATGGGGGACTGCAGGTCCTCGACCACCACCCGGCGGACCTCGCGGGTGACCGCGCGGGCGTCGTCCTTGCCCTCGAGCGCGGTCAGCTCGGCCGGCGCCTCGGAGCCGTCGGGCTCGCCGAGCGCGGGCGACGGGAACCAGAGGTCCAGCACGTTGCCGTCGGTGTCGAGCGTGGCCAGTCCGTGGCCCCAGGCGGTCGTGGGTGCGTCAGTCACGCTCAGCCACTGTAGTGGTCGGCCTCGCTACTGGCCGGTGCGGCCGTCGATGCACTCGCGGAGCAGGTCGGCGTGGCCGCAGTGGCGGGCGTACTCCTCGATCAGGTGGACGACGATGTCGCGGATCTCGACCGCGTCGCCGTCGACGAGCACCTGCTCGCCGAGCGAGTCGACGCCGTTGAGGTAGCGCCGGGCGTGGTCCACCTCGCGGTGCCAGGACTCCCAGGCGTCGGCGACCACCGCGTCGTCGGCGACGGCGCCGTTGAAGTCCCAGTCCTTGTCCTCCTCGGTGCGGTAGAGGCGGGGGAGCTCGGGGTGACCCTCGAGGACCCGGCGGGTCCAGGAGTGCTCGACCCGGGCGAGGTGCCGGACCAGCCCGAGGAGCGAGAGGTTCGACGGCGGGACGGACCTGCGGGCCATCTGCTCGGCGTCGAGGCCCTCGCACTTCATCTCGAGGGTCATCCGGTAGCGGTCCAGGTACTCGACCAGCACCTCCTTCTCCCCGGACGGCTGCTCGTCGGAGTGGCGCGGGTCGTGCTCGGGGTCGACCCACAGCTCGGGGTACCTGCGCGGGGGCTGCCGTTCGGCCATGGCCTCATAGTGATTGGTGCCGGACGGATCGGCACCCGTATTCTTTGGCGCACAGGCGTCTGAGCCGTCATCAGCGGCGAGCCTCCGGAAGAACAGTTCGGTGGTCGAGGAGGTCGCGCAGCGACCGTCTCGAGACCGGGCCCAGTAGAACCGGACGGGTAGGCCCGTCACAGCCGTCAACGAGCGGTCGGTCCCGGACGGGGCCGGCAAGCGAGGTGGTACCGCGGCACCCGTCGTCCTCGCGCAGAAGGACCAGACGACGACGTACGCGAAGGAACCCCCCATGACCTATCCGAAGGTCTCCACCGGCGCCCACCGCACGGTCAGCTCCAACCCGAACTTCCCGGAGATCGAGGAGCGGGTGCTCGCGTACTGGAAGGACGACGACACCTTCCGCGCCTCGGTCGAGCAGCGCGACGCCGGCGAGAACGGGTCCAACGAGTTCGTCTTCTACGACGGGCCGCCGTTCGCCAACGGGCTGCCGCACTACGGCCACCTGCTCACCGGCTACGTCAAGGACCTGATCCCGCGCTACCAGACCATGCGCGGCCGCCGGGTCGAGCGCCGGTTCGGCTGGGACACCCACGGCCTGCCCGCCGAGCTCGAGGCGATGAGCCAGCTCGGGCTGAAGACCACCGAGGAGATCCACGAGCTCGGCGTCGAGAAGTTCAACGAGGCCTGCCGCTCCTCGGTCATGCAGTACACCCAGGAGTGGCGCGACTACGTCACCCGCCAGGCCCGCTGGGTCGACTTCGACCACGACTACCGGACCTACAACCCGGAGTACATGGAGTCGGTGATCTGGGCCTTCAAGCAGCTCTACGACAAAGGGCTGATCTACGAGGGCTTCCGGGTGCTGCCGTACTGCTGGAACGACGAGACGCCGCTGTCCAACCACGAGCTGCGGATGGACGACGACGTCTACCAGAACCGCCAGGACCCCGCCGTCACCGTCGGCTTCACGGTGACCACCGCGGGCCCGTTCGAGGGCGCCAAGCTGCTCACCTGGACCACGACGCCGTGGACGCTGCCCAGCAACCTGGCCGTGATGGTCGGCACCGACATCGACTACGTCATGGTGGGGGAGGAGCGGTACATCATCGCCGAGGCCCGGCTGTCGGCGTACTCCCGCGAGCTGGGCGACGACCCGCAGGTGGTCTGGCGGGGCAAGGGCTCCGACCTGCTCGAGCTGACCTACACGCCGCCGTTCTCCTACTACGCCGGGCGCGAGCGGGCGTTCCGGGTGGTCGCCGCCGACGAGGCGGTCACGACGACCGACGGAACCGGGCTGGTGCACAGCGCCGGTGCGTTCGGTGAGGTCGACAAGGAGGTCACCGACCGCGAGGGCATCGAGCCGGTCATGCCGGTGGGCAAGGACGGCCGGTTCACCGAGCCGGTCGATGAGTACGCCGGGATGCTCGTCTTCGACGCCAACCTGGCGATCATCGACGACCTCAAGACCGGCGGCGGCAAGGTCACCCCGGGCACCGTGCTGCTGCGCCGGGAGACCTACGACCACTCCTACCCGCACTGCTGGCGGTGCCGGGAGCCGCTGATCTACAAGGGCGTCTCGTCCTGGTTCGTCGCGGTGACGAAGTTCAAGGACCGGATGCTCGAGCTCAACCAGGAGATCACCTGGGTGCCCGAGCACATCAAGGACGGCCAGTTCGGCAAGTGGCTCGAGAACGCCCGCGACTGGTCGATCACCCGCAACCGGTTCTGGGGCTCGCCGGTGCCGGTGTGGCGCAGCGACGACCCGGCGTACCCGCGGATCGACGTCTACGGGTCGTTCGAGGAGCTGGAGCGCGACTTCGGCACGCTGCCGCGCGACCGCGAGGGCAACCCCAACCTGCACCGGCCCTACATCGACGAGCTGGTCCGGCCCAACCCGGACGACCCGACCGGGAAGTCGATGATGCGGCGGGTGCCCGACGTGCTCGACGTGTGGTTCGACTCCGGGTCGATGTCGTACGCCCAGGTGCACTACCCGTTCGAGAACGCGGACTGGTTCGAGCACCACTTCCCGGCCGACTTCATCGTCGAGTACATCGGCCAGACCCGCGGCTGGTTCTACACGCTGCACATCCTGGCCTCGGCGATCTTCGACCGGCCGGCGTTCTCGACCTGCGTCTCGCACGGGATCGTGCTCGGCTCCGACGGCAACAAGATGTCGAAGTCGCTGCGCAACTACCCGAACGTCTACGAGGTCTTCGACCGCGACGGCGCCGACGCGATGCGGTGGTTCCTGATGTCGTCGCCGATCCTGCGCGGCGGCAACCTGATCGTCACCGAGCAGGGCATCCGCGACTCGGTGCGCCAGGTGCTGCGGCCGCTGTGGAACAGCTGGTACTTCTTCGCGCTCTACGCCAACGCCGCCAACGACGGCGCCGGCTACACCGCGACGACGTCCACCGGCGCCACCGACCCGCTCGACCGCTACCTGCTGGCCAAGACCCGGCAGTACGTCGAGGCGATGACCGAGCAGCTCGACCACTACGAGGTCGCCAACGCGTGCGACTCCACGCGCGCGTTCCTCGACGTACTGACGAACTGGTACATCCGGCGCTCCCGGGACCGGTTCTGGCAGGACGACGTGGCGGCGTTCGACACGCTGTACACGGTGCTCGAGGTGGTCTGCCGGGTCACCGCGCCGCTGCTGCCGCTGACCACGGAGGAGGTGTGGCGCGGGCTGACCGGCGGCCGGTCGGTGCACCTGGAGGACTGGCCGTCCGCGGACGCGCTGCCGGCCGACGACGCCCTGGTGGCCCGGATGGACCAGGTGCGTGAGGTCTGCTCGGCGACCTCCGCGCTGCGCAAGGCCCGCACGCTGCGCAACCGGCTGCCGCTGTCGACGCTCACCGTCGTGGTCGACGACCCCGACTCGCTGCGCGAGTTCGAGGGGATCATCGCCGACGAGGTCAACGTCAAGCAGGTGCGGCTGGTCGCGGCCGACTCCGACGAGGCGGCGGCGTACGGCGTCTCCCAGCGGCTCACCGTCAACGCCCGCGCCGCCGGCCCGCGGCTCGGCAAGGACGTGCAGATCGCGATCAAGGCCTCGAAGTCCGGCGACTGGTCGGTCGACGAGGCGGGCGTGGTCACCGCCGGCGGACTGGTGCTCCAGGAGGGCGAGTACACCCTCGAGACCGTCGCCGGCACCGACGACACCGACTCCGCGACCGGCATCCTGCCCGGCGGCGGGTTCGTCGTGCTCGACACCGAGGTGACCCCGGAGCTGGCGGCCGAGGGCCTGGCCCGCGACCTGGTGCGCGCGGTCCAGCAGGCCCGCCGCAACGCCGACCTCGAGGTCTCCGACCGGATCTCACTGGCGATCGCCGGCTCGGCGGCCGTGCAGGACGCGGCCCGCACCCACGAGGCGCTGATCACCCGCGAGACGCTGGCGACGTCGTACGTCGTCGCCGACGAGGTCGGCGAGGCCGAGCAGGTCGAGACCGTCACCGTCGGTGACGGGCAGGAGGCGGTCGTCGCGGTGACGCGCGCCTGAGTGCCCGGCGTGCACGTCATCGTTCAATTGTTGGGAAATTTCGGCTGATTCGGCCTCTGAGGGCGGAATTCGCCAGCAATTGAACGGTTATGCGCACGAGGAGCGCCGCGGAGCCGCCCCCTCAGCAGGGCGGGGCGTACGGCGTGTCGGGGACGTACTGCGCCCACTCCTGCCGCGTGATGGGGGTGCCGGCGGCGGCGCAGATCCGCTCCCGGACCGTGTCGACGTCGGTCGTCCAGAAGGTGGTGACGCCGTCGGCGCCCGCGCCGGCGTACCCGGCCGCGGTGGGGTGGTGCGCCACCTGGTAGGTCTCGGTGCCGAGCCCGCCGAGCTCGGCGCGCAGCCGGGCGCGGGCGCCGTCGAACGACCAGACCCACAGATGGCCGTCGGCGCTCGCCGCCGCGAGCTCGGAGCCGTCGGGGCTCGCGGAGACGCCCCAGACCGTGTCGGTGGGGCCGCGCAGCGGGTCGCCGATCGGCACCGGGGCGGTCGGGTCGGAGACGTCCCACAGCCGGACCACCTCGTCGACGCCGCCGGTGACCAGGGTCCTCCGGTCCGGGCTGAACAGCACCGCGTAGACGTCGTTGTCGAAGCCCGTGATCGGCGGCAGTCCCTCGACCGTCTCGCCCAGCCGCCAGAGGCGGACCTCGTCGTCGGCCGTGCCCGCGGCGAGCAGCGAGCCGTCGTGGTTGAAGCCGAGCCCGATGGTGACGGTGCCGGTCGACAGGTCGTGCTCCAGCCGGGGCGGGCCCGCCGCCGTGGCGTCGTACACCTTGACCGAGCCGTCGTCGGCGGCCGTGGCGAAGTGCCGGCCGTCGGGGCTGAACTGCACGTTCTCGATCAGCGCGCTCGCGGCCTGCAGCACGACGGGCCGGTGCGCGGGGTGCTCGAGGTCCCAGGTCACGACGTCGCCGGTGAGCGTGCCGGCCACGAGGCGTCGGCCGTCGGGGGACACCGCGACGACGCCGTCGAGCGTTCCGGCGTCCGGTGGCCCGAGGAACTGCCGTCCGGTCGCGCGTGGTGACCAGGGCTCGCTGCTGTCGAGCTCGACGACCCGGGGATCGTTGTTGCCGACGCCGACGTACAGCAGGTCGCCGTCCGCGGTGTACGAGAGCGCCCAGATGCTGTCGCCGAACCCGGTGACGCGCGGACCGTCGAGCAGCCAGACCCGGGTGACGCCGTCGATGGACCCGGTGAGCACGCGCTCGGTACCGGCGACGAAGGCGAGGGACGTGTAGTTGGTGTCGCCGACGAAGCTGTCCTCCAGCGTCCAGTCCTCGGTGCGCCACGTCTGCACGATCCCGCTGGACCCGGCGACGCCGAGCCGGCCGCCGTCGGCGTCGAAGGCGACCGCGTTGACGTAGGACGGGTAGCCGGTGAGCGACTCGTGGGCCTCGCGCGGCTCGGCGCCGCTCACGTCCCACAGGCGCACCTGACGGTCCCGGCCCGCCGCGGCGAGCAGCCCGCCGTCGGGGGAGAAGGCGACCGAGTTGACCCAGTTCGTGTCCCGCCCGGCGGGGAGCGTGTGGAGCAGGCGCAGCCGCCCGTCCGTGACGCTCCAGAGGCGTACGGCGCCGTCGCCGCTGCCGGTGGCGATCCGGCCGTCCGGGGCCACGGCGACGTACTGGACCGAGCCGCCGAAGGCGTCGGTGGACGCGAGCGGGACCGCCGTACCGGCCGCCAGCCGCCAGCCGAAGAGCCCGGGACCGCTCGTGGCCGCCCACAGCTGGGAGCCGTTCGCGGCGAAGGCGACCGCCTGGATGGCTGCGCCGGGACCGTCGAGCTCGGCGGGCCAGGCCGTGGGGTGCGCGGGGTCCGAGACGTCGAGGAGGGTCAGCCGACCGTGCGACCCGCCCACCGCCAGCAGGGCGCCGTCCGGACTGAACTCGGCGGCGTACAGTCCGCCCCCGCCCCGGGCGTCGACGGTGGCCAGGACCCGCGGCACCTCGCCTTCGGCGCTGTCCCAGATCCGGACCTTGCCGTTCGCGGCGACGGTGGCGAGCAGCGACCCGTCGGGCGAGGCCACGGCGCGCATCTCGCCCTCCACGCCGACGAGCCTCGTGGCCACCCCGGTGGCGCTGACGTCGAGGACCGCCGAGGTGGCCTCGACCGTCGGCGCGATGTCGTAGGCCGCGAGCGCCAGCTGCATGGCGAGCGGCGGGTCGGTCTCGCGCAGCTGCGTCGCCTGGAGCGCGACCTGGCGGGAGAGTGCCTCGTCGCGCGTGGTCGTCGCGATGTCACGCTGCGCGGCCGCCTCGTCGAGGGCCCGGACCAGGACGATCGACAGCCCGCTCGCGATCAGGGCGAGCGCCGCGACCACGCCCAGGAGGACCAGCAGCCGCTGCTGCTTGTGCCGCTCGTCCCGCTGCTCCGCCTGCTGCCGGGCGGTGCTGGCCTCGACCAGGGCGGTCTCGGAGGCGCTGAGCCAGCCGGGCTGGCGCTCGAGCAGCCCCGCCGCGAGCGCCAGGGCACTCCCGCGGAGCAGGCCACCGGGGTCCCGTCCGGTGCTCTCCCAGTCACGGGCGGACGACGCGACGCGGCGCCGGACCGTCAGGTCGTCGCGGTCCTCGGCGACCCAGTCGCGCAGCCGCGGCCACACCTCGATCAGGACCTCGTGGCTGATCTCCAGCGTCGAGGCGGTCGCGGTGAGGATGCGCTGGGAGACGAAGGCCTCGATCACCTCGGCCAGGTCGTGGGACTCCATCAGCTCCGCGTGGCCGACGCGTCGCCTCGTGGCGGTCCCGTCGTCGTCGACGCTGACGAGCTGCGAGAGCAGGGCGCGCGCGGTCTCCTGCCCGGCGGGGGTCAGGCCGGTGTAGACCTCCTCGGCCGTCCGCTGCACCGCGCCCGCGACGCCGCCGGTGGCGAGGTAGTCGGCGGCTCGCAGCACGCGGTCGGCGGAGCGGTTCCAGGTCGTCAGCAGGGCGTGCGACAGGAGCGGGAGCGAGCCCGGGTCGGGGGTGCCCTTGGCCGAGACGTCCCGCACCAGCAGGTCGACCAGCTCGTTCTCGACACTCCACCCCGCGCGGGCGGCCGGCTCGACGATGACCCGCCGCAGCGCGTCGGCCGACATCGGCCCGACGACCAGCGACTGCGTCGAGACCAGCGGGAAGAGCGCCGGCTCGTCCAGCGCGGTCCCGAAGAAGTCGGCCCGCAGGCCCAGGACGACGACGGTCCGGGCGCCCGGGCCGGCGAGGTCGGTCAGCAGCTCGAGGAAGGCGGTGCGCTCGGTCGCGTCGACCTGGTCGGAGAACAGCTCCTCGAGCTGGTCGAGCACCAGCAGGTCGGGCCACTCCGGGCCCGCACCGCTCCGCCGTACCGCCTGGACGGCGGCGAGCGGCGCGGCGCCGGGCACCGTCACCTCTGCGGCGGCGCCCTCCGCCCGCGCCCGAGCGACCAGGCCGGCGCGGAGGGCGGCGCCCTCCGCCCGCGCCCGAGCGACCAGGCCGGCGCGGAGGAGCGACGACTTGCCGCTCCCGGACGCGCCCAGCACGGTCAGCACCTGGGGTCGCGCGACCTGGGCGCGCAGCTCGGCCACCCGTGCGGCCAGCTCGGCCACGACGTCCTCCCGGCCGACGAACCACTCCGCGTCGTCGACGTCGTAGCTCTCCAGGCCGCGGTACGGCGCGGGGGTCCGGCCGCGCCGCTCCCGGCCAGCCCGCCGCGCGCGCTCCAGCGCGTCCTGCCAGGCGGCCTCGTCGTCGGCCCCGAGGACCTCGAGCAGGACGTGGAAGGCGGCCGTCTGGCTGACCGTCGGCAGGTGCCGGCCGCTGAAGTACCCGCCCAGCGTCGCCGACGGGATGCCGGTGGCGCGGCTGACCTGCCGGATGCTCATGCCGGCCCGGGCGCGGAGGGCGGTCAGCGCCGCGGCGAGGTCGGCGGTGGTCCGTACGGACTCCGGACCGGTGGGGTCCGTACGCCGACTCGTGTCCTCCGTGGTCACGACCCGTGACCGTAGGTACCGGGGGTTGTCAGCGCGGGAAGATCTCCCACTCTTTGCCGACTGGACTGTACGGGCTTGTACGGACCGGTGCGGACGGCGACAGATGTGTCGGGCGTCTGTGCCAAGGTCCCGGTGCTCGTCTCGGGGGGCGCACCCTTGTCCGTCTCCTCAGGAGGGTCTCCTGTGACGTGTACCTGCGATCCCCGGCACCTGGGGGTCGGCGGCTACGACGCCGGCTGCCCCCTGCACGATGCGCGGCATCGGTCTCGGTCCGGCCCGGCGTCGTCGACGGAGGCGGCGTCGGTGGCGGGGGCCAGGCGAGCTGCGACGCGGCCGCGGCATCGTGACCGCCGTACCCCGGTCGTGCGCACGATCGCGCAATTGTTGGCGAAAATCCGGTGCGCGAGGGCCTGAGGCCGGAACGCGCCGACAATTGAACGGTTATGCGCACCAGGGCCGGGCCGGCCTCGCCCCGGGAGGACCTCGTCAGGCGGAGTGCGCGCGGGTGTAGTGGGCGCGCAGCAGGTCCTGGCCCCAGTCGTCTCGCAGGTGCCGCCACACCGAGTGGGCGTGGTTGGCGTCGTCCTGGGTGTTGTCGTACTCGATGAGGAACTCGGGGCCGCGCACGCAGTAGTAGTGCCCCTCGCCCGGGTCGGTCGGACCGGCCCAGGCGAACCGCACCGCGTCGTCCGGCGCCTCGAGCGCATCGGCCCAGCAGCGGTCGGCGTAGTCGCGGGGCGCGCGGTCGAAGTAGCGGCGGACCAGCCGGCCGAGGAGCTCCCGCTGGTCGGGCCGGAGCAGGTCGCGGCCGATCCCGGCCGGCAGCAGGCTCGGGTCGGCGACCGGGTCGTGGCGGGTGAGGATGTCGTCCGGCGCACGCTCCGCGGGCACGCCCAGCCGGCGCTGGTCGGGGTCGAGCGAGGTCGCCAGCTCCCGGGCCAGGTCCTCCTCGACGCCGAGCAGCCGGCTGCCGGTCGGCAGGCGGGCCGGCTCCGAACCCAGGAAGTGCGGGGTGATCGTCGTGTCCTCCCCGACCACGACCACGTGGACGGCGAGGTGGTGACCGTTGACCCGCCAGCCCCAGGGAGCGTCCCCGTCCGGGTCGCCGAGCACCCGCAGCCAGTACCGGTCGCCGTCCGGCCAGGAGCCGGTGGCGAGCTGACGCCGTACCCGTTCCACCTCGACGGCGCCCTCCGCGAGGTCACCGCCCTGGATCGAGTGGGCGGACCGGAGCAGCTCGACGAAGAGCGCGTGCTGCTCGCCGTCGAGGTCCTCCACGGGCAGGCCGGGTCGGTCGCCGGGCAGGTAGGTCCACTCGGTGAGGCGGGGGTCGTCGAGGGACCCGCGGGCGAGGTCGCGCTCGAGGTCGCTCAGTGAGGCGAGAAAGGCGCGCGCGCAACGGGCAGTGGACAGGGCCGAGATCTCCACGAGGTCATCCTGCCCCGGGGGTGGTCACCGCATTCCTGGAGGTCCGGCGGCTTGGAGAAGAGGTCCGCGCCACAGGGGTCACAGGAGCCACAGCGGGTGACGAATCTTCCCCTTCTTGCACGAAGTTTCGTTCGACAACCGGAAGATTCACCGGTTAACCGGTGAATCTTCCCGCCGCTCACCCCAGCCCGAGCCGCCCCGCCAGCCGGTCGAGGTAGCCGACCACCTCGTCGGGCGACCGGTCGGGCACGCCCCAGATCAGCTCGGTGGCACCGGCGTCGGCCCAGGCGGCGAGGTCGTCGGGGGAGGGCTTGGCGGCGATCAGCACGTGGATCTCCGGAGCGCCGGTGCGGCCGGCGTCGGCCCAGGCCTTGCGCAGGGCGTCGGCCTTGGCGGAGATGTCCTGCTCCACGGGGGTGGTCATCCAGCCGTCCGCGGTGCGCGCGATCCAGGCGAACGTCTTCGGGCCGCCGCCGGCGCCGATGATCAGCGGGACGTGCGCCTGGGTCGGCTTGGGGTAGGCCCAGGACGGCCCGAAGGACACGAACTCGCCCGAGTACGACGCCTCCTCCTCGGTCCAGAGCGCCCGCATCGCCTCGACGTACTCCCGCAGGACGGTACGGCGCTTCGCCGCGGGCACGTGGTGGTCCTCGAGCTCGTCGGTGTTCCAGCCGAACCCGGCGCCGATCGTGACCCGGCCGCCGGAGAGGTGGTCGAGGGTGGCGATCGTCTTGGCGAGCGTGATCGGGTCGGACTCCACCGGCAGCGCGACGGCCGTGGACAGCCGGATCCGCGAGGTCACCGCGGCGGCGGTCGCCAGCGACACCCACGGGTCGAGCGTGCGCAGGTAGCGGTCGTCGGGCAGCTCCTCGCCGCCGGTCGGGTGCAGCGCGTCGCGACGCACCGGGATGTGCGTGTGCTCGGGGACGTAGATGGTGTCGAAGCCGCGCTCCTCCGCGGCCCGGGCCAGCTCGGCCGGCGTGATCCCGCGGTCGGACGTGAAGAGGACGACTCCGTGGCGCATGGGCCCCTGCTTTCGGTGGTCGAGTGGCGAGGCCAGCGAGTGTAGCGAGATCTAGAACGTGTTCCAGTTCTGCGCAGGGGCCGGCCGGTGCTTGGATGGGCCGATGACCGCGTCCTGGTACTGCCTCTGCGTCGACGAGACCGCGTCCTCCCAGCACGGCTCCCGGCTGGGCGAGTTCTGGGCGCAGGCGATGGGCGGGCGGTTCCGGCCCAAGGAGGAGCCCGACGGGTTCGACGAGGTCGCCGGGCCCGACGGCCTGGTCGCGGTCATGGTGCCGGTGCCGGAGGAGAAGACCGTCAAGCACCGTGTCCACTTCGACCTGCACGTCCGGACGCTGACCGAGCTCACCGACCGCGGCGCGACGATCCTGCGCCCCCAGGAGGAGACCGGCTTCCCGTGGACCGTGCTGCAGGACCCCGAGGGCGGTGAGTTCTGCGCGTTCCTCAAGGACACCCCGCCCGACCTCCGGCTGCGGGACGTGATCGTCGACGCCCGCGACCCCGAGACGTGTGCGAAGTGGTGGGCCGAGCGGTTCGGCGTCGAGGCCGACAGCGACGGGACCAACCCGTGGTGGTGGATCGACCGGGTGCCCGGCATGCCGTTCGAGAACCTGGTCTTCGTGCCGGTCCCGGAGCCGAAGACGGTGAAGAACCGGATCCACTGGGACGTGAAGGGCACCGTCGAGGAGTTCAAGGACGCCGGGGCCCGGGTGCTCTGGGAGATGCCGCGCTGGGTCACCATGGCCGATCCCGAGGGGAACGAGTTCTGCGTCTTCCCACCGGGCTGATGTAATTCGACCCATGCCGCTCGACCTGACCGACGACGTCGTCACCCTGACCCGGGCGCTGGTCGACATCGAGTCGGTGAGCCGCAACGAGCGGCTGCTCGCCGACGAGATCGAGGCCGCGCTGCGCCCGCTGCCGCACCTCGAGGTGACCCGGCACGGCAACACCGTCGTGGCCCGCACCCACCTGGGCCGCGGCGAGCGCGTCGTCCTGGCCGGCCACATCGACACGGTCCCGGTCAACGGCAACCTGCCGTCCCGCCTCGACGGCCCGCTCCTGCACGGCCTCGGCACCTGCGACATGAAGGGCGGCGACGCGGTCATCCTGCGGCTCGCGGCCACCGTGCCCGAGCCCAACCGCGACCTGACCTTCATCCTGTACGACGGCGAGGAGATCGAGGCGGAGTTCAACGGGCTCTACCAGCTCAGCCAGTCGGCGCCGGAGCTGATGGCCGCCGACTTCGCGATCCTGATGGAGCCCTCCGACGCGGTGGTCGAGGCCGGCTGCCAGGGCACCCTCCGCGCGGAGGTGCGGGCGACGGGGGAGCGCGCCCACAGCGCCCGATCGTGGAAGGGCGTCAACGCGATCCACGAGGCCGGCGAGATCCTCGCCCGGCTGCGCGCCTACGAGCCGCGCAAGCCGGTGATCGACGGCCTGGAGTACCACGAAGGGCTCAACGCGGTCTTCATCCGCGGCGGCGTCGCCGGCAACGTGCTGCCCGACGAGTGCGTGGTCGAGGTCAACTACCGGTTCGCCCCGGACCGCAGCGAGGAGGTGGCGGAGGCGTTCGTCCGCGACTTCTTCGACGGGTACGACGTGACGCTCACCGACCTCGCGCCCGGAGCGCTCCCCGGGCTGGACCGGCCCGCGGCGAAGGAGTTCGTGGAGGCGGTCGGCGGCGTGGTGAACCCGAAGTTCGGCTGGACCGACGTCGCCCGCTTCTCCGGGCTGGGGGTGCCGGCGGTGAACTTCGGCCCGGGCGACCCGATGCTGGCCCACAAGCAGGAGGAGCACGTGCCGGTCGAGCAGATCACCCGCTGCGAGGCGCAGCTCCGCCGCTGGCTCGGCGCACCCGAGGAGGCACAGGCATGAAGTCGAAGAACAAGGGCCCGATCCTGATGCGCCGCGACCAGGTCGACGGCTCCACGACCGACCAGCGGCTGCTCGACTCCCGCGGTCCCACCGACTGGGTCCACACCGACCCCTGGCGGGTGCTGCGGATCCAGGCGGAGTTCGTCGAGGGGTTCGGCGCGCTGGCCGAGCTCGGCCCCGCGGTCACCGTCTTCGGGTCCGCCCGCACGCCGGCCGACCACCCGTCGTACGCCCAGGCCGAGGAGGCCGGCCGCAAGCTGGTCGAGGCCGGCTTCGCGGTGATCACCGGCGGCGGTCCGGGCGCGATGGAGGCGGCCAACAAGGGCGCCAGCGAGGCCGGCGGCGTCAGCGTCGGCCTCGGCATCGAGCTGCCGTTCGAGCTCGGCCTCAACGAGTGGGTCGACGTCGGCATCAACTTCCGCTACTTCTTCGTCCGCAAGACGATGTTCGTCAAGTACTCGCAGGGCTTCGTGGTGCTGCCCGGCGGCCTCGGCACCCTCGACGAGACGTTCGAGGCGCTGACGCTCGCGCAGACCGGCAAGGTCACGTCGTTCCCGATCGCGCTGATCGGCGTCGACTACTGGTCCGGCCTGCTCGGCTGGCTGCGCGACACAGTCCTGGCCGACGGCAAGATCGCCGAGGCCGACCTCGACCGGCTCACGCTCACCGACGACGTCGACGAGGCGGTCGAGCTCATGGTCAAGGCCCGGGACGCCTTCTCGTGACCTGGGTCTTCGCGGTGCTCCTCGTCCTCGCGATGGGCGGGGTGGCGATGTTCGCCGCCGGCCGCGGCGCCCCGCTGGCCCGGGTGTACGACGACCGCCCGGACGCGCTGGTGCCTAGCGACCGGCCGCTCGGACCGGAGGACCTGCGCCGGGTCCGCTTCTCGATCGCGTTCCGCGGCTACCGGATGTCGGAGGTCGACGCGCTGCTCGATCGGCTGGCCACGGAGCAGGAGCGCGAGCGACACGACGCGCCGTCGGAGAGCCGCGGTGATGGCGACGACGTGTCGCAGTAAGGCAGACTGCCGGAGATGTCGACCGAGCTGATCGTCTATGTGCTCACCGGCCTGGCTGCCGTGGTGATCGTCCTGACGCGGCTCCGGCTCGGGGGTGAGGACGGCGGCGCCGGTCGCGCCGACGTTGGCCGGGCGACGCTCAACGTGCACACCGCGGCCGGCGTGCTGGCCCTGGTCGTCTGGTGCGTCTTCCTCTTCGCGGGCGACTCGTTCAGCGACGACACCGAGTCGCTGCTGGGCATCCTCGCGCTCTTCCTCTGGTGGGTCGTGGTCCTCGCGGGGCTGCTGATCCTGGTCCGCTGGATGCCCACCCACGGCAAGCACGCCGCCGGCGGCTCGGAGGACACCTGGTCCGAGGGCCCCGGGCTGTCGATCCTCGCCCACGTCGGCATGCTCGCCGGCGTGTGCGTGTTCACCTACGCCTACCTCAACTCGATCGTCTGAGGGCCTGAGTTGCTCCGACTCTCCGGCCTGCTGACCGCGCTGGCCGCGCTGGCCGCGTTGGCCCTCCTGCTCCCGTTGGCCTGGGTGCCCCCCGCCGCGGCGGCGGACGAGCCGGCGTACTACCAGCGCACGGTGATCGGCGAGTCGGTGAAGGGGCGCGACATCGTCGCCTACCACCTCGGCGAGCCGCGGCGGCGCGGCGTCCCGACCGTGGTGCTGATCTCGAGCATGCATGGCAACGAGGCGGCCACCCGGCAGATCCTGTTCGGCTTCAAGGACGGCGACCCGCTGGTCGGCGTCGACCTGTGGGTGGTGCCGACGTACAACCCCGACGGCGTCGCCGCCGGCACCCGCAAGAACGCGCACGGCGTCGACCTCAACCGCAACTACCCCTACAAGTGGGCCGACCTCGACGGCGGCTACGAGTCCGGTCCCAAGCCGGCGTCGGAGCCGGAGACCCGGGCGATGATGAAGTTCCTGCGCAAGGTCCGGCCCGACTACATCCTCAGCTTCCACCAGCCGCTGAAGGGCGTCGACACCGACACCAAGAAGCCGCGGTTCGCCCGCAAGGTGGCCCGCAAGCTGCACCTGCCCGCCAAGACCCTCGACTGCGGCTCGGTCTGCCACGGCACCATGACGATGTGGTTCAACCACCGCTTCAAGGGCACCGCGCTCACCGTCGAGTACGGCGCCAAGCCCAAGAAGTCCTCGCTGCGCAACAAGGTGCCGCGGCAGGTGCTCTCGCTCTTCCCCGACGCCGGCTACGGCACGATCGTCTTCGAGCCGGCGGGGTAGCCGGTCCGTCCGCTACTTGCCCCGGAAGACCGGCTTCTCCTTCTTCACGAACGCCTGGACGGCGGCGGGGTGGTCCTCGGAGGCGCCGGTGAGCTGCATCATCGAGCTCTCGAACTCCAGCGACTCCTCGAGCGAGTGGCCGGCCGAGTAGGCGACCGCCCGCCGCATCGCGCCGTACGCCACCGTCGGCCCGGCCGCGAGCCGGGAGGCGAGGGTGCGCGCCTCGTCGGCGAGGGAGTCGGCGGGGACCACCTTGGTGGCCAGCCCCATCGTCAGCGCCTCGTCGGCGCGGATCGTGCTCGGGAAGTACAGCAGCTCCATCGCCTTGGCCCGGCCGACCAGCAGCGGCAGGTGATAGCTCGCCCCGGTGTCGCAGGACAGCGCGACGTTGGCGAAGGCCAGGTTGAAGCCGGCGGTGTCGGCGAGCAGGCGCAGGTCGCACGCGAACGCGAGGCTGGCGCCGGCGCCGGCGGCCACGCCGTTGACCGCGGCGATCACCGGCTTCGCCATCCCGGCGATGGTGCTGACGATCGGGTTGTAGTGGTCGTCGACGGTGCTGAAGAGCTGCTCGCTGCCGCCGGACTCGAGCAGCTGGACGTGCTCCTTGAGGTCCTGGCCGGTGCAGAAGGCCCGGCCGGTGCCGGTCAGCACGACGCAGCGCGCGGCGGGGTCCTCGGCGACGGTGCGGACGATCTCGAGGAGCAGCACCTTGGTCGCGACGTCGAGGCTGTTCATGGCGTCCGGCCGGTTGAGCGTGATCGTGGCGACGCCGTCGGTCAGGTCGAGGAGCACGGGTGCATCGGACATGCCCGCAGTCTGTCAGGAGCGCTCAGGCGGTGGCCTCCAGGCAGCGGGTGACGAACCGGTCCGCCCCCGGCGCCAGCCGGGCCGCCTCCCGCTGGAACAGCTCGGCCGCCCGCCGTCCCGGCCAGTCCTCGGGCAGCAGCTCGTCGGGCAGCCCGGGGTCGGCGAAGAGGAACTTGCGCCACTCGTGCACCAGGTGGAACCGGCCCGCGAACGCCGCCTGGTCCTCGTCGTCGTGACCGGCCAGGTGCTCGGCGACCAGGCTCTCGGCGCTCTCGATCCAGTCCTCGTACTCCGCCCGCAGCGAGTCGAGGTCCCACGCCTCGGTCGGGGCCGGGCAGACGTCGACCGCCCGCGCCGTCCGGGCCCGGGCGTCGGCGCGCGCCAGCACCGAGTCCAGCTCGCCGCGTGCGAACGGGCTGATCCACACGTTGTCGCTGAGCTCGGCGTACCCCAGGAAGGCCAGGTCCGCGCGCAGCCGCGCCCGCGCGCTGCGGGCCGACGGCGGCTCCACGAGGACCAGCTGCCAGGCGCCGTCCCAGCGGGGGTGGTGCCGGCCGTAGATCCGGTCGCCGGCCTCGTCCAGGCGCCGGTTCGCCCGCTCGGTGGTGCGGTAGCCGCGACCGCCGTCGAGGGTCACCGGCTCCAGCCAGCCCTGCATCACCATCCGCGAGATCGCGGTGCGGACGGCGGGCGCGGCGATGCCGACGGGAGCGAGCAGCCGGACGATGGCGGCCACGGGCGCCTCGCCGCCGCGGCTGCGCAGGTGGTCGCCGTACAGGTCGAAGAGCGCCGACCGGGCGTGCATGAGCGGAAGTCTGCCAGGGTTGTGGTGCGGCTCACGCAGGCGATAGGGGATAATGGCTCAGCACATTTGTAGGGGCATGTGGGTAGGGCGGTCTCAGCTGCTCTCTCGGACTGAAACAGGAAGAGGTGCCGGATGGCCGCGATGAAGCCGCGGACGGGTGACGGTCCGCTGGAGGTCACCAAGGAGGGCCGTGGCATCGTGATGCGCGTGCCGCTCGAGGGTGGTGGCCGGCTCGTCGTCGAGCTCAACGCTGAAGAGGCCGGCGCCCTGGGCGACGCCCTCAAGAACGTCGTCGGGTGACACCGACACTCCCTGAACAAGTCGCACCCCCGGGCTTCTCGGCCAGCGGTCTGCTGCCGCACGCCGTCCCGGGAGCCGAGGTGGTCGCGCTGCCGGTGCTGCCGGGGGCGGGGGAGGACGACGCCCCGCTGCTGGGCCCCGGAGCCGACGCGCTCCAGGCGGAGCTCGGCACCGACCTGCTCGGCGTCCTCGAGCTGGAGCGGCACTCGGGCGCCACGGGTGAGGTGGCCCGGGTCCCGACGCCGGACGGCGTCCCCGGCAACCCGCGGCTCAGGATCGTGCTGCTCGTCGGGGTGGGCGACCAGCGGCCGACCGACTTCCGGCGGGCGGGCGCCGCACTCGCCCGGGCGGTGAGCGACCGCGGCGCGGTCGCCACGAGCATCCCGGCACTCGACCCGGCTGCCGGGCTCGAGCCGTTCGTGGTCGGGACCATCCTCGGGTCCTTCGGCTTCCACTGGCGCTCGGGCGAGCCGGAGCGCCGGCCGGTGGGCCGGGTGGTGCTCGCCGGGCTCGACGGCGTCGACGACACCGCGCTCCGGCGCGCGGTGGCGCTCGGGACCGCGGGCTGGCGGGCCCGGATGCTGGCCACGGTCCCGTCCAACCTGAAGACGCCCGCGTGGCTGGCCGAGCAGGCCGAGCGGATCGCGGCCGAGCAGGGCCTCAAGGTCCGGATCTGGGACGAGAAGCAGCTCGCCGCCGAGGGCTTCGGGGGCATCGTCGGGGTCGGGCAGGCCGCCGCGGCGCCGCCCCGGCTGATCCGCCTCGACTACACGCCGCCGAAGGCCCGGCGCTCGACGCCCACCGTGGTCCTGGTCGGCAAGGGCATCACGTTCGACAGCGGCGGGCTGAACATCAAGCCCTCCCAGTCGATGACCAGCATGAAGCGCGACATGACCGGCGGCGCCGTCGTGCTCGCCACGATGGCCGCGCTCGCCGACGTCGGGTGCCCGGTGCGGGTGGTCGGCCTGGTGCCGGCCGCCGAGAACGCCATCTCCGGCTCCGCGCTCCGCCCCGGCGACGTGCTGCGCCACTACGGCGGCCGCACCACCGAGGTGACCAACACCGACGCCGAGGGCCGGCTGGTGCTGGCCGACGGGCTCGCGTACGCCGCCGCGGAGATCAAGCCGGCCGCCCTCGTCGACGTGGCGACGCTGACCGGCGGCATCAAGGTCGCCCTGGGCCAGCAGGTCGGCGGGATCTTCGCCTCCCACGACGCGCTCGCCGACGCGCTGATCGCCGCCGGCGAGGCCGCGGGCGAGCCGCTGTGGCGGTTCCCGCTCTTCGCGGGCTACCGCGACAACCTCGGCTCCAAGGTCGCCGACGCCGACAACGCGCCGAAGGGGCCGCAGGCGATCATGGCCGCGCTGTTCCTCGAGCCGTTCACCGGCGACCTGCCGTGGGCCCACCTCGACATCGCGTCGGTCGGCGACGTGCCGGAGGACAGCTTCGAGTGGACCCAGGGGCCCTCCGGCTTCGGTGCCCGGCTGCTGCTCGACTGGCTCGGCTCCGCCGACCCTCTCGAAGGGGTCGCGTAGTGCTCGGCCTCACCGTCCGCTGGTCCCTCGAGGGCGCCGAGGACGGCGTGGAGGAGAAGCTGGCCGAGTACGTCGCCGACACCTCGCACGCCCGGTTCACCGGCATGAAGGGGCTGGCGTTCAAGACCTGGCGGATGCGCCCCGGCGAGTGGTTCGAGGGCTGCTACGTCTTCGCCACCGACGCGGCCCGCGCGGAGTTCCAGGCCACCTTCACCGAGGGCGCCGCCGGCTCGCCCGGCTCGCAGATCGTCGGCGCCCCGCCGATCCTCATCGAGGAGTGCGACGTCGTCGCGATCGCCGAGGGCTGGGAGGGCTTCACGCCGGCCAGGGCGCTGACCCGTCACTAAGTTAGTGACGGGTCACCGTCACTCGGCCTCGCCCGCCCACACCTTCTTGGCGACGAGGAGCCCGTCGCCGACGGGGAGCAGGGCGGCCACGAGCTCCTCGTGCTCGGCGATCTCGCGGCCGAGCTCGCGGATCGCGGTGGTCTCGTCGTCGCGCTGGGCGGGGTCGGCGACCCGGTCGTGCCACAGCGCGTTGTCGAAGGCCACCACACCGCCGGGCCGGAGCAGGCGGAGCGCCTCCTGGAGGTAGGCGGAGTACTCCGTCTTGTCGCCGTCGGCGAAGACCAGGTCGTAGTGGCCGTCGGTGAGGCGGGGGAGGACGTCGAGCGCGGCGCCCGCGATCGTGCGGACCCGCTGGGCGGGGATGCCGGCCTCGTTGAACGTCTCCCGGGCCAGCCGCTGGTGCTCGGTCTCGATGTCGACCGTGGTCAGGACGCCGTCCGGTCGCATCCCGCGGATCAGCCACAGCCCGGAGACGCCGGTGCCGGTGCCGATCTCGACCACCGCGCGGGCCTCGATGAGCGCCGCGAGCAGGCGGAGCGCCGCGCCGCCCCCCGAGCCGATCGGGACCACGCCGACCTCCTCGGAGCGGGCCCGGGCGGCGGCGAGGACCTCGTCCTCGCGCACGTACTCCTCGGCAAAGGTCCAGGTGGCGGGCTTCGGCGGCTGCACGAGGTCACCGTATCGCTCCCGGCGCGGGAACAGTCGGACCCGCTGGCTCGTTGTCTCAGATCAGAAGAACCTCGCTCACAGGGTTCTTTCAGCCGCGTCACCTAGGTTCAGGAGCCACCATCCCCGTGCGGATCAGGAGACACAAGATGAACCCGTCCCCGGCGACCGGAGAGACCTCCGGCGTGCCCACCTGGGACGAGATCGTCGAGCAGCACTCCGACCGCGTCTACCGGCTGGCCTACCGGCTCACCGGCAACCGTCCGGACGCGGAGGACCTCACCCAGGAGGTCTTCGTCCGGGTGTTCCGGTCGCTCGACCGCTACACGCCCGGCACGTTCGAGGGGTGGCTGCACCGGATCACCACGAACCTCTTCCTCGACCAGGCCCGCCGCAAGCAGCGGATCCGCTTCGACGCGCTCTCCGACGAGCGTGCGGCCCGGCTGTCCAGCCCGTCCCCGTCCCCCGACGCGGCGTACGCCGACCGCACCTTCGACGACGACGTCGAGCGGGCGCTCGCGACGCTGCCGCCCGACTTCCGCGCCGCGGTCGTGCTCTGCGACGTCGAGGGGCTGAGCTACGAGGAGATCGCGGAGATCCTCGACGCCAAGCTCGGGACCGTGCGGTCCCGCATCCACCGTGGCCGGGCGATGCTGCGCAAGGCGCTCGCCCACCGGGCCCCGGCCAAGGGACGCAAGCGCTACTCCGGTCCGGCGCTGCCGGTGATGACCCCCGCGCTGGACCCGACGTGATGCCGCACCTCGGTGCCCGGATCAGTGCCCTCCTCGACGGCCAGCTGCCGCCCGAGGAGGCCGAGCGTGCCTGGCAGCACGTGCAGGGCTGCCACTTCTGTCGTGATGCCGTCGAGCGTGAGGGCTGGGTCAAGAGCCGCCTCTCCCGGCTCTCCTCCGACGCCGGCCGGGCTCCCGACGAGCTGAAGGGGTCGCTGCTGGGGCTGCCGCCCGGCGACGCGATCCTGGCGCTCGCGGGCGCCCGGCCGGACCACCGGAACCTCCGGGCGATGGGGATGGCCGCCCTCGGCGGCGGGGCCGTCGGCGCCGCGGTGATGGGGATGCTCGCGCTGGGCGCGGCCCCGGCCGACGCCCCCACGATCGAGCGCCGGAGCCCGGCGACCCAGGTCGTCACCCCGACCCACACCCCGCCCTCGTTGTCGGTCCAGCAGCGGTTCCTGCCCTGACCGGCGGACCGTTTCAGCCACCGTCGGGGGATGATGGGGGCGTGACCGACCAGCACGACGAGCCAGCCGCCGACCTCGGCGACACCCAGCCGGTGGGCGCGGTCGGCTCGCAGACCACCGAACGCGGCCCCTCCTGGCTGCCGCCGACGCCGCCGCCCCCGCCGCTCGGCTCCCGGCCCTGGGGCGACTCCGTGGCCCCGGCGACCCGCCCGATGCCCACGGACGACGACCGGCCGCGGGTGAGCGGCTGGTTCTGGCCCGTCGTGGCCGCGGTCGCCCTGGTCATCGGGGTCATCGGCGGGGTGGTGGGCGGCGTCGCCTACGAGAACCTCAGCGACGACGACCACCCCGGCACCGTGTCCGAGGGGCTGTCCGGGGTCGACACCGTCTCCCTGCCGCCGCTCAAGGACGGCGGCAACGTGGCGGCGGTCGCCAAGGAGGTGCTGCCCAGCACCGTCCAGATCTCCGCCGAGTACGACGGCCAGGAGGGCGGCGCGACCGGCTCCGGCTTCGTGCTCGACAAGCAGGGCCACATCATCACCAACAACCACGTGGTCGAGGACGCGGCCGAGAACGACGGGCCGATCACGGTCGTCGACCACAAGGGCAACCGGTACGACGCCACGGTGGTCGGCCGGAGCCCGGTCTACGACCTCGCGGTTCTCTACGCGCCGAAGGCCAGCGGCCTCAAGCCCGCGGCCCTCGGCGCGTCCAAGCAGCTGCGGGTGGGCGACGGCGTGGTCGCGATCGGGTCGCCGCTCGGGCTCAGCTCCACCGTGACCGCGGGCATCGTGAGCGCGCTCAACCGCCCAGTGACGACCGGGGACTCCGGCGACGACTCGTCGTACATCAACGCGGTCCAGACCGACGCGGCGATCAACCCGGGCAACTCCGGCGGCCCGCTGGTCAACCTGGTCGGGCAGGTCGTCGGCGTGAACTCCGCGATCGCGACCAACGGCGGCGGGACGTTCAACGGCGAGGCCGGCAACATCGGCGTCGGGTTCGCGATCCCGGTCGAGCAGGTGAAGGTGACCGCCGACCAGATCCTGCGCACCGGCGAGTCGCGCTACCCGGTGATCGGCGCCAAGGTGCAGACCGGCGGCGTCAACGAGGGCAACGGCGCGGTCATCGACTCGGTCATGGACGGCACGCCCGCCGACGAGGCCGGGCTGCAGAAGGACGACCGGGTGATCGCGGTCGACGGCCAGCGGGTCACCGACGGCATCGGGCTGATCGTCGCGATCCGGACCCACCAGCCGGGCGAGAAGGTGGAGTTCACCGTCGTCCGCGACGGCTCCGAGCGGACCATCGAGATCACGCTGGGCAGCGAGACCGGCTAGCGCTCGTCCTCCATCGCCGAGGCGCCCTCGGTGAAGGGGTGCTCGCTGACGAACTCCTGCGCCTCGCGGTACATCCGCTGGATGTACTCCTCGAGCTTGGTCGCCTCGACCCGCCACTGACCGCGGCCGCCGATCTTGATCGCCTCGAGCTCGCCGCGGCGCACCAGCGCGTAGACCTGGGCGCTCGAGGTGTTGAGCACCTCGGCCACGTCGGCCAGCGTCAGGAAGCGCGGCAGGTCGTCCCCGGGACTCGGCATGACGCCATCGTCCCATCCCCGGGCCCGCGGGGCGCGACCGTGGCCGCCGGCTGTGGACAGTGGGGTGACGGCCCGGCGGGCGAGGAGCATGATGGGCGCCGTGTCCAGGAATCTCGGGGCCTGGCGGGACGCTGCTGCGCCCCCGGTCGCGGTACGGGCGAGCACGCCGGGGTGGCGCGACCCGCGGCTCTGGGTCGGCATCGCCATCGTGGCCGCGTCGGTGCTGGCCGGCGCGCGGCTGCTGGCAGCGGCCGACGAGACGGTCGCCGTCTGGGCGGTGGCGGGGGACATGGGGCCCGGCGACGTGGTCACCGAGGCCGACCTCGAGGTGCGCCGGGTCCGGTTCGCCGACGCCGGCGACCTGGACCGCTACTTCAGCACCGAGGACACCCTGCCCGGCGACCTGCAGCTCACCCGCAGCGTCGGCTCCGGCGAGCTGCTGCCCCGCGCCGCGGTCGGCAGCGCCGGGTCGGGCGACCGGCTGCAGATCTCCATCGAGGTGGCGCCGGGGCGGGTGCCGACCTCAGTCCACTCCGGCAGCGTGGTCGACGTCTTCGTGCTCGACGACTCCTCGGAGACGCGCGGCCGGCACGCCGACCCGGGACCGGCGCTGAGCGAGGCGACCGTCGTGGACGCCCCGGAGCTCGAGGCGGGGTTCGGGTCCACCGCCGGGCTGCGCCAGCTGGTGCTCGCCGTGCCCGAGGCCGAGGTCGCGGAGTTCTACCGCCTGCTCGACTCGATGCAGGACCCCGCGGTCTCCGTCGTCCGGCGGCCGTGATGACCCGCAAGCCGATCGTCGTGCTCGTGGTCGCCTCGGGCGCGGCCTGGGAGCCGCCGGCCCTCGAGCAGCTGGGCGGCGACCCCGGCATCGTCGTCCTGAAGCGCTGCGTGGACGTGGACGACCTGCTCGCCGCCGCCAGCGCCGGGCAGGCGGACGTCGCGGTGCTCGGGCTGGACGCGCCGGGCCTGGACACCTCGGCGGTCGACCACCTGCGCACGTACGGCGTCCGGCCGGTCGCGGTGGTGCCGCCGGCGGCCGGCGAGGCGGCGCGGGTGCGGGCCGCCCGGATCGGCATCGCCGAGCTGGTGACCGACGACGACCTGACCGCCCTCCCGGCCGCGGTCACGGCGGCGGAGCGGGCACCCGCCGCACCCCCACCGCCCGGGCCTCCGGGGACTCCCGGTCCGGGCGGGCAGGCCGGGCCGGTCGTCGCGGTGTGGGGGCCGGCGGGCGCTCCCGGCCGCACCACCGTGGCCACCGGCGTCGCCGCGCAGCTGGCCCGGCGCGAGGTGCGCACCCTGCTCGTCGACGCCGACCCGCACGCGCCGAGCGTCGGTCAGCAGCTGGGCATGGTCGACGGCGTCTCCGGGCTGCTCGCGGCCGCCCGGCTGACCGCGGGCGGGCAGCTGGAGGAGCGCCTGGCCTCGGTGCAGCGCGCGATCGACCCGCGGCTCTCGGTGGTCACCGGGCTGCCGCGTCCGGACCGCTGGGTCGAGGTCCGCCCGGGAGCCCTCGAGCACCTGGTCGAGACCGCGCGCCGCCAGGCCTGCGTGGTCCTCGACACCGGCCCCAGCCTCGAGGACGACCCGGCGTCCGACGCCGGCGCCCGCCCCGGGCGCAACCACCTGACCCTGGCGGCGCTCGACCTCGCCGACGAGGTCGTGGTCGTCGGTACGGCGGACCCGGTCGGCCTGTCCCGGCTGGTCCGTGCCCTCGCCGACCTGCGCGAGCTCCGCCCGGCGACGCCGGTGCGTGTCGTGGTCAACCGGATGCGGGCCTCGCTGGGGTGGAGCGAGCGCGACGTCGTGGGCATGGTCGCCGAGTACGCCACGCCCGTGGGCCTGCACTTCCTGCCCGACGACCAGGCCACGCTGGACCGGGCGCTGGTCGCCGGCCGCACCGTTCCCGAGCTGGGCGACTCCCCGGTGGCCCGGGCCCTGGGCGCGCTGAGCGACGCGCTGCTGGCCTCGCTGGTGGCTAGCCGGCGAACAGCAGGTACAGGCCACCCGCGGTGAAGACGATCATCGCCACCAGCAGCGCGAGCTGACCGGTGAGCTGGTGCCGGCGCGGCAGCAGCTTGACCGCCCGGTCGTGGGCCGCGACCACGCCGAGCACGTGACCGAGCACCACCGCTCCCACCTTGATGGCGGCGAGCAGCTGCGTGTGGAACGTGAACCAGTAGCTCACGGTCAGGTTGCCGGTGCCGAGCCAGTTCTGGCCCTTGCCGAGCGGGTCGCTGGCGTAGATGAGCGTCTGCTGGCCCACCTCGAAGCCGTAGCGGAAGTAGTGGGCGATGAAGTAGCCCACGATGATCGGCACGATCGAGTGCGCGAACTGGTCGGGCAGCTCCCGGCGGGCCACCTTCTCCACCGGCGTCAGCATGCAGCCCACGGAGAACACCACGATCGCCCCGACGCAGAACGCCAGCAGCCCGAGGTTGGCCAGCGTCGTGCCGGAGATGTCGGAGCGCTGGACGAACTTCACCCAGTGCGTGGACTCGCGGAAGGAGTCGTACGCCGTGCTGCCGAAGAGCACGCCGAGCACGATCACCAGGCCGGGCCGCACCTCGACCGAGTCGAGGTTCGCCAGCGGGCTGCGCACGATCAGCCGACCGTCCCGCACGCTCCAGACCGACAGCTTCGCGGTCAGCGACGAGAAGACCTCGAAGGGGTCGGCCCGCTCGTAGAAGGTGTTGCCGAAGAGCGCCCCGCCGATGAGCATCAGGGCGACGTACGCCGCGCACCAGAACCGCACCGAGGCCAGGTCGGTCTGGTGGGGGTAGACGAGCTCCATCCACACGAACGCGTAGAGACCGATCGCTGCCGGCCACAGGCCGAGCCGCTCGGGGTACTCGAAGACGCCGCGGTCCGGGTCGCTGCCGGAGAGCTTCGCGAACACCCAGTTGATCGAGCGGGCCGGGCTGATCGCCTTCCACACCGGGCCGACCAGCACGGAGAGCAGGGGCACCCCGACCCACAGCAGCACGTAGAAGATGCCGAACGCCGGGTTGGTGAGCACGTTGCGGCCGAGCACGGCGGCCATCGCGGTGTAGGCGAAGACCGCGAACCCGACCACGCGCAGCGTCGCCCGGAACGCCGTCGAGGTCACCAGCCGCTGGAGCCACGCGGGCGCCGGCCGACCGCTCGTCGCGGCGTCGTACCGCGGCTCCCGCCAGGCCACCGCGAGCACGGTGAACGAGACGACCAGCGCGGCCACGGCACCGGAGATCGCCAGCTCCAGGGAGATCGGCAGGTCCTGCTGGCCCCCGATCCCGTGGGCCTCGACGATGCTGTCCAAGGGGCTAGTCGACCTCGAGCTGCACGATCGTCTGGTCGAGGTCGTGGGACTCGACGGTCACCACGCCCGGCTTGTCGATCTGGATCTTGAAGCTGTGCTCACCCTCCTTGTAGGCGAGCTCCTGCTCGGGGTCGGAGTGGATGTGGATCTCGCCCGCGGCGTCCGCCGCCACGATGAACTCGATGGTCTGGCAGGTCTCGACCGCCACCCGGTCGCCGTTCGGCGTCACCTTGTCGCCGGCGAAGCGGACCTTGATCACCTTCGCGGGCTCGTCGCTCTTCTTGCAGCCGTCGCTGCTCCCACCGTCGTCGTCACCGCAGGCCCCGAGTCCCGTGAGCGCGAGGGCCGTCACCGATGCGGTCGCCAGGAACCGGCGCATCCACCATCCACCTTCCACGATCGCGGACGTGCTGCCGCGGCTGCGGAGCACCTCTGTCAGAATCCCATGCGTGACGAGACGCGGGCGATGGGGGTCCGCGGCAGGGGGTTGCGCCTGATGACTGAACGGGTCCGTCCGCGCGACCTGGCCTTCCTCACCGGCGAGTCCCCGTCCGCGCCGATGCACAACGCGACGGTCGAGATCTTCGAGCCCGGCGACTCCGGGTTCGACTATGACCGGCTGGTGGCGCTGATCCTGGACCGGATCTCCTTCGTGCCGCGCTACCGGCAGCGGGTGCGCACCGTCCCGGGTCACCTGGCCACGCCCGTGTGGAGCGACGACGAGCACTTCGACATCGCGTACCACGTGCGCCGCTCGGCGCTGCCGCGGCCGGGGTCGATGAACCAGCTGCTCGAGCTGGTCGCCCGCGTGGTGTCCCGGCCGCTCGACCGGAGCCGGCCGCTGTGGGAGATCTACTTCGTCGAGGGCCTCGAGGGGGGCCGGGTGGCGCTGCTCTACAAGACCCACCAGGCGCTCGTCGACGGCGTGCACACCGTCGACCTCGGCCAGCTGCTGCTGGACAAGACACCCGAGCCCAAGGAGCTCGACCCCGACGACTGGACCCCGGAGCGGGCGCCGTCGCCAGCGGGCCTGGTGGTCGACGCGCTCAAGGACTCGGTGACCGCCCCGCACACCGTCGTCGACACCGCCCTGATGACCGGCACCGTGGCGCTGCGCAACGCCAGCCGGGTCGGCCGCCGGGCCCGGCGGGTCGCCGCGGCGCTGTCCGGGCGCTCGCCGGAGAGCGGCTCGCCGATCAGCGGCTCCCTCTCCCAGCAGCGCCGGGTGGTCACCGTCGACACCGCGCTGGCCGACCACCAGCGGGTCCGGAAGGCCCACGGCGGCAGCGTGAACGACGTGATCCTCGCCGTCGTGACCGGTGGCCTGCGCGGCTGGCTGATGACCCGCGGCGAGTCGCTCGCCGGGCTCCGCCGGGTGCACGCGGTGGTCCCGGTCTCAGTCATCGACGAGGAGCTGGAGGCCACCTCGCTCGGCAGCCAGATCGCCGCGCACTACGTGGACCTGCCGATCGGGGAGTCCAGCCCGGTCGTGCGCCTGCACCAGGTGTCGTACTCGTTCCTCGCGCACCGCGAGGGCGGCCGCGGGGTCGCGGCCAACCGGCTCGCCGGGATCGCGGGGTTCGCGCCCACCACGTTCCACGCGATCGGGTCCCGGGTCGCGAACGAGGAGCTGCGCCGCGGCTACCAGCTGAGCGTCACCAACGTCCCCGGGCCGCAGTCGCCCCTGTACGCCGCGGGCGCCCGGATGGTCGGCACCTACCCGGTGCCGCCGCTGGCGCCCGGCCACCCGCTGGCGATCGCGGTGACGTCGTACGACGGCAAGGTCTTCTACGGCGTGACCGCCGACCGCTACCGGCTCCCGGACGCCGACCTGCTCGGCGCCTGCATCCACGAGGCGCTCGACGAGCTGCTCGACGCGTCCGGCAGCGGCCGGCAGCGGGCCCCCCGGGGACGGAAGAAGCCGACCGCGAAGAAGCGCTGAGCGGGCGGCTGTCCTACGCTCGGCGACATGGACGCGACGACCACTCCTCCGGCTCCCACCAACGAGCCGAACCTGACCTATGCGCCGGGCAGCCCCGAACGGGAGGCCCTGGTCGCAGAGATCGACAAGCTCGAGCGCAAGCAGCACAACCTGCGCGCGTACATCAACGGGCGCAAGCGGGCCGGCGGCGGCCCCGAGGTCGCGGTGGTGCAGCCGCACGACCACCAGCACGTGCTGGGCACGTTCAAGAGCGCCACCACCAAGGACGCCGAGGCGGCGATCCGGGCGGCCAACGAGGCGGCGCCGATGTGGCGGGCGATGTCGTTCGACGACCGGGCCGCGGTGCTGCTCAAGGCGGCGGACCTGCTGTCCGGCCCGTGGCGGCAGCGGCTGAACGCGGCGACCATGCTCGGCCAGTCCAAGACCGCGTTCCAGGCGGAGATCGACAGCGCCTGCGAGCTCATCGACTTCTGGCGGTTCAACGTCCACTACGCCGCGCAGATCCTCGGCGAGCAGCCGATCGCGAACAGCCCCGGCGTGTGGAACCGCACCGACCACCGGCCGCTGGAGGGGTTCGTCTACGCCATCACGCCGTTCAACTTCACCGCGATCGCCGGCAACCTGCCGACCGCGCCGGCGCTGATGGGCAACACGGTGATCTGGAAGCCCTCGCCGACCCAGCAGCTGGCCGCGTCGCTGACCATGGAGCTGCTCGAGGAGGCCGGGCTGCCGCCGGGCGTCATCAACATGCTGCCCGGTGACGGGATCGAGGTCTCGAAGGTCGCGCTGGCCCACCCGGACCTGGCCGGCATCCACTTCACCGGCTCGACCGCGACCTTCCAGCACCTGTGGCAGACGGTCGGCGCCAACCTCACGTCGTACCGCTCCTACCCGCGGATCGTCGGCGAGACCGGCGGCAAGGACTTCGTCGTCGCGCACCCGTCGGCCGACATCGACGTGCTGCGGACCGCGCTGATCCGCGGCGCGTTCGAGTACCAGGGCCAGAAGTGCTCCGCCGCCTCGCGGGCCTACATCCCCAAGTCGGTGTGGCGCCGGATGAAGAACGACTTCCTCGACGAGGTCGAGACGCTGCCGATGGGCGACGTCACCGACCTGAGCAACTTCATGGGCGCGGTCATCGACGACCGGGCGTTCACCAAGCTCAAGAACGCGATCACCCGGGCCAAGCGGCAGAAGCACCTCAGCGTGGTCGCCGGCGGCCAGACCGACGACTCCAAGGGCTGGTTCGTCCGGCCGACCGTCGTGCTGTCGACCGACCCGACCGACCAGATCTTCTCGACCGAGTACTTCGGCCCGCTGCTGGCGGTGCACGTGTACGACGACGAGCGGTTCGAGCGGGTCGTCCACCAGATGGAGTCGTTCGCGCCGTACGCGCTGACCGGCGCGATCATCGCGCAGGACCGCGCGGCGATCGCCTGGGCCACCGACGCGCTGCGGTTCGCGGCCGGCAACTTCTACATCAACGACAAGCCCACCGGGGCGGTCGTCGGCCAGCAGCCGTTCGGCGGTGCCCGGGCCTCGGGCACCAACGACAAGGCCGGTGCCGCGTCCAACCTGCTGCGCTGGACCTCGCCGCGGTCGATCAAGGAGACCTTCGTCCCGCCGAAGGACCACCGCTACCCGCACATGCAGTAGGCACTCGTGGTCCCGATGCACCTGGGGTCGATGCACCCCTACGAGCAGGTGCTCACGTTCGTCCTGGCGATCGGGCCGTTCGTGGTGCTCGGGATCGTGATCGCCGTCCGGCGACGGATGGACCGGCTCGAGGAGGAGCGGGACCGCGACCACCGCGGTGGTGGCTGAGCCGGTCGTTCGCGACCCTGTGGTGGTTGAGGAGGTCGCGCAGCGGCGACCCTTGTGGTGGTTGAGGAGGTCGTGAAGCGACCGTCTCGAAACCCCACCTGTGCGCAGCCTGTGGTGGTGAGGAGGTCGCGCAGTGGCCCTTGTGGTGGTTGAGGAGGTCGCGCAGCGACCGTCTCGAAACCACCCGCTCACGCGCCCATCCACAGGCCGCCGAACCGCCGTTGCGC
>Ga0164243_10001770_pt1 | contig 36173 bp, 35 predicted proteins | sample OricompcompostOP_FD_108781 | JGI IMG/M metagenome (GOLD analysis project Ga0164243, IMG submission 108781) | Organic Plus compost microbial communities from Emeryville, California, USA - Original compost - Organic plus compost (OP) | ecosystem: Engineered > Solid waste > Mixed feedstock >...
CGCACACGGCCTCGAAGCGGCGCCATTCGATCTGGTCGAAGACCTTGCCGCTCCACACGTGCTCCGGCGGCTCGGCCGGCGCATCCGCGCGGGGCTCGCTACGTCGTGGTGGCTGCTGGCGTCGTACTTTGGCCGGCCGCGACTCCGCATCGAGTACCGCGCCGATGACCTCTCGCCATCCCATCTCCTGCCTCCTTCTTCGAATCTGCAGGGTAAATGTAAGTTGACGTTACAGATCGAACCAGTAGACGTTGGTATTCAAATTTCCGTCCTGCCGCGTCAGGACGGGACTTTTTTGGCGAGAGCCAGCCGCATGCGGCGCTACGCCGTGGCTGTGTCGTCGGTGCTGTCCAGGGCGGCCAATCGCTCCTGCGCCTTGGCGTAGGCCGGCGCCGTGCCGATGCTCAGCCGGGCGCGCGCGGCCTCCAGCGGTTCGTTCAGCAGCACGTCGTAGTCCTCGCCCAGCAGCCACGCCGCGCGCCGGCCACGCCGCCAACCTTCGAGTACAGCGCGGGCGAAGGTGGTGCTGCGCGACACGCGCAGGCTCTTCAGCGCGGCGGCGCCGGCGATGAAGGCCCAGCCCAGCCCCCTGGTCTGCGCATAGCTGAAGGCGACCAGCGCGGCTTCGCCCAGCGGCTCGTCGGCCTGGTAGCCGGTGAGCACATGCCAGATGTCGTGCACGTCGCGGATGCGGCGAGCCATCCAGGCGTGCGGATGCTCCACCAGCGGGCGGCCCTCGGGGTTGGAGACGTCGGCCAGGCCGGCGGCGGAGTAGCCGGTCTGTTCCAGGAAGACGCGGTACGCGGCGCCGACGGTGCCGGGCGCGAAGCCGGCGATGTAGGCGGGGTCGGAAAAGCGCTCGGCCAGTTCGACGCGGCGATACGCCTGCTTCGGGCCGCCCTCGGCGCGCATCAGGCGGTCGAAGTTGATGGGCGCCGAGGGGCCGTTGAGCGACTGCATGATGACGAAGACCTGCGCCGTGTCGTTGGGGTCGCGCAGCAGCGCGCGCATGGCGCGGAAGGCGGCGGGCAGGTCGCGCTTGTAGGGGTGGGGCTTGGCGTCGGCGGCGGCGGTCATGGGGCGCGGTTCCGTGGGCTGGCTGGCGGGCAGGAAGACAAGAAGGAGGCCGCGGGGCGGCGGCCGGTTCCATCTTCCCAGAACGCGCGCCAACCCTGTGTCGGCCGGCCGACTTAAGCGGTAGAAACCGGGGGATGCCTCCCTGGTTGGACTCGCCCGCCGAACGGCTGCAGGTGCTGGGCGCGAGCCCCTGGTTCGCCCACCTGCCGCCCCAGTTGTCGCAATGGATCGCCGAGAACGTGCGCCCGCACGAGCTGGCGGCGGGCGCGCGGCTGTTCGTGCGCGGCGATGCGCCGGACGGGATGCACTTCGTCGTCAGCGGCGCGGTGCGCGTGGGCAGCCTGGCGCAGGACGGGCGCGAGTCGCTGCTGATGGTGGCCCGCGCGCCGCAGTGGTTCGGCGAGGCGGGCCTGTTCGACGGCGCGCCGCGCGCGCACGACGCCTGGGCCGCGCACGAGAGCCGGCTGCTGCACTTGCCGCAGGCCGAAACGCTGGCCTTCCTGGGCCGCTACCCGCAGCACTGGAAGTCCTTCGGCCGGCTGCTGGCGCATTCGCTGCGGCTGGCGCTGGGTGCGCTGGAAGGCCATGCGCTGCTGTCGCCGGCGCGGCGCCTGGCGCAGCGGCTGGTGGCGATGGCGTACGGCTACGCGGCCTGGCGGGGGCCGTACCAGCGCCTCATCAGCGTGCAGCAGGACGACCTGGGCACGATGCTGTCGATGTCGCGCCAGACGATCAACCAGCTTCTCAAGGAGTTCGAGGCCCAGGGCTACCTGCGCACAGCGCGCGGCGCCATCGAGGTGACGGACATGGCGCGGTTCAGGGAGTTCGCGCAGCGCTGAGTGCCGCTGCGCTCTCCCCGCAGCGGCGCTCAGGCCGCCGGCGCCACGCGCTTCCAGGCTTCGTAGAGGTCTTCGTCGTCCTTGTCGCGGGCGGGCAGGCCGTGCAGCTTCATCTCGCGCTGCTCCGGCGGGCGGGCGATCTCGACGTAGCCGCGCTCGGCCGAGAGGTCGTAGGGCGCGCCGTCCTCGTTGGAGTAGGCGTAGTAGACCTCGCTCACGCCGGCCAGGTACATGGCCGTGAGGCACATGGGGCAGGGGTAGCCGCTGGCGTACACGGTGGTGCCCGTGAGGTCGGTGGTGCCCAGCGCCTTGGCTGCGGCGCGCACGGCCTGCATCTCGGCGTGGGCCGAGGGGTCGCACAGCGCATCGACTTCGTTGACGGCGGTGGCGATCACCTCGCCGCCGCGCGCGATCACGGCGCCGAAGGGCCAGGTCCTGCGCTCGCGCACGTTGCGCATCGCGGCGCGGATGGCGTCGACGAGGTATTTCTCTGCGTTGGGATCGGGGTGGGTCATCGGTCGGGGTCTCCTGCGGTCAGCTGCCGCGGTAGGTGGAAAAGAACCAGGGCGCGCACAGCATGGGCACGTGGTAGTGCTGCTTGGCGTCGAAGATGGAGAAGCGTACCGGCACCACGTCCGAGAGGCCGTCGGAGGCCTTGAAGTGGTCGCCGACGTGGAAGCGCAGCTCGAAGTGGCCGGTGCGCGCGTCCTTGCCCGCGAGCATGGGCGCATTGGTGCGGCCGTCGGCGTTGGTGCGGGTGGTGTTCATGCGCGTGGGCGGGTTGGTCGCCACGTCGTAGAGGTCGACCTGCAGGCCGGCCAGCGGGCGGCCGTTGGTGATGTTGAGCACGTGCGTCGTGATGCCGGTCATGGCGGTTCCTTTCGTGAGTGCGAGGAGAAAGAAGGAGGCGGGCGAGGGCGCTCAGCTACCGCGCGAGTAGGTGTAGCTCCACGGGCCGAACTGGATCGGCAGGTGGATGCGCTCGGCGGTGTTGGCCACGCGGATGCGCACCGGCAGCTTGGTCAGGAAGGGCGGCGTGGGCAGCCTGGCCTGCTTGCCGGCGAAGTAGTCGTCCACGTGCAGCAGCAGTTCGTAGTCGCCGGCCTGGTAGGTCTCGCCGATCAGCAGCGGATCGTCGGAGCGCCCGTTGGCGTTGACGACGATGCTGCGCAGCAGCTTGTACTGGCTGCCTTCCAGCTTCGAGAAATCGATGCGCAGGCCGGTGGCCGCCGCGCCGTGGAAGGTGTCGAGCGCATGCACCGTCAGCCGCGGGCTCACGCCGTGCAGCACGATCGGGCCGCTGGCCTGCGCCGGGCCGGCCGGTTTGGCTGCCTGCGCCAGCGCGCCGTGCGGCGCCAGCGCCGCCGCGCCCAGGGCCAGCCCCGAGAGCGCGAACTGCCTGCGCGCGGGGCGGGATACGACTTGATTTGGCATGGTTGTCTCCGAGTTGTGATGCGGATCTGCGTTCGATCGGTCGCCACCGTTCGGGCCGGGCTCGTCGAAGCCGGGCGCGGCGCTTCGACAGGCTCAGCGTGAACGGTCGGCGGCGATTGAGCGCGTCTCCTTCATGTGCCCGCTGGGGGCGTGGAACGCCGGGCCGGCACCCGCAGGCGCGGCCGGCACGAAACCTGGGATGGGGGCAGCGGGGCTAGCCGCCGACCAGCGCGTCGATGCGCCCGCGGGTGATGAGCCCGATCTGCTCGAGCGCGGCGCGGCGCTCGACGTCCGTGCTGCCCGCGGCGCGCGCACGCAGCGCCTCGAAGATCTGCTGCCGGGTGTGGCGGCGCACGGCGATGATGAAGGGGAAGCCGTGGCGCTCGCGGTAGACGCGGTTCAGGCGCTGCATCTCGTCCAGCTCCTCGCGGCTGAGCGCGTCCAGCCCGGCGCTGCTCTGCTCGCCGGTGGATTCGGCGGTCATCGTGCCGGCCTGCGCCTCGCGGCCGGCCAGCTCCGGGTGGCCGCGCAGGAAGGCGAGCCGGCGTTCCTCGGGCGCCTGGCGCACCACGTCGAGCATCGCGGCGTGCAGCGCGTCGACGCTGGCGAAGGGCCGGCGCGACCAGGCGGCCTGCGCGATCCAGGACGCGTTCTCGAAGGTGGGGCCGACGGCGGCGACGAAGGCGTCGCGGTCCATGGCGTTGAGGGCGGCCAGGTCCAGGCGGGTGGCGGTGATGGCGGTCATCGAGCGGTGTTCTTCGGTGAAGGTGGGTCGCAGGGCGGCGGCTCAGTGCGCCGGCACGGTGGCGCCTGCCGGCTGCTTGCGGAAGGAGGGCACGCAGGCCAGGATCAGCAGCGTGGCGCAGATCTCCACCGCCGCCACCACGTACAGGCCGGGTGCCAGGCTGCCGGTGTGGGTCTTGATCAGGCCGAGCATCCAGGGGGCGCCGAAGCCGGCCAGGTTGGCGATGGAGTTGATCAGCGCCACGCCGCCGGCCGCGGCCGTGCCGGCCAGGAAGCGGTTGGGCATCTGCCAGAACACCGGAATGGCGCTCATGGTGCCGACGATGGCCAGGGTCAGCCCCAGCAGCACCGCCAGCGCGCTGTGGCCGAGGAAGAGGGCGACGACCACCAGCGAGACGGCGCCCAGCGCGGCCGCCAGGCCGCAGTGCCAGCGCGATTCCTGGTGGCGGTCGGAGTGGAAGCCGTTCCAGATCATCCCGGCCGCGCCGCACAGGTAGGCGGCGGCCATGATCCAGCCGACCGAGGCCGGGTTGGTGAAGCCGACTTCCTTGACCAGCGTGGGGCCGTAGAAGGTGAGCGAGGAGTTGGCCGCGATGACGCAGAAGAAGATGAGGATCAGCAGCCAGATGCGCCCGCTCTTGAGCGAGGCCAGCATGCTGTGCTCGCGGTGGCCCTGCGCACGGCCGTCGCGCTCCAGGTCTTCGTGCACCAGTTGGCGCTCGCGGGCGGTGAGCCAGTTCGCCTGCTCGGGCTTGTCGGTCAGGTAGAAGTAGGTCACGAAGCCGGCGATCACCGAGGGGATGCCCTCGATCAGCAGCACCCACTGCCAGCCCGACCAGCCGTTGACGCCGTGCATGCCGTTCATGATGGTGCCCGCCAGCGGCCCGCCGATCACCCCGGCGAAGGCCGAGGCCGACATGAACATGCCGAAGGCCTTGGCCCGCCGGTCGCCCGGGAACCAGTAGGTGAGGTACAGGATGATGCCGGGGTAGAAGCCGGCCTCGAACACGCCCAGCAGGAAGCGCAGGAAATAGAACATCTCCGGCGTCCGCACGAACATCGTGGCGATGGACGTGAGGCCCCAGCCGATGGTGATGCGCATGATCGTCTTCTTGGCGCCGATCTTCTGCAGCAGCAGGTTGCTGGGCACCTCGAAGAAGAAGTAGCCGAGGAAGAAGATGCCGGCGCCCAGGCCGTACACCGCCTCGCTCCACTTCAGCTCGTCGAGCATGGTGAGCTTGATGAAGCCGATGTTGACGCGGTCGATCCACGCCAGCACCCACAGCAGCATGAGGAAGGGGATGAGGCGCCAGATGATCTTGCGGTAGACGCCGTCCAGCTCGGTGGCGGCGGACGGCTCGCGCCGGGGGGCGGGCGCGGCTTGTGAGGTCATGGGTTGTCTCCTGGGTGTCGTTCTGGGCGGGGCGTCCGGTGCCGGGGGCGGGCGGGCGCCGTCGCCGCTGCGGCGCAATGTAGGCAGAATCGGCCGCCCCGGCGCGCGGCTTCCATAATGTTCGGCATAACGGTTTGTGATGCCCCGCGCGTCCCCCGAGCCACAGCGCCTGCCGCCATGTCCCGCGTCCGCGACCCGATCGACACCTACCTGCTGCGCGTGCTGGTCGCGCTGGTGGCCGAGCGCAGCGTCTCGCGCGCCGCGGTGCGGATGAACCAGACGCAGCCTGCCATCAGCGCCGCCCTGCGCCGCCTGCGCGAGGCCTTCGCCGACCCCATCCTGGTGCGCGAGCGCAGCGGCATGGTGCCCACCGAGCGCGCGCTGCAACTGCGCGACCGGGCGCGCGGCGCGCTGTCGGAGATCGACCGCATGCTGGCCGGGCCGGAGCAGTTCGAGCCGGCCTCCAGCTCGATGACCTTCACCGTGGCCTCGCCCGACTACCTGGCGGCCAGCTTCATGGCGGACGTGGTGGCGCGCTTCCGCGTCGAGGCGCCGCAGGCGCGGCTGGTGGTGCACCCGCTGAACGCCGGCTACGACTACGAGCGCGCGCTGGCGCAGGGCGAAGTGGACGTCGTCATCGGCAACTGGCCGGAGCCGCCGGAGCGGCTGCACCTGTCGCTGCTGCTGGAGGACGAGCTGGTGTGCCTGATGAGCCGGCGCAACCCGCTGGCCGCGCCGGGCGCGCTGACGCTGGCGCGCTACCTCACGGCCGCGCACGTGGTGCCGGTGCCGCTGGCCGTCTCGCAGCGCGCCGTGGTCGAGACGCACCTGGCCGGGCTGCGCCTCGCGCGCGACGCGCGCATCGTGGTGCCGTACTTCACCGTGGCGCCGCACCTGCTGGTCGACAGCGACCTGGTGTTCACCACCGCGCGCCACTTCGCCATGCAGTTCGTGCGCACGCTGCCGCTGGTGGCGGTGCCGGCGCCCGAAGGCTTTCCGCGCATGCGCTTCTACCAGCTATGGCACGACCGCTCGCAGCACCAGGCCGCGCACCGCTGGCTGCGCGGGCTGCTGGCGGAGGTGGCGGCGAAGATGGTGGCGGCGGCGACGTGATGCCGCGCGGCGGGGGCCGCCCCTGCATAATGCCGCGTGGCCGCCTCGGCGGCACTTTTCCTGTTCGTGAATCGCCGTTGCAGGTCTGCACCGATGTCGCGCAAGGCGAGCCGCCGCCCGTGCCCCGCACCGGCCGCGTCGGCGCCTTCCATGCCCAGGGCGCGAGGCCGGCCGCCGCTGCAGGGCGCCGCAGCGAACGTCCCTTGATCTGCGTGAAAGGCCTGTCTGCCATGTCCTTCCTGTCCTTGCTCGAACCCATCGTCCGCGACGTGATCGCGCCGGCCGCCGAGGCCACCGACCGTGAGGCGCGCTTCCCGCGCGCGGCGCTCGATGCGCTGGGCCGCGCCGGCCTGCTGGGCCTGGTGAGCAGCAAGGAGGTGGGCGGCCTCGGCCTGGGGCTGGCCGAGGCGGCGCAGGCGGTGCAGCGCATCGCGCAGGACTGCCCCTCCACCGCGATGGTGCTGACCATGCACTACGCCGGCACGGTGCTGATCGAGAAGTACGGCCAGCGCGAACTGCGCGAAGCCATCGCGGCCGGCCGGCACGTCACCACGCTGGCCTGGTCGGAGGTGGGCACGCGCAGCCACTTCTGGGCGCCGGTGGGCACGGCGCGGCGCGACGGCGACGCGGTGGTGCTCGACGGCTTCAAGAGCATGATCACCTCGGCCGTCGAGGCCGATTCGTACGTCTGGTCGTCGCGTCCCACGCAGGGCGAGGGCGCCTCCAGCATCTGGGTGGTGGACAGCAGGCTGCCCGGCCTCGCGCGCACCGCGGTGTTCGACGGCATGGGCCTGCGCGGCAACGCCTCGGCGCCCGTCAAGGCCGAGGGCGTGCGCATTCCCTTCGCCTGCCTGCTGGGCGAGGACGGCAACGGCGGCGAGCTGATGAACAACGACGAGCTGCCGGTCTTCACCACGCTGATCGCCTCGTGCTCCATCGGCACGATGGACGGCGCGCTGGCCCGCGCCACGGCGCACATCACGAAGAACCGCTTCGAGGAGAGCGGCACCAGCGTGTCGGACCTGCCGACCGTGCGCGCCTACCTGGCCCGCGCGCAGATCCGCGCCGACCAGGCCCGCGTGCTGCGCGACGACACGCTCGCTGCCATGGCCGCCGGCCGCGCCGACACCATGCTGCGCGTGCTGGAGGTCAAGGCCAGCGCCGCCGAGGCCGCACTGGAAGTGACCGACACCGCCATGCGCATCTGCGGCGGCGCGGCCTTCCGAAAGGACGTCGGCATCGAGCGCCTGTTCCGCGACGCGCGCGCCGCCTCGATCATGGCGCCCACATCGGACGTGCTCTACGACTTCATCGGCAACGCCTTGTGCGACGCCGTCGCCAAGAAGGACTGAACCCATGTCCCAGCCCCAACCCCTCCTGCTCGGCGCCGTCGCCTACGCGCCCAAGGTCGTCACCATCTGGGAAGGCTTCAAGAGCTACCTTGGCGAGCGCGGCTTCGCGATGGACTACATCCTCTACTCCAACTACGAGACGCAGGTGGAGGCGCAGTTCGAGGGCGACATCGCCTTCGCCTGGAACTCGCCGCTGGCCTGGGTGCGCGCCGACCGCATGGCCCGCGCACGCGGGCAGGCGGTGCAGTCGCTGGTGATGCGCGACACCGACCAGGACCTGCAGTCGGTGCTGGTGGTCAAGGCCGACAGCCCGGTGCAGTCGCTGGCCGACCTGAAAGGCAAGGTGGTGGGCTTCGGCGCCATCGATTCGCCGCAGGCCACGCTGATCCCGCTGGACCACCTGCAGCACGAAGGCGGCCTCGCGCCGGGCAAGGACTACGAGGTGCGCCGCTTCGACGTGCTCGGCGGCAAGCACGGCGACCACATCGGCGGCGAGCGCGACGCGGCCGTCGCCCTGCTGGCCGGCGAGGTGGCGGCGAGCTGGATGATCGCCGGCAACCACCGCGCCTTCGCCAAGGAAGGCACGCTCCCCGCCGGCGGCACGCGCGTGCTGGCGACCACGGGCCTGTACGACCACTGCACGATGACGGTGAGCCCCGGCGTGGACGCCGAGGCGTCGCGCCGCTTCGCCGAGCTGCTGCTGGCGATGGACTGGAACGACGCGCAGGTGCGCCCGCTGCTGGAGCTGGAGGGCCTGCGTCAGTGGCGTCCCGGCCGCGCCAACGGCTTCCGGCTGCTGGAGCGCGCGGCCACCGAGCAGGGCTTCTATGACGACCGCGGAAACATCGTCGCCGACGGCTATCGATATTGAGTCGCTGGGCTTCGACGCCGGCGCGCACCTGCTGGTCAAGCATGCGCTGGCGGCGCTGTCCGACGGCGAGCCGCTGCGCGTGACGGGCCGCTCGCCCGGCTGGCAGGCGCAGCTCGCCGACTGGTGCCGTGCACAGGGCCATGCGCTGGCGTGGGAGGACGACGCGCACGGCGCCGCCCGCGTGACGCGCGGCAGCGCCGAGGCCGGCCGCTGGCGCGACGCCGCCCGCACCGGCCATGCCGACCCGCGCGCGCCCGGCGCCGTGCTGCCGCAGGCCGATCCCGCCTGGGGCCTGGCCGCGCGCGGCGCGCGGGTCGAGGCCGGCTCGCCGGCCTTCGCCTTCCGGCTGGACCGCAGGGAGGAGGTCTGGGCCGACAACGCCGCCGAACTCTATGCCCAGGCCGTGAGTGCGCAGTGGGACCCGGAGACGGCGCTGGACTGGGATGTCGAATTCACGCACCCGCCCGAGGTGGAGGCCGCCATCCGCCAGGTGATGACCTACATGGTCGAGAACGAGAACGCCGCGCTGCTGGTGCCGGCGCGCTTCCTCGGCCAGATCCATCCGCACTACCGGGAATTGCAGGCGGCGCTGGCGATCCAGGTGGCCGACGAGGCGCGGCACATCGACGTGTTCACGCGGCGCATCCGCGCAGGCGGCGGCGAGCCGGCCCTGTCCACCGCCGGCGGACAGGCCTCGCTCAAGAGCCTGCTGGACGAGCCGGATTTCTCCGTCGCCGGCTTCCTGCTCTCGGTGCTGGGCGAGGGCACCTTCGTCAACCTGCTGCACTTCCTCGCGGCCCACGCGCCCGACCCGCTGACGCGCCAGATCGCGAAGCTGGCGGCGCGCGACGAGGCGCGGCACGTGGCGCTGGGCATGTCGCACCTGCTGCACCGGCTGCAGGGCGAGCCGGCCCTGCGCGGCCGCCTGGCGCAGGCGGTGGAGCAGCGGCACGACAGCCTGGCGGGCACCGCCGGCCTGAACGAGGAGGTGTTCGATGCGCTCATCCTCATCGGCGCCGGCAGTCTCGCGCCCGAGGCCGTGCGCCAGGGCTTCGAGCGCGTGCAGCAGCTCATGCGCGAGATGGCCGACGGCCGCTTCACCCGGCTGCTGCGCCTGGGCTTCGCGCGTGGCGAGGCCGAGCGCCTGTCGGCACTGCACACCCGCAATTTCATGTAGTCCGTTTCCATGACTTCCGAGATCACACCTGTTGCCCCCCGACTCACCTCCCTCTCGCACGGCGGCGGCTGCGGCTGCAAGATCGCGCCCGGCGTGCTGTCCGCGCTGCTGGCGAAGAGCAGCCTGCCGCCGATGGTCTTCCCCGACCTGCTGGTGGGCAGCGAGACGGCCGACGACGCGGCCGTCTACCGGCTCGACGACCGGCAGGCCATCGTCGCCACCACCGACTTCTTCATGCCCATCGTGGACGACCCGCGCGACTTCGGCCGCATCGCCGCGACCAATGCGCTGTCGGACCTGTACGCCATGGGCGCGCGGCCGCTGATGGCGCTGGCCATCGTCGGCATGCCCATCAACGTGCTGCCGCACGAGACCATCGCCAAGATCCTCGAAGGCGGCGAGTCCATCTGCCGCGAGGCGGGCATCCCGCTGGCGGGCGGCCACTCCATCGATTCCGTCGAGCCCATCTACGGGCTGGTGGGCATCGGCGTGGTCGATCCGGCGCACCTCAAGCGCAACGCCACCGCGCAGGCGGGCGACGTGCTGGTGCTCGGCAAGCCGCTGGGCGTGGGCATCCTCTCGGCAGCGCTGAAGAAGAACGAGCTGGACGCGGCGGGCTACGCCGCGATGATCAGGGCGACCACCCAGCTCAACCGGCCCGGCACCGAGCTGGCGCGCCTGGGCGGCGTGCATGCGCTGACCGACGTGACCGGCTTCGGCCTGCTCGGCCACACGCTGGAGCTGGCGCGCGGCGCCGGGCTCACGGCCCGCATCGACAGCGCTGCGCTGCGCTGGCTGCCGGGCGTGCAGGCGCTGGCCGCGCGCGGCGTCGCCACCGGCGCATCGGGCCGCAACTGGGCCTCGTACGGCGATGCGGTGGGCGGCAAGGTCGAAGGCGACGCGACGCTGCGCGCCCTGCTGACCGACCCGCAGACCTCCGGCGGCCTGCTGGCGGCCTGCGCGCCGGAAACGATGGACGAGGTGCTGGCGCTCTTCGCTCGGGATGGCTTCGGCGAGGCGGCGGTGGTCGGCCGCATGGAGGCCGGCGCGGCGCGGGTGTTGGTCGATTGAGGCCGCCCGTGCTGGCGATCCGCGCCTTTCGCGAGGGTGACGAGGCCGCACTGCTGCGCGTCCACCGCTCGGCCATCCGCACGATCGCCGCCCGCGACTACACGCCCGAGCAGATCGACGCCTGGGCGCCGGAAGACGCGGACCTTGCTGCCTGGGCCGAGCGCATGCGCCGCAACCGGCCCTTCGTCGCCGTGCTGGGCGAGGACATCGTGGGCTATGCCGACGTTCAGGCCGACGGGCACATCGACCATTTCTTCGTCTCGGGCGAGCACCCGCGCCGGCGCATCGGTACGCGGCTGATGGCGTGCCTCCACGAGGAAGCGGCGCGCCGGGGCCTGGCCGAGCTGCATGCCGACGTGAGCGCCACGGCCGAGCCCTTCTTCGCCCGCCACGGCTTCGTGGTGGTGCGGCGCCAGCAGCCGGTGCGGCGCGGCGTGACGCTGCACAACGCGCTGATGCGAAAGCGGCTCGGCTAGGGTTTCAGCGGCCGGCGAGCAGCCGCTGCGCCAGTGCCGGCAGCGCCGCTTCGGACAGGTCTTCCGCCGCCACGCCGGCACGCTCCTGCCAGCGGGCGAAGTGCCGCGACTGCGACCGCTCGTAGTGCGGGTCGTAGTGCAGCGCCATCAGCTCGGCGAAGAGGGAAGCCATGTCGCCCTCGCGCGCCCAGCCCTGCCAGCGCGCGACCGTCTCCTTGCCCTGCGCTTCCTTGAAGTGCGCCATCAGCGCGGCCAGCGCCTCGCGGTCCTCGCCGAGGTCGGCATAGTCGCGCAGCAGGTAGGCCAGCCGTGCCTCGGGCGTGGCCTGCACTTCGACGACCGGCGCAGCGCGCATGCGCTCCACCAGCTCGGGCGGCAGGGCGATGCGGCCGATGCGGGGGCTCTCGCCCTCCACGAAGACGGGACGCGCCAGGTCGAAGCCGTCCAGCCTGCCGGCCAGCAGCGTCTCGAAGTGCTTCTGCGACGGCTGCGGCACGCCGCGCCACGCGCCGAGCAGGGAGCCGCGGTGCCGGGCCATGCCTTCCAGGTCCAGCACCTGCGCGCCCAGGGTCTCCATCCGGTGCAGCAGCCGCGTCTTGGCGCTGCCCGTGGCGCCGCAGACCACCACCAGCGGCAGTTGCGGGCAGCGTTCGGCAATGCGGTCGATGACGTGGCGGCGCCAGCTCTTGTAGCCGCCGGCGAGCTGCTGCGCGTCCCAGCCCACCAGGCGCATCCACGCCACCATGGAGCCGCTGCGCAGCCCGCCGCGCCAGCAGTAGACCAGCGGCTTCCAGTTCGCAGGCCGGTCGGCGAAGTGCTCGCGCAGGTGCCGCGCCAGGTTGGCCGCGACGAACGCGCCGCCGATGCGCCGCGCCTCGAAGGCGCCGGTCTGGTGATAGAGCGTGCCGACGATGCGGCGCTCCTCGTCGTCCAGCACCGGGCAGTTGATGGCGCCGGGGATGTGGTCCAGCGCGAACTCGGAGGGTGAGCGCGCGTCGATGAGTGCGTCGAAGGCGCCGATGTCGGCGACGCGCACCGGGCCGCGGGTGCTCATGGCTGCCGTTCTTCCTGCATCTGCTGTTGCTGTTGCTGCTGTGCAGCCGCCCGGCGGTCCTCTTCCTCGGCCTGCTGCTCGGCCAGGCGGCGCTTCTCGCGGTCGGCCGCGGTAGGCTCGCGGAAGCGCACGCTGATGCCGTTGTGGTCGTCCTTGTCGCTGACGGCATCGACCGCCGCGCCCACGGCCTTGCCGGTGAGCTTCGCGGTGCCGATGGCGGCATCGGCCGCCAGGCCGACGGCGCCGGCGCCCACGCTCACCGCCGCGCCGGCCACCGTGACGACGGCGCAGCCGGTGAGCGAGCCGAACGCCGGCAGCATGCAGCAGGCCAGGGCGAAGCCGCGGAGACGGGAAAGGGGAGCGCAAGGCATGGGCCCGCATTGTGCTCGTGGCGGCGGAGGCGTTCCGCGCTATCGGGAAAAGCGGATATCCGTATCGCGCCTGCCGCCTTGTCCGGACGGGGCCGCGTCGCAATGATGCGTCCATGCCCTGCGACGGCCCTGCCAGTTCCTCCCGCGCTCCCGCCTTCGACATCGTCGAGCGCTCGCTCGTCGTTTCCAGTGCCGGGCGCAGCGTGCCCGCTGCCCTGTGGCTGCCGGCGCGCGCCCTCGGCCGGCCCCTGGTGCTGGTGGGCCACGGCGGCTCCGGCGACAAGCGGTCCGCCTTCGTCACCGACGTGCTGCCCACGCTCGTGGGGCGATGCGGCTTCGCCGTGGCCGCCATCGACGGGCCCGTGCACGGCGAGCGGCGCCGCGATGCCGCAGCGCCGCTCGAGGTGCGCGACGAGTTCCGCCGGTTATGGGAGCAGGGCGGCAGCGTCGAGCCGATGATCGAGGACTGGCTGTGCACGCTGGAGACGCTGCGCGCGCTGCCGGAGGTGGATGCGGACCGGGTGGGCTACTACGGCCTGTCGATGGGCACGGCGTACGGGCTGCCCTTGCTGGCCGCGTGCGGCGGCATCCGCGCCGCGGCCATCGGCATGTGGGGCACCTCGCGCGTGCACGGCGCGCGGCTGGCGGCGGATGCCCGGCAGGTGCGCTGTCCCACGCTGTTCTCGCTGCAGTGGGACGACGAGGTCTTCACGCGCGAGGGCCAGTTCGAGCTGTTCGATGCGCTGGCCTGCACCGACAAGCACATGCTGGTCTACCCGGGCGGGCATCTCAATCCGGCCGGGCGCCGGCTCGAGAGCATCGTGCAGTTCCTCTCCTCGCAGCTCTCAGCCTGAGGCGATGGTTCCCCTGGCCGATGTCCCTTGTCCATGGAACAGCCGCCGGATCACCCGGCGCAGCCAGACGTGAGCGGCGCTCGCATGCGTGCGCTCGTGCCAGAACAGCGACACCCGCACCGGCCCGAGCGGCAGCGGCGGCACCAGCACCTGCAGCGCGTCGGCGCGGGCGGCGTGTTCGGCGACCGCGCGCGTGAGCGTGGCGAGATGGGCCGAGGCGGCGACGATCGGCGCCGAGGCCAGCGCGGAGGGCACCGTCACGGCCACGCGGCGCACCCGGCCCTGCGCCGAGAAGGCCTCGTCCACGCGCCGCTCGATGGTCGATTCGCCATGCAGCGGCTGGTAGCGCACGTGCCGCTCCTCCAGGAACTGCTCGGCCGAGAGCGAGCCGCGGATGCGGGGATGCCCGCGCGACGCGACCACGCGCAGCTCCTGCTCGTAGAGCGTGGCCTCGTACAGGGCGCCCGGCGGATCGGGCAGGAAGCCGGCCACCAGGTCGGCGCGGCCTTCCTCCAGTTGCTCGCGCAGCCGCGCCGGCTCGGAAGGGCTGAGCACCAGCCTCACCGAGGGCGCGAGCCGCTGCAGCGCCCGCGTGAGCCGCGGCATCAGCAGGAAGCCGACCGACTCGGTGGCACTGATGCGGAACACCGTCTCGGCGGTGGCCGGATCGAAGGCCTGCGTCATGGCCACGGCCTCGTGCAGCAGGTCCAGCGCGGCGCGGGCGCTGGTCGCCAGCCGCAGCGCGTTGGGCGTGGGCGCCATGCCCCTGCCCGTGCGCACCAGCAGCGGGTCGCCGAAGGCCTCGCGCAACTGGCCCAGGGCCGTGCTCATGGCCGGCTGGCTGATGCCCAGCTGCTCCGCCGCCCGGGAGACGTGGGACTGCTCGACCAGCACACACAGGCATCTCAACGCATGGAGGTCCAGCTTCCGCATCGATCCAGTTCGTCTCCAGGCTTCGCGCCGTCTTCCTTCTTCCGTCCCATGTTAGCAATGCAGACTCCGACATGACCCAGCCACAGACCCACGACTTCCTTCCCGTGCCCGACTTCCTGCCGGAAGGCGCCTTCGCGCGCCACGCCAGCCTCGACTGGGACCGGGCCGCCTATTCCGACGTGAGCGAGGAGGGCCGGCGCCGCAAGATCATCCGCATGATCAGCCGCGCGCCCAACGCGCCGGTGCGGGTGCGCCACAACTTCCAGATCGGCTCCATCGACTCGTCCAGCGGCAACGGGCCGACGCTGCACGCGCACGACTATCCCGAGATCTTCATCCCGGTGCGCTCGGGCTACTTCGTGGACTACGGCCATGAGGGCCGCCACCGCGCCCGGCTGGACACCTACGATGCCTTCTCGCTGCCGCTGAACGTGCTGCGCAAGTTCGAGGCCACCGAGCATGCGCCGCGCGAAAGCCAGATGCTGTCGGTCTTCGACACCACGCTGGAGGACGCGCGCAAGGGCATCAAGGTGACGCCGCAGATCGCGGCCGCGGACGCCGCGGCCGGGCTGCCGCTGGACTTCGAGGTGTCCGAGGACCTGGTGGACAGCTCGCCCGAGGAAGTGGAGGCGGCCCACATCGCGCGCTTCGCCGACCTGCGGGCCGAGCCGGTGGACGGACTGCTGCTGCGCCGGCTGGTCGCCACCGGCGACCCGCGCGCCGCGCTGCGCACGCCGCACACGCTGGAGATCGACTTCCTCGAGGTCGCGCCGGGCCGACAGTCGAGCACGCAGCCGGGCAGCGACTGCCGCGAGGTGTTCGTCGCGCTGGAGGGCCGGCCGGTGGTGCTGTGGAACGAGCGGCCGGTCGAGATGGAGCGGCTGGACGTGTTCTCCATCGGCCGCGCCGACAGCCGCGCCATCCGCGCCGAAGGCGCGGCGCGCGCCCTGCTGCTGCGCATCCGCGACACGTCCAACAAGACCTGAAGCGCGCACTGGCGCGCCCGACCCGGAACAACAAAGGAGACAAACGATGAAGAACCCGTTCCACCTCGCCGGCCGATGGCTGACGGCGGCAGCGCTGGGCGCTGCCCTGGCCGCGGCGCCGGCGCTGGCCGAGGACTACCCGGCCCGCCCGGTGAAGATCGTCGTCGGCTTCGCGCCCGGCGGTGCCAACGACATCATCGCGCGGCTGATCGCCACCGAGCTGACCAACGCCTGGGGCCAGTCCGTGGTGGTCGAGAACAAGCCCGGCGCCAACGGCGCGATCGCCTTCCAGCAGGTGGCCAAGTCGGCGCCCGACGGCTACACCCTCGGCCTGGGCACGGCGGGGCCGACGACCATGAACCAGTCGCTGCAGAAGCTGCCCTTCGACGTGCTCAAGGACTTCACGCCCATCGTCAACCTGGTGGATGCGCCGCACGCGCTGGCGGTCAACGCCAAGCTGCCGGTGAGCAACCTCAAGGAATTCGTGGACTACGCCAAGCGGGCGGGCACGCCGCTGAGCTATTCCTCGCCGGGCATCGGCAACAGCGGCCATTTCGCGATGGAGATGCTCAAGCAGCAGACCGGCATGGCGCTCACGCACATCGCCTACAAGGGCGCCGCGCCGGCCCTCAACGACCTGATCGCCGGGCACGTGCAGGCCTACTTCACCTCGGCGGCGGCGCTGCTGCCGCACGTGAACACGGGCACCATCAAGGTGCTGGCGATCACCTCCGACAAGCGCCTGCCGCTGCTGCCCGACGTGCCCACCATGGCGGAGGCGGGCTTCCCGGACTTCGAGTTCCCCGTCTACGGCGGCCTGCTCGGGCCGGCCGGCATGCCGCCGCAGGTGGTGCAGAAGATCAACGCCGACGCCAACCGGGCGCTGAAGTCGCCGGCCTTCCTGGAGGCGCTCAGGCAGAACGCGATGGTGGCGTGGGGCGGCACGGCCGAGGACTTCCGCAGCTTCCTGGTCACCGACCTGGCGCGCTGGGGCAAGGTGGTGAAGGCGGGCAACATCCGGCCCGAATAGGGCCGGGGCAGCGCCTCAGCGCACGCGCATGCCCGGCTGCGCGCCCGGCCAGGGCTCCAGCACGAAGATGCCGGGCTGCGTCTGCTCGTCGACATGGCTGGCGGCCAGCACCATGCCTTCGCTGAGGCCGAACTTCATCTTGCGCGGCGCCAGGTTGGCGACCATCACCGTCAGCTTGCCGGCCAGTTGCTCGGGCTGGTAGGCCGAGGCGATGCCGCTGAACACGTTGCGCGTCCTCGGCTGGCCGTCCTCGCCCTTCTCGCCCACGTCCAGCGTCAGGCGCAGCAGCTTGGTGGAGCCCTCGACCTTCTCGCAGGCGAGGATCTTCGCGATGCGCAGGTCGACCTTGGCGAAGTCGTCGATGCCGACGACGGGGGCCAGCGCCTCGCCGCCGGGGGCGTCGGGGTCGGCGGCCGGCGCCGCAGCCTTGGCCGCCTTCTTCGGCGCCGCGGCGGCGGCAGCCGGCTGTTCGGTCGCCGGCGGCTCGAAGAGCTGGTCGAGCAGCTTGGCGTCCACCCGCTGCATCAGGTGCCTGTATTCGCCGATGGCGTGGCCGGCGGGCAGCGGCGCGTCCACGTCGGCCCACTGCAGCGGCGCGATCTTCAGGAAGGCCTCGACGTTCGCCGCCAGCGCCGGCAGCACCGGCTTGAGGTAGAGCGTGAGCAGGCGGAAGGCCTCGATGCACACCGTGCACACGTCGTGCAGGCGCGCCTCGGAATCCGGTTGCTTGGCCAGCTCCCAGGGCTTGTTGGCGTCCACGTACTCGTTGACCTTGTCGGCCAGCGCCATGGTCTCGCGCAGCGCGCGGGCGTAGTCGCGGCCGTCGTACAGGGCGCGGATGCCGTCGGCCTCGGCGCGCAGTGCGACCAGCAGCGCCCGGCCGTCGGCCGTCGGCTCGCCCAGCGCGCCGCCGAAGCGCTTGCCGATGAAGCCGGCCGCCCGGCTGGCGATGTTGACGTACTTGCCCACCAGGTCGGCGTTGACGCGGGCGACGAAGTCGTCGGGGTTGAAGTCGATGTCCTCGTTGCGGCCGTTGAGCTTGGCCGCCAGGTAGTAGCGCAGCCATTCGGGGTTCATGCCGAGGCTGAGGTACTTGAGCGGGTCCAGGCCGGTGCCGCGGCTCTTGCTCATCTTCTCGCCGTTGTTGACGGTGAGGAAGCCATGCACGCAGATGCGGTCGGGCGTCTTGCGTCCGCTGAACTTCAGCATCGCCGGCCAGAACAGCGTGTGGAAGGTGACGATGTCCTTGCCGATGAAGTGCACCTGCTCCAGTTCGGGCTGGGCCATGTACTGCTCGTAGGTGATGGCGGCCGGCGCGGGCGTGTCGTCGTCGATGTCGGTCTCGATGCGGACCTTGTCCAGCAGGTTCTTGAGCGAGGCGAGGTAGCCCACCGGCGCATCGAGCCACACGTAGAAGTACTTGCCCGGCGCGTCGGGGATCTCGATGCCGAAGTAGGGCGCGTCGCGGCTGATGTCCCAGTCGCCCAGGCCCTCGCTGGTGGTGCCGTCGGGGTTCTCGCGCACGCTGAACCATTCCTTCACCTTGCGCGCCACCTCGGGCTGCACGTGCTTGCCGTTCTGCGTCCACTCCTCCAGGAAGGCGACGCAGCGCGGGTCCGACAGCTTGAAGAAGAAGTGCTCCGAGCTCCTGAGCACCGGCTTGGCGCCGGACAGGGCCGAGTAGGGCTCGATCAGGTCGGTCGGCGCATAGACGGCGCCGCACACCTCGCAGTTGTCGCCGTACTGGTCCTTGCTGTGGCAGCGCGGGCACTCGCCCTTGATGAAGCGGTCGGGCAGGAACATGTTCTTCTCGGGGTCGAAGAACTGCTCGATGGTGCGCGTCTCGATCAGGCCGTTGGCCTTCAGGTCCAGGTAGATCTGCTGCGCCAGCTCGTGGTTCTCGGGCGCGTCGGTCGAGTGCCAGTTGTCGAAGGCGATGTGGAAGCCGTCGAGGTACGGCTTGCGGCCGGCGGCGATGTCGGCCACGAACTGCTGCGGCGTCTTGCCGGCCTTCTCGGCCGCGATCATGATCGGCGCGCCGTGCGCGTCGTCGGCGCCGACGAAGTTGACTTCCGCGCCCGTCATCCGCTGGAAGCGCACCCAGATGTCGGCCTGGATGTATTCCATGATGTGGCCGATGTGGAACTTGCCGTTGGCGTACGGCAGGGCGGTGGTGACGAAGAGCTTGCGCGGAGCGGGCATGGGGCGGGAAGGAAGGCTGTCTGGCGGGCGGGCAGGGGCGGCCGAGGTGCCGCGGGGCAGGGCGCCGGGGGCCGTCATTTTAGGCGGGGGCTTTGCCGGGCGTCCGTCGGTACGGCGTATGCTCCGCGCCTCGGCCGGGGGTACTCCTGCCCGCGCCGCATCGACACAAGGACCGCGCTCATGACCACCTCCCGCATCCCCGCCACCCTGATCTCCGGCGACGGCATCGGCCCCGAAATCATGGAGGCGACCCTGGCCGCGCTCGACGCCCTGGGCTCGCCCTTCGAGTGGGACGCCCAGATCGCCGGCCTGGGCGGCGTGAAGGCCGCCGGCGACCCGCTGCCCCAGGCCACGCTCGACTCCATCCGCAAGACCCGCCTGGCCCTCAAGGGCCCGCTGGAGACGCCCTCCGGCGGCGGCTACCGCAGCTCCAACGTGCGGCTGCGCGAGGAATTCCAGCTCTTCGCCAACGTGCGCCCGGCGCGCACCATCGTCCCCGGCGGCCGCTTCGACAACATCGACCTGCTGGTGGTGCGCGAGAACCTGGAGGGCCTGTACATCGGCCACGAGCACTACATCCGCATCGACGACGACCCGCACGCCGTGGCCATGGCCACCGGCATCAACACCCGCCAGGGCTGCCTGCACATCCTGCGCTACGCCTTCGACACGGCCATCGCCCAGGGACGGCGCAAGGTCACCGTGGTGCACAAGGCCAACATCATGAAGGCGCTGACCGGCATCTTCCTGGAGACGGCCGAGCGGCTGTACGCGGCCGAGTACCAGGGCAAGTTCGAGTTCCAGACCATGATCGTCGACGCCTGCGCGATGAAGCTGGTGCTCGACCCGTGGCAGTTCGACATGCTGGTGACCACCAACCTGTTCGGCGACATCCTGTCGGACCTGGTGGCCGGCCTGGTGGGCGGGCTGGGCATGGCGCCGGGCGCCAACATCGGCAACGACGCGGCCATCTTCGAGGCGGTGCACGGCTCGGCGCCCGACATCGCCGGCAAGGGCATCGCCAACCCGATCGCGCTGATGCTGGCGGCGGCGCAGATGCTCGACCACGTGAAACGCGCCGACCTGGCCGGGCGCCTGCGCACCGCCATCGACCAGACGCTGAACGTGGACCAGGTGCGCACCGGCGACCTGGGCGGCAGCGCCGGTACGCTGGCCTTCACCAAGGCGCTGGTCGCACGCATCAAGAACGGTGCTTGAGATGACGGCGGACCCGGCGCTGCCCATCCTCTCGCCCGTCGAGGCCCGCGTGCTCGGCGTGCTGGTGGAAAAGCAGCGCACCGTGCCCGACAGCTACCCGCTCACGCTCAACAGCCTGCTGTCCGGCTGCAACCAGAAGACCAGCCGCCACCCGGTGATGGAACTGTCCGAGGCCGAGGTGCAGGACGCGCTGGAGAGCCTGCGCCGCCGCAGCCTGGTCGACGAGACCAGCGGCGGCCGCGTGCTGCGCTACGGCCACAACGCCGACCGCGTGCTGCGCATCCCCTCGCAGTCGCTGATCCTGCTGGCGGTGCTGATGCTGCGCGGCCCGCAGACGGCGGGCGAGTTGCGCATCGCCAGCGACCGCATGCACAACTTCGCCGACATCTCCTCGGTGGAGGCCTTCCTCGACGAGATGGCCGAACGCGCCGCCGGCGCGCTGGTGGTGAAGCTGCCGCGCCTGCCCGGCGCGCGCGAGAGCCGCTGGGCGCACCTGCTGGGCGGCCCGGTGGCGGCCGAGGCGCTGGCCGCCGCGCCGGCGGCGCTGCCGGCCGGCGCCACCGATGCGGGCGAACTCGCGGCGCTGCGCGAGCGCGTGGACCGGCTGGAGGCCGAGGTGGCCGCCCTGCGCGGCGCGCTGGCGAAGGTCTGCGGCGAACTGGGCATCGAGGCCTGAGCGAGAACGGATCACCAGGAGACTCTCATGACCGAACCGACCGCCCTCGCCGAATGGCACCGCCTGGTGCGCGAGCGCGATGCCGCCGGCCTGCCCGCGCTGCTCGACGACGATGCCGTGTTCCATTCGCCCGTGGTGCACACGCCGCAGCGCGGCAGGGCGCTGGCGGCCGCGTACCTGGGCGCGGCCTTCCAGGTCTTCTTCGACGACAGCTTCCGCTACGTGCGCGAGACGGTCGCGGCCGACCATGCGGTGCTGGAGTTCGCCGTCACCCTCGACGGCGTCGAGGTGAACGGCGTGGACATCATCAGCTGGAGCGCCGCGGGCCGCATCACCGAGTTCAAGGTGATGATCCGCCCGCTCAAGGCGATCCAGCTCATCCACCAGAAGATGGCCGCGATGCTGCAGGCGCGCCAGGGCGGCGCCGGCTGAGGACAGGGGCTGCCGTCAGCCCTGCGGCGCGGCGCCGCACCAGCCGAAGAAGCGCAGCACCTCGTCGCGGCGGGCCAGCGTGTCGGCGCGGCCCAGGGCCATCAGCTCGCGCGTGAAGCCGCTGTCGAAGAGCAGGTAGCTGGCCAGCGCGGCCGACTGCGCCGCGCTGGTGCCGTTGCCGCCGTTGTGATGCCCGAAGGCGCGGCGCACCACGCCGGGCAGCGCGCCCACGTGGCGCGAGGCGATCACGTCGACGCGCTCCGAGGGCGAGATCACCAGCAGCTGCACCGGCCGCAGCTGGGTGTGGCGGCGCGCCTCCTCCGGGATCAGCGCCAGCGTCTGGTTGATGCGCTCGGCGCGCTCCACGTCCACCGCCAGCGCGTCCAGGAAGATGCTCGACAGCGCATGGCCGGCGATCTGCGCCAGGCTGGGCTCGCCGCCGAAGGTGTTGGGGCCGGCCGCGTCCACCGGCTCGCGCATGCGCCCGGACCCGACCACCAGGATGCGCTCGGCGCCCAGGTGGATGGCCGCCGCGATGGGGGCCGACTGGCGCATCGAGCCGTCGCCGAAATACTCCACGTGGTCGCCGCGCGCGATGGGGGTGGACGGGAAGACGAAGGGGATGGCCGAGGAGGCCAGCAGGTGGGCGTGCGTGACCAGCCCCGGCACGGCCCGCCGCTGCGAGCGCACCCAGGGCTGCATCGGCCGGGCCGACTGGTAGAAGGTGACGTGCTCCCCGGTGTTGTAGCTGGAGGCGGTGACCGCCAGCGCGTGCAGGTGGCCGGCCGCCATCAGCGCCGGCAGGCGCTCCAGCGGCACCAGGCGTGCCAGCAGCTCGGCCAGCGGCGCGTTGTCCAGCAGCGAGCGCGGCTGGCGCCGCCGCCAGCGCGCCAGCAGACGCGCCAGGCCCATCAGCATGCGCCAGCGGCCGGGCGCGTCCAGCAGCGCCAGCGGGTCGGTGCGGTAGACCTGCTCGGGCCGGAACTCGTGCCACACCTTGGCGATGCGGCGTACCGCGCGGTCGAAGTGCGCCGCGCCGCAGGCCAGCGCGGCGGCGTTGATGGCGCCGGCCGAGGTGCCGGTGATGACGGGAAAGGGGTTGCCGGTGCGCTGCGCGCCGCGCCGCAGCTCGGCCAGCGCCTGCAGCACGCCCACCTGGTAGGCGGCACGTGCGCCGCCGCCCGTGAGCAGCAGGCCGGCGACAGGCTTCGACCCCCAGGGCCGGACGGTGTCCGGCCCGCCCCCCGAGGGGGACAAGAACGCTTGGGGCGGCCCGGCGCGTTCTTGGGAGGGGCTTGTGGAGGGTGAGGCCGAGGACATGGAGAGGACCCGTAGACTAAGCGCCCACGAGGAGTTTCATCAATGGCAGTCACCCCAGGGGTCCTTGCGGACGCGCTCCAGGCCGTCGCGGACCCGAACACCGGCAAGCCCCTGGCGGCCGGCAAGTCCCTCCAGAACATCCGCATCGACGGCAACGACGTCGCCTTCGAGGTCGAGCTGGGCTACCCGGCCAGGAGCCAGCACGACGCGCTGCGCCGCGCGCTGGTCGATGCCGCCAGGGCTGTGCCCGGCGTGGGCAACGTGTCGGTCGGCTTCACGCTCAACGTCGTCAGCCATGCCGTGCAGCGCGGCGTGCAACTGCTGCCGGGCGTGAAGAACATCGTGGCCGTGGCCTCCGGCAAGGGCGGCGTGGGCAAGAGCACGACCGCCGCCAACCTGGCGCTGGCGCTGGCCGCCGAGGGCGCCAGCGTCGGCCTGCTGGACGCCGACATCTACGGCCCCAGCCAGACCATGATGATGGGCGCCGGCGGCAAGCCCGAGAGCACCGACGGCAAGACCATGGAGCCCATCCGGGCGCACGGCCTGCAGCTCATGTCCATCGGCTTCCTGGTCGAGCCCGACCAGGCCATGATCTGGCGCGGCCCCATGGCCACCCAGGCGCTGGAGCAGATGCTGCGCCAGACGAACTGGAAGGACCTGGACTACCTCGTCGTCGACATGCCGCCCGGCACCGGCGACATCCAGCTCACGCTGAGCCAGCGCGTGCCGGTGACGGGCGCCGTCATCGTCACCACGCCGCAGGACATCGCGCTGCTGGACGCGCGCAAGGGCATCAAGATGTTCGAGAAGGTGGGCGTGCCCATCCTCGGCATCGTGGAGAACATGGCGGTGCACGTGTGCACGAACTGCGGCCACGTGGAGCACATCTTCGGCGCCGAGGGCGGCAGGAAGATGGCGGCCGACTACGGCATGCCCTACCTGGGCGCGCTGCCGCTGGCCTTGTCGATCCGCGAGCAGGCCGACGGCGGCCGGCCCACCGTGGTCGCCGAGCCCGAGGGCGAGATTGCCGCGCTGTACCGCGAGGTGGCGCGCCAGGTGGCGGTGGGCATCGCGCTCAAGGCCAAGGACTTCTCGGCGAAGTTCCCGACCATCACGGTGAGCAAGGACACCTGAGCGGCAGACATACTCTCCCGGCGGCGCTGCCGCCGCGCCCCGTTGACCGGGCTCCTTGATAAGCAACGATCGCTTCCCCACCAAGAAATGAACAAGAAGAACACATGGCTCCGCTGGATCGGCTATTCGTTGATCGCGCTCCTGCTGCTGATGGTCGCGAACTATCTCAAGAACAAGATCGAGGGCAACCGGAAGCAATTGGACGGACTGGCTGTTCTCGTGGCCGGCATGGCTCAGGAACAGCAGCGGGCCCGTTCGGATGCTGCGAAGCTGTCGGATTCCCTGAAGAGAATCGACGACGAGGTCAAGACGCTGGACAAGGGGATCGAGCAATTGAAGATGAGCGAGAGGGAAAGGCTGAATGCCACGCTCGGAAAGTTTCGCTACGCTTCCAAGAGAAAACTGAGTCCGCTGCCCAGCGTTGCCCATGCGGGAGGTGAGTACAAGGGCAAGGGATACACGAATTCCCTGGAGGCGCTGCGCGAAAACAGGGCCAAGTACGACTACTTCGAAATCGACTTTTCCTTCACCGAGGACAACCATATCGTCTGCTCCCACGGCTGGACCCGGCATGAGCGGGACCTTGCGCTGGGCGACCACCAGGAAGGCGCGCCGACCCTGGCGGTTTTTCTCCAGAACAGGAAAAAGCACCGGTGGACGGCATGTACGCTGGATGAGGTCGTGAAGTGGCTTCGCCTGAATGACAGGAAGCGCGTGGTCACGGATATCAAGGAAAAGAACATAGAGGCCCTGAAGACCATCAAGGCCAAATATCCGGATGACTATCGAAAGTTCATCCCCCAGATCTATTCGATTGCGCAGTACGAGGAAGTGAACAAGCTCGATTACGAGCGCGTCATCCTGACTCTCTACGCAACCAACATATCGGATTTCGATCTGGTCGAATGGATTCCCGGCAAGAACATCTATGCCGTCACCATGTGGCATCACAGGATTCCCTATCTGGCAGGCAGGCTGAACGACCTCGGATATCCGATCTACGCCCATACGGTGAATAGCCCGGACGTCGACCAGTTCCTTCGCTCGAACTACGGCGTCCAGGGGATCTATACCGATTCGCTCGCCAGCGCGGACAGACGCTAGGCAGGATCAGCCCAAGCCGGCAAGCAGATCCGGCAGCGCCCATACGGGCACGACCTCTACCTCTTCCCGGAGCGGAAAGCGGCGCGCCACAGGAGCCACTACCACCGTGTGTGCGGGCTTCAGGTCGTTGCGTGCATGCCAGAAGCCCTTGCCCACCGATGGAGCGGAGGAGAACTTGACCTCGATGCCGAGGGAGCGCCGTCCGGCCTGCACGACGATGTCCATTTCCGCCCCCGCGGCCGTGCGGTAGAAGCTCATCTGCGCGCCTTCGGGCAGATGGGCGGCCACCTGCTCGACCACGAAGCCTTCCCACGAGGCCCCCACGATCGGGTGCCCTTGCAGGTCCGGCAGGCTGGCGATGTTCAGCAGCGCGTGCAGCAGCCCGCTGTCGCGGATGTAGACCTTGGGCGACTTGACGAGCCGCTTGCCCACGTTGGGCAGGCAGGGTTCGAGCCGGCGTACCAGCATCGTGTCGACGAGCAGGTCGAGGTAGCGCGTGGCGGTGTGGTGCGAAGCACCCCCGAGGGACAGCGCCAGCTGCGAGGCGTTGAACATCTGCCCCTGCAGGTGGGCCAGCATGCGCCAGAAGCGGTGCAGTGCGTCGGCGGCCACGGCCACGCCCATCTGCGGGAGGTCGCGCTGCAGAAAGCTCTGGATGAAGTCCTGGCGCCACGTGTAGGCGAGCCGGTCGCCGGGCGCCAGGTGCGCCAGTGGGAAGCCGCCGCGCAGCCAGAGCGTCTGCAATGCGGCCAGGTCGGCCGGCACCTCGCTGGCCAGCAGGGGCGTCAGTTCCAGGTAGCCCACGCGGCCGGCCAGCGACTCGGCGCGCTGGCGCAGCAGGGCGCCGCTGGCCGAGCCCAGCAGCAGGAACCGGCCGGCCCGCCGGTCGGCGTCGATCTCCGGCCGCAGGTGCGTGAACAGGTCGGGCAGCATCTGCACTTCGTCCAGCACCACCAGCTTGTCGCGGTGCTGGGCGAGGAAGAGTTCGGGCTCGGCCAGCTGCGCCCGGTCGGAAGGGCGCTCCAGGTCGAGCACCAGCGTCTGCGGGCGCCGGTCCGCGACGCAGCGCGCCAGCGTCGTCTTGCCCACCTGGCGCGGTCCCAGGAGCACGACGCCGGGGTAGAAGTCCAGTCGTTCGAGCAGCAGGGCGCTCAGCTCGCGGTCGATCATCCTTGCATTCTGGCTGTCATGCTGCCAATATTCAAGGAAATTCACGCCGCCCCATGAACCTGCTCGCCTCCCTGCGTTACCTCGCCGCGCTCAGCGAGCACAAGCACTTCGGCCGTGCGGCCGCGGCCTGCCACATCACGCAGCCGGCGCTGTCGAATGCCTTGCGGGCGCTGGAGGCGGACTTCGGCGTGGTCATCGTGCGCCGGGGTCGCGCCTTCGCGGGCCTGACGCCGGAGGGCGAGACCGTGCTGGCCAGCGCGCGCCGCATGCTGCACGAGCACGAACTGCTGCAGCAGGCGCTGAAAAGCGAGGCGGGCAGGCCGCGCGGGCACCTGCGCATGGCCGCCGTGCCCACCGCCATCCCGCTGCTCACGCGCTTCGCCGCGCGGCTGCAGGCACGGCACCCGGGCATCGTGCCCACGGTGCTCTCGATGAGTTCGGTGGAACTGGAAACGGGCCTGGACACGCTGGCGCTCGACCTCGCGCTGGGCTACATCGAGCGCAAGGGCCGGCCGGCGGCGGGCGGCGCCACCCGCCGCAACGCCTGGCCGCAGACCGTGGAGCACTACTTCCTGCTGCGCCGGCGCGAGGAGGTCCCGCCGGCTTCCAGGCGCACCGCCAGGGCTGCCACCCCGGCGAAGGCGGGGGCGGGGAAGAAGTCCGCCGACCCCCAGGACCTGCACATCGGCGCGTCCATCGGCTGGGCCGAGGCCGCGCGCCTGCCCCTGTGCCTGCTCACCCCGGAGATGCACAACCGGGCGATCATCGACCGCGCCTTCGCCGATGCCGGGGCCGAGGTCGCGCCCGCCATCGAGACCAACTCCGTCCTCGCCCTGGCGCTCAGCGTGCTGAACGGCAGGGTCTGCGCCGTGCTGCCCGGCGCCATGGTCGACACGGTGCGCGGGCAGGGCGAGCTGGAGGCGCTGCCGCTGGTGGCGCCCGAGGTGCGCACGCCCATCGGCTTCATGGCGCCCGCGGCCGTCAAGCCCTCGCGGGCGCTGGAGGCGGCGCTGGCGATGCTGCAGGAGCCGACATGGAAGGCGGAGGTCGGCGGCCACAGCGGGGCCCTGCACAAGAAGCGTTGACCCGCGGTGATTTCCGGATTGAATCCCTTCATACACCGATCCAATTTGCCCCCGGCGCCCCGCCTGCCTAGACTTTGACATTCCCGCTCCGCGGGCGCCGCGCCCTGCGCGGCTTCGTTGTCCAGGTCCCAGGCACATGACACACCCAGACCTTCCCCCGGCCCGCAAGGAGACATTGCTGGCCACGCCCGACGAACTGCGCGACCGCCTGCGGCAACTGGGCAAATCCTCCCTGCCCGCCGATGACCCGCGCCGCGCGGCGGTGCAGGAGATCGTGGCGGCACATGCCGGGCAGCCGGGGGCGCTGCTGCCCATCCTGCACGGCGTGCAGGACGCGCTGGGCTTCATTCCGCCCGTGCTGGTGGGCGACATCGCCGGGGCGCTGAACCTCTCGCGCGCCGAGGTGCACGGGGTCGTGAGCTTCTACCACCACTTCCGCAGCAGCCCGGCCGGGCGCCACGTGCTGGAGGTGTGCCGCGCCGAGTCCTGCCGGTCGATGGGTTCCGAGGCGCTGTGGGCGCATGCCTGCGACAGCCTGGGCCTGCCTGCCGAGGGCGGCACCACGCCCGACGGCGCGGTCACGCTGCAGCCGGTCTACTGCCTCGGGTTGTGCGCGCAGTCGCCCAGCATCGCGCTGGACGGGCAGCCGCGCGCGCGCATGAGCGCGGCGCGGCTCGATGCGCTGGTGGCGCGCAGCGTGGTGGACGAGGTGGCGGCATGAGCGGTGCGCCCGTCAGGGTCTACGTGCCCCGCGACAGCGCCGCACTGGCGGTGGGCGCCGACGAGGTGGCCGACGCGCTCGCGCGCTACTGCGCCGAGCGCGGCCAGGCCGTCGAGATCGTGCGCAACGGCTCGCGCGGCCTGCTGTGGCTGGAGCCGCTGGTGGAGGTGGCCACGCCCGCCGGCCGCGTGGCCTACGGCCCCGTGGCGCCGGAAGACGTGCCGGCCCTGCTCGATGCCGGCCTGCTGGCGGGCGGTGCGCACCCGCTGCGCCACGGCCCGACCGACGAGATGCCCTGGCTGAAGTCGCAGGAGCGCCTGACCTTCGCGCGCGTGGGCATCACCGATCCGCTCTCGCTGGCCGACTACGAGGCGCACGGCGGCTGGGCCGGCCTGCGGCGCGCGCTGGGCATGCCGGGCGAGGCCGTCGTGGCCGAGGTGCTCGACTCCGGCCTGCGCGGCCGCGGCGGTGCGGCGTTCCCGGCGGGCATCAAGTGGAAGACGGTGGCCGCCGCGCCGGCGGCGCAGAAGTACGTGGTCTGCAACGCCGACGAGGGCGATTCGGGCACCTTTTCCGACCGCATGGTGATGGAGGGCGACCCCTTCATGCTGGTCGAGGGCATGGCCATCGCGGGCCTGGCGGTGGGTGCCACGCGCGGCTACGTCTACGTGCGATCCGAATACCCGCATGCGGTGGCCGTGCTGCGCGAGGCCATCGCGCGCGCCGAGGGTGCGGGCTTCCTCGGCGCCGACGTGCTGGGCAGCGGCCGCGCCTTCCGCATGGAGGTGCGCAAGGCCGCCGGCGCCTACGTGTGCGGCGAAGAGACGGCCATGCTCGAAAGCATCGAGGGCAAACGCGGCCTGGTGCGCGCCAAGCCGCCGCTGCCGGCCATCCAGGGCCTGTTCGGCCAGCCCACGGTGATCCAGAACGTGATCAGCCTGGCGACGGTGCCCATCATCCTGGCCCGGGGCGCGGCCTTCTACAAGGACTTCGGCATGGGCCGCTCGCGCGGCACCCTGCCCGTCCAGCTGGCCGGCAACGTGAAGCAGGGTGGGCTGGTCGAGAAGGCCTTCGGCATCACGCTGCGCCAGCTGATGTTCGACTACGGCGGCGGCACGGCCTCGGGCCGGCCGCTCAAGGCCGTGCAGGTGGGCGGCCCGCTGGGCGCCTACGTGCCCGAATCGCAGTGGGACCTGCCGCTGGACTACGAGGCCTTCGCCGCCGTCGGCGCGGTGGTGGGCCACGGCGGCATCGTGATGCACGACGACACGGCCGATCTGGCCGGGCTCGCGCGCTACGCGATGGCGTTCTGCGCCATCGAGTCCTGCGGCAAGTGCACGCCCTGCCGCATCGGCTCCACGCGCGGCGTGGAGGTGATCGACCGCATCGCCGCGAGCACCGGCGAGGCGCGCGAGCAGCAGGTGGAACTGCTGCGCGACCTGTGCGACACCATGCTGCACGGCTCGCTGTGCGCCATGGGCGGCATGACGCCGTACCCGGTGCTCTCCGCACTGGACCACTATCCCGAAGACTTCGGCCTGCAGCCCGCGGCCGCCGGCGCCTGAAAAACTGGAGGCCCACGATGACCTCATCCGCCCAAGAGATGGACTACGGAACCCCCGCGCGCGCCACGGCCCGCGAAGTGACGCTGGAGATCGACGGCCGCAGCGTGACCGTGGCCGCCGGCGAATCGGTGATGCGTGCCGCCATCGAGGCCGGCGTGCAAGTGCCCAAGCTCTGCGCCACCGACAGCCTGGAGCCCTTCGGCTCCTGCCGCCTGTGCCTGGTGGAGATCGAGGGGCGCAAGGGCTACCCGGCCTCGTGCACCACGCCGGTCGAGCCCGGCATGAAGGTGCGCACCCATTCGCCCAGGCTGCACCAGCTGCGCAAGGGCGTGATGGAGCTGTACATCTCCGACCACCCGCTCGACTGCCTGACCTGCGGCGCCAACGGCAACTGCGAGCTGCAGGACATGGCCGGCGCCACCGGCCTGCGCAACGTGCGCTACGGCTTCGACGGGGCGAACCACCTGCAGGACGCCAAGGACGAGTCCAACCCCTACTTCACCTACGACCCGAGCAAGTGCATCGTCTGCAGCCGCTGCGTGCGCGCCTGCGAGGAGACGCAGGGCACCTTCGCGCTGACCATCGACGGCCGCGGCTTCGACTCGCGCGTGGCGGCGGGGCAGAACGAGGACTTCATGGACAGCGAGTGCGTCAGCTGCGGCGCCTGCGTGCAGGCCTGCCCCACCGCCACGCTGCAGGAGAAGTCGCTGATCGAGCTGGGCCAGCCCTCGCACAGCGTCGTCACCACCTGCGCCTACTGCGGCGTGGGCTGCGGCTTCAAGGCCGAGATGAAGGGCAGCGAGGTGGTGCGCATGGTGCCGTGGAAGGACGGCAAGGCCAACGACGGCCACTCCTGCGTCAAGGGCCGCTTCGCCTGGGGCTACGCCACGCACCCGGACCGCATCACCAGGCCCATGATCCGCGCGAAGATCACCGACCCGTGGCGCGAGGTGAGCTGGGAAGAGGCGATCGGCCACGCGGCCTCTGAGTTCCGCCGCATCCAGGCCAAGTACGGGCGCGACGCCGTGGGCGGCATCACCTCCTCGCGCTGCACCAACGAGGAGACCTACCTCGTGCAGAAGCTCATCCGCGCGGCCTTCGGCAACAACAACGTCGACACCTGCGCGCGCGTGTGCCATTCGCCCACCGGCTACGGCCTGGGGCAGACGCTGGGCACCTCGGCCGGCACGCAGACCTTCAAGTCGGTGGAGGAGTCCGACGTCATCATGGTGATCGGCGCCAACCCCGGCGCCGCGCACCCGGTCTTCGCCTCGCGCATGAAGAAGCGGCTGCGCGAGGGCGCGAAGCTGATCGTGATCGACCCGCGCCAGATCGACCTGGTGAAGTCGCCGCACATCCGCGCCGACTTCCACCTGCAACTGCGCCCGGGCACCAACGTGGCCGTGATCACCGCCATGGCGCACGTGGTGGTGACCGAGGGCCTGCTGGCCGACGCCTACATCGCCGAACGCTGCGAGGATGCCTCCTTCCAGGCCTGGAAGGCCTTCGTCGCGCGGCCCGAGAACTCGCCCGAGGCGACCGAGCGCGTCAGCGGCGTGCCCGCCGAGCTGCTGCGCGGCGCCGCGCGCCTGTACGCCACCGGCAGCGCCGACGGGCGGCGCGGCGAGCGGCCCGTCAACGCCGCCATCTACTACGGCCTGGGCGTGACCGAGCATGCGCAGGGCTCGACCATGGTCATGGGCATCGCCAACCTGGCGATGGCCACGGGCAACGTCGGGCGCGAGGGCGTGGGCGTGAACCCGCTGCGCGGCCAGAACAACGTGCAGGGCAGCTGCGACATGGGCTCCTTCCCGCACGAGCTGCCGGGCTACCGCCACATCGGCGACGCCGCCGTGCGCGGCCGGTTCGAGGCTGCCTGGGGCGTGGCGCTGCAGGCCGAGCCGGGCCTGCGCATTCCCAACATGTTCGAGGCCGCGCTGGACGGCAGCTTCATGGGCCTGTACTGCGAGGGCGAGGACATCGTGCAGTCCGACCCCGACACGCAGCACGTGGCGGCGGCGCTCTCGGCCATGGAGTGCATCGTGGTGCAGGACATCTTCCTGAACGAGACGGCCAAGTACGCGCACGTCTTCCTGCCCGGCTCCTCCTTCCTCGAGAAGGACGGCACCTTCACCAACGCCGAGCGCCGCATCTCGCGCGTGCGGCAGGTGATGGCGCCGCTGGGCGGGTATGCCGACTGGGAGGTGACGCAGCTGCTGTCCAACGCGCTGGGCTACCCCATGAACTACCGCCATCCGAGCGAGATCATGGATGAGATCGCTGCGCTCACGCCCACCTTCGCCGGCGTGAGCTACGAGAAGATCGACCGCCTGGGCAGCGTGCAGTGGCCCTGCAACGAGGGCACCGACGAGGGCGGCACCGCGACCATGCACATCGGCGGCTTCGTGCGCGGCAAGGGCCGCTTCTTCGTCACGCAGTACGTGGAGAGCGACGAGAAGGTCACGCCGCGCTACCCGCTGCTGCTGACCACCGGGCGCATCCTCTCGCAGTACAACGTGGGTGCCCAGACGCGGCGCACGCCCAACAACCGGTGGCACAGCGAGGACCGGCTGGAGATCCACCCCGTCGACGCCGAGGACCGCGGCATCGTCCACGACCAGTGGGTGGCCGTGCGCAGCCGCGCCGGCGAGACCGTGCTGCGCGCCACGATCACCGAACGCATCCAGCCGGGCGTGGTCTACACCACCTTCCACTTCCCCGAGTCGGGCGCCAACGTCATCACCACCGACAGCTCCGACTGGGCCACCAACTGCCCCGAGTACAAGGTGACGGCCGTGCAGGTGATGCCGGTGAGCCAGCCCTCGCGCTGGCAGCAGGAGTTCCAGCGCTTCCACGCCGAGCAGCTCGGCCTGCTGAACGCCGCCCGCGCGCCGCAGGAAGCGGCGGCGGTCATGGGCAAGTGACGACGATGGATGCCGGCAACCTGGTCCGCATGGCCAACCGCATCGGCGACTTCTTCGAGTCGCAGCCCGACCGCGCCGCGGCGCTGGCCGACATCGCCGACCACCTGCGCAAGTTCTGGGAGCCGCGCATGCGGCGCGAATTCCTGGCGCTGCTGGACGGCGGCGCGGCCGGCGAGCTCAAGCCGATCGTGCGCGAGGCGGTGCTGGCGCATCGCGCCGAGCTGATGCCGGACTGAATGCGGTCCGGTCCGGCCGGCGCCTCGGCCCTCAGTCGTCGACGCCGATCATCACGCTGGAGGCCTTGATCACGCCATAGGCCTTCGCGCCCTCCTTGAGGCCCAGCGCCTGGGCCGAGTTGCTGGTGATGGTGGAAGTGATCTGCACGCCGGGCGCGATCTCCAGCGTCACTTCGGTGGAGACCGGGCCGCGGACGATGGAGACGACGGTGCCGGGCAGGACGTTGCGGGCGCTGATCTTCATGGGGTCTCCTGGGACAAGGATGGGGCGAAGAGGGTGCAGGTGCAGTGTGCCCGCGGCGCGCGCCGCGCGTCCATTCGGGGTGTAATGAAGCCTGCCTGCCATCGACCGCATGAACGCCTCAGCCCCCACCCCTGCCGCCTCCGAAGTCGACGCCCTGCCCGCGCTCGCGCATCTGCCGGTGCAGGTCGCCACCGTCGAGGGCGCGGCCGTGCGGCAGCAGGCGCGCCAGGACGTGCTGGCGGCCGAGGTGCCGGTGTCGCTGGTCTTCAACGGCATCGCGCACGCCGTGATGATGGCGACGCCGCGCGACCTGGAGGACTTCGCGCTGGGCTTCGCGCTCAGCGAAGGCATCCTCGACGACGCGGCGCAGTGCTACGGCATCGAGGTGCGCGCGCTCGCCGCGGCCGAGGCCGGCCTGCCGCCCGGCGTCGATGCGGTCGAGGTGCAGTTGGAGGTGGCCACGCGCGCCTTCGAGCGGCTGAAGGGCCGGCGCCGCAGCCTGGCGGGCCGCACCGGCTGCGGCGTGTGCGGCGTCGAGAGCTTCGCCGGGCTGGACCTGGACCTGCCGCGGCGCCCGGCGCCGGCGTGGATCGGCCGCGTGGACCTGCCCACGGTGCTGCACGCCTTCGCCCAGCTCGCGCCGCGCCAGGCGCTCAACGCCGAGGCCGGCGCCATCCATGCCGCCGCCTGGGCGAGCGCCGACGGCGCGCTCGCCGAGGTGCTGGAGGACGTGGGCCGCCACAACGCGCTGGACAAGCTCATCGGCCGCCTGGCGCGCGCCGGGCGCCTGGGCGACCCCGGCTTCGTGCTGATGACCAGCCGCGGCAGCCACGAACTGGTGCGCAAGTGCGCCCGCGTCGGCATCGCGGCGATGGCGACCATCTCGGCGCCCACGGCCATGGGCGTGCGCATGGCCGAGCTGTGCGGCCTGACGCTCTGGGGGCTGTGCCGCGCGCCGCGCGGCGTGCTGTACGCGGCGCCCGCGTCCTCGGGCTCCTAGCCGCCGCGGGCGGCGTGCCGTCCGAGCGCGCTTGTCGGACGTGTCTCGCAGACACCGTGCCCTGCCGGGGCTACCGTGGGCGATACCGGTGCGCGGCGGCCCCGCCGGCGCCGGCCATCCCCACGAGAAAAGGAAGCTCCCATGAGTTCGAATGCGTCTTCGTCCAAGCCCGGCAAGCTGGTGCTCGACCAGGCGAGGCTGGATGCCGCCAAGCAGAGCCTCGACCAGGGCGCCGTCACGCCCGACCTGGGCCGCTGGCGGGAGGACATCGTCCAGTTGCTCAACGACGCGCTGGCCACCGAGCTGGTCTGCGTGCTGCGCTACAAGCGCCACCACTTCACGGCTACCGGGCTCGAGTCCCCGGCGATCGCGGAAGAGTTCCTGGTGCACGCCACCGAGGAGCAGGCCCATGCCGACAAGATCGCGCAGCGCATCGTCCAGCTGGGCGGAGAGCCCGACCTGAACCCCGACAGCCTCACCCGCCGCAGCCACGCCGACTACGACGAGGCGCTGGACCTGCACGCGATGATCCGCGCCAACCTGGTGGCCGAACGCGTCGCCATCGAGGCCTACACGCAGATGATCGAGCTGATCGGCGGCAAGGACCCCACCACCCGGCGGCTGATCGAGCAGATCCTCGAACAGGAGCAGGAGCACGCCGACGAGCTGTCGGACTGGATGACGAAGGCGAAGTAGGCGCCTGCGGCCGCGATGACCCGCGGCGCCCAGGGGCGACCCGCCCTTGGGCTATCGTCGCTCCCCATGAACGCCGCCATCCGCCTGGGCTGGCGCACCCTTCGCCGCGACCTGCGCGCCGGCGAACTGCGCCTGTTGATCGTCGCCGTGCTGCTGGCCGTGGCCGCGCTCACGGCCGTGGGCTTCTTCGCCGACCGGCTCCAGGGCGGCCTGCAGCGCGACGCGCGCCAGCTGCTCGGCGGCGACGCGGTGCTGGTGACGGACAACCCGACGCCGCCGGCCTTCGCGCAGCGCGCCGCGGCGCTGGGGCTGGACGGCGCGATGACCTACACCTTCCCGACCATGGCGCGTGCACCCGACGCGCAGGGCGGCGCCAGCCGGCTGGTGGCCTTCAAGGCGGTGGCGCCGGGCTACCCGCTGCGCGGCAGCCTGCAGGTGGCGGCCACGGCCGACGGCGCGGGTGAGACCACGCGCGAGGTGCCCGCGCCCGGTCAGGTGTGGGTCGACGCCGGGCTGCTCGCCGCGCTCGATCTCAAGGTGGGCGACACGCTGCTGCTGGGCGATGCGGGCCTGGCGATCTCGCGCGTGATCGTGATCGAGCCCGACCGCGGCGCCGGCTTCATGAGCTTCGCGCCGCGCGTCATGGTCAACCAGGCCGACGTGCCGCGCACCGGCCTCGTGCAGCCGGCCAGCCGCATCACCTACCGCTTCGCCGTCGCCGGCGGCGCCAGGGCGGTGAAGGCGTTCTCCGACGAGCTGGACGCCGTCATCAAGAAGGGCGAGCTGCGCGGCGCGCGGCTGGAGTCCTTCGAAAGCGGCCGCCCCGAGATGCGCCAGACGCTGGACCGCGCGAGCAAGTTCCTCAACCTCGTCGCGCTGCTGGCGGCGCTGCTTTCGGCCGTGGCGGTGGCGCTGGCGGCGCGCGGCTTCGCGGCCCGCCACCTGGACGACTGCGCCATGCTGCGCGTGCTGGGCGAGAGCCAGCGCGCCATCGCCACCGCTTACATCGTGGAGTTCGCGCTGGTCGGCCTGGCGGCCAGCCTGCTCGGCGTGTTCGTGGGCTGGGGCGTGCACCACCTCTTCGTGCTGCTGCTGGCCGGGCTGGTCGAGACGGCGCTGCCCGCGCCCACGCTGTGGCCCGCCGCCTTCGGCATCGGCGTCGGGCTGACGCTGCTCTTCGCCTTCGGCCTACCGCCGGTGCTGCAACTGGCCCGGGTGCCGCCGCTGCGCGTGATCCGGCGCGACGTCGGCGGCCTGCGGCCGGCGTCCGCGGCCGTGCTGGGCGTGGGCACGCTGGGCTTCGCGGCCCTGCTGCTGGCGGCCAGCAGCGACGTGAAGCTCGGCGGCATCGCGGTGGGCGGCTTCGCCGGCGCGGTGCTGCTCTTCGCCTTGCTGGCGTGGGTGGCGGTGAAGCTGCTGCGCCGGCTGGTCAACGAGGCCACGGCGCCGCGCTGGCTGGTGCTGGCGACGCGGCAGATCTCGGCGCGGCCGGCCTACGCGGTGGTGCAGGTCAGCAGCCTGGCGGTGGGCCTGCTGGCGCTGGTGCTGCTGGTGCTGCTGCGCACCGACCTGGTGGCGAGCTGGCGGCGCGCCACGCCGCCGGATGCGCCCAACCGCTTCGTCATCAACGTGATGCCCGACCAGGAGGAGGCCTTCCGCACGGCGCTGAAC
>Ga0164243_10001773_pt1 | contig 36129 bp, 28 predicted proteins | sample OricompcompostOP_FD_108781 | JGI IMG/M metagenome (GOLD analysis project Ga0164243, IMG submission 108781) | Organic Plus compost microbial communities from Emeryville, California, USA - Original compost - Organic plus compost (OP) | ecosystem: Engineered > Solid waste > Mixed feedstock >...
ACCGCCGCGGGCGGAATCTGCGACGAGTGAGGACGCACCGCCGCGGAGCCCGCTGCCGGGCCAACGCCGTTGTTCTTACGGGCCGTTCCCGTACGGACCGCACCCGTGGCAGGCTTCGGCCGTGACCGCCGTATGGGCCGCCGTGATCACCGCCGTCGTCGGGGTGCTCGGCACTCTCCTCGCACCGTTGATCACGCACCGGGTCGCCGCACGGGAACGCGCGGACGAGCGCGCCGAGGCGGACCGGGTGCGCGGACTGCAGGAGCGGCGCGACGCGTACACCGAAATGAACCGCGACGCGCGCCAGTTCAGCACGCTCCTGAAGGACGCCACGCACCGGCTGCGGGACGGCGTGTACGGCGACGAGGAGCGAACCGCCCTGGAACAGGCCCGACTTCGGCACCGGGACCGCTACGCCGAGGCCCAGATGGTCGCGCCGGAGCGGATCCTGGACGCGGCCCGCGCGGTCAACGGCGTGCTGGGCGAGGTCGACGCCGGCGTGAAGCGCATCGACCGCCGTGCGGCGCATGAGACGGAGACCTCGGACGCCCTCCGTCGCAGGCTCGTCGAGGAGGGCGATCCGCTGCTGGCGCAGATGCGCCGCCTGATGCGCGAGGACCTGGGCGTGCGGGACTGACACGGCAGTCCGGTCCGCGGAGCCCGTCTGCGGAGCTGGCCCGCGGAGCCGGCTTGCACAACCGGCCCGCGGGAGCGGGCAGTCGGGCGACCGGCCCGGCGCCGGTGAGCCGGAGAGGCCCCGCGCGCCGGCGCCGGTCCCGGGGCTCGGGGGCCCGGGGCTCGTGCGTCAGCCCAGCCCGTACGCCTCGGCCGCGCGTCGCACCGTCTCCCGCTTGACCTCCGCGCGCCGCGCCAGCCGGTCGAGCGCCGCCACCGTCACCGACCGGGCGTCCACGCCGAAGTGGCGGCGGGCGGCCTCCCGGGTGTCGGACAGCCCGAAGCCGTCCGTGCCCAGCGAGAACCAGTCCTGCTCGACCCACTGGCTGATCTGGTCCGGCACCGCCCGCATCCAGTCGCTGACCGCGAGCACCGGTCCCGGGGCGCCCGCCAGCGCGCGCGTCACATACGGCGTACGGTCCTCGCCGCGCAGCCCCGCCGCCTCGCACTCCAGAGCGTCCCGGCGCAGCTCGCTCCACGAGGTCGCCGACCACACGTCCGCGGTCACGCCCCACTCCTCGGCCAGCAACTCCTGTGCCTCCAGGGCCCAGTGGATCGCCGTACCGGAGGCGAGCAGCTGGATGCGGGGCGAGTCCTCGTGCGGCGCGACGCCCTCGCGGTAGCGGTACAGGCCCTTGAGGATGCCCTCCTCGACGCCCTCGCCCTCCGGCATGGGCGGCTGCACCTTCGGCTCGTTGTAGACGGTGAGGTAGTAGAAGACGTCCTCGTGCTGCGCCGGATCCGGCCCGTACATCCGGCGCATGCCGTCCTTGACGATGGCGCCCACCTCGTAGGCGAACGCCGGGTCGTAGACGACCGCCGCCGGGTTGCTGGAGGCGAGCAGCGGCGAGTGGCCGTCGGCGTGCTGAAGGCCCTCACCGGTCATGGTCGTACGGCCCGCCGTGGCGCCGATGACGAAACCGCGCCCCAACTGGTCGGCCAGCGCCCAGAACTGGTCGCCCGTACGCTGGAAACCGAACATCGAGTAGAAGATGTAGAAGGGGATCATCGGCTCGCCGTGCGTCGCGTACGACGTCGCCGCCGCCGTGAAGTCCGCCAGCGAACCGGCCTCCGTGATCCCCTCGTTGAGGATCTGACCGGTCCGCGCCTCCTTGTAGTAGAGAAGCTGGTCGCGGTCGACCGGATCGTAGTTCTGCCCGACCGGCGAATAGATCCCGGCGGACGGGAACAGCGACTCCATCCCGAACGTTCGGGCCTCGTCCGGCACCACCGGCACCCAGCGCGGGCCGCTCTCCTTCTCCCGCATCAGATCCTTCACCAGCCGCACGAACGCCATCGTCGTGGCGATCTCCTGCGACCCCGAACCCTTCTTCAGCGCCTCGAACGGTTTCGCCGACGGCTCCGGCAGCCCCACCGGATGCACCCGGCGCGCGGGCGCGGGCCCGCCCAGCGCCGCGCGCCGCTCCTGCAGATAGCGCACCTCGGGCGAGTCCGCGCCGGGATGTGCGTACGGCACCAGCTCGTCGTCCAACGCACTGTCCGGAATGGGCAGTTCCAGCAGGTCCCGCATCGCGCGGAACTCCTTGCCGGACAGCTTCTTCATCTGGTGGTTGGCGTTCCGCGACTCGAAGCCCGGGCCGAGCGTCCAGCCCTTGACGGTCTGCGCGAGGATCACCGTCGGAGCGCCGCGGTGCTCGACCGCCGCCTTGTACGCTGCGTACACCTTGCGCGGCTCGTGCCCCGCCCGCGAGCGGTGGAAGCACTCCTCGATCTGTTCGTCGCTCAACTGCGCCGCCAGCGCCGCGAGTTCGGGGCCGGCGCCGAAGAAGTGCTCGCGGATGTACGCGGCGTCCCGCGTCGCGTACGTCTGGAACTGCGCGTCCGGCACCTCGCCGAGCCGCCGCACCAGCGCCCCGGTGGTGTCCAGACGCAGCAGCGCGTCCCACTCGGCGCCCCACAGCGCCTTGATCACATGCCAGCCGGCGGCACGGAACTGCGCCTCCAGCTCCTGCACGACACGGAAGTTGGCGCGCACCGGCCCGTCCAGGCGCTGCAGGTTGCAGTTGACGACGAAGGTGAGGTTGTCCAGCTGCTCGCGGCCCGCGAGCGCGAGCGCGGCCGTCGACTCCGGCTCGTCCATCTCGCCGTCGCCGAGGAACGCCCAAACCCGGGACGCGGACGCGTCCTTGATGCCGCGGTGCGTCAAGTAGCGGTTGAACCGGGCCTGGTAGATCGCCGAGATCGGGCCGATGCCCATCGACACCGTCGGGAACTCCCACAGCCACGGCAGCCGCCGCGGATGCGGATACGACGGCAGCCCGTCGCCGCCGGCCTCCTGCCGGAAGCGGTCCAACTGCGCCTCGGTCAGCCGCCCGTCGAGGAAAGCGCGGGCGTAGATGCCGGGAGAGGCGTGGCCCTGGATGTAGAGCTGGTCGCCCGAACCTCCGCTGGCCGAGTCCTCCTTGCCGCGGAAGAAGTGCTGGAAGCCGGTCTCGTACAGCCAGGCCGCGGAGGCGAAGGTCGCGATGTGCCCGCCGAGCCCGTACCGGCTGCCGCGGGTGACCATCGCCGCCGCGTTCCAGCGGTTCCAGGCGGTGATCCGGGACTCCATCGCCTCGTCACCGGGGAACTCCGGTTCGGCGGCGGTCGGGACGGTGTTGATGTAGTCCGTCTCCATCAGCTCCGGCACCCGCAGTCCGCTCGCGCGGGCGTGGCCGACCGTGCGGCGCAGCAGATAGCTCGCGCGCTCGCCGCCCGCGTGCGCGGCGGCGGCGTCCAGCGACTCCCGCCACTCGGCGGTCTCCTGCGGATCGCGGTCGGTGAGCTGGTCCAGTTCGGTCGGCTCACCGGCGCGGCCGGCTGTGGCCTGGGCAGGTGTGGCTCCCGTCGGTACGCCGTCGACGGGCTCGCCGCTGATGGTCTCAGGCATGGTGGCCACCTTCCGTACGGGCGGGCTGGGCCCGGTTGCCGGTGGGTGATGAGTGGTATGCGGGGCGCCGACGCGGTCGCGTGCTCCCTGAAGGGCAGGACAGGGGGCGCCCGACTACGGGACTCTACGCCTGCGATCGATGATCGATCAAAGGCCTCTCTGAAATTGGCATTCCGTGCCATGGAATTCGGCACGCGGTGTCCGGTGCCTCTACGCGGCCCGCGCACCCAGGGTCCGGCCCGAGCGTGGGAGGAGGTCAACTCCGGCTCCCGGGGCGGGGGTTCCGATTCCGGGAGTTCCGGGAGTTCCGGGAGTTCCGGAAGCCCGGGGGGGGCGGGGAGTCCGAGAGGGGAGTCCGGGGTTCCCGTAGTTACCGAAGGGGCTGGCGTCGGCTGCGGAGTGAGCGTCTCTGGGGCGGGGCGGGAGGCCGCGGTTCAGAGGCCGTACGGACTCGGGGGCCGGCGGGGCTGGGGGTATTCCGGGCGCTGGAGGTCTTGGGGGGTTGGGGGGCCGGGGGCTTCGGGCTCGGGGGAGGGAGCCCCGGGCATTTCCGGAGCGCTCTTGCTCTACCTGCTCGCCCGAGGGCTTCCGCTCCGGGAAGCCGAACAGGGAGCAGGCATACTCCGTCCCCAACAGGGCGGCAGCGGGCCGGAGTTGCCCGGGGGCGTACGGGGGACTTGTACGGGCGAGCTGTACGCGGGCCCGCTCGGCTGCCCGGCAGGAACGGGAGCAGGCCACGGCCGGGTGGCCCCAACCGCTCGGCTGAGGACACCTCTTGGGGTCGGCCACGCCCGAAGGGGCACGCCCCTGGAGGTGTCACCTCTGGAGCGCGTCACCGCTCGGGCGGGGCGGCCCTCGGTGCGGGAGCGCAGCCCAGCACATGGGACTTGACCAGGGCCGCGATCTGCGGATCACGTCGCCGGAACGCCTCCACGACCGCCTCGTGCTCCTCCGCGTACGACTGCTGCACCGTGCCCAGCCAGCGGATCGACAGCGCCGTCCACACCTCTATGCCCAGCGACTCCCAAGTGTGCAGCAGCACACTGTTGCCCGCCGCCCGCACCAACTCCCGGTGGAACGCGACCGTATGCCGCACCTGCGCCTCGCCGTCCCCCGCCCGGTCCGCGTCGTAGAGAGCCGTCACATGCGGCTCCAGTGCGGACACGTCCTCGGCCAGGCGTGGCGCCGCCAGCTCCGCCGCGACCTGCTCCAGGCCGGCCCGCACGGGGTAGATCTCCTCCAGGTCCGCCGCCGACAACTCCCTTACCCGCACACCCTTGTTGGGGGCCGACTCGATCAGCCGCAGCGTCTCCAGCTCGCGCAGCGCCTCCCGCACCGGTGTCTGGCTGACCTCCAACTCAACTGCGATCCGCCGCTCCACGATCCGCTCGCCGGGCTTCCAGCGTCCGCTGACGATGCCCTCGACGATCCGTTCGCGGATCTGCTCCCGCAACGAGTGGGTGATGGGCGCGAACGCGGCGGGGGCGGACGCGGACGGACTCGAAGGCATGGGGGGCGCTCCTCCCGGAATGAGGCGGTCTCCAGACCATGTCCCTAGACCATACGGGCACATTCGGCCCGGCCGCGCCGAGTGGTCCGGTGACCACTCGACGCAACCGTCCCGGGTCCGCCCTCGACCTCAGCGCTGCTGGTAGACGAGCCAGACCTGCCCGCGGTCGAAGGGCATCCGCTTGCCGTTCGACAGGGTGTAGGTGGTGTCGCCGGTCGCGCTCTTGCGCTCCCACTTCGTCTCGTACGCCTTGCCGTCGCGCAGCACCGTCGCGTCACCGCTGCCGACCGTCTTGATGTACGGCGTCGTGCCGCTGGAGTCCGGTGGCATGTCCGTCTTCTGAATGATCACGGTCTTGCCGCCGAGCCGCTTCCCGGACGTGCTCTTCGCCGGCTTGTCGTCGAAGGAGGCCAGCCAGCGCTTCTCCTTCGCGGACCAGTCGAACGTGGTCTTGGACGAGCCGTAGTCCACCGACGTCTCCTTCGTCGGCTTCCCGCCGCCCGGGGCGGCACCGAAGCGGAAGCCGATGTCGCTGGCCTTGCTCGCGTGCGGTGCGTCCTTGAGGAGCTTGTCCGGGTGGCCGTAGAGGTTGTGCGGCGGCTCGTTGTCACCTCCCCGCTCGTAGTCCTTGGGGTAGTCGTCGTGTGAAATCCCGTACAGCGGCGACTTGTTGATCAGATCCACGACCTCCTTGCGCGCACCCGAGTACGCGAGGGCCGGCCGCTGGAACATCCGCATCTGCTCGACGTTGTACTCCCTGGCGCTGCGCACCGGCCCCAGCGTCTTGGGGTAGTGGCTGGAGTAGATCGCGAACAGCCGGCCCAGGCCGCCTTCGACCTTCTCGACGCCCACGATGTCGGCGTCTTCGAGCGCGGTCTGCGGGCGCGCGTCCTTGTGGTTGTCGATCTTCACCGCCAGCACCGGATTCGGCTTCGCCGGAAGGCCGGTGAACGGAGACGCGGACTCCGTCCTGTGCTGCTTCCCGGCGGCCTGCGGCTCCTCGTGTGCGAACGAGGGCGTCGCGACGGCCGCGCCCGTCAGCCCGGCCGCGACGGCGAGTCCGGCTATCAGGCGGGTGCGGCGGCTGCGCATACGGGCACGCACCCGTCTCGAACCGCCGGCGGAGGACGGCGGGGTGGAACTGCCTTCCATGTACGAACCTCCCGTGGGGGGATGTCTGCTGGGAGAGCCACCTCACCGCCGCCGGGGCGCGACGTCAATACCCGGCGCTGCGGCCTCAGTTGGCCAACGCTCCCGGGTGCAGGGGGCGTTGGGCCGCCGCTTCCTCCACGGAGGCGGTGAGGGGCACGGGTCACGGCGAGCAGCCTTGTGTCGCACCGGGCACGTGCGTCAAGGAAGCGCAGGAGGCCGAGGAACCGGAAGAGGCCGGGGAACAGGAGGCGGCTGCGGTAGCCGAGGAGGCCGGGGAAGCGGACGGTGGAGCCCGCGGTGGTCGGAAGCGGGGAGCGGAGCCGCATCGTGCGTCAGCCCTTCTGACGTCGTGGTCGTCGTGGTCAACTGCGTCGTGCTCAACGCGGGGGCATCTGCCCGCCGTTGAGCCCATCTCTCATACAGCGACAGTATCGGCACTGTCGGTAACCGCCCCATGACGTATGTCATCGAAACGCATGGCAAACCACATGCCGCCGGGCTCGGCCCGCACCGGACCGCGCCGGCCCGTCAAGCCCGCCGCCCGGTGACGCCCCTGCCGCCCAGTGAAGCCCCCGCCGCCCCGGGACACGGCCAACCGGCCCGCGAACCCCGCCCCGGAAGTCGCCCACCCGGCGAGGAAGTTGACCGCCGCGGCGGGTGTCGGCGCGGAGAGTCCGCCGGGGCGGCCCGTACGGACGGTATTGCTGACGTCCTTTCCGGCAATTCTCGGCACTGCCCAACCGGAGGCGCCGTTACGGGAGTTGGGCAGGGGCGCCCCGTGGCGGCGGCTGCGCAGCCGACCCGCACCGGCCGTCCGTACGCCGAGGTGGGAGCCGCGGCGAGGGGCCGGCTGAAGTGGGCCGTGAAACGGCAGAGGCGTAAACCGCTGGCGGAGAGCGGCAGATCCGGAGTTCGGAGATTCCCCGGCGGCTTTCCGTTCGGAGATCATTGGTTGGGCCGCTGGCGCAGGAAGTAAATTCTTCCGCGATCGCCTTCCGTATCTATTCCCGCAGTGCGAGGTATTGCTACTGTCCAGCGCTGCGAACACTCCTGTTCGCTGTGGACTGCGCCCGCTTTTCCCGTAGTTGGGAGGGCAGGCGTGGACGACGACGACTCTGGAAGGTGACATGCGAAGAGGAGCGCTCCTGGCTGCTCTCGCCGTGCTCCCCGCCGTGGGCCTGTCCGCGTTCGGACTGGCGGCCGCCAACGGGGCGGAGAGCAAAGGTGATTGCGGCAGCAAGAGAATCTTCGAGGTCGGCGGCCACCTCGACAAGGACGCAACGGCCTACGACAACAGCAACGGTGCCCTGCCGGCGGGCGTGGACTTCCAGAAGATCCACTACTCCGCATCGATCTCCCCGTACCCCGGCGACACGGTCTCCATGGATGATTCCGTAGCCGAGGGAATCGGCAATCTCGACAAGGCGGTTCGGGATTACCACGCGCAATGCCCCGGAACGCACATCACCATTTCCGGGTATTCGGAGGGGGCGATCGTCGCGGGGGACGAGCTCAACAAGCTCTCGCAGGACCAGGCGATTCCGCACAACCAGATCAACGGTGTGCTCTACGGAGACCCGAGGCGTCCGGGAGTCAAGGGCGGACCGGGCGGCATCGAGACCAACCTGCCGACCATCGTGCCCGGCATCACCATGAAGGGGCCGCGCGGCTTCGGCGACATTCCCGTTCAGGAGCTGTGCAACAAGAACGACGGCATCTGCTATTCGGAGAACCCGTACACCAACCTGCTCGGGTTCGCGAACGGAGTCGCCGGCTACTTCATGGGCGACCACGCCTACAAGATCGAGCCGAACGCCTTCGACGGAGCCGGCGACACCGTCTACGACCAGCCGCCGCGCATTCCGCACGGGGCTCCGATCCCGGGCCCGACACAGACGCCGTACGAGAAGTACAAGAACGACCCGGACGGTGCGAAGCGCGAAGGCGCCAAACTCCGGGGAATGCTCATCGACAAGCTTCCGCCTCAACTGCGGAACAAGATGGACGAGTTCCCGTACCTCGCCGTCCCGCACGACAAGAAGAAGTGACGGCGAGAAAAGCGCCGGAGAGCCGGTAGCCGGCCGTACTGAAGTACGGCGCAGAGACGTGGCCCCGCCCGGGGATCGAGCCCGGGCGGGGCCACCGTATGCGGGGCCGGGGCGGTCAGCGGGCCGTCCGCCCCGGCCGGGGCCTCACAGCCCCAACTCGCCCTCGAACTCGCCTGCTTCCAGGCGGGCCTTGACGTCGTTGAGGTAGCGCGCCGCGTCCGCCCCGTCGACCAGCTGGTGGTCGTAGGAGAGCGTGAGGTACACCATGTCGCGGACGGCGATGGTCTCGCCCAGCTCCGGGTGGTCGACGACCACGGGGCGGCGCACGGTGGCACCGATGCCCAGCTCGGCGACCTGCGGGTAGTTGACGATGATCGTGTCGAACAGCGCGCCGCGGGAACCGGTGTTGCTGATCGTGAACGTGCCGCCGGACATGTCGTCCGGACCCAGGCCGCCCTCCCGCACCTTCTTCGCCAACTCGGCCGTCTTACGGGCGATTCCGGCGAGGTTGAGGTCGCCGGCGCCCTTGATGACCGGCACCATCAGACCCTTCTCGGAGTCCACCGCGATGCCGATGTTCTCGACGTCGTGGTAGGTGATGGTGCCGTCGTCGTTGAGCCGCGCGTTCACGGACGGGTGGGCCTTCAGGGCCTCGGCGGCGGCCTGCACGAAGAACGGCATCGGCGAGAGCTTCACGCCCTCGCGGGAGGCGAAGGCGTCCTTCGCCCGCTGCCGCAGCCGCATGATGCGCGTGACGTCGACCTCGACCACCGTCGACAACTGCGCCTGACTGTGCAGCGCCTTCATCATGTTGTCCGCGATGACCTTGCGGATGCGCGGCATCGGCACCGTCTGCCCGCGCAGCGGAGAAGCCTCCAGCTTCGGCGTGCGCGGCCCGGAGGACGGTGCGGCGGCCGCGGACGGTGCGGCAGCCTGCGCCTTCGCGGCCTCGGCGGCGGCGAGGACGTCCTGCTTGCGGATACGGCCGCCCACGCCCGTGCCGCGGACGCCGGACAGATCCACACCGTGCTCGGCCGCCAACTTCCGCACCAGCGGCGTCACATACGCGCCCTCGGTCTCCGTGGCCGTCGGCGCGGGAGCCGGAGCCGGCTGCTGGGCGGCGGGAGCCGGTGCCGGTGCAGGGGCCGCCGGGGCCGGCTGAGGTGCGGGCTGTGCCTGAGGCTGCGGCTGTGCCTGCGGCTGCGGTTCCGGCTGGGGCTGCGGCTGTGCCTGCGCCGGCTGGGGCGCGGGCGCCGGAGCGGGCTGCGGCTGCGGCTGCGGCTCGGGCGCGGGCTGGGCCGGAGCCTCCGCGGGCGCAGGCGCGGCGCCGGCCGCTCCGATGACCGCGAGCTTCGCACCGACCTCCGCGGTCTCGTCCTCGCCGACCACGATCTCCAGCAGCGTGCCGGCGGCCGGCGCCGGGATCTCGGTGTCCACCTTGTCGGTGGATACCTCCAACAGCGGCTCGTCCTCGGCCACTTCGTCGCCGACCTGCTTCAGCCAGCGCGTGATGGTGCCCTCGGTGACGGACTCGCCGAGCGCCGGCAGCACCACGTCCGTACCCTCGGCGCCGCCCTGCGCCGCGGCGGGCTGCGGCTGTGCCTGCGGCTGCGGTTCCGGCTGGGGCTGCGGCTGCGCCTCGGCGGGTGCGGGCTGCGGCTCGGCGGCCGGGGCCTCCGCCGCCGCGCCACCGCCCGAACCGTCGTCGATGACCGCGAGTTCGGCGCCGACCTGCACCGTCTCGTCCTCGGCGACCTTGATGCTGCTCAGCGTGCCGGCGGCCGGTGCGGGGATCTCGGTGTCCACCTTGTCGGTCGACACCTCCAACAGCGGCTCGTCGGCCTCGACTTGCTCACCCTCGGCTTTCAGCCAGCGGGTGACGGTGCCCTCGGTGACGCTCTCGCCGAGCGCCGGCAGGGTTACGGAAACCGCCATGGTTTCGGTTGCTCCTTACGAACTGTGCGGATGTGGTCGCGCCCGGGAGGCGAGGCGCCGGACAGCGGGACTGCGGCAGCCGCCTGCGCTCCGCGTCGCCGCCACCGGCCGGCGGCCTCGTCAGTCGTGCGAGTGCAGCGGCTTGCCCGCGAGAGCCAGGTGGGCCTCGCCGAGCGCCTCGCTCTGCGTGGGGTGGGCGTGGATCAGCTGCGCGACCTCGGCCGGCAGCGCCTCCCAGTTGTAGATCAACTGGGCTTCGCCGACCTGCTCGCCCATGCGGTCACCCACCATGTGGACGCCGACCACGGCACCGTCGCGCACCTGAACAAGCTTGATCTCGCCCGCCGTACGCAGAATCCGGCTCCTGCCGTTACCGGCGAGGTTGTACTTGAGGGTGACGACCTTGTCGGCGCCGTAGACCTCCTTGGCCTGCTGCTCGGTGATGCCCATGGAGGCCACTTCCGGCTGGCAGTACGTCACGCGCGGAACGCCGTTGTAGTCCAGCGGCACCGGGTTCAGACCGGCCAGCCGCTCGGCCACCAGAATGCCCTCGCCGAAGCCCACGTGGGCCAGTTGGAGCGTGGGGATGAGGTCGCCCACGGCGGAGATCGTCGGCACGTTCGTACGGCAGTACTCGTCGGCCAGTACGTAACCGCGGTCCATCGCGACGCCGGCCTCCTCGTAGCCCAGCCCCTGCGAGACCGGGCCGCGGCCGACCGCGACGAGCAGCACCTCCGCCTCGTACTCCTTGCCGTTGGCGAGCGTGACCTTGACGCCGGCGTCGGTGTACTCCGCCTTCTCGAAGAAGGAGCCGAGCGAGAACGTGATGCCGCGCTTGCGGAAGGCGCGCTCCAGCAGCTTCGAGCTGTTCTCGTCCTCGGTCGGGACGAGGTGCGGCAGGCCCTCGACGATCGTCACGTCCGTGCCGAACGACTTCCAGGCGGAGGCGAATTCGACGCCGATGATGCCGCCGCCGAGGATGACCGCGGACTGCGGCACCCGGTCCAGCACCAGCGCGTGGTCCGAGGAGATGATGCGCTCGCCGTCGATCTCCAGACCGGGCAGCGACTTGGGCACCGAACCGGTGGCCAGCAGGATGTGCCGGCCCTCGTACCGCCGGCCGTTCACGTCGACCGACGTCGGCGACGACAGCCGGCCCTCGCCCTCCACGTACGTCACCTTGCGGGACGCGATCAGACCCTGAAGTCCCTTGTAGAGACCGGAGACCACGCCGTCCTTGTACTTGTGCACCCCGGCGATGTCGATGCCCTCGAAGGTGCTCTTCACACCGAACTCGGCGCCCTCGCGGGCCTGGTCGGCCAGCTCGCCGGCGTGCAGCAGCGCCTTGGTCGGGATGCAGCCGCGGTGCAGACAGGTGCCGCCCAGCTTGTCCTTCTCGATCAGGGCGACGTCGAGACCCAGCTGCGCCCCGCGCAGGGCAGCGGCATAACCGCCGCTACCGCCGCCGAGGATCACCAGGTCGAAAACGGTGCTGGCGTCGTTCGCCACGTCACGTCCTCCATGCATGTACGCCGTGGCCGGTCCCGTACGGACCGGGCGGCTGTATCTTCGGCCGCTGTCTTCGTCGGCCCTGGGCTCGGTCGAATCTCGCTCAGCCGAGCGGAGCCCCTGTCCTGCCGAGGATCCATCCTCGCACTTGTCCACGGGATGCGGGACGCGGGGCCGGTGAACCTGTGGACAGGGCCGCTGCCGCTCTCGGCGAACGGCAGCCTTCCGGAAAGCCGCCGCCGTGAACAGCCTCCCGGCGCCGGCGGCTTCCGGCGAACGGCCTTCCACGGCACGGCACTCCGGAAGGACGGCTCCGCACGGACCGACCGGGACCAACTGGAAACGCGCAGAGACCGGGCGGGACCGGGCGGCGCGGACGGACCGCCGCCCGCCGCGCCGCCCGCCCCTCGCCCGCGGTCCTCAGCCGAGCCGTTCCGCCGCCGCGTGCTCCGCGACGCCCAGCAGCGTGCGTACGGCGCAGCCCGTGCCGCCCTTGGGCGTGTAGCCGAACGCCGGCTTCTCGTTGAAGGCGGGGCCCGCGATGTCCAAGTGCGCCCAGGGCGTGCCCTCGTCGACGAACTCGTTGAGGAACAGGCCCGCGACCAGTCCGCCGCCGTGCCGCTCGCCGACGTTGGCGATGTCGGCCACCGGCGAGTCCAGGCCCTTGCGCAGGTGCGCCGGCATCGGCATCGGCCAGGACGCCTCGCCCGCCTGCTCGGCCAACTCGTGCACGGTGGACCGGAATTCGTCGTCGTTGCCCATGATGCCGAAGGTGCGGCCGCCCAGCGCCACCATCATCGCGCCGGTGAGGGTCGCCACGTCCACCACCGCGTCCGGGGACTCACCGCAGGCGCGGGTCAGGGCGTCGGCGAGCACCAAACGGCCCTCGGCGTCGGTGTTGAGCACCTCCACCGTCTTGCCGCTGTACATGCGCAGCACGTCCCCGGGCCGGGTGGCCGAACCGGACGGCATGTTCTCGGCCAGCGCCAGCCAGCCCGTCACGTCGGCCCGCAGGCCGAGCCGGGCGGCGGCGACGACCGCGGAGAACACGGCCGCGGCGCCGCTCATGTCGCACTTCATCGTCTCGTTGTGGCCGGCCGGCTTGAGCGAGATGCCGCCCGAGTCGTACGTGATGCCCTTGCCGACGAAGGCCACCGACTGCTTCGCCTTCGAGTGCGTCCAGCTCACGCGCACCAGCCGGGGCGGGTTCACCGAACCCTGGCCGACGCCGAGGATGCCGCCGTAACCGCCCTTGGCGAGCGCCTTCTCGTCCAGCACCTCGACCTTGAGGCCGTACTGCTTCGCGGCCTCCTGCACCTTCTCGGCGAAGACGGCCGGAGTCAGGTCGTTGGAGGGGGTGTTGACAAGATCGCGGGCCCGCGCCACCTCGGCGGCCAGCACGTGCGCCCGCTCGACGGCGGCCTTGTGCTCCTTGTCCTTGGGCCGGCCGCCCACGAGGACCACTTCGGCGAGCGGCGCCTTGTCGTCGCGGTCGCCCTTCTTCTTGCCGTCCTTGCCGCTCTTGGCGTCCTTGCCGTCCTTGGAGCCCTTCGCGTCCTTGGCGCCGCTCTTCTTGCCGTCCGCTGCGCCGCGGTAGGCGGTGAAGGCGTACGCACCGAGCAGCGCGCCCTCGGAGACGGCGGCCACCGACTCGGCGTCCGCGCACGGCAGCGCGAACGCCGCCTTCCCGGTGCCGGCCAGCGCACGCGCGGCGGCGCCCGCGGCGCGGCGCAGCGTCTCCGGGTCGTACGCACCGTCCTCCGAAGCCTCGCCCAGCCCCACGGCCAGGACGAACGGCGCCTTCAACTGCCCGCCCGGCGCGGGCAGTCTGGTGATCTCGCCCTCTCCGCCGGTCGCTCCGAGCACGTCGAGGGTCGCTGCGAGCTTGCCGCCGAAAGCCTTGTCCACGGACTCGCCGCCGGACGCTACCGCTGGGCCCTCACCCCCCGGCCCCTTGACGACGCCGACGACGACGGCGTCCGCACGCAGCGTTGTGGCGGAGGAGGTGCTGAGAGTCAGTGACGACACGGTGATCGGGACCTTCTTCCTTCGAGAAGCCGGACGGCCGGAGATGGCGGTGGCCGAATACGGGTACGGCTTCCGGCACTTCGAGCATCGTATGCCGGAGTCGGCCGGGACGTCCGAAGACCCTACGCGCTCCCGGGACCGCTCCGCGGCCTTCGACGCGTCCACCGGCCGGCGCCCGCCGCGGCGCCAACCTCCGTACCTGCCCGGCGAGATGGCGCCCGCGGCCCGGGTATGTACGCGGCGGTCACAGCAGGACGGACACCAGCAGCGCCGCGGTGGCCGCGGTCTCGGCCAGCGCGCCGAAGACGTCGCCGGTCACTCCGCCCAGGCGCCGCCGGCAGTGCCGCAGCAGCAGCTCGGCCGCGAGCAGCCCGGCCGCGCCGGCGGCGAGGCAGCGCAACGCCCCCCACAGCGCGGGGAGTTGGCCGCCGTGCACACCGGCTGGCACACCGGCCCACGGAGCCGGCGCCCACCCGGCCCAGCCCGTGGCCCCGCCGAGCAGCACCGACAGCGCGAGCACCGTGCCCGCCACCCCGGCCGCGGTCCGCACCGGCACCGTCCCCGCCACGGCCGCGCCCAGCCCCTCCGGGCGCGCGGCGGCGACCCCGGTACGGGCGGCGAGCGTGAGCGCGGTACGGGCGGTGACCGCGGCGACGGTGACGGCGGCGGCGCCGTGCGTCCAACCGCCGTGCGCGTACAGCCCGTTGACCGCGGCGATCTGCCCGAGCACGACGAACAGCAGCGTGACCACCCCGAACGGGCCGATGTCCGAGCGCTTCATGACGTCCAGCGCCGCGTGCGGCGGCTTACCGCTGCCCAACCCGTCGGCGACGTCCGCGAGTCCGTCCAGATGCAGCCCGCGGGTGAGCACCGCGGGCACCGCGACCGTGAACACCGCGGCCAGCAGCGGCGAACCGCCCGGAGCCAGCAGCAGAGCCCCGCCCGCCGCCGCGGCCAGCCCGGCCGACAGCCCCGCGAGCGGCGCCCACGCCATGCCGCTGCGCGCCGTCCGCCGGTCCCAGCGCTCGACGCGTACGGGCAGCACGGTGAGCGTCCCGAGCGCGAACCGCAGACCGTGCAGGCCGACTGCGCGAGGCGGCCCGCCGGGCTGTACGGCGGCGGGTTCCGGCGGACCGGCTCCGTCGCCAACTGCCGTCTCCGGTACGGGTTTCGGAGCCGGAGGCCGCGGCGCTTCCTGGACGGACTCGTCCGGAGCGGGCTCTTCCGGAACGGCGGGCTCCGCCGGAGGAACCTCCCGCGGCGAAGCGCCTTCCTGACGCGACGTCATCGCAACGCCGCTCAGGTCGCGTCGACCAGGCCGGCGCCCGGACCCGCACCGGCGGCCCCCGCGGAATCGCCGGACCCCTCGGAGCCGGCCGACCCGTCCCGCCCGTCCGCCGCCGGAAGCCCCGCCGCCAGCTCCGCGGCGGCCTCCACCAGCGGCAGCGCGAGCAGGGCGCCGGTGCCGCCGCCGACCCGCACCCGCTGGTCCAGCAACGCGTCCATGGCCAGCCGGTCCAGCGCCTTCTCCTGCGCCGGCTCGCCCGAGACCTGGCCGGCCAGCCACCAGTCCGGCGCCCGGAACGCCACCCGCTGCCCCACCAGAGCGCACGCCGCCGAGACCACACCGTCCAGAATCACCGGCGTACGGCGCACCGCCGACTGCAGCAGAAAGCCCGTGATCGCGGTCAGATCCGCACCGCCGAGCGTGGCCAGCAGCGCCAGTTGGTCGCCGAGCACCGGGCGCGCGCGGCGCAGCCCGTCCCGGATCGCGGCGCACTTGCGCATCCACGCCACGTCGTCGATACGGGCGCCGCCGCGCCCCGTCACGACCGAGGCGTCCGTGCCGCACAGCGCGGCCACCAGCGCACCGGCCGCGGTCGTGCCGCCCACCGAGAGGTCGCCGAGCACCACCAGATCCGTACCGCCGTCCGCCTCCTCGTCCGCGACCGCCATCCCGGCCCGGAACGCGCGCTCCGCCTCCTCCTCCGTCAACGTGTCCTCGACGTCCAGCCGCCCCGACGAGCGCCGCACCCGCAGCCGGGTCAACTCCTCCGGGAATTCGGACGGTTCGCAGTCCAGCGACATGTCGACGACGCGCAGCGGCACCCCCGCACGCCGGGCCAGCAGCGCCGCCGGCGAGACACCGTCGAGCGCCTCCCGTACGAGCGTGTGCGCGGACCCGGCCGCACGCGAGGACACCCCGGCCTCGGCGACGCCGTGGTCCCCGGCGAAGACCACCAGCTTCGCGCTGCGCACCGGCGCCACCGGCAGCCGCCGCTGCGCCGCCGTCAGCCACTCGCCCAACTCGTCGAGCCGGCCGAGGGCTTGGGGCGGCACCCCGCTGCGCGCCCGCCGCGCCTCGGCGTCCCGGCGCAGCCCGCCGTTCGGCCGCTCGATGAGGTCGGAGAAGTCGTCCAAGTCCAGCGTGCGGTCACTCATGCTGGCGAAGCGTAACGGTACGGGCCCGCGCCGGGACCGGCCGTACGCACCGGGCGGCCCGAACGGGACCGCACCCGCCGCGGCGGGCACGCTCACCCCGTCCGTTCTCAGCCGCGCAGCACCTGCGGCAACCCCGCGACGACGAGCAGCACATGCTCGCACTCGGCCGCGAACCGCGCGTTCAGCCGCCCCAGTTCGTCCCGGAACCGGCGCCCGGCCGTCGTCTCGGGCACCACCCCGGAGCCCACTTCGTTGCTGACGGCGACGACGGTGCGCCGGGTGCCGCGCACGGCCACCAGCAGGGCGTCGACCCGCTGCGCGAGCGCCGCGGCGCCGCCCCCCGCCCAGCGTTCGTCGTCCCAGGCGCCCACCGCGTCCATCGCGTCGGTCAGCCACAGCGAGAGGCAGTCGATCAGCAGCGGAGGGCCGTCCTCCGCCAGTAGCGGCACCAGATCGCAGGTCTCCGCCGTACGCCAGGACGCGGGCCGCCGCTCCCGGTGCGCCCTGACCCGGGCCGCCCACTCGCCGTCGCCGTCCCGGGTGCCGCCGGTCGCGACGTACAGCACGTCCGGGAACGCGGACAGCCGGCGCTCCGCCTCCGCCGACTTGCCCGAACGCGCACCGCCCAGCACCAGCGTGCGCCTCGGCACATCCGGAACGTGCCGGTATTCGCCGACCACGAGCGTCGTACCGTCCGGCTCGGCGCGCGCACCCGCGGCCGCGAGCCGGCGGTGCAACTCCCCGCCGGGCGGCACATCGTGATCCAGGTGCGCGGCGACCACGTCGGTCGTCGGGCCCACCGCTCCGCTCGCCCGCAGCCGCGCGAGGGCGTCCGGCCTGCCCGCGACGTCGAGCACCACCAGGTCGTAGGCGCCGCCGCGGTCGCCCGGCCCGCTCTCGTGCAGGCCGCCGCCGTCCGGCACGTCGGCGCGGGCAGGGGCGCGCGCCTCCCCGTGCGCACCCGCGAGCGCCGCCCCGGGCGGAAGGTACAGCAGCCGCTCGCCGTCCTCCGGGCCGAGCACCTCGTAGCCGGTGCCCGGCGAATCCAGCGCCAGCGCCCGCACCCGGTGCCCGCTGATCAACGCCAACTCCTGCCCGTCCGGCAGCCGTACGGGCGCGGGCAGCCCCGCCGGAACCTCCAGCGCCGGACCCTCGTGCGGATGCGAGAGCAGCACCTGGCGTACGCCCTGCAGCGACCGGTGCGCACGGGCCGCCGCGAACGCGGGGCCCGGCGTGAGATCCAGCAACAGCGTGCCGTCCACCAGGAGCGCCGTCGCCGCCCGCGCCTCGCCGTCGCCGGTCGCCGCGGTCGCACAGGCCGCGCACGGGCAGCCGGGGCGGGGGAGTCCGGCCGGTGCGCCGGTGCCGAGCAGAGTGAGTTCCACCCCGCGATCGTCTCGTGACCGCTGAACCGGCGCGCACCCAGGACTAGTCTGCGGGCAGCAGCAGTCGATCCCGGAGGTGCCAGATGGCGTGGACGTGGCGGTTCGAGAAGGCCGACGGTACGGAGACCGAACCGAGCGTGCCGCCCGAGGAGTTCTCCACGCAGGGGGACGCCGAGTCCTGGATCGGCGAAGTATGGCGGGAGTTGCTGGCCGGCGGTACCGATCAGGTGACGCTGCTGGAGGACGGCGCCAAGGTGTACGGACCGATGAGCCTGCACGAGCCCGACGAAGACTGACACCGCCGGCACGAACGGGCCCTGCGTGCACGGCACTTGGCGCCGTGCACGCAGGGCCCGCCCGCGTCCGCCGAACTCCCGCGGGCCGCGCTCAGGGCCGCTCGCCGCGGGCGACCTGCGGCTTCGGCAGCCGCATCTTCCGCATCTGGAGCGTACGCATCAGGCCGTACGGCACCGCGCCGCGCAGCGGCTTGTCCGGGAAGCGCGCCTTCAGCGCCTTACGGAGCCGGAAGGCCAGCCCGACCGAGTCGAGCACGATGAGCACCAGCACCGTCATCCACAGCAACAGCGAGATGTTCTTGAGCTGCGGCGACGGCAGCATGCTCAGCACCAGAATGACCACGGCGATCGGCAGGAAGAACTCCGCGACGGACCACCGCGCATCCACGTAGTCGCGTACGTAGCGCCGCACCGGGCCCTTGTCGCGCAGCGGCAGATAGCGGTCGTCGCCGCTGGCCAGCGCCTCGCGCTGGCGGGCCATGTCGGCTCGCCTGGCCTCCCGTTGGCGCTTGGCCGCCTCCTTCCGGCTGGACGGAGCGGCGGTGACGGTGCGGCGCTGGGACTGCGCCTCACTGCGCTTCGGCGTCGGGCGGCCCTTCGGGGCCTGGGGGTCGCGGGGCTGCTGGGGCTCGGCGCTGCTCACCGGTGCGGTGCGCTTGGCCTGCCCGTCCTTCGAACGGCTTCGGAACACGCCCCCAAGAGTACGGCGTGGGCTGCGGAAGACCCCAAGCCCGTACCCGCAACGATCCGGCGACGGTGCGGGGGCCCGAGTCCGCTCCGCGGCCCGCCACCGCCGGTTCTCGTCCCTGCGCCGGAGAGCGCCCGGCGGCGATCGTTCTTGAGAAGGAGCACATCACCTCCCGGGCAGTGCGGTAATGGTGAGCGGCCCCGTAGTGTTGGGTCTGTAGGTGTGCTGAGGCTCAGTCCGTTGAGAAGGGGGCGCTCGAGGCCCATGAGCGGTGTCATGAAGCGGATGGGGATGCTCTTCCGCGCGAAGGCCAACAAGGCCCTGGACCGGGCCGAGGACCCGCGAGAGACGCTCGATTACTCGTACCAGAAGCAGCTGGAGCTGCTGCAGAAGGTGCGCCGGGGCGTCGCCGACGTGGCGACCTCCCGTAAGCGCCTGGAGCTTCAGCTGAGCCAACTGCAGGACCAGTCCTCGAAGTTGGAGGAGCAGGGCAAGAAGGCCCTGGCCCTCGGCCGGGAGGATCTGGCCCGCGAGGCGCTGTCCCGTCGGTCCGCTCTCCAGCAGCAGGTGACCGACCTGGAGTCGCAGCACCAGACGCTCCAGGGCGAGGAGGAGAAGCTGACCCTCGCCGCGCAGCGGCTCCAGGCCAAGGTGGACGCGTTCCGTACGAAGAAGGAGACCATCAAGGCCACGTACACGGCGGCGCAGGCGCAGACGCAGATCGGCGAGGCCGTCTCCGGCATCTCCGAGGAGATGGGCGACGTCGGCATGGCGGTGCAGCGCGCGGAGGACAAGACCGCGCAGCTTCAGGCGCGTTCCGGCGCCATCGACGAGCTGCTCGCCTCCGGCGCCCTGGACGACCCGACGGGCCAGACCAAGGACGACATCACCGCCGAGCTGGACCGCATCTCCGGCGGCTCCGACGTCGAGCTGGAGCTGCAGCGGATGAAGGCCGAGCTGGCGGGCGGCAGCGGCGGCGAGCAGCAGGCCATCGAGGGCGGCGCCGGGCAGGCCAACGGGCGGGGTCAGGAGCAGAGCGGCGGGCAGTCCCAGAACGCGCCCCGGTTCGACAAGCAGTGACGGACGTGACCGACGGTGAGGCGGTTCCGACGAGCGGTGACGCGGCGATCGAGGTGCGTGTGACGGGCGGCCGGCGGCGAGCTGCGGCCCGCGCCCGCCGGCCGGCTCGCGCCTGAACGACCGGAAGGAGAGGGCGACATGATCGTACGGATCATGGGAGAAGGCCAGGTGCGGCTGGAGGACAGCCACTTTCCCGAGCTGAACAGACTGGACGAGGAGCTGCTCGCCCAGATCGAGGCCGGGAACGAGGAGGGCTTCCGCAGCACGCTGAGCGCGTTGCTCAACGCCGTGCGCTCGATGGGCAGTTCACTGCCGGACGACGCCCTGGAGCCCTCCGAGCTGATCCTGCCCTCGCCGGACGCCTCCCTGGACGAGGTGCGCGGCATGCTCACCGAGGACGGCCTCATCCCCGGCTGAGCGTACGCACGAGAGGTGGGCGGGACACCGCGGCCGCGATTCCGGTCCCGCCCGGCCGTGCCTCTCGCACGCGCGCACGCCTGCGGCAGCCTCCGCACGCCTGCGGAACCACCGCACGCCTACGGCAGCGCCAGCATCCGCTCCAGAGCCAGCCTGGCGAACCTCTCGGTCTCCTCGTCGACCTGGATCCGGTTCACGACCGTGCCGTCGGCGAGCGATTCCAGCGCCCACACCAGGTGCGGCAGATCGATCCGGTTCATGGTCGAGCAGAAGCAGACCGTACGGTCGAGGAAGACGACCTCCTTGTCCTGTGCGGCGAGCCGGCGGGACAGTCGCCGCACCAGGTTCAGCTCCGTGCCCACCGCCCACTTCGAGCCCGCCGGCGCGTTCTCCAGAGTGCGGATGATCTCCTCGGTGGAGCCGATGTGGTCGGCCGCGGTGACGACTTCGTGCCGGCACTCGGGGTGCGCGATGACGTTGACGCCCGGTATGCGCGCCCGTACGTCCCGGACCGATTCCAGTGAGAAGCGGCCGTGCACGGAGCAGTGGCCGCGCCAGAGGATCATGCGGGCGTCGCGCAGCTGCTGTGCGGTCAGCCCGCCGCCCGGGCGGTGCGGGTTGTAGACGACGCAGTCCTCGGGGGAGAGGCCCATGCGCAGCACCGCCGTGTTGCGCCCGAGGTGCTGGTCCGGCAGGAACAGCACCTTGCCGGGGCCGCCGCCGCGCCGCCCGCCCTGCTCGAAGGCCCAGGCGAGGGCGCGTTCGGCGTTGGAGGAGGTGCAGATCGTGCCTCCGTGGCGGCCGGTGAAGGCTTTGATGTCGGCCGAGGAGTTCATGTACGAGACGGGCACGGTCGCGTCCGCGACGCCGGCTTCGGTGAGCACGTCCCAGCACTCGGCGACCTGCTCGGCGGTGGCCATGTCCGCCATCGAGCAGCCGGCGGCGAGGTCCGGCAGGACGACCTGCTGGCTGTCCGCGGTGAGGATGTCGGCGGACTCGGCCATGAAGTGCACACCGCAGAAGACGATGTACTCCGCGTCCGGGCGGGCCGCCGCGTCCCGCGCCAGCTTGAACGAGTCGCCGGTCACGTCGGCGAACTCGATGACCTCGTCCCGCTGGTAGTGGTGGCCCAGCACGAACAGCCGGTCGCCGAGCGCGGCCTTGGCGGCGCGGGCCCGCTCGACCAGGTCCGGGTCGGAGGGGGCCGGCAGGTCGCCGGGGCACTCGACGCCGCGTTCGCTCCGGGGGTCCGCTTCGCGGCCGAGCAGCAGCAGTGCCAGCGGCGTGGGCTCGACGTCCAACTCCTCGGAACGGGCGGAGGGTTGCTGCACGGCACGCACCCTTTCTGTCGCGTCTGTCGCGTCTTCGGCGTCTGCCGTCGTGCCGTGTGCCGGGTTCCGGTGAGCAGCGGCCCGGCGGACACGACTTTTCGTCTAACTGACGCGATCTATCATAGCGGCTTCACGTCACGTTGACGACACCGGACCTGTCGATGTGACGCATTCCCGCCCGCTTCCGGCGTGTGCGAGCATGAGGAACGAGAAAGACGGCCACGGCACGGACCACGAACGTGCCGGCCCCGGAATGAAATCGGGGCGACGCCGGTTGCCTCCGGCGACAGAGCAGTCCGTACAACCCGGGAGAGAAGCAGATGTCCGTATCGGACGAGACCGCGGTGAGCGAGGGCATCATCCTGTCCGACGCCGCCACGGCGAAGGTCAAGAGCCTGCTCGAGCAGGAGGGCCGCGACGATCTGGCGCTGCGCGTCGCAGTCCAGCCCGGTGGCTGCTCCGGCCTGCGGTACCAGCTCTTCTTCGACGAGCGCTCCCTCGACGGCGACGTGGTCAAGGACTTCGACGGCGTCAAGGTCGTCACCGACCGGATGAGCGCGCCGTACCTGGGCGGAGCCTCCATCGACTTCGTCGACACCATCGAGAAGCAGGGCTTCACGATCGACAACCCCAACGCGACCGGTTCCTGCGCCTGCGGCGACTCCTTCAACTGACCGCACCGGTCTCGTACGGGCGCCGCTCGCCGGCGGCCCGCGCTCCGCGTACGCGGACAAGGACGGAGGCGGCGGACTCCCCCCACCAGGAGTCCGCCGCCTCCGTCGTCTTCAACCGGCCGCGCTCGGGCCCGACTTGGCGCGGTGCGTCCGCCGCGCGCCGCGTACGGCCCGCACGGGCGGCCGGTTCACTTCGTGGCGGGCAGCTTGTCGTTGTCCCGGCCGTCCACGACCTTGCGGTCGCCGAGCGGCTTGTCGAGCTTGACCTCGACCGACTGCCGCTTGGCCATCTTCACGCAGACCTTCTTCGCATCCGACGGCTTCTTCGGACGCACCGTGATCCGCACGGACTTCGCGGACTCGTCGGCGGTCGCCTTGTAGCCGCCGCACACGCCGCCCCAGAAGGTGACCTTCAGCGTGCGGCCGTGCGCCGAGAACCCGCTGGCGGCCTGGGCCGGAGATGTGCCCGGCTTCCCGGCGTGCGCCGGTGCGGAACCGCTTCCGCTGTCGTGGCTCCGGCCGCCGCCCGGGCTCTCGGCTGCTCCCGGAGCCGAACCGGAACCGCTCTCGGAGTGCGAACTGCCGCTGCCGCCCGATGGCTTCAGATACGTCGGCTGCACCGCGGTCGCCGCCGTCCTGCCCGCGTGCCCGGAGCCGTCCCGGGTCTCGTACAGCCACGACGGCACGAGTACGGGCTTGCCGTTCGAGTACTGGGTGGCCAGCCCGAACTCCGCCTTCGACACCTTCGTCGGCGACGTCGCGCCGGAGGACTGGATCGTGAACTTCTTCTTGCCGCCGCGCCCGGCGCCGTCCTTCGAACCGCCGTCCTTCGAACCGCCGCCCGCCGCCTGCTTGTTGAGCTGCCGCAGTCCCTGCTTCGCCGAGACCACCGGGTAGGCGGCGCCCTTGTCGAGAGTGCCCAAGTGGCCGTGCGCATGGGCCACATGGCCGCCGGAGTCCAGCGCGAACATCGTCTCCCAGCCCTGCGTGGGCATTCCGGCCACGCGCGGCGAGGCGTTCACCATGCGCAGACCGCCCATCGCCATGCCCGGGTCCAAGGACGCGCCGTCGAGGTGCGCCGCCTTCAGTACGGGCCGCACCGCCTCCTCCGCCTTCTTCTCCGACAGCGGCTCGCCCTTCTGCGCCGAGGGCGTGCCGCCCGGTCCGCCCGGGCAGGCCATCTGCACGGCCGCCGCGTCCGAGTCCCCGGACGCCTTGCCGCGTTGGGGCGGCACCGACGAGCAGGCCACATCCCCGGCGGCGCCCTTGCGCGCGTACGACCAGGTGCCGGCCGAGGAGGAGCCGTCGGCGCGCACGGTCAGCGTCCCCGAGTCCTTGCCCTCGCGGACGACCCAGTCGCCGCCGTGCTTCGCGGGCTCGCCCGGCACCTTGAGCGCCTTCGCCAGTTCGGCCACCGCGCCGCGCGAGACCGAGCCGCCGGGGCGGTAGACCGAGGCGTGCTTCGGTCCGTCCGGCAGGTCGCCTTCGGCGCGGAACGGGCCGGCGCCGGACGGTTCGCCGGGCGCGATGCCGTGCCGGGAGCCGTGCCCGGCGGCGCCGTCGGCCCGGTGGCCGCCCGACTGGGCGGCCAGATTGTCGAGTTCGAGGTTCGGCGGCTTGCTCGCGCTGTTCCCCTGACCGTGCACAGCCGACGAGGCCCAGTACGCGGCGCCACCGCCGACCACCAGAACACCGGCCGCCACCGCGACGGCGGTCAACTGCCGCCGGCGCCGCCGGCGCGGCTGCTCGTCGGGGGAGGGGGAAAGCTGTTCCGGGGTCTCCCCGTCTCCGTGGAGGGGGGACGGTTCGGTACTCACCGTAGTGCTCCTTCGGCTCCGCTCAACACTGGTCCCAAGCCCTCGAGTAGGCCCTCGAGCGAGGGACACCGCTGTGACGGAGCCGGGGTGCGTGCGGTTCCCGGCGGATTCCCGTAGCGGTGCGCGGGCACGTACGCACATCGGCGGTACGCGTCCGGCGTCCGCCTGCGGCGCGGCCCAACCGTCGTACGGCGCACGCCCGTTGCGCACCCGCACCCGCACCGCGGCCGGGCGGTGCGGCGGGCGGCCACGAGCGTGCGGTTACGGTGGCCGGGCCCGCCCGCCTCAGTCGCCGTACTCGGACATTCCGTCCAGCAGGCGGGCCGAGCGCGCCGGCACCCGCACTCCGGTCAGGGCCTCCGGCGGCGGTGCCGCGCTCGTGCGCACGGCGGGAGCGGGCGCGGCGGCTGCGGAACCCGCACCGGTCCAGTGCGGCGCCATGTGCGCACAGTCACCGAGGAGTTGGGCCAGCGACTCGGGTTCGGCGGCCAACGGGCTGCCGTACGCGGCCTCGTACGCGGCCCCGCCGGGCGGCGAGGAGGGGAGGGGCGAGGCGGTCCGGTGCGGGGAAGAGCGCGGGGGAGAAGGCATGTTGGCGACGCTATGCGTCCGGTGAAGTGCCAGGAAGGCCCTACTATCGGGTAGTTGCAGCCTGTTCGGATATCGCGGTCGAGCAGGTAGCGTGAAGCTGCCCTCAGACCGCTTCCTTTCGTCAGGAGCAGATTTAGTCGTGCGTATCGCAGTCTCCGGGTCCATCGCCAACGACCATCTGATGACCTTCCCCGGTCGGTTCTCCGACCAGTTGGTCGCCGACCAGCTGCACACGGTCTCGCTGTCCTTCCTCGTCGACACTCTCGACATCAGGCGCGGGGGCGTAGGGGCCAACATCGCCTTCGGCATGGGCCAGCTCGGCGCCCGTCCGATACTCGTGGGCGCCGCCGGGGAGGACTTCGAGGAGTACCGCGCCTGGCTGGACCGGCACGGCGTGGACACCAGCGCGGTGCACATCTCCCGAGTACGGCACACCGCCCGCTTCGTGTGCACCACCGACTCCGCGCACAACCAGATCGGTTCGTTCTACACGGGCGCCATGGCCGAGGCCCGCGAGATCGAACTCAAGGCCGTGCTGGACCGGGTCGGCGGCGTCGACCTCGTCTGCATCAGCGCCGACGACCCCGAGGCCATGGCCCGGCACACCGAAGAGTGCCGGGACCGCGGCATCCCCTTCGCCGCCGACTTCTCGCAGCAGATCGCGCGCATGGAGGGCTCGGAGATCCGCACCCTGACCGAGGGCGCGACGTACCTCTTCTCGAACGAGTACGAGAAGGAACTGATCGAGACCAAGACCGGCTGGAGCGACGAGGAGATCCTCGGCAAGGTCGGCACCCGGGTCACCACGCTCGGCGCGAAGGGCGTGCGCATCGACCGCGCCGGCGAGGAGCCGATCGTCGTCGGCGTCCCCAAGGAAGAGGTGCGCGCCGAGCCCACCGGCGTCGGCGATGCCTTCCGCGCGGGCTTCCTCTCCGGTCTCGCCTGGGGCGTAGGGCTCGAACGCGCCGCACAGGTCGGCTGCATGCTCGCCACCCTCGTCATAGAGACGGTCGGCACCCAGGAGTACGAGCTGCGCCGGGCCAACTTCCTGGAGCGCTTCACGAAGCAGTACGGCCACGACGCGGCCGAGGAGATCAAGGCCCACCTGCCCGCCTGACCGCGGGCCAACGCCCTTGCGTCACAACGCAGTTGGGGAGGGCCCGGCCGGTCGGCCGGGCCCTCCCCAACTGTCCTGGCCCGACTGTACGGGCCCGACCGTACGGCGTGGCTCACTCGCGGCGCCGGATCCGGAAAGCCGTGCCCTCGGCGCCCAGAAACTCCTGGCCCCGCATCTCGCACCAGGCCGGAATGTCCAGCCGGGCCGCCGTGTCGTCCGCCAGCACCCGTACGACGCCGCCCACCGGCACCTCGTCGATCACGTTCGCCAGCTCGATCACCGGCACGGGACACAGGGTGCCCAGCGCGTCGACGGTCCGCTCCGGCACCGGCGCTTCCGCAGCTTCGCCGGAGACCGATTCTCCGGAGACCGACTCCGTTTCCCCGGGGGCGACTTCGGATTCAGAAGCGGCCGCTTCTGTTTCTGCGGAGACCGGCTCCGTACCCTTCCGCTCCTCGGATGCCGCGCGCGCCGGCTCCCGTTCCGGTGCAGCGGCCAACTGCCCGCGCACGCCCGCCACCGCGTCCGGCAGCACCGCCAAGAACCGCTCCACGTCCGCCTCTTCGGTCCCCGGCGGCAGCGACACCCGCACGTTGCCCTCGGACAGCACGCCCATGGCACGCAGCACGTGACTCGGCGTCAGCGTGTCCGACGTGCACGACGAGCCGGACGAGACCGAGAAGCCCGCATGGTCCAGCGCGTGCAGCAGCGCCTCGCCGTCCGCGTACAGACACGAGAAGGTCAGAATGTGCGGCAGCCGCCGCACCGGATCGCCCACCACCACGGTGTCCGCGACGAGTTGGGGCACCCGGTCGCGCATCCGCTCCACCAGGGCCGACAGCCGCGCCGCCTCGGCTCCCGCCTCCGCTCGTACCGCACGCAGCGAGGCGGCCGCCGCGACCACCGCCGGAATGTTCTCGAAACCCGGCACCCGCCCCGACTCCCGTTCACCACGCGGGCCTTGGCGTGCGAAGCGCGTCCCCTTCCGTACGGCGAGCAGCCCCACCCCGGCCGGCCCGCCCCACTTGTGCGCGCTGCCCGCGAGCAGCGACCAGCCGCCCTCGACCGCACCCCAGGGCAGCGACTGCGCCGCGTCGACGAGCAGCGGCACCCCGACGCGTGCGCACTCCTCGGCCGCCTCCGGAACCGGCTGCACCGTGCCCACTTCGTGGTTGGCGGACTGCAGACAGGCCAGCGCGGTGCCGCTCGTGAGCGCGGACGCCCACTCGTCCACGGAGACACGGGCCGTGCGGTCGACCGGAACCACCGCCGTCGACTCCTCACCGGCGTACGCCTCCGCGGCGTGCAGCACCGCCGAGTGCTCCACCGCGGAGACCACCAGCCGCCCGCCCACCCGGCGCCGGCCGGCCAACACCCCGGCCACGGCGGTGTGCAGAGCGTCGGTGCCGGACGGCGTGAACACCAACTCGTCGGCACGGCACCCGACCGCCTCCGCGGCGGTCTCCCGCGCGGCGTCCAACAGCATCCGGGCGCGCCGCCCTTCGCGGTGCAGCCGGGACGGATCCGCCCAGCCGTCGTCGAGCGCGGCGTCCAACGCCTGCCGGGCGACGGGGTGCAGAGGTACGGAAGAGGCGGCGTCGAAATAGGGCACGCGGAAACGCTAGCGCCGCGTCGCCCGTACACGCGCCGCGCACCCCGCTCCGGGTCACCCCGCGGGCCGTCAGTTCCCGTACCAGCGGCCGGAGTTACCCAGGTCACGGCGGTACGGAACAGTGCACCGGCGGGCGCCTCCCACCCCATCGGAGTGCGGGGCGGCGCGTTACGCACCCTCCATGCGTGGCCCCCAAAGGCGTCCAGTAGGGTTTGGTCCGCATAAACATCAAACCCCTGCCCGCGCCAGGGCCCGCGCCCGACCTCGACGGCCGAGCCCGGATGGGCGGGCGAGACTCTCGGGAAGGCGCTACGTGAGTCCCAACGGCTCCGACCTCCCCCACCGCCCGAAGGGCGTGGGCGGTACCCCCAAGTCGCTGCGCCCGATGCGGCGGAGGCTGCAGCAGGCGCTGGCCGCGGGCCTGGTCCTGGCGACCGCGACCGGTTGCACATCGAAGGACTTCCCACGCCTGGGCTTTCCGACCCCGATCACGAAGGAGGGTCCGCGGATCCTCTCCCTGTGGCAGGGGTCGTGGGCCGCAGCGCTCGCCGTTGGCGTGCTGGTCTGGGGCCTGATCCTGTGGAGCGTCATCTTCCACCGGCGCTCCCGTACGAAGGTGGAAGTCCCGCCGCAGACCCGGTACAACATGCCCATCGAGGCGCTGTACACCGTGGTGCCGATCATCATCGTGGCGGTGCTCTTCTACTTCACCGCGCGGGACGAGACCAAGCTCCTGGAGACGTCGAAGAAGCCGGACCACGTCGTCAACGTGGTGGGCTACCAGTGGAGCTGGACCTTCAACTACATCGAGAACGTGGACGGCAAGACCTCCACGTCCAACACGAACGGGAAGGAACTGGACGCCATTCCGGACCGGATGCGCTCCACCTTCCCCAAGGGGGCCGAGGGCGTCAACGAGGTCGGCACGCCCGCGCAGCGCAATCCGCAGACCCACGACCCGGGTCCGACGCTGTGGCTGCCGAAGGGCGAGACGGTCGAGTTCATCCTGACCTCTCGTGATGTCATCCACTCGTTCTGGGCGATCCCGTTCCTGATGAAGCAGGACGTCATCCCCGGGCACGTGAACCGCTTCGAGGTGACCCCGAAGAAGGAGGGCACCTACCGGGGCAAGTGCGCCGAGCTGTGCGGCGTGGACCACTCCCGGATGCTCTTCAACGTCAAGATCGTCTCCCCGGAGCGGTACCACAAGCACCTCCAGGAGCTGGCGAAGAAGGGCCGGACCGGCTACTTCCCGTCGGGCACCGCCACCACCGGCGGCGCCAAGAATGCGGAGACGAATCACCAGTGAGCATCCTCAACGACCCCCAGGGTGCCGCCGCGAACGCGGAAGCCGAGGCAGCACCGCCCGCCCGATACAAGTCGCCCGGCTCCAAGCTGGTCGACTGGCTGACGACCACGGACCACAAGAAGATCGGGACGCTGTACTTCGTCACGTCCTTCGTCTTCTTCCTGCTCGCCGGTGTCATGGCGCTGTTCATGCGGGCCGAACTCGCCCGGCCCGGGCTGCAGTTCATGAACAACGAGCAGTTCAACCAGGCGTTCACGATGCACGGCACGATCATGCTGCTGCTGTTCGCCACTCCGCTGTTCGCCGGCTTCACGAACTGGATCATGCCGCTTCAGATCGGCTCGCCCGATGTGGCCTTCCCGCGGCTGAACATGTTCGCGTACTGGCTCTACCTCTTCGGCGGCATCATCGCCGTGGCCGGCTTCCTCACGCCTCAAGGCGCCGCGGACTTCGGGTGGTTCGCCTACTCGCCGCTGTCCGACGCGGTGCGCTCGCCCGGCGTCGGCGCCGACATGTGGATCATGGGCCTCGGCCTCTCCGGCTTCGGCACGATCCTCGGCTCCGTCAACTTCATCACCACCGTCATCTGCATGCGCGCGCCCGGCATGACGATGTTCCGGATGCCGATCTTCACCTGGAACGTGCTGCTCACCAGCCTGTTGGTGCTGCTGGCCTTCCCGGTGCTGGCCGCCGCGCTGCTCGCGCTGGAGGCGGACCGCAAGTTCGGGGCGCACGTCTTCGACTCGGCCAACGGAGGAGCGCTGCTATGGCAGCACCTCTTCTGGTTCTTCGGCCATCCCGAGGTCTACATCATCGCGCTGCCGTTCTTCGGCATCATCTCCGAGATCATTCCGGTCTTCAGCCGCAAGCCGATGTTCGGCTACATCAGCCTGATCGGCGCGACGATCTCCATCGCCGGGCTGTCGGTGACGGTGTGGGCGCATCACATGTACGTCACCGGCGGGGTGTTGCTCCCGTTCTTCTCGTTCATGACGTTCCTCATCGCGGTGCCGACGGGCGTGAAGTTCTTCAACTGGATCGGCACCATGTGGAAGGGCTCGCTGTCCTTCGAGACGCCGATGCTGTGGACGATCGGCTTCCTCGTCACCTTCCTCTTCGGCGGTCTCACGGGCGTCATCCTCGCCTCGCCGCCGATGGACTTCCACGTCTCCGATTCGTACTTCGTGGTGGCGCACTTCCACTACGTCGTGTTCGGCACCGTGGTCTTCGCGATGTTCGCCGGATTCCACTTCTGGTGGCCGAAGTTCACCGGCAAGATGCTCGACGAACGGCTCGGCAAGATCTCGTTCTGGACGCTGTTCGTCGGCTTCCACGGCACGTTCCTGGTCCAGCACTGGCTTGGCGCCGAGGGCATGCCGCGCCGGTACGCCGACTACCTCGCCGCGGACGGCTTCACGGCGCTGAACACGGTCTCGACCATCAGCGCGTTCCTGCTGGGCCTGTCGATCCTGCCGTTCCTCTACAACGTCTGGAAGACGTCCAAGCACGGTGAGCCGGTGGGCGTCGACGACCCTTGGGGATACGGGCGTTCGCTGGAGTGGGCAACAGCCTGCCCGCCGCCGCGGCACAACTTCCTTACGCTGCCGCGTATTCGCTCCGAATCCCCGGCGTTCGACCTGCACCATCCGGAAGTCGCCGCGCTGGACCAGCTCGGCCACGGCCAAGGCGACGCGAGCGACAAGACGCTCGTCGGCGGTAAGGAGGCCGACAAGTGAAGATCCAGGGCAAGTTGTTCCTGTGGTTGGCGATCTTCCTGCTGGCCATGGCCATCGTCTACGGCCTGTGGTCGAAGGAACCGGTCGGCACCACCGGCCTGTTCCTCTCCTTCGGCCTCGCGGTGATGATCGGCTACTACTTGTCGTTCACCGCGCGCCGCGTCGACGCCGGCGCGCAGGACGACAAGGAGGCCGATGTCGCGGACGACGCCGGGGAGTTGGGCTTCTTCAGCCCGCACAGCTGGCAGCCGCTGCTGCTCGCTCTCGGCGGCGCCTTCGCCTTCGCGGGCATCGCCTTCGGCTGGTGGCTGGTGTACTTCTCCGTGCCGCTGATCGTCGTCGGCCTCGGCGGCTGGGTCTTCGAGTACTACCACGGGGAGAACCGAACCCAGTAAGTCCGGTAGCGCTCCGTGCTCAACCGGTCGCTCTTAGCACACATTTCGGCGATGAGCAGGGTAGATCCCCAAATGCACCGTGGGGATCTACCCGTTCGCATGAGTCCAGCAAGACCGAAATGGTGGCTCTGCCTACTTTGAGTACATGAGTCACTCGCCGAGAACGCACCGATCGACCCGTCGAATAGCCATGGCCTGCGCGCTCACCCTCGCCCCGCTGGCAGGTGGGCTCGCGGCCTGCAGCTCCGAACCCGGCGACCCGCTCGCGGGCGCCCCCTACGACGCCGCCGACCAAGTCGCCGTCAACGCCCTCGATTCCGGCAACAGCGGCGGCACCGTCGACTCGTCCAAGCCCCTCGAAGTCACCGTCAAGGACGGCGAAGGCAAGATCACCGATGTGACCGCCGTCGACGCCGTGGGCCGCTTCGTCAGCGGCAAGCTCTCCGACGACGGCCGCCGTTGGCACAGCACGAGCCCGCTTGCGGCCGGTGTGCGCTACACCGTGCGGATCAGCACCGAGAACGACGACGGCCAACAAGGGCGCCGCACCGTCAACTTCCAGACCAAGCCGCCCAACGCCCGAAAGCTGTCGGTCACTTTCGGTCCCGGAAACGGCACGTACGGTGTCGCCCAGCCCATCACCGCCGAACTCAGCCACCGCGTCAAAGGCGCAGAACAGCGCAAGCGCGTGGAAGGCGCACTGCAGGTGACCTCAAGCCCGCGAGTGCAGGGCTCGTGGCACTGGGTGGACAGCAAGGAGCTGCACTTCCGCCCCCGCTCGTACTGGCCCGCGCACGCCAGCATCTCCGTACGCGCCCAACTCGCAGGCGTGAAAGTGCGGAACGGGCTCTACGGCGGCACCGGCAAGCCGCTGCGGATGACCACCGGGGACCGCATCGAGGCGCTCGCCGACGCCGGATCCGACCACATGAAGTTCAAACGCAACGGCAAGACCATCCGCGACATCCCGATCACCACCGGCAAATCCGGCTTCGAGACCCGGTACGGAACCAAGGTGATCATGGGCAAGGAAGCCTTCGTGCGGATGCGCAGCAGCACCGTCGGCATCGGCGGCGGCGACTCCTACGACCTGCCCGTGCACTGGGCGACCCGGCTCACGCCGAGCGGAGAGTACGTACACGCCGCCCCGTGGTCCGTCGGCTCGCAGGGCTCGTCCAACTCCAGCCACGGATGCACCGGAATGAGCACCGAGAACGCCAAGTGGTTCTTCGACCACGTGCGGCCCGGAGTGCCGGTGACCCACGTCCACACCGGCGGCGACAAGATGCCGACCTTCAAGAACGGTTACGGCGACTGGAACATGTCCTGGCGCAAGTGGCGCGAAGGAAGCGCTCTGAACGGCGGGGGCGGGGACAAGTCCGGTGCCACGAACCGCAGTACGGGTGACACGGCCCGGCTCCGGCCGGAGCTCTGAGCACCGCCCGCAACCCCTCGCACCCTCAACGCGACGCCACAGCCTGCCTGCTGCCGTCGTCGCCGTCCCGGCCGCCCTCGCGCAACAACTCGGCCAGCGCGTCCGCGAGGGCGGCCGGATCCACCGGGTGCGCGACCGCTGCCTCGGCCCGGCTCCAGGTGGCCAGCCAGGCGTCCTGAGCCCGGCCGATCAGCAGCAGCACCGGCGGGCAGTCGAAGACCTCGTCCTTGATCTGCCGGCACACGCCCATGCCGCCGGCCGGCGTCGCCTCACCGTCCAGCACACACACGTCGATCCGGCGCTCCTCCAGAGTCGTCAACACCGCGGGGAGAGTTGCACACTCGACGTACTCGACCTGCGGGACGTCGGCGGCGGGACGGCGGCCTCCGCCGAGCCTCACCTGCTCGCGGGTGTTGGCGTCGTCGCTGTAGACCAGCACCGTGGCGGTCGGCTGCATTGTTCCTCCGCGGATCTCGCACGTACGCACCGGCCGCCGCGGCCGTGCGTCTGATGTCCTTCGATGACACTGCCGGAACTGCTCGGACACAGGTGTCCTGCGCGGATGCTACTCCCTCCGACGCGTCGTCAACACCGGTTCGCACGGCCCCGCTACGGGCCGTGTGAGCTGGGGACTTGGCCACCAACACACCGAACGGGGACCCCCGCAGTGAGGGCCGGATAAGCGACCGACATAATGTCGCTCGTGGCGACAGCAACAGCAGCAGCAGAGACCGGGCACGCGCACCCGTCGGTCAACAGGCCGAACCTCACCAGCGTCGGAACCATCATCTGGCTGAGTTCCGAGCTGATGTTCTTCGCGGCCCTCTTCGCGATGTACTTCACCCTCCGGTCGGTGACGGGTGCCGACTTCTGGAAGGAGCACGCCGGATCGCTGAACGTGCCCTTCTCCGCGGGCAACACGACGATCCTGGTGCTCTCCTCGCTCACCTGCCAGATCGGTGTGTTCGCGGCGGAGCGCGGTGACGTGAAGAAGCTACGAGGGTGGTTCATCGTCACCTTCATCATGGGCGCGATCTTCATCGGCGGCCAGATCTACGAGTACACCTCGCTGGTCACCGAGGACGGGATCTCGCTCTCCTCCGACCCCTACGGCTCGGTGTTCTATCTGACCACCGGCTTCCACGGGTTGCATGTGACGGGTGGTCTGGTCGCCTTCCTGCTCGTGCTGGGCAGGACGTACGCGGCCAAGAGGTTCACCCACCAACAGGCCACTGCCGCCATCGTGGTGTCGTACTACTGGCACTTCGTCGACGTCGTCTGGATCGGCCTCTTCGCCACGATCTACCTGATCCAGTAAGGGATCCGGCGGCGACGGCCGCGGTCGCAGCGGCTCGGTTGCCAGCGAGACCAGAACAGCAGCAAGCATCGACGCGAAAAGATCCTGACACCGGGGTAATCCGTGAAAAAGCTCTCCGCACGACGGCGCCATCCGCTGGCGGCGCTCGTCGTCCTACTCTTCGCGCTGGCGGCCACCGGGGGGCTGTACGCCGCGTTCGCTCCTGCCGGCGAGGCGAAGGCCGACCCGGAGAAGTCGAGCCAGTCCCTCGCCATCGAGGAGGGCAAGAAGCTCTACGCCGTCGGCTGTTCAAGTTGTCACGGTGCCGGCGGCCAGGGCTCCAGCGACGGCCCGAGCCTGGTCGGTGTCGGCGCCGCGGCGGTGGACTTCCAGGTCGGCACCGGCCGGATGCCCGCCCAGCAGCCGGGCGCCCAGGTGCCCAAGAAGAAGAAGATCTACAGCCAGGACCAGATCAACCAACTCGCCGCGTACGTGGCCTCGTTGGGCTCCGGTCCGGCGCAGCCGGCGAAGCACCAGTACGACCCGAGCGGTGCCGACGTCGCCAAGGGCGGCCAGCTGTTCCGCACCAACTGCGCGCAGTGCCACAACTTCACGGGTGAAGGCGGCGCACTGACCCACGGCAAGTCCGCCCCGAACCTGGACAACGTGGAGCCGAAGCACATCTACGAGGCCATGCAGACCGGCCCGCAGAACATGCCGCACTTCCCCGACACCGTGCTGTCCGTCAAGGACAAGAAGGACATCGTCGCCTACGTCCACACGGTGAACTCCGACAAGTCCGAGACCCCCGGCGGCTTCAAGCTCGGCGGCCTGGGGCCCGTCGTCGAGGGGCTGTTCGCCTGGATCTTCGGCCTCGGCGCGCTCATCGCCGTCGCCGTCTGGGTCGCGGCTCGGACCGCAAAGGCCAAGAAGTCATGAGTAGCCAGAACGGATCGAACGGATCCCACGAGAACGTGTCAGAGCCAGACGAGAACCTGCCCACCGGGCTGGGTGAGAACGGGGACGTGGTCAGAGCGGACGACCCGTTCGCCGACCCGGGCCTGCCGCCGCACGAGCACCGGATCCAGGACGTCGACGAGCGCGCCGCGAAGCGTTCGGAGCGCACGGTCGCCCTGCTGTTCACGGTGTCCATGCTCGCCACGGTCGGCTTCATCGCCAGCTACGTGATCTTCCCGATCGGCAAGATCGTCTACGTCTGGCCGATCGGCCATGTCAGCGCGCTCAACCTCGCGTTGGGCTGCACGCTCGGCGTCGCGCTGTTCTGCATCGGCGCCGGTGCCGTCCACTGGGCCCGTACGCTCATGTCCGACCACGAGCTGGTCGACGAGCGGCACGCGATCGAGGCCACGCCCGAGACGCGCGAGAAGGTCATGGCCGACTTCCGGCAGGGCGCCAAGGAGTCCGCGCTGGGCCGCCGGAAGCTCATCCGGAACTCGATGTTCGGCGCGCTGACCCTGGTGCCGCTGTCCGGCGTCGTGCTGCTGCGCGACCTCGGCCCGCTGCCCAAGACCAAGCTGGAGCACACGATTTGGCGCAAGGGCAAGGTGCTGGTGAACACCAACACCCAGCAGCCGCTGCGCCCTGAGGACATCTCGGTCGGCTCGCTGACCTTCGCCCAGCCCGAGGGCCTTGAGGAGAAGAGCGACAACTTCCAGCAGGAGATCGCCAAGGCCGCCCTGATGCTCGTACGGCTCAACCCGTCGGACATCAAGGACAAGAAGGAGCTGGACTGGTCCCACGAAGGGATCGTGGCCTACTCCAAGATCTGCACCCACGTCGGCTGCCCGGTCAGCCTCTACGAGCAGCAGACGCACCATGTGCTGTGCCCGTGCCACCAGTCGACCTTCGACCTCTCCGACGGCGCACGCGTCATCTTCGGTCCGGCCGGCCACCCGCTGCCGCAGCTGAACATCAGCGTCAACAAGGACGGATTCCTCGAAGCGCAGGGCGACTTCGCGGAGCCCGTCGGCCCGGCTTACTGGGAGCGTTCGGCATGACAACTGCAACCGACACCGGCGACAAGCGCAAGGCGCCCGCGGGAGAGCGGGTCGCCGACTGGGCCGACGGCAGGCTGGGCATCTACAGCCTCGCCAAGGCCAACATGCGCAAGATCTTTCCGGACCACTGGTCCTTCATGCTGGGTGAGGTCGCGCTCTACAGCTTCATCATCATCATCCTCACCGGCGTCTACCTCACGCTGTTCTTCCACCCGTCGATGAACGAGGTGGAATACCACGGCAGTTACGTGCCGATGCAGGGCGTGCGGGTCTCCGAGGCGTTCCGCTCCACGCTGGACATCAGCTTCGACGTACGCGGCGGACTGCTCGTGCGGCAGATCCACCACTGGGCGGCGCTGATCTTCCTCGGCGCGATGTTCGTGCACATGCTGCGGGTGTTCTTCACCGGCGCGTTCCGCAAGCCGCGCGAGATCAACTGGACGTTCGGCTTCCTGCTGTTGGTGCTGGGGATGTTCACCGGCTTCACCGGCTACTCGCTGCCGGACGACCTGCTCTCCGGCACCGGCGTCCGGTTCATGGAGGGCGCCATCCTCTCCGTGCCGGTGGTGGGTACGTACCTGTCGATGTTCCTCTTCGGCGGGCAGTTCCCCGGGCACGACTTCGTGGCGCGGTTCTACTCGATCCACATTCTGCTGCTGCCCGGCATCATGATGGGCCTGCTCGTGGCCCACCTGATCCTGGTCTTCTACCACAAGCACACCCAGTTCGCGGGGCCCGGCCG
>Ga0164243_10001774_pt1 | contig 36126 bp, 26 predicted proteins | sample OricompcompostOP_FD_108781 | JGI IMG/M metagenome (GOLD analysis project Ga0164243, IMG submission 108781) | Organic Plus compost microbial communities from Emeryville, California, USA - Original compost - Organic plus compost (OP) | ecosystem: Engineered > Solid waste > Mixed feedstock >...
AGTGCAGCCGGACGTCGGCCGGGTCCACGGGTGCGCTCGCGCCCTGCGCGTCGAAGCCGACGAGTCCGAACGAGCCGGTCTCGCGCGGGTTCGCCAACGCGACCCGGCTGTGGGTGGGTTGGAGGCGTGCCAGCGTGCCGAGGACCGTGAGCCGGGCGCTGCCGTCGGCGCTGCCGTGGCGCGCGGTGACCCGGGTGCGGCCCGTACGCCGGGCATGGAAGGTGCCGTTCCGGTCGATGCGGCCGACTCGGGGACGCTCCGTGCGCCAGTGCGGTGTGCCGCGTGCGGGCCCGTACGTCTCGTCGTAGCCGGTGGCCGTCAGCCGCCGGGTGAGGCCCGGGAAGACGCGGTGCGGATGGCCGCCGGGCACGGCGTCCGCGGTCGGCGCCTTCGCCGGGGCGACGGCGGTACGCACCCGGAAGCCGTGCAGCCGGCCGCTGCCCTTCGGCACGGTCAGCGCGAGCCCGTCGGCGACTTTGCGTTCCTTGCCGTCGGAGGGCGCGTTCTCCAACCGCGGTGCCCGTCCGCCCGGTTGGGACGCCAGCAGCGTGGAGGAGCCGCCGCCGTCCAGGTTCAGCGCGTTGTAGGCGCCCAACCTCCGCATCATGCGGGCGAGTTCGGTGAGCGTGACGCCGTCCGACGCAGCGGTTCTGCCGTCCACGGTCAGTACGTGCATCGTCGAGCCGTCTTTGGAGAAGCCGACCGCCGTGCGGGGCGCGGGCGCGTTGTTCGGCCTGCCCCGCCAGTTCTGCGGCTTGCCGTCGACGACGAGCAGCCCGCGCCCGCCGACCGCCGTGCGCGGCACCGGGCTGCCGTCGTCGGTGCGCAGGTGGTAGGCGAGGGAGACCCGGTCGCCGGGTTTCAGCCGGTCGAGGGCGCGGGCGCCGCTGCCGCGCCCGATCAGCACGGTGCTGTCGGAGGCGATCGCACCCGCGGACCCCGTGGCGCGCTTTCCGTGCTCCCCGTGCTTTCCGTGCTTTCCGTGCTTCGCGTGCCCGGAGGAGACGAGCGGCCGCGCCGCCGTACGGGCACCGGACTTTCCGCCGGACTGCGAGGGCGCGGCGACCACCCGGCCCCCGCGCACCGTCACCTGTGTCGCGCCCTTGTCGCGCCCGGCGGCGAGCGCCCGATCGGCCTTGCCCCAGCGGGAGTTGTAGGCGCCGATGCCGTTGCGTGGGAGGGCCGCGGAGTTGTAGCCGGTCAGCCGCCGCTTGCCGTCGGGCAGCGTGACGGTGCCGGCGAAGTAGAGGTCGAGGATGCGGCCCGCCGCGTCCGGTCCGAAGCCGACGGCCTCGTGGTTGCCGGCGGCGGGCGAGTGCGGGACCCGGGCCTGCGCGGACGCTTTCGCGCGTGCGCCGCCGCGGCCCGACTCCAGGCTGGGCCCGAGCGGTGCGTCGGTCTTGTCGATGTCGAAGAAGTCCGCGTTGATCGCGGCGACGGTGCGCCGCCCGCGCGCGGTGCGGTGTGTGCGGACCATGTCGCGGACGGTCATCCGGGACGAGACGTCGCCCGAGGACAGGTACTCCGCCCGCACACCGCCGGACCCGCTGCCCCTCTTCGCCTCGCCTCCCCGGCCTTCCTCAACTCCCCTGCCGTCCTTGCCGTTTCCTCCGCCGCCCCCGCCGAGCCGTACGGTCAGCGCGTCGCCGCGCAGCCAGCGGCCCGGCTCCAGCCGCCGGAACGAGGTGAGCCGGGTGCCGGGGGCGACCGGCCGGGTGCTGCGGGACAGGGTCATGCCCCGGCGGTCCTCGGCCCGGTCCGCGCCGCTGAGGCCGCCCGCGGCGCCGCCGGTGTCCGACCCGGCGCCGCGCCCGTACGCCCCGGCCGTCTCCGCGGTCCCGCCGTACGGCGCGGCCGTCTCCGCGGTCCCGCCGTACGGCGTGCGGTGCGTACCGCTCGGGCCCCCCGGAGCCGCCGTACCGGCCAGCAGCGCGGCGAACCCGAGCGCGGCGAGTGCCGTACGCCCGGCGAGCCGCCGCCCGGCGCCGTGGACCTCCGTCACAACTACCCCCACAGACACGGTCGTTCGCCGCGCGGTCGACACGGCGCACACAGCGTCGCAGCGGCGGCCGGTCAGGCACCAGACGGCCGGAGGAAAACGGCGCGCACCGCGGACCGTTCCGCCGCATACGTCCGACTCCCGCTGCACCGGCGGGAGTCGGACGAAGGGGTGACGAAGGGCTGTGGGTACGGCGAGTGCCCTCGCCCGGGGACGCGGCTACGGGGTCGTACGGAGCGGGGCGCGCGGGAGCCGTCAGCGGGCGGACCGAGCCGACTTGACGGCCGTGCCGGACCGGCCCGAACCGCCCTTCCCCTTACGGGACTTGGCGAGCGGAGCGGCGGCGGACGCGTCGCTCACCCGGTCGCCCAGCATGTCCCGCAGGAACTTGCCCGTATGGCTCGCCGGGATCGCCGCGACCTGCTCCGGCGTGCCCTCGGCGACCACCAGCCCGCCGCTGCTGCCGCCCTCCGGGCCGAGGTCGACGATCCAGTCCGCGGTCTTGATCACATCGAGGTTGTGCTCGATGACGATCACCGTGTTGCCCTTGTCGACCAGGCCCTCCAGCACGCCGATCAGCTTGCGGATGTCCTCGAAGTGCAGCCCGGTCGTCGGCTCGTCCAGGACGTAGACCGTCCGGCCCGTCGAGCGCTTCTGCAACTCGCTGGCCAGCTTGACGCGTTGGGCCTCGCCGCCGGAGAGCGTCGGCGCCGGCTGGCCCAGCCGCACGTACCCCAGACCCACGTCGTTGAGGGTGCGCAGATGGCGGGCGATCGCGGGCACCGCCTCGAAGAACTCCAGCGCCTGCTCGATCGGCAGATCCAGCACCTCGGCGATGTTCTTGCCCTTGTAGTGGACCTCCAGCGTCTCCCGGTTGTAGCGGGCGCCGTGGCACACCTCGCAGGGCACGAACACGTCCGGCAGGAAGTTCATCTCGATCTTGATCGTGCCGTCGCCGGAGCAGTTCTCGCAGCGGCCGCCCTTGACGTTGAAGGAGAAGCGCCCCGGCTGGTAGCCGCGCACCTTCGCCTCCGTGGTCTCCGCGAACAGCCGCCGCACATGGTCGAACACCCCGGTGTACGTCGCGGGGTTGGAGCGCGGCGTACGCCCGATCGGCGACTGGTCGACGTGCACCACCTTGTCCACCAGGTCCACGCCGTCCACCCGTACGTGCCGCCCCGGCACCGTCTTCGCGGCGTTCAGCTCGCGCGCGAGGTGCGTGTAGAGGATGTCGTTGACGAGCGTCGACTTCCCGGACCCGGACACCCCCGTCACCGCCGTGAACACCCCGAGCGGGAACGACGCGTCGATGTCCCGCAGGTTGTTCTCGCGGGCCCCGCGCACCGTCAGCTGCCGGCCCGCGTCGACCGGCCTGCGCACCTGCGGCAGCGGCACCTCCTTCTTGCCGGAGAGGTAATCCGCCGTCACCGACTCGGAGTTGGCCAGCAGCTCGCTCAACGGGCCGCTGTGCACGACCTTTCCGCCGTGCTCGCCCGCGCCCGGGCCGATGTCCACGACCCAGTCGGAGGACCGGATGGTGTCCTCGTCGTGCTCCACGACGATCAGCGTGTTCCCGAGGTCGCGCAGCCGGGACAGGGTCTCCAGCAGCCGGTGGTTGTCCCGCTGGTGCAGCCCGATCGACGGCTCGTCCAGCACGTACAGCACACCCACCAGGCCCGAGCCGATCTGCGTGGCCAGCCGGATGCGCTGGGCCTCGCCGCCGGAGAGGGTGCCGGCCGCGCGGTTCAGCGTCAGATAGTCCAGGCCCACGTCGACCAGGAACCGCAGCCGTTCGTTGACCTCCTTCAACACCCGCTCGGCGATGGTGCGTTCGCGGTCCGTCAGCTTCATCTCGCGCAGGAACTCGGCGCAGTCGCTGATCGACATCGCCGAGACGTCCGCGATCGACCTGCCCTGCACGGTCACCGCGAGCACCACCGGCTTCAGCCGCGTGCCCTCGCAGGCCGGGCACGGCACCTCGCGCATGTAGCCCTCGAAGCGCTCCCGGCTGCTGTCGGTCTCGGCCTCCGCATAGCGCCGGCGTACGAACGGCACCACGCCCTCGAACGCGGTCGTGTAGGCACGCTCCCGTCCGAAGCGGTTGCGGTAGCGCACCTCGATCTGCGTCTTGTGCCCGTACAGCAGCGCCTTCTTGGCCCGCTGCGGCAGCCCGGCCCACGGGATGTCCGTACGGAACCCGAGGGCGTCCGCGAGCGCGCCGATGATCCGCCCGAAGTAGTCCCGGGTGTGCCCGTGCGACCACGGGTGAAGCGCGCCCTCGTCCAGCGACCTGTCCTCGTCCGGGACGATCAGCTCGGGGTCGACCTCCATCCGCGTGCCGATGCCGGTGCACTGCGGGCACGCCCCGAAGGGCGAGTTGAAGGAGAACGAGCGCGGCTCCAGCTCCTCGAACGACAGGTCGTCGTACGGGCAGTACAGGTGCTCGGAGTACATCCGCTCGCGCTGCGGATCGTCCGCGTCCAGATCCACGAAGTCGAGCACGACCATGCCGCCGGACAGTCCGAGCGCGGTCTCCACCGAGTCCGTCAGCCGCCGCTTCGCGCTGTCCTTGACGGTGAGGCGGTCGACGACCACCTCGATGGTGTGCTTCTCCTGCTTCTTCAGCTTCGGCGGCTCGGACAGCTGCACCGTCCGCCCGTCGACCCGCGCCCTGCTGTAGCCCTTGCTCTGCAGCTCGTTGAAGAGGTCGACGTACTCGCCCTTGCGCTCGCGCACCAGCGGCGACAGCACCTGGAAGCGGCTGCCCGGCTCCAGCGCGAGCACCTTGTCCACGATCGCCTGCGGCGACTGCCGGGAGATGGGGCGGCCGCACTCCGGGCAGTGCGGCTTGCCGATCCGCGCGAACAGCAGCCGCAGATAGTCGTAGACCTCGGTGATGGTGCCCACCGTCGAACGCGGGTTGCGCGAGGTCGACTTCTGGTCGATGGAGACGGCCGGGGACAGCCCCTCGATGAAGTCCACGTCCGGCTTGTCCATCTGCCCGAGGAACTGCCGTGCGTACGCGGACAGGGACTCCACGTAGCGGCGCTGGCCCTCGGCGAAGATCGTGTCGAAGGCGAGCGAGGACTTGCCCGAACCGGACAGACCGGTGAAGACGATGAGCGAGTCACGTGGCAGGTCGAGCGAGACGTTCCGGAGATTGTGCTCGCGCGCGCCACGGACAAGTAGACGGTCGGCCACGCCGATTGGACCTTTCTCTGCCTGCAACGGAGCCGCGGGCCGCGGTCCGTGGGGACGGGAGCAGCCCGTCGCGGCACGGGCGCTCCCAAGGATAGGGCGGTGCCGCACGGGTTTCCCCCGCTTCCGCACGGTACCGGCCTCCGAGCTTATAGCACGTCCTTTCGAATTATGGAGCCGAGGCCTTCTTCCGCCCGATCGGCCGCTGCGGCTAGCTTGTTGACCATGACACCGCCCGCGCCGCTCGCCGACGACGTCTCCGCACGCCCCGACTCCGCCCACCGCGACCTCCAGTTCCTGCGCGACTCCACCCGGCGGCTGCTGGCCGCCGCCGAGGCGCTGGACGACACCGCCGTGACCGAGGCGTCCCGGCTGCCCGGCTGGACCCGCGGGCACGTGCTCGCCCATCTCGCCCGCAACGCCGACGCGTTGATCAACGTCCTCGCCGGGCGCCCGATGTATCCGGGCGACGAGGAGCGGAACGCGGCCATCGAGCGCGGCGCACCGCGGAGCGTCGCCGAGCACGTCGCCGATCTGCGCGAGTCCGCCGCCCGCCTCGACGGCGCGTTCTCCGCGCAGCGCGACGCCGACTGGCAGCGCACCGTCGAACTGCGCGGCGGCATCACCGACATCGCCGCCCGGGTGCCGTTCCGGCGCCTCGTCGAGACCGAGCTGCACCACGTGGACCTCGGCGTCGGCTACGCCGTCGACGACCTGCCCGGCGGCTTCCTGGACCGCCAACTCACCTACATGGCACGCCGGTTCGCCGACCACCCCGAGATCGCCGAGCCCATCGAGCTGCGTACGGACGACGGCGTCGGCCACCGCACCGGAGCCGCACCCGAGGCCGGCGGCGAGCCCGTGGTGGTCACCGGCAGCGCCGCCGCCCTGGTGGGCTGGCTGACCGGGCGCACCTCCGGCAGCGGCCTCTCGGCCAGTTCCGCGCTGCCCGTACTGCCGCCGCTGTAGGGCGCGTTGAGCACGAGTGCCGGCGCCGTCCGCGATCGGCACTCGTGATCGACACCGCGGGCGCTCTAACCTGGCTCCCATGGCTTACACGGGAGCGGTACGGGTCGGAGGGCCCGCGGACGTACACGAGTTGACGGATCTGGTCATCTCCAAGGTCGCGGTCGGCCCCATGGACAACAACGCCTATCTGCTGCGCTGCCGGTCCACCGGCGAGCAGCTGCTGATCGACGCGGCCGAGGAGCCGGACACGCTGCTGCAACTCATCGGCCCGGACGGGCTCTCCGGCGTCGTGACCACGCACCGGCACGGCGACCACTGGCAGGCGCTGTCCACGGTGGTCGCGGAGACGGGGGCGCGCACCTACGCCGGGCGCTTCGACGCCGAGGGCATTCCGGTGCACACGGACGTGCCGGTCTCGGACGGCGACACCGTGCCGGTCGGCCGGGTGCAGCTGACGGCACGCCAACTCGTCGGCCACACACCGGGATCCATCGCGCTCGTCTACGACGATCCGCACGGTCACCCGCACGTGTTCACCGGGGACTGCCTCTTTCCGGGCGGTGTGGGCAACACCCGCGGCGACCCGGCGGCGTTCGCCGAGCTGCTGCACGACGTGACCGCCAAGCTCTTCGACCGGCTCCCCGACGAGACCTGGGTCTACCCCGGCCACGGCGCCGACACCACGCTCGGCGCCGAGCGCCCGCACCTGGGGGAGTGGCGCGAGCGCGGCTGGTGAACGCCCGTACGCGGGCCGGGAGTCGGGCCGGCGGCGGTGGCGGCGGTGGCAGCCGGGGTGTCGGCGCCCGGACGTAGGCTGTGCGGCATGGCAGACCCCTCCAGCTACCGCCCCAAGCCGGGTGAGATCCCCGACTCTCCGGGGGTCTACCGCTTCCGCGACGGGCACCGCCGGGTGATCTACGTCGGGAAGGCGAAGAGCCTCCGCCAGCGCCTCGCCAACTACTTCCAGGACCTGGCGGGATTGCACCCGCGCACGCGCACCATGGTCACCACGGCCGCCTCCGTCGAGTGGACCGTGGTCTCCACCGAGGTCGAGGCGCTTCAGCTGGAGTACTCCTGGATCAAGGAGTTCGCCCCGCGGTTCAACGTCAAGTACCGCGACGACAAGAGCTATCCGTCCCTCGCGGTCACGATGCGCGAGGAGTTCCCGCGGGTGCAGGTCATGCGCGGCCCGAAGAAGAAGGGCGTGCGCTACTTCGGTCCGTACGCACACGCGTGGGCCATCCGCGAGACCGTCGACCTGATGCTGCGCGTCTTCCCCGTACGCACCTGCTCCGCCGGGGTGTTCAAGCGCTCCGCGCAGATCGGCCGCCCCTGTCTGCTCGGCTACATCGGCAAGTGCTCGGCGCCGTGCGTCGGCCGGGTCACGCCGGAGGAGCACCGCGAACTGGCCGAGGAGTTCTGCGACTTCATGGCCGGCCACACCGGCTCGTACCTGCGCCGCCTGGAACAGCGGATGAACGAGGCGGCGGAGGCGATGGAGTACGAGCGCGCCGCCCGGCTGCGCGACGACATAGACGCACTCAAGCGCGCCATGGAGAAGAACGCCGTGGTGCTCGCCGACGCCACCGACGCCGACCTGATCGCCGTCGCCGACGACGAGTTGGAGGCGGCGGTGCAGATCTTCCACGTACGCGGCGGCCGGGTGCGCGGGCAGCGCGGCTGGGTCACCGACAAGGTCGAGGAGGTCGGCACCGGCGAGCTGGTCGAGCACGCGGTGCAGCAGCTCTACGGCGAGGAGAGCGGCGACGCCGTGCCCAGAGAGGTGCTCGCCTCCGCGCTGCCCGACGAGCCGCGGGCTCTCGTCCAGTGGCTGACCGAGCGCCGCGGAGCGGGCGTCGACCTGCGTGTGCCGCAGCGCGGCGACAAGCGCGCCCTGATGGAGACGGTGGGCCGCAACGCACAGCAGGCTCTCGCGCTGCACAAGACCAAGCGCGCCTCCGACCTGACCACCCGCTCCCGCGCGCTGGAGGAGATCGCCGAAGCCCTCGGCCTGGACTCGGCGCCGCTGCGCATCGAGTGCTTCGACATCTCCCACTTCGGCGGCGAGGACGTGGTGGCGTCCATGGTCGTCTTCGAGGACGGGCTGGCGCGCAAGAGCGAGTACCGCCGGTTCCAGATCAGGTCCTTCGACGGGCAGGACGACGTACGGTCCATGCACGAGGTGATCAGCCGGCGGTTCCGGCGCTACCTGCGGGAGAAACAGCGCACCGGCGAGTGGGGAGGCGAGGGCGGCGACGGGCCGGAGCACTCCGAAGGCGAGGGCCCGGAGCCGACGTTCGAGGGCGAGCGCGTCACCGGCGGCGCCGACGCGGCGCGGGACGAGGACGGCCGCCCGAAGAAGTTCGCCTACCCACCGCAGCTGCTCGTCGTCGACGGCGGCAGGCCCCAGGTGGCCGCCGCCCGCAGCGCCCTCGACGAACTCGGCGTCGACGACGTCGCGGTGTGCGGTCTCGCCAAGCGGCTCGAAGAGGTCTGGCTCCCCGGCGAGGAGGACCCGGTGGTGCTGCCGCGCACCAGCGAGGGCCTGTACCTCCTGCAGCGCGTGCGGGACGAGGCGCACCGCTTCGCCATCGCGTACCAGCGCAGCAAGCGCTCGAAGTCCATGAAGGCCGGCCCGCTGGACGCCGTCTCCGGGCTCGGCGCCTCCCGCAAGCAGGCGCTGCTGAAGCACTTCGGCTCGGTCAAGCGGCTGCGTGCGGCCACCGTCCAGGAGATCTGCCAGGTGCCGGGCGTGGGCCGCAAGACCGCCGAGTCGGTGGCCGCCGCCCTCGCCGGCGAAAAGTCCGCCCGGTCGGTGAATACGGCGACCGGTGAGATCGTTGAAGAGGAATGAGGCGGTCGGCCGGAGCGGAGGCGGAGGACGGAGCGGGCGCACGGCGCGAGCCGAGCGGGACACCACGACGACCGGGGGGTTCGGCGAGATGAGCGGTGGAGAGCATGGCGTACGCGAACGGCCCGGAGGCGCCGTCCGTGGCGCTCCCCGAGCGGGCGCGCACGGCGCACAGGGCGGCGGCGCACTCGGCGGCGCGCACAGAGACGGAGCACAGGTGAGCACGGGCACGCCGGAGCACGAAGAGGCCGTGATCCCGGAGCTGGTGATCATCTCCGGGATGTCCGGGGCGGGACGGAGCACGGCCGCCAAGTGCCTCGAAGACCTCGGCTGGTTCGTGGTCGACAACCTTCCGCCCGAGCTGCTGCCGACGATGGTCGACCTGGGCGCGCGCTCGCAGGGCAACGTCGCGCGTATCGCGGTCGTGGTCGACGTGCGCGGCAGGCGCTTCTTCGACAACCTCAAGGAGTCGCTGGCCCACCTGGAGGCCAAGCACGTCAAGCGCCGCATCGTCTACCTGGAGGCGAGCGACGAGGCGCTGGTCCGCCGCTTCGAGTCGGTCCGGCGTCCGCACCCGCTGCAGGGCGACGGCCGCATCGTCGACGGCATCTCCGCCGAGCGCGATCTGCTGCGCGAGCTGCGCGGCGACGCCGACCTCGTCATCGACACCTCCAGCCTCAACGTCCACGAGCTGCGGGCCAAGCTCGACGCCCAGTTCGCGGGCGAGGAAGAGCCGGAGCTGCGGGCCACGGTGATGTCGTTCGGCTACAAGTACGGACTCCCCGTGGACGCCGACCTCGTCGCCGACTGCCGGTTCCTGCCCAACCCGCACTGGGTCCCCGAGCTGCGCCCGTACACCGGCACCAGCGAGGAGGTCGCCGGCTACGTCTTCAACCAGCCCGGGGCGAAGGAGTTCCTGGACCGCTACACCGAGCTGCTGCAACTGATCGCGGCGGGCTACCGCCGGGAGGGCAAGCGCTATGTCACCGTCGCCGTCGGCTGCACGGGCGGAAAGCACCGCAGCGTCGCGATGTCGGAGAAGCTGGCCCGCCGGCTCTCCGCAGCGGGCGTCGAAACGGTCGTGGTCCACCGCGACATGGGCCGCGAGTGACCGCGCCCGGCGCGAGGACGTGAGGGGACGCGAATGGCCCGTAGGAGCATCCGGCTGCGCCGCCTCGTCGGCTCCCGGACGACGCACCACCGCGGTCAGCCCAAGGTGGTGGCGCTCGGCGGCGGCATGGGGCTGTCGGCGTCGCTGACCGCGCTGCGCCGAATCACCGGCGATCTCACGGCGGTTGTGACGGTCGCCGACGACGGCGGTTCCAGCGGCCGGCTCCGCGACGAGCTGGGAGTGCTGCCGCCCGGCGACCTGCGCAAGGCGCTGGCCGCGCTGTGCGGCGACGACGACTGGGGCCGCACCTGGGCCGAGGTGATCCAGCACCGCTTCGTCAGCCGGGGCGAGCTGCACGAGCACGCGGTCGGCAATCTGCTGATCGTCGCGCTGTGGGAACAGCTCGGCGACCACGTGCAAGCCCTCGATCTGGTGGGCAAGTTGCTCGGCGCGCACGGCAGGGTGCTGCCGATGTCCGCGGTCCCGCTGGAGCTGCAGGCGCTCGTGCGCGGGCACGACCCGCAGCGGCCCGACGAGGAGTCGACCGTACGCGGCCAGGCCACCGTCGCGCTCACCCGCGGCGAGGTGCAGCAGGTGCATCTCGTGCCGCACGATCCGCCCGCCGTCCCGGAGGCCGTCGAGGCGGTGCTGGACGCGGACTGGGTGGTGCTGGGCCCGGGTTCGTGGTTCTCGTCGGTCATCCCGCACCTGCTGGTGCCCGAGCTGCTGCGCGCGCTGACGGAGACGAGGGCGCGCAGGGTGCTCTCGCTCAACCTCGCGCCGCAGCCGGGCGAAACGGATGGTTTTTCCCCGCAGCGTCATTTGGAGGTTTTGGCCCGACACGCCCCTAAACTCGCCTTCGACGTGGTGCTGGCCGACCAGGCTGCCGTGCCCGAACAGGACTCTCTGCGCGAGGCCGCTGGGCGGCTCGGGGCGACGGCCGAGCTGGCGCCCGTAGCGGCGCAGACCGGCGCCGCCAGGCACGATCCTGAGCTGCTGGCCGCCGCGTACGACCGTATTTTTCGGATGCATGGAAGGATCGGCCCATGGCGATGACGGCTGCGGTGAAGGACGAGATCTCCCGGCTCCCCGTCACCCGCACCTGCTGCCGTAAGTCCGAGGTCTCGTCGATCCTGCGGTTCGCGGGCGGCCTGCACCTGGTGAGCGGGCGCATCGTGATCGAGGCGGAGTTGGATACGGGCATCGCCGCCCGCCGGCTGCGCAAGGACGTACTGGAGATCTTCGGGCACTCCTCGGACCTGGTGGTGATGGCGCCCGGCGGCCTCCGGCGCGGCAGCCGCTACGTCGTACGCGTCGTCGCGGGAGGTGACCAACTCGCCCGGCAGACAGGGCTGGTGGACGGCCGCGGCCGCCCCATCCGCGGACTGCCGCCGCAGGTGGTCTCGGGGGCCACCTGCGACGCCGAGGCCGCCTGGCGCGGAGCGTTCCTGGCGCACGGTTCGCTGACGGAGCCGGGCCGCAGCTCGTCGCTGGAGGTGACCTGTCCCGGACCGGAGGCGGCGCTGGCGCTGGTGGGCGCGGCCCGCCGGCTGCAGATCGCCGCCAAGGCGCGCGAAGTGCGCGGCGTGGACCGGGTGGTGGTCCGGGACGGCGACGCGATCGGCGCGCTGCTGACCCGGCTCGGCGCGCACGAGTCGGTGCTCGCGTGGGAGGAGCGGCGCATGCGCCGCGAGGTCCGCGCGACGGCCAACCGGCTGGCCAACTTCGACGACGCCAACCTGCGCCGCTCCGCGCGGGCCGCCGTCGCCGCCGGCGCCCGCGTGCAGCGCGCGCTGGAGATCCTGGGCGACGAGGTGCCGGACCATCTGGCCGCCGCCGGCCGGCTGCGGATGGAGCACAAGCAGGCGTCCCTGGAGGAGTTGGGCGCGCTCGCGGACCCGCCGCTGACGAAGGACGCGGTCGCCGGCCGTATCCGCCGGCTGCTCGCGATGGCCGACAAGCGGGCCCAGGACCTCGGCATTCCCGGTACGGAATCCAGCCTCACCGAGGAGATGGTGGGCTGAACGCCCCCTCGGCGCAGGGGAGTTGCGCCTCCCGCCGCGGCCGGTGCAGCGGCCGCCGCCACCCCGGGCGGCCGATGTCACCGCCGGCAGCCCGGCGCGGTAGGGTCGGACGCGGTCGGGGACATCCACAACAGCTTTCGCCGGTGTCCGCACGCCGGCGCACCAACGAGGAGATCGGTTCGTGACGATCCGCGTAGGCATCAACGGCTTCGGCCGCATCGGTCGCAACTACTTCCGCGCGCTGCTGGAGCAGGGTGCGGACATCGAGATCGTCGGTGTCAACGACCTGACCGACAACGCGACCCTGGTCCATCTGCTGAAGTACGACAGCGTGCTGGGCCGGCTCAAGCAGGAGGTCAGCCACACCGAGGACACGATCACGGTGGGCGGCCAGACCTTCAAGACGATGGCGGAGAAGGATCCGGCCCAGCTGCCCTGGGGCGAGTTGGGCGCCGACATCGTCGTCGAGTCCACCGGCATCTTCACCAAGCGCGAGGACGCCGCCAAGCATCTCTCCGCCGGCGCCAAGAAGGTCATCATCTCCGCCCCGGCGAAGAACGAGGACGTCACCATCGTCATGGGCGTCAACGAGGAGATGTACGACAGCGCCAAGCACGACGTCATCTCCAACGCCTCGTGCACGACGAACTGCGTGGCGCCGATGGCCAAGGTCATGGACGAGAACTTCGGCATCGTCAAGGGCATGATGACGACCGTCCACGCGTACACCAACGACCAGCGCATCCTGGACTTCCCGCACAAGGATCTGCGCCGTGCGCGGGCCGCCGCCGAGAACATCATCCCCACCTCGACCGGTGCCGCGAAGGCCACCGCGCTCGTACTCCCGCAGCTGAAGGGCAAGTTGGACGGCATCGCGATGCGGGTGCCGGTGCCGACGGGCTCGGTCACCGACCTCGTGATCGAGCTGGAGCGCGAGGCGAGCAAGGACGAGATCAACGCCGCGTTCCAGAAGGCCGCTTCGGGCCAGCTCAAGGGCGTTCTGGAGTACACCGAGGACCCGCTGGTCTCCAGCGACATCGTCAACGAGCCGGCGTCCTGCACCTTCGACTCGTCGCTGACGATGGCGCAGGGCAAGCAGGTCAAGATCGTCGGCTGGTACGACAACGAGTGGGGCTACTCCAACCGCATCGTCGACCTGACCACGTTCATCGGCGGCAAGCTCTGACCGGCACACCGGTGCAGCGCCGACTCGGCCGGACCAGCCGGACGACGGCATGACGAGGGCTCGCAGGGCGCAACGGCGCGTCCGGCGGGCCCTGTCGTATGAGGCACGCACACGGGCCCGGGCGGCGACGAGGCACGCACGGGACCAACGAGGGCCGCACGGCAAGGAGTTCCAGCAAGCATGAAGACGATCGACGAACTGATCGACGAAGGCGTGGCGGGCAAGCGGGTGTTCGTACGCGCCGATCTGAACGTGCCGCTCGACGGCGACACGATCACCGACGACGGGCGCATCCGTGCCGCGGTCCCCAGCATCCGCAAGCTCGCCGGAGCGGGCGCCCGGGTGGTCGTCGCCTCGCACCTCGGCCGCCCCAAGGGCGCACCCGAGGAGCGCTACTCGCTCGCGCCGGTGGCCCGCCGCCTCGGCGAACTCCTCGGCGCCGACGTCGAGTTCGAGCGGCACACGGTGGGGGAGAGCGCCAGGGCCACCGTGGACGCGAGGCCCGACGGCTCGGTCACGCTGCTGGAGAACCTCCGCTTCCACCCCGGCGAGACCAGCAAGGACGACGCCGAGCGCGGTGCGTTCGCCGACGAACTGGCGCAGCTGGCCGACCTCTACGTCGGAGACGGCTTCGGCGCCGTGCACCGCAAGCACGCCTCGGTGTACGACCTGCCGGCCCGGCTTCCGCACGCCGCGGGCGGCCTGATCGCCACCGAGGTGGGCGTGCTGAAGAAGCTCACCGAGGACGTCGATCGCCCGTACGCGGTGGTGCTGGGCGGCGCCAAGGTCTCCGACAAGCTGGGCGTCATCGACCACCTGCTGAGCCGGGCCGACCGCATCCTCATCGGCGGCGGCATGGCCTACACCTTCCTCAGGGCGCAGGGCCACGAGGTCGGCGCCTCGCTGCTCCAGGAGGACCAACTCCCGGCCGTCGAGGGCTACTTGAAGCGCGCCGAGGAGCTGGGCGTGGAGTTCGTGCTGCCGGTGGACGTGCTGGCCGCGGCGGAGTTCCCGGATCTGAAGACGAAGGCGCCGGCGCACCCGCGTACGGTCGAGGCCGGCGCCATCCCGGCCGATCTGCAGGGCCTGGACATCGGGCCCGAGACCCGCGAGCTGTTCGCCGCCAAGCTCGCGGACGCCGCGACCGTGTTCTGGAACGGCCCGATGGGCGTCTTCGAGCACCCCGACTACGCCGAGGGCACGCGTGCCGTGGCCCAGGCGCTGCTGGACAGCCCGGCGTTCACCGTGGTCGGCGGCGGCGACAGCGCGGCCGCGGTGCGCCAACTCGGCCTGGACGAGGGCGCGTTCGGCCATATCTCGACCGGCGGCGGAGCGAGCCTGGAGTACCTGGAGGGCAAGACGCTGCCCGGGCTCGCCGCGCTGGAGGACTGACGTGGCGACGGCCTGTGTGACGCCCGGAGTCCGCGCCTGGGGCCGTACCCCGGGCCGGGCCGCCGCACCGGCACCTGCGACAGTGCCCGCACCTGTGCGCCCCATCGGCGCCGAAGTGAACAAGGGAGGACGTCCGTGACCACCCGGACCCCGCTGATGGCGGGCAACTGGAAGATGAACCTCAACCACCTGGAGGCCATCGCTCTCGTCCAGAAGCTCGCCTTCGCGCTGACGGAGAAGGACTTCGCGGCCGTGGAGGTCGCGGTGCTGCCGCCGTTCACCGACCTGCGGTCGGTGCAGACCCTGATCGAGGGCGACAAGCTGCGGATCAAGTACGGCGCGCAGGACGTGTCCGCGCACACCTCCGGCGCCTACACCGGAGAGGTCTCCGGCCCGATGCTGGCCAAGCTGGGCTGCTCGTACGTGACGGTCGGGCACTCGGAGCGCCGCCAGTACCACGGTGAGGACGAGCCGCTGGTGAACGCCAAGCTCAAGGCGGCTGTTGCGCAGGAGGTCACGCCGATCCTGTGCGTGGGCGAGGAGTTGAGCGTCCGCGAGGCGGGCGAGCACGTGGCGCACACGCTCGGCCAGGTGGACGGCGCGCTGGCCGACGTGCCGGGCGAGCAGGCGCGCGGCGTGGTGATCGCCTACGAGCCGGTGTGGGCCATCGGCACCGGCAAGACCTGCGGTGCGGAGGACGCCCAGGAGGTGTGCGGCGCGATCCGCGGCCGGCTGGCCGAGCTGTACGGCCAGGAGGTCGCCGACGAGGTGCGCATCCAGTACGGCGGATCGGTCAAGTCCGGCAACATCGCGCAGATCATGGCGCAGCCCGACATCGACGGTGCGCTGGTCGGCGGTGCCTCGCTGGATCCGGACGAGTTCGTCAAGATCGTCCGCTTCCGCGACCAGTAGCCGGCGCGGTGGACGGCCGGGCTCGGTGAGCCACCGGACGCGAACCGGCGGTCCGTGACGGTCTGTTGACCATCTGCTGACCGTCTGTGCCCGTCCGTAGTCGATCGCGTCCGGCGGCCGTCCGTTCCGGTGCGCCGCCGGTCCGGCTGTGGCCGGACTCCGGCGAGCATGACGCCGGGCGGTGCACCGTCGTACCCTGTCCGAGGCCGTCCCGGAGGCTCTTCCGGGCCGGCCTTCGGCAGTCGGCCGGCCGGTGGCCGGCCCGCCTTCCGTTCAGCTTCCCGTTCACAGTCCGAGAGAGTTGGTCCAGCCGTGGTCTTGGGTTTCTCCATCGCCCTCTGCATCGTCAGCGCTCTGCTGGTGCTGCTGGTCCTGATGCACAAGGGGAAGGGCGGCGGCCTGTCCGACATGTTCGGCGGCGGCATGCAGTCGTCCGTCGGCGGTTCCTCGGTGGCCGAGCGCAACCTCGACCGGCTCACCGTCGGCGTGGCCGCGATCTGGTTCGCCATCATCGTCACGCTCGGCATCCTGATCAAAATCCAGTAGCCGCTGCCGCGGGGGCAGTTGGGGCACCGCCGTCGCGGTAGCCGGAAGCCCCCGCCCCCGCACGGAAGCGGCAAGACACCTGCCACCCGCCGCGGCGGCGGCCTATCATGAGGCGCGCGTCCGGGGAGTGCCGGGGGTCAGTAACTCCTGTCACAGGACGCGCGTTGGGCTCTACGTACGTGAGGGCGCCCGCGGCGGAGCGGCTCGTCGTTGCTCCGCGGCACCATGAGGCAGGGAGTTACGACCGTGGCAAGTGGCAACGCGATCCGGGGCAGCCGGGTCGGAGCGGGCCCGATGGGGGAGGCCGAGCGCGGCGAGTCCGCGCCCCGCCTGCGCATCTCCTTCTGGTGCTCGAACGGACACGAGACACAGCCGAGCTTCGCCAGTGACGCGCAGATTCCGGAGACCTGGGACTGTCCGCGCTGCGGCTTCCCGGCCGGCACGGACCAGGAGAATCCTCCGGAGCCGCCGCGGATGGAGCCGTACAAGACTCATCTCGCGTACGTACGGGAGCGGCGCAGCGACGCGGACGGCGAGGCGATCCTGGCCGAGGCGCTGGCGAAGCTGCGCGGCGAGGTCTGACCGCCTGGCTCCTCCGCCTGGCGCTTCCCCTCCGGGGCGCGGCCCGCTCTTCCGCATGCGCGTCCGTCCGCATGCCTCACCGCCCGCCGTCTCTTCCGGTCAACTCCGGCCTCGCCGAGCCGCTTTCGCCAACTCCGGGCCGCCGCCCGGATGTCCGCCCTCGCCGGTGCGCTGCGTCTGCCGTCGCCGCCCGTGAATTAGGTTGGGTCGCGGCGAAGTTTCGTACGAGCAGCAGCGACCCCGCGAAGGATGGTGGCGACGCAAGTGAACGCAGAAGGCCGCACCAGGCTCGATCAGTCGCCCGAGTGGCAGGCGCTGGCCCGGCACCGCGAGGAGTTCGGCGACACCCGGCTGCGCACGCTCTTCGCGGAGGACCCCGGCCGCGCCGAGCGGTACGGGCTGCGGGTGGGCGACCTGTATCTGGACTACTCCAAGCAGCTCGTCACCGACGAAACGCTGCGGCTGCTGCGCGAGTTGGCCGCCGCGGCCGGCGTCGCCGAGCTGCGCGACGCCATGTTCCACGGTGAGCACATCAACGTCACCGAGGACCGTGCCGTCCTGCACACGGCGCTGCGCACCCCCGCGTCCGCAACGGTCACCACGGACGGCGAGAACGTCGTGCCGAAGGTGCACTCGGTGCTGGCCAAGATGGCGGTCTTCGCGGCCAAGGTGCGCGACGGGCAGTGGACGGGGCACACGGGCCGCCGGATCCGCACTGTCGTCAACATCGGTATCGGCGGCTCCGATCTGGGCCCGAAGATGGCGTACGAAGCGCTGCGCCCGTACGCCCTGCGGGACCTCGGTTTCCGCTTCGTCTCGAATGTGGACGGCGCCGATCTGCACGAGGCGGTGCGCGATCTCGACCCGGCCGAGACGCTGTTCATCGTCTCCTCCAAGACGTTCACCACGATCGAGACCATCACCAACGCGACCGCCGCGCGCCGTTGGCTGCTCAACGGGCTCGGCGGCGACACCGCGGCGGTCGCCAAGCACTTCGTGGCGGTGTCGACGAACGCCGAGAAGGTCGCCGAGTTCGGCATCGACACGGACAACATGTTCGAGTTCTGGGACTGGGTCGGCGGCCGCTACTCGTACGACTCGGCCATCGGGCTCTCACTGATGGTGGCCATCGGCTACGAGCGGTTCTGCGACATGCTGGCGGGCTTCCACCTCGTGGACGAGCACTTCCGTACGGCGCCTCCGGAGGCCAACGCGCCTTTGCTGCTTGGGCTGTTGGGGGTGTGGTACGGCGGCTTCTTCGACGCGCAGTCGCACGCGGTGCTGCCCTACAGCCACTACCTCTCGCAGTTCACCGCCTACCTTCAGCAGCTCGACATGGAGTCGAACGGCAAGTACGTCGACCGGCAGGGCCGTCCCGTCGACTGGCAGACGGGACCGGTGGTGTGGGGCACGCCGGGCACGAACGGGCAGCACGCCTACTACCAACTGCTGCACCAGGGCACCAAGTTGATCCCGGCCGACCTCATCGGCTTCGCCCGCCCCGTGGACGGTCTCGGGCCGCTGGCCGGGCAGCACGACCTGCTGATGGCGAACCTCTTCGCGCAAGGGCAGGCGCTGGCCTTCGGCAAGACGGAGGAGCAGGTGCGTGCGGAAGGCGTTCCGGAACACCAGGTGCCGCACCGCACCTTCCCCGGCAACCGCCCCACGACGACGATCCTCGCGGACGCGCTGACGCCGTCCGTGCTGGGCCAGTTGGTCGCGCTCTACGAGCACAAGGTCTTCGTGCAGGGGGCGATCTGGAACATCGACAGCTTCGACCAGTGGGGCGTCGAGCTGGGCAAGGTGCTCGCGAAGCGGATCGAGCCGGCGCTGACCGAGGGCGCCCCGGTGGCCGACCTTGATCCGTCCACCGCCGAACTGGTGCGGCGCTACCGCGAGTTGCGGGGACGCTAGACCGGGCGGCATGGTGGCGGCCGTCGGCGGTGGCGGGCCCGTCTCGCCGCCGCCGAAGCCTCTCCGAGGCCGACCCCTTCTGCAGGGGACCCGTCCGCGGTCAGCCGTCCGCTGTCAACTGTCCGCGAAAGGGCCGTACTTGAGCTTCCGCCGGGTCGGTCGCGGGCGCGCCTCCGCGGGAAGCCGGGCCGCCGCCTCCTCGTCCAGGAACCACAGGGTGCGCTCTTGCCCGTACGCGCCCGCAGCCGGCACCTGCGCCGGGTCGGGAGAGGCGGCCGGGGCGAGCGCCGTCGCCACCGCGTCCGCCTTGTCGGCGCCCGCCGCCAGCAGCCACACCTCGCGGGCCGCCCGGATCGCGGTCAGCGTCAGCGAGAGACGCACCGGCGGCGGCTTCGGCGCATCCCGCACCGCGACGACCGTGCGCTCCCGCTCCCGCACCCCGGACAGCCCGGGGAACAGCGAAGCGACGTGCGTGTCCGGGCCGACGCCGAGCAGCAGCACGTCGAAGGACGGCACGGCGCCGTGGCCGGCAGCACCGGCCGCACCCTCCGCACCGGCCGCCGCGGCCAGTTCGGTCGCGTACGCCTCCGCCGCCGCCTCCGCGTCGTTGCCGTACGCACCGTCCGAGGCGGCCATCGCATGCACCCGGGAAGGCTCCAACGGCACGCCGTCCAGCAGGGTTTCGCGGGCCTGCGTGACGTTGCGCTCCGGATCGCCGTCCGGCTCGAAGCGCTCGTCGCCCCACCACACGTCGAGCTGCGACCAGTCGACGCCGTGCCGGCCCGGCGAAGTGGCGAGAGCGGCCAGCACGGCGTTGCCGTTCCGGCCGCCCGTCAGCACGACCGAGGCCGAGCCACGGGCGGTCTGGGCGTCGACCACGGAGGCCGTCAGCCGGGCCGCGACGGCGCGGGCCAGCTCGCCGGCGTCGCCGTGCACCGCCACCTGCGCGGCCGGGGCGCCCGCGGAGGTCACTTGGCCGCTTCCTTCTTCGACGTGGCCTTCGGTGAAGAGGCGGCCTTCTTGGCCGCGGCCGGCTGCTTGGCGGCGTCCTGCTCGGCGAGCGGCTCCGCCTCCGGGCCGGTCTGCTCGTCCGGGCCGGTTTCCTTGTCAGGGCCCGGGTCCTTCTCGGGGCCGGCGCCGCCTCCGGTACCGGCGCCGCGGCCGGACGAGCCCGAACCGCCGCCGTTCAGGCCGTACTTGACGGCCTCCGCGTACGCCTCGTCCGGGTCCAGCCGGCGCAGCTCCTCGGCGAGCAGCTCGGCCGTGCTCCGCCGGTGCAGCGCCACATGCCGGTCCGGCTGGCCCGGCACCGACAGCTCAGCCAGCGAGCCGTCCGCGCGGTCCAGGCAGACCTCGCCCAGCTCCGTCTCCATACGCACGGCCGTGATGCCCGGCCCCTCCGTCATCCGGCGCTCCACGGAGACGCCGAGCCGCCGGGACAGCCACAGCGACAGCAGCTCGGTCGAGGGGTTGTACTCCTCGCCCTCGACCACGGCGCTGCGTACGGTCGTCGGCTGCTGGTCCAGCGCGGCCGCGAGCATGCTGCGCCAGGGCGTGATGCGGGTCCAGGACAGGTCGGTGTCGCCCGGCGCGTATCCGCGGGCCCGCTGCTCCAGCGCACGGCCCGGATCCTCGTCCGTCGCCGCGTCGGTGATACGGCGCTGGGCGAGCGTGCCGAGCTTGTCCTGCACGGGGAAGTCGGGCGCGTCCTCGGGCCACCAGACGACCACCGGCGCGTCCGGCAGCAGCAGCGGAAGCACCACGCTGTAGGCGTGCGCGGCCAGTTCGCCGTGCAGCCGGAGCAGCACCGTCTCGCCGATGCCGGCGTCGCTGCCCACCCGCACCTCGGCGTCCAGCCGGGCCGTGGCCCGTGCCCGCGGGGACCGGCCGGGCCGCCGCACGACGACGAGGATCCGCGAGGGGTGCTCCTTGGACGCTTCGCTCGCCGCCTTCAACGCGTCGTAGTGCGAGCCCTCGTCGGTGACGATGACGAGCGTGAGCACCATGCCCAGCGCGGGCGAGCCCATGCTCTTGCGGGCCTGCACCAGAGTGGAGTTGATCTGGCTCGAAGTGGTGTCCGTGAGGTCGATGTTCATGGCCGGCGCCAGCTCCGTCCGTCGCGTGCGAGCATCTCGTCCGCCGCATGCGGGCCCCAGGTGCCGGCGGCGTACTGTTCGGGCTTGCCGTGCTCGTCCCAGTACTCCTCGACCGGGTCGAGGATCTCCCAGGACCGCTCGACCTCCTGGTGGCGCGGGAAGAGGTTCGCGTCGCCCAACAGGACGTCGAGGATGAGGCGTTCGTACGCCTCCGGGCTGGACTCGGTGAAGGACTCGCCGTAGGCGAAGTCCATCGACACGTCCCGGATCTCCATCTGCGTGCCCGGCACCTTCGAACCGAACCGGATGGTCACGCCTTCGTCCGGCTGCACCCGGATCACCAGGGCGTTCTGCCCCAACTCCTCGGTGTCGGTGGCGCCGAACGGCGAGTGCGGGGCGCGCTGGAAGACCACCGCGATCTCCGTGACCCGGCGGCCGAGGCGCTTGCCCGTACGGAGGTAGAACGGGACGCCCGCCCAGCGGCGGTTGTCGATCTCCAGCCGCATCGCTGCGTACGTGTCCGTGGTGGAGTGCGGGTTGATGCCCTCCTCCTCCAGGTAGCCCTTGACCGGGACGCCGCCCTGCCAGCCTGAGGCGTACTGACCGCGCACCGTGTGCTTGCCCAAGTCCTCGGGCAGCCGCAGGGCGTTGAGCACCTTCAGCTTCTCCGTCACCAGCGCCTCGGCGTCGAACGACGCGGGCTCCTCCATGGCGGTCAGGGCGAGCAGCTGAAGCAGGTGGTTCTGGATGACGTCGCGGGCGGAGCCGATGCCGTCGTAGTAGCCCGCGCGGCCGCCGATGCCGATGTCCTCGGCCATCGTGATCTGCACGTGGTCTACGTAACTGCGGTTCCACAGCGGCTCGAACATCGTGTTGGCGAACCGCACCGCCAGAATGTTCTGGACGGTCTCCTTGCCGAGATAGTGGTCGATCCGGAAGACCTCGTCCGGCCGGAACACCTCGTGTACGACCGCGTTCAACTCCTGGGCGCTGCGCAGGTCGTGGCCGAAGGGCTTCTCGATGACGGCCCGGCGCCAGGCGCCCCCGCCCGCCTCGGACAGCCCGTGCTTCTTCAGCTGCGAGACGACCGTGGGGAAGAACTTCGGCGGCACGGAGAGGTAGAAGGCGTGATTGCCGCCCGTACCACGGGACTTGTCCAACTCCTCGATGGTCGCCCGCAGTTTCTCGAACGCCTCGTCGTCGTCGAAGACGCCGGGCACGAAGCGCATGCCCTCGGCCAGCTGCTGCCAGACCTCCTCGCGGAACGGCGTACGCGCGTGTTCCTTGACCGAGTCGTGCACGACCTGGGCGAAGTCCTCGTCGCCCCAGTCCCGTCGGGCGAAGCCGACGAGCGCGAAACCGGGTGGCAGCAGACCGCGGTTCGCCAGGTCGTAGACGGCCGGCATCAGCTTCTTACGGGACAGGTCGCCCGTGACGCCGAAGATGACCAGGCCCGACGGCCCCGCGATGCGCGGGAGCCGCCGGTCCAGTGCGTCACGCAGCGGATTGGCTGCGGGGGCCATCAGCGGTTACGCCTCCTTCGGAGCGAGACGCTGCAACTCGGCCTCGGTGGACGTCAGCAGGTCGTCCCAGGACTTGGCGAACTTCTCGACGCCCTCGTCCTCCAGGACCTGCACGACGTCGTCGTAAGACACCCCGGCCTTCGCGACCGCGTCCAGCACCGCCTGCGCGTCCTCGTAGTTGGCGCGCACCGTGTCGCCCACGACCTCGCCGTGGTCGCCGGTGGCCTTCAAGGTGGCCTCCGGCATGGTGTTGACCGTGTTCGGCGCGACCAGCTCGTCGACGTAGAGCGTGTCCGGCAGGGCGGGGTCCTTCACGCCGGTCGACGCCCACAGCGGGCGCTGCGGGTGGGCGCCCTCGCGCTCCAGGGCGCTCCAGCGGTCGGAGGAGAAGACCCGCTCGAACTCCTGGTAGGCGAGCCGGGCGTTGGCGATGGCGGCCTTGCCCTTCAGCTCCTTGGCTTCGGCGGTGCCGATCGCGTCCAGCCGCTTGTCGGTCTCGGTGTCCACACGGGACACGAAGAACGAGGCCACGGAGCGGATGCGGGACAGGTCGAGGCCCAGCGACTTCGCCTTCTCCAGGCCGGCGAGGAACGCGTCCATCACCTCGCGGTAGCGCTCCAGCGAGAAGATCAGCGTGACGTTGACGCTGATGCCCTTGCCCAGCGTCTCCGTGATCGCCGGCAGGCCCTCCTTGGTGGCCGGGATCTTGATGAAGGTGTTGGGGCGGTCCACCAGCCAGGCCAGCTGCCGGGCTTCGGCGATGGTCGCCCTGGTGTCGTGCGCCAGCCGCGGATCGACCTCGATCGAGACCCGGCCGTCCTTGCCCTCGGTCTCGTCGAAGACCGGACGCAGCACGTCCGCCGCGTCCCGCACATCCGCGGTGGTGATCATGCGGACCGCTTCCTCGACGGTGACCCGGCGGCTCGCCAAGTCCTCCAGCTGCTGGGTGTATCCGTCGCCGGCGGAGATCGCCTTCTGGAAGATGGTCGGGTTCGTCGTCACGCCGACCACGTGGTACTCGTCGATGAGTTCGCCGAGGTTTCCGGACGTGATGCGCTGACGCGACAGGTCGTCCAGCCAGACCGCGACGCCCTCGTCGGAAAGGCGCTTGAGTGCGTCTGTCATCGGTAGCATCTCCTGCTGCTCGTTTGCTCGTTGGCTCTGTGTCCCGGCCGCCCGGAGTGGCCCGGGCGACCGGGTTGTACGGCACCGGCGCGGGGCACCGCCGGCGCCGTCAGCGTCGCGCGACTGCTTCGAGCGACTCGTGGGCCGCCTCGACGACCGCGTCGGCCGTGATGCCGAACTCGCGGTACAGCGTCTTGTAGTCGGCCGACGCGCCGTAGTGCTCCAGCGACACGATCCGGCCCGCGTCGCCCACGTACGCGTACCAGGACTGGGCCACGGCGGCCTCCACCGCGACCCGGGCACGCACCGTCGGCAGCAGCACACTGTCGCGGTAGCCCTGCTCCTGCTCCTCGAACCACTCCACCGAGGGCATCGACACCACGCGCGCACGCACCCCCTCGGACTGCAGCCGCTCCCGCGCCTCGACGGCCAGCTGCACCTCGGAACCGGTGCCGATGAGGATCACCTGCGGCTCGCCGCCCTCCGCGTCGAAGAGGACGTAACCGCCGCGCGCCGCCTGCGGGTTGGGCTCGTACGTCGGCACACCCTGCCGGGTCAGGGCCAGCCCGTGCGGGGCCGGCTTGGCGGTGTGCCGGCGCATGATCTCGGCCCAGGCGACCGAGGTCTCGTTCGCGTCCGCGGGCCGCACCACGTTCAGCCCCGGAATCGCGCGCAGCGCCGCCAGTTGCTCGATCGGCTGGTGCGTCGGGCCGTCCTCGCCCAGGCCGATCGAGTCGTGCGTCCAGACGTACGTCACCGGCACCTGCATCAGCGCCGCGAGCCGCACCGCGGGACGCATGTAGTCGGAGAAGGTGAGGAAAGTGCCGCCGTAGACACGGGTGTTGCCGTGCAGCGCGATGCCGTTCATGGTCGCGCCCATGGAGTGCTCGCGGATGCCGAAGTGGATGGTCCGTCCGTACGGATCGGCGCCCGGCAGCGGATTGCCCGCCGGCAGGAACGAACTCTTGTCGAACGAGGTGTTGTTGGACCCCGCGAGGTCCGCGGAACCGCCCCACAGTTCGGGGATCTTCGGGCCGAGCGCGGCGAGCACCGAGCCGGACGCCTTGCGCGTCGCCACCGACTCACCGGCCTCGAAGACCGGCAGCGCCTTCTCCCAGCCGTCGGGCAGCTCGCCCGCGCTGATCCGGTCGAACTCCGCGGAGCGCTCGGGGTTGTCGGCGCGCCAGGCGGCCAGCCGCTTGTCCCACTCGCCGTGCACGGCACGGCCGCGGTCCCACGCCTTGCGGGTGTGCTCCAGGACTTCGTCCGCGACCTCGAAGTGCCGGGCGGGGTCGAAGCCGAGCACCTTCTTCGTCTCGGCGACCTCCTCCTCGCCCAGCGCGGCGCCGTGCGCGGCGCCGGTGTTCTGCGCGTTGGGCGCGGGCCAGGCGATGATCGAGCGGACCGCGATGAACGACGGCCGCTCCGTCTCCGCCTTCGCCGCCCGGAACGCCTCGTACAGCGCGTGCGGGTCCAAGTCGCCGTTGGGCAGCGGCTCGACGCGCTGCACGTGCCAGCCGTACGCCTCGTAACGAGCTGCCGTGTCTTCGGAGAAGGCGGTCTCGGTGTCGCCCTCGATCGAGATGTGGTTGTCGTCCCACATCACCACGAGGTTGCCCAGGCGCTGGTGGCCGGCGAGCGAGGACGCCTCGCCCGAGACGCCTTCCTGGAGGTCGCCGTCGCTGGCGAACGCCCAGATGGTGTGGTCGAAGGGGGACTCGCCGGGAGCGGCGTCCGGGTCGAACAGCCCGCGCTCGTACCGGGCCGCCATCGCCATGCCCACGGCGTTGGCGACGCCCTGGCCGAGCGGACCGGTGGTCGTCTCCACGCCCACCGTGTGACCGTGCTCGGGGTGGCCAGGGGTCTTGCTGCCCCAGCTGCGGAAGCTCTTGAGGTCGTCGAGCTCCAGTCCGTAACCGGCGAGGTAGAGCTGGATGTAGAGAGTCAGGCTGGAGTGGCCCACGGAGAGCACGAACCGGTCGCGGCCCGCCCAGGCCGGGTCCGCGGGGTCGTGCCGCATCAGCTTCTGGAAGATCAGGTAGGCCGCCGGCGCGAGGGACATCGCCGTACCGGGGTGGCCGTTGCCGACCTTCTGCACGGAATCCATCGCCAGGACTCGGACGGTGTCCACGGCCCGGCGGTCAAGGTCGGTCCACTCGAAGTCTGTGGTGGTCGGCTTGTTGCTCACCCTGCGTCAGGGCTCCTCTCCACATGTCGATGGCCGGTGCGTCACTCACCGGGCGGTGTCGAGCGTACCCCTGCGCGATGCGGCTGCTTTCGAGTGCTCGCGTGAGGGCCCGCGGTGCTGTCCGCGGGTGCCCACCGCCTGTTCACCCGACACTCTGGGCAACCAGCCCGAGGCCCGCGGGTATTCCGCCGAACTCCCCGAGTATCGCCGGTCGGCGCGACCGCGGGCACCCCCTGTGGATAACTGCGCGCGGAGCGCTCGCGGGAACGCAACTGCCGGGCGGGGGCGGCCGGATGCGCCTTTCGTACGGCGGTCTCCCGCGGCCGCCGGCCGGCTGCCCGTCCGCGACCGACCGGCGGCCGGCCGGCCGCCAACACGTAGGGCACCCCGAGCGGGGGCGGGTACCGGGCGCGGTCTAAAGTGGCGTGGTACGCGCGAGCTCCCACCGGGATTCCGCGATCGGGCGTCCCATCGCTTCCGTCCGTCGCATCCGTGGACGCCGGCTCGCTTGTCTGGAATCGATCAGGGGTGTTCGTGACGGCCGTCGAGTCCCGTCCCGCGGGTGCGCCCGAGCACGCCACCGTGCAGCGGTCGTTCACCACCACGCTCAAGGCGTTCGTCGCGCTGACCAAGCCCCGCATCATCGAACTGCTTCTCATCACCACGATCCCGGTGATGTTCCTCGCGGCGCAGGGCGTGCCCGATCTGTGGCTGGTGCTCAACACCTGCGTCGGCGGCTACCTTTCGGCGGGCGGCGCCAACGCGCTGAACATGTACATCGACCGCGACATCGACGCGCTGATGCACCGCACCGAGCAACGCCCGCTCGTCACCGGCGTGCTCAGCCCGCGCGCGGGGCTGCTGTTCGGGCTCGCGCTCGCCGTCGTCTCCACGCTCTGGCTCGGGCTGCTGGTCAACTGGCTGTCCGGAGCACTGGCGTTGGGCGCGCTGCTGTTCTACGTCCTCGTCTACACGATGTGGCTGAAGCGGCGCACCTCGCAGAACATCGTGTGGGGCGGCATCGCCGGCTGCATGCCGGTGCTGATCGGCTGGTCCTCGGTCGAGAACGACGTCAGCTGGGCCGCCGTCATCCTGTTCCTGGTGATGTTCTTCTGGACGCCGCCGCACTACTGGCCGTTGTCGATGAAGGTCCGTGAGGACTACGAGCGGGTCGGCGTGCCGATGCTCCCCGTCGTCGCGGGCAACACCGCCGTGGCCCGGCAGATCGTGCTCTACAGCTGGGTGATGGTCGCGGTGTCACTGCTGCTGTGGCCGCTCGGATACGTCGGCTGGTTCTACCCCGTGGTCGCGCTCGCGGCGGGCGGCTGGTGGCTGTGGGAGGCGCACGCGCTGCACGCGCGGGCCAAGTCGGGCCTGACCGGCGGCAAACTCAAGGAGATGCGGCTCTTCCACTGGTCGATCACCTACGTGTCGCTGCTGTTCGTGGCGGTGGCGGTCGACCCGTTCCTGCGCTGACCGGCGGTTCCGTACCGGCGCCGGTTCCGTACGCCCGCGACCGGCGCGCGTGACCGATGCCGGCGACCGCCGTTCCGGCCGACCGCCGTGCCCGGCCCGTGAGTTGGGCCACTGTGCGACTGGGAATCCGGGGGACGGACCCGGCCCGGCCGGGGTGCGAGACCGGGCTCATTCCCGGTCGGAGCCGGACGTGTCAGTGCGCGGCGGGGAGTTCGCCGCCGAGCTGGATCCCGGCCATGCGCCGCCACTCGTACGGGCCGGTGCGCAGTCCGGTCGCCGGCTCGCCCTCCGCGCCGTCGTGCGTGGTCACTTGGGCCTTCTCGGCGGCCTGCTCGGCGAGCGCCACCGAGGGCGCCATCAGGTCGCCCCAGCCGCCGTCCGCACCGACCAGGACGATGCGGGCGCCGGCCTGCCCCACGTAGGCGATCTGTGCGTCCGCGCCGCCGTGCCGCTTCGCGAACTCGCCGATCTCCCGGGCCAGTTTGGCCACGCGTTTGCTGTCGTCTGCCATGCCCCGGATGCTACCTACGGGTAAGCGCCCGGGCCACGGCACGTACGCAGGGGAGGCGCAGGCCACACCGGGCGCTTCGGGGGACGGATGGCCGCTGGGTGAACAGGGCGCGGGCGCCGCCGAGTTGGGGCGCCGGCAGCGGCCGCGGTTACGAAGCCGGGGAGCCCGTGGCGGACTCTGTGGAGGCCCGGTCCGGCAGGCCGCCGGGCTGTCCGCCGCCCGTACGGCGGGGCTCGGGCAGGGCACAGTCGGCCGCGCCCCGGTGCTCCGGCAGTCCGCGGTCCCGCACCGACAGCAGCAGCCGCAGTACCGCGATCCACACCAGCGACGAGCCCAACAGGTGGAATCCGACGACCACTTCGGGCAGCCCCGTGAAGTACTGCACGTAGCCCAAGGCGCCCTGGGACAGCAGCACCAGGAACAGGTCGCGGGCGCGGCGGCGGGCGGCGGGCGGCGCGTCGACGGCGCGCAGCACGAACCACAGGGCCAGCGTCAACGCGACCACGGCCCAGGCCAGATCGGCGTGCAGCTGCGCGACCGTCTCCCAATCGACCGGCATCCGGGGCACGTTGCGGCTGTCACCGGCGTGCGGACCCGCTCCGCTGACCACCGTGCCGACGACGATCAGCACCCCCGTGAGCCCCGTCAGCCCCCATGCCAGCTGCCGCACCGGCTTGCCCACCAACGGGCGCGCTGCGGCGTCCCCTTCGCGGGCGCGCAGCCACGTCAGCGCCGCCACCGTCAGCAGCGCGCTGGCGGCGAGGAAGTGCGCGGCCACGGTGTACGGGTTGAGCTTGGCGAGCACCGTGACGCCGCCGACGACGCCGTTGCCCATCACCAGCCAGAACTGTCCCCAGGCCAGCCTGCTCAGCGGGCGGCGGCGCGGTGTGACGGAGCGCGCGGCGACGATCGTCCAGCCGACGGCCGCGCTGAGCACCCAGGTCAGCATGCGGTTGCTGAACTCGATCGCGCCGTGCACCCCCATCGCCGACGTGGCGACGAGGCTGTCGCTGCTGCACTTCGGCCAGGTCTCGCAGCCCAGCCCGGACCCGCTGAGGCGCACGGCACCGCCGGTCACCACGATGAGGACGCTCATCACCAAGGCGGACGCGGCGGCCCGCCGGACCGTACGCGGAGTCGGGGTCCAGCGCGCCGCGACGAAGGCGACGGGGTTCCGTACGACACGTACGGCATCGAGCAGAGTGGGCACGGAGTCATCGTACGAGCCGGCTTGTGCGTGCTTTCACGAGGGGTTCACGAGGCGCGCACGGACCCGGGGACGGGCTCCAACTGCGGCCGTCAGCCTGCCCGGTGTACGACGTCACCGCCCACCATGGACAGTTCGACGCGTGCGTCCTTAAGGGCCTCGGGGGCCTCCGCCTCCAGCGCGAACAGGTCGTCCGAGAGCATCACCAGGTCGGCGAACTTGCCGGGGGTGAGGCTGCCCGCCTCGTCCTCCAGGAAGTTCGCGTAGGCGCTGCCCATCGTGTACGCGCGTACCGCCGTGGCCAGGTCCACCGTCTCCTCCGGCCGCCACGGTTCGCCGCCGTCCAGGCCGCGCCGGGTGACGGCGGTGTAGAGGCCGATGAGCGGATCCATCTCGGCGACGTTCCAGTCGCTGGAGAACGCCAGGGTGGCGCCGGCGCGGTGCAGGCTGCGCATCGGCCACGCCTTCGTCCAGCGCTCCGGACCGACGGCCTCCGCCCAGTCGTAGCCGGGCCCGGCGATGTCGGGCGCGCAGTGCCGCGGCTGCATGCAGGCCACCACGCCCAGCTCCGCGAAGCGCGGTACGTCCGCCGGGTCCAGGCACTCCACGTGCACGACCTGATGCCGGGCGTCGCGCGGGCCGTTGGCGGCGCGGGCGGTGGCGACGGCGTCCAGCACGGTGCGGATGCCGCGGTCGCCCGTCGCGTGCACGAACGCCTGGAAGCCGGCGGCGTCCAGCCGCGTCAGCAACTCCGCGAACTCCACGGGCGGATAGAACGTCTCGCCCCGGTGGCGCGTGCAGCCCGCGTAGGGCTCCAGCAGCGCGGCGGTGCGCGGCTCCACCACGTCGTCGATGTAGAGCTTCAGCGGGCCGACCCGGAACCGGTCGTCCGCGTACGCCCGCGCCGCCTCGGCGAACTCCGCCAGCTCCTCCGGGCCCGTGCCGGGCGGGTGGAACAGCGCGGCGACCAGCCGGGAGCGCAACACGCCCTCGTCCCGGGCGCGTTGGAAGAGCGCCAGGTCGTCCAGCGAGTTCTGCGGTTCGACGACGGTGGTGATGCCGAGCCGCGCCGCCATGTCCAGACTGCCGCGCAGCCGCCCGTACTGCCGGTCCGGGGACGCCCACGGGACGCCGAGGTCGCGCAGGGCGCGGTGCCCGGCGCGGGAGAGGCCGCGCACCGCGAACTGGGTGAGGAATCCGGTGGGTTCGCCGGTCGCCTCGTCCTTCTCCACCAGCCCGAAGGGGAGTTCGCGGCTGTCCCGGGTGATGCCGAGGCGGCGCAGCGCGGCGCTGTTCAGCCAGGCGGTGTGCACGTCGTAGCTGAGCACGAGCGCGGGACGGTCGCCGGTCAGCGCGTCCAGATCGGCGGCCGTTGGCATCCTGGCGCCGGGAATCGCGGCGTAGTTGAAGCCTTCGGCCTCGATCCAGCCGGCGTCCGGATGCGCCGCCCGCCAATCGGCGATACGGGCGCCGATCTCCTCCAGCGAGTCCGCGCCCGCGAGCTGCACGCAGGCGGAGTCGGAGCCGAGCCGTACGTGGTTGTGCGCGTCGATGAAGCCGGGCAGCACCAACCGCCCGCCGGCGTCCACCACTTCGGTGCGCGGGCCGATGTGTTCGCGCGCGTCGGCGTCCCGGCCGACCCAGCTGATCCGGCCGCCGGTGACCGCGAGCGCTTCGGCGCGGGGCATGGCGGCGTCGACGGTGTGCACATGGGCGCCGCGGATGACGGTGTCGGCGGGACTACCGGGACCGGTGGGACCGATGGGACGGGCGGGCGTACGGGTGCCGGGCGCGGTCGGGGACGAGGGCAACTGGCTCACGTGCGGGGGTCCTTGCTCGGTGCGGGGTCGGGGACGGCGGAGGTGGCGACAGGGGCGGGTTCCGCTTCCGGCTGCGGCTCGTGCGGTTGCGGCGGCGCGTCCGCACCGTTCGCAGGCGAGGAGTCGGCGGCGCCGGAGGTTCCGCTTCCGGTGTCGGGTCCGGCCGTCTGGTCGGCGGGCAGCGTCAGCACCCAGTGCGTCGCCCAGCGCGGCCGCAGATAGAACGCCCAGTACAGCAGGCCCAGAAGAAGCACCGCCGCAGCAATCAGCAGATCGCGTACCGCCTGCTGGGTCAGCGCGTACGCGAGCGCCGCGATCGTGAGGACGGGCACCACCGGCCACAGCGGCATCCGCCACGCCTCCGTGCCGCGGTGCCGCTTGGTGCGGGCGGCCAACGCCGCGATGCCGAGCAGCAGATAGACCACGGCGACCACGAGCCCGGTGAAGCCCAGCAGGTCGTCCAGCGGCACCGTGTACGCGAGCAGCGCGCCCGGCAGCCCGATCGCGAGCGTGGCCACCCAGGGCGAGCCGGTGCGCGGATGCACCTTGCTCAGCAGCCGGTTGACGGGATCGGGCCAGGTGCGGTCGCGGGCGGAGGCGTAGATGACGCGGCCGTTCTGCAGCACCATGACGATGACGGCGTTGAGGATCGCGGCGGCGATGCCGAGGCTGACGAACGTGCCCACCGCGGTGCCGGCCCAGCCGTCGACGATGCTCACCAGGTTGCCGCTCGCCAGCGAACGCAGCGACGGCGCACCCAGGGTCAGCGCGATCACGGGCACGGTGATGACGAGCGAACCGGCCAGCAGCGACCACAGGACCGTACGCGCAACGGACCGGCGTGGCTCCTTAAGGTCCTCGGAGAGATAGACGGCGGTGCCGAAGCCGTTGTAGGTGAACATCCCGACCGCGAGCCCGGATATCAGCAGCCCTGCCGTGAACGGCGTGGTGCCGCCGCCGTGTTGGGGCACTACAGCGTGCACGAGCGTGGCGGCGGGCCGGTGCACGTGGACGAAGCCGAGCACTGCGACGACCGCCGCGGCGATCAGCTCGACGGCGAGGAAGATGCCGGTGATGAGCGCGTTCGCCTTGATGTTCAGGACGCCGACGGCCACCGACAGCAGCATGACGACCGTGCCGGCCAGCGCCGGGTCGACGTGCACCACCGAGCCGATGTAGTCGGCCGTGCCGAGCGCGATGTCCGGGCCGACGAGGAGCAGCATCACCACGCTGATCACGAAGACCAGCCAGCCCGTCAGCCGCCCGAGGAGCTGCCCGATGATCGAGTACTCGCCTCCGGCGCTCGGCACGAGGGTGCCCAACTCGGCGTAGCACAGGCCCACTCCGAGCGAGACCACGGCGGACAGCACCAGCGTCAGCGCCGTACCGGAGCCCTGGGTGGCCAGCAGCGCGGGCACCACGATGAACAGCGAGGACGCGGGCGTGATGCACGACAGCGTGAGCAGTACGCCACCGAAGACGCCGAGCGACCGGTCGAGCGGACGGACGTCGGGAGTGCCGGACGCGGCGGACGTACCGGAAGCCCCGGACGTACCGGAGGCGGCGGACGTGCCGCCCGGCTCGGTGCCGGCCGGCGCCGGGGCGTTCGGTGGACGGGTGCGCTGGGGCTCCCGGGAAGCAGAGACCATTGCGACTCCAGGGGGCGTGGGCGGGAAGTGCCGCCATTCAGCCACCGGTCAACGCGTTGCGTCAACGCCTCCAGGCAACGGATTCCGTTGAATTCCAGGGGCGTGCGACTGGAATCGTTGTGATCGAAGGGTCACAGCAAGGAAACCCCGTCATCCGTTCCGCGAACTACGCGGCCGTCACTCCCACTTGAAGAAGCGGCCCGCCGCGGTCAGCCCGAGCACCCCCCAGACCGCCAGCACGGCCAGATCGCGCACCGGCAGCCCCGCACCGTCCTGCAGCACCGAACGCAGACCGTCCGACAGCGCGCTGATGGGCAGCAGTTGGAGCGCGTGCGCCAGCCCGCCCGGGAACTTCGACAGCGGCACGACGACCCCGCCGGCCACCAGCAGCAGTACGAAGACGAGGTTGGCGGCCGCCAGCGTCGCCTCCGCCCGCAGCGTGCCCGCCATCAGCAGACCCAGCCCGGAGAACGCGGCCGTGCCCAGCAGGAGCAGCAGCACGCCGGCCGCCGCACCGCCGGCCGGCGACCAGCCCAGCGCCAGCGCGACCGCGGACAGCAGCACCACCTGGAGCGCTTCGACCACGAGCACGGAAGCGGTCTTCGCCGCCATCAGCCCCCAGCGCGGCAGCGGCGAGGCGCCGAGCCGCTTCAACACCCCGTAGCGGCGCTCGAATCCGGTGGCGATGGCCTGCCCGGTGAACGCCGTCGACAGCACGGCCAGCGCGAGAATCCCCGGCGCCAGAAAGTCCACACGGGCGGAACGGCCGCCGTGCCCCGCCCCCGGTACGGACAGGATGTCCACCGCGCTGAACAGCACCAGCAGCAGCGTCGGAATCACCACGGTGAGGAGCAGCTGCTCGCCGTTGCGCAGCAACAGCCGCGTCTCCAGGGCCGCTTGGGCGCGCAGCATGCGGGGGAGCGGCGCGGCGCCCGGCCGCGGTGCGAAGGTCCCGGCACCCGTGCCCGTACCGGCGCGCGCGCCCGTGCCCGTACCGCCCATATCCGTACCGGTGCTCACAACCGCAGCTCCTTGCCGGTCAGTTCGAGGAAGACGTCCTCCAGGGTGCGCCGCTCCACGGAGATCCGGTCCGGCAGCACTCCGTGCTGCGCGCACCAGGAGGTGACCGTGGCCAGCAGCTCGGGGCCGACGTCGCCGGTGACGCGGTAGCCGCCGGGAACCGGTTCCGTCGCCTCGGTGCCGTCCGGCAGCGCCTTCAGCAGCGAGTCCAGATCGAGCCCGGGACGGCCGGTGAACCGCAGCGAGTTCTCCGCGCCGCCGCGGCACAGCTGCTCGGGGGAGCCGCCGGCGATGACCCGGCCGCCGTCGACGATGGCGACCTCGTCCGCCAGCTCCTCGGCCTCGTCCATGAAGTGCGTGGTCAGTACGACCGTCACGCCGTCCGCACGCAGCTCCCGCACCAGGTCCCAAGTGGCCCGCCGCGCCTGCGGATCGAGGCCCGCGCTCGGCTCGTCCAGGAACACCAGCCGCGGCCGGCCGACGATCGCCATCGCCAGCGCGAGCCGCTGCTGCTGGCCGCCGGACAGCCGCCGGTAGGGCGTGCGCCCGCAGCCGCCGAGCCCCAGCCGCTCGATCAGCTCGTCCGGGTCGAGGGGGTGCGCGTGCAGGGCCGCCATGTGCCGCAGCATCTCGCCGGCCCGTGCGCCGGGATAGACGCCGCCGCTCTGCAGCATGATGCCGATGCGGGGGCGCAGCGCCGCGGCGTCCGCGACCGGATCGAGTCCGAGGACGCGCACGCTGCCCTCGTCCGGCGTGCGGTAGCCCTCGCACACCTCGACGGTGGTGGTCTTGCCCGCGCCGTTGGGCCCCAGGACCGCGGTGACCGAGCCCTCCGGCACGGACAGGTCGAGCCCGTCGACCGCCGTCTTCGCGCCGTACCGCTTCACGAGCCCTGCGACCTCGACAGCCGCTGCACTTCCCATGCGGGGGAGTCTAGGGAGCGTCACCGACAGCGCCGCCGTCGGGGCCGCAGGGTGCCGGACCCGCCGCAGCGGCCGCCGGGTAAGGCACGCCTTACGTGACGAAGCCCATCCGAGCTGGTCAGGACGCGGGTTGCTGCCGTCCCGAGAATTACGCAACAATGACGTTGTGAAAAAGCGGGCCGAGACTTTCGGGACAACCGAAGACGGGAAGCGAGCGGCGGTCGCGGAGACCGCCGCCGATTCCGCGGTGCCCGGTGCCGCAGCCCAGGGATCCAGGTGCGGCCCGGGAAGCCAGGGCGGTCAGGACGAGCAGGGCGACACCCGCACCCGGGTGGCGCGCTCCATCCTCGACCACGGCCCGTCCACCGCCGCGGAGTTGGCGCTGCGTCTGCAGCTGACCCAGGCCGCGGTTCGCCGCCATCTCGACGCCCTCGTGGCCCACGGCGTGGTCTCGGCGCGCGAGCAGCGGGTGTACGGCTCCCGGGGCCGCGGCCGTCCCGCCAAGGTCTTCACGCTCACAGATGGCGGCCGGGACTCCTTCGGGCAGGACTACGACCGGCTGGCCGCCGACGCGCTGCGCTGGATAGCGCAGACGGCGGGCGGCGGCGAGCAGGGTCACGCCGCGGTGGCCGCCTTCGCCCGCGCCCGGGTGTCCGCCCAGGCCGAGCGCTACCGCCGCCGGCTGGAGACGGTGCCGCCCGAGGAGCGGGCGCGGGCACTGGCCGCGGCCCTCTCCGAGGACGGGTACGCTGCGACGGCACGCAGCGCGCCGGCCGTCCCCGGCGCCGGCCCGGGGGAGAGTTCCGGGGGAGAGCAGCTCTGCCAGCACCACTGCCCGGTGGCGCACACCGCGGAGCAGTTTCCGCAGTTGTGCGAGGCGGAGACGGAGGTCTTCTCCCGGCTGCTCGGCACGCACGTTCAGCGGCTCGCCACCATCGCCCACGGCGACGGGGTGTGCACGACGTTCATCCCGGGCACCCAGGCGGCTCGTGCCGCCGGCGGCGCTCCGGTCCGTGCGCCCAAGGCCGGTGCCGGAAGATCCGGGAGATCCGCCGGGCCGGGCAAGCCCGACAGAGCCGGCGCGCCACCGTCACCCAAGACCGCTCCCAAGAACAGCCCCAAGACCAGCAACGCCACCACAGCATCTGCGAACACCGCCGGGAGGAACCCCGCATGACCTCTCCTACGGAGACTGCCCACCCCGAGCTCGAAGGGCTGGGGGGCAAGTACGAGTACGGCTGGGCCGACCCCGACGCGGCGGGCGCCTCGGCGAAGCGCGGTCTCTCCGAGGACGTCGTCCGCGACATCTCCGGGAAGAAGAACGAGCCGGAGTGGATGCTGAAGCTCCGCCTCAAGGGGCTCAAGCTCTTCGAGAAGAAGCCGATGCCCAACTGGGGCTCGGATCTGTCGGGCATCGACTTCGACAACATCAAGTACTTCGTCCGCTCCACCGAGCAGCAGGCGCAGACCTGGGACGACCTCCCCGAGGACATCAAGAACACCTACGACAAGCTCGGCATCCCGGAGGCGGAGAAGCAGCGCCTGGTCGCGGGCGTCGCCGCGCAGTACGAGTCGGAGGTCGTCTACCACCAGATCCGGGAGGACCTGGAGCGCCAAGGCGTGCTCTTCCTGGATACCGACACGGCGCTGCGCGAGCACCCGGAGATCTTCCAGGAGCACTTCGGCACCGTGATCCCGCCCGGTGACAACAAGTTCGCGGCGCTCAACTCCGCGGTGTGGTCCGGGGGTTCGTTCATCTACGTACCGCCGGGTGTGCACGTCGACATCCCGCTGCAGGCCTACTTCCGGATCAACACCGAGAACATGGGCCAGTTCGAGCGGACGCTGATCATCGTCGACGAGAACGCCTACGTGCACTACGTCGAGGGCTGCACGGCTCCGAT
>Ga0164243_10001777_pt1 | contig 36109 bp, 28 predicted proteins | sample OricompcompostOP_FD_108781 | JGI IMG/M metagenome (GOLD analysis project Ga0164243, IMG submission 108781) | Organic Plus compost microbial communities from Emeryville, California, USA - Original compost - Organic plus compost (OP) | ecosystem: Engineered > Solid waste > Mixed feedstock >...
ACCCAGATCGACGTCACGACGATGCGCGAGCTCGTGACCGCGTCGGCGTTGGCGCGGCCCGTCAGCGACGTGACGTACCCCGATCCGGGGTGGACCGGGGTCGCGGACAACCGGTTCCTGGTCCAGGTGCAGAGCATCCGCCGCGCCAACAGCCTGCAGTCGCTGTTTGTTGGTGGCGTCGCTCGGCGCTCGGCGACCGAGGATCCGACCCGGACCACCGTGTTTCACCTGAACGACATGAGCAACGGCAGCGGGATCGCGCAGTCGGGTAACGGCGAGCTGATCGGCTGCGAGCAGACCGTGATCTCGAAACAGGCAAAGGCCGACATCATCTGGATCCTGGACGAGTCGGGGTCGATGGGCACGCTGCGGCAGCGGGTTGCCGACAACGCGTCGACGTTCTTCCAGAAGGCCGTGGATGCCGGTCTCGACTTCCGGATCGCGGTCACTGACATGAACGACGCGAGCGACGGGATCTTCGCGACCCGTCAGGCCGGCGGCACCGGTGACCGCTGGCTGTTGCCGAACGAGCTGGCGAAGTTCGAGGCCGACGCGCTGGATCCGTCAGGGCCAGACGCCGCCGACGGAGGAAGCGAGCACCCCCTGACCCAGCTCGCCGCCACGTTGAACCGTCACCTGCCACGCAACAACGCCGATCCACAGAAGTTCCGGGAGGACGCGGCGATCGTGGTGATCCTCGCCACCGATGAGGCGGCCCAGGAGCTGAAGTCCGCCGGGATCATCGGCGAAGGCAACGTGACTCCCACGATGGCACAGCACGCGCAGATCGACGCGTTCGTCGCGCCGTACCTGGCGCAGCTCGCCAACGAGGACGTGACGGTGCACCTGATCGCCGAGCCGCTCCCGTACAACACCACCGCGTCGTGCACGACCGTCGATGCGTGGGGGCTGTACCGCTTGGTCGACGCCACCAGCGGCCAGCTGGCGAATATCTGCCAGGACGACATGAGCGCGACGCTCGACGTGTTCATCGAGGACATCATCGGCAGCGCGTCGCCGCTCACCCTCAACTGGGTGCCGATCTCGGCGAGCGTCTCGACCGCCCGCGACGCGGTGCCCCTGTTGCGCTCGCGCGTGAACGGGTTCGACTACCGCGGCGCGAACAACTCGGTGAGTTTCTACAACCAGTTCTTCAGCCCGGCAGCGCCGTCAGAGATCGTCGTCTCGTATCGGCGGTGGGCACAGCAGGGGCCGGTCGAGTGAACCGTCGCGAGATCCCAGGAGCCCAGGCGATGACAACCCGATGGACCGAGATGTTCTACGCGAGCGCCGGGTGCGTTCTCGTGCTGCTCGTGCTCGCGAGCTGCGGTGGCGGGGGAAGCGAGCCCGCCGTGTGCGGCGACCTGGTGTGTGCGGCCGACGAGACCGCCGCGACCTGCGCCGAGGACTGTGGCTGCGGTAACGGCGTCCTGAACATCGGGGAGGACTGCGACGGCAGCGACCTCGGTACGGCGAGCTGCGAGTCCGAGGTCGCGCGGGGCGGTTCGCTCGCCTGCAACGCCGACTGCACGTTCGACGTCACCGGCTGCGACGAGTACATGTGCGGCAACGGGATCGCCGAGCCTGGCGAGGAGTGCGACGGCACTGACCTCGGCGCGGCGAGCTGCGCCGGGATTGGCTTCTCGGGAGGGCAGCTTGCTTGTAGCGCGAGCTGTCGGCTCGACGTCGCGGGGTGCTGCAACGACTTCTGCGACCAGGCCGGCGTGGCTGCCTGCGTCGGCGACACGGTGCAGAGTTGCGTCATGCAGCCCCACGGCTGCCTCGGCGTCGAGATCACCGACTGCGCGGCCTCCGGGGATGTCTGCACCAGCGAGGGCGCCACGGCGACCTGCATCTGCGTCGATCGCTGCGCCTCGGCCGGTCAGGGTCGGTGCACGGGGGCGCTCGCCGAGACCTGCGAGGTGCAGGGCGACGGTTGCCTCGACTGGACCACCAGCGCGAACTGCGCGGTGACCGGCGAGGCGTGCACGGTCGGCCCCGTGGGCGCTACCTGCGTCCCGCTCGCGAGTGGTGAGAGCTGCGCCGACCCATTCCCGCTCCACGAGGGGACCAACGTGATCCCGTGGGACGCGATCCTCACCGAGCACCTGACCAACCAGCCGTCGTGCATGGCCACGGCGATGACCGGCCCCGACGTGGTGCTCGCGTACACCGCGACCGTCGACGGCCTCGTCACGTTCACGCTGTCGAAGTCCGCGGGACATCGCCACATCGTGGTGGTGGCGAGCGAGCCGTGCGGGACCATCCCGACCTCGAACGAGTTGTCGTGCGCCACCAACGAGGCGTGGGACGAGATCAGCGATGGCTTCCCGGTGACCGCCGGCGCGACCTACCACTTCTATGTCCGCGACACCGTCGCCGGCACCGCGCCGCTCCCCGACCCGCTCGTGCTCGAGGTGGTCGAGACCAGCTGCACCGGCTTCACCAACCCCCCGACGGCGCTGTCGCCGGCGCCGGGTAGCTCGCTCGACAGCCTGTCGACGACCCTGTCGATCGAGCTCACGCATCAGATCGACCCCAACGTCGGGGTGATCACGCTGACCGGCGACAAGGGGACCACGCTCAGCTACGACCTGGCGACGAGTCCTCCGCAGGTCACCATCACGAACTTCGACAAGACGATCCTGATCGACCCCGGGATCATGTTCCAGCCTGGCGAGACCATCACGGTGTCGTGGACCGGCATCGTCGATGACAACTGCGGTGTGGCGGTGACGGCGCCGGCGTGGACGTTCTCGGTGATCGAGCCCCCCTGCTTCCCCGGCGCCGACGGGATGGTGGGCACCACCATGTCGCGGATCGCGACCGACATCTCCAGCCTCACCGAGAACTACGTCGCCGTCGACGCCAGCCCCACCGGCTTCGTCTACGTCGGCGGTACCTCCGCCCTGTACCGGCTGCCGAAGGCGGGCGGTCCGTCCCAGAACATCACCGGGACCACCCCCGTGACGAGCACCCACCTCGGCTATGACATCGAGATCGTCGGGAATCAGGTGTTCTCGCTCGACACCATCACCGGTGCCACGAACCCGTTCCTGTACCGTCTGTCCTCGAATGACGGCGTGACCTGGAACCCGATCGGGGTCGGTCAGTACCCGACGGTGGCCGGCGCCAGCGGCTACTCGATGGTCCACCACGACGGGACGCTGTACGTCGCGGGCAACGAGAGCACCGTCGCCGCGGGCACCGAGATCTGGTCGGTGGACACCTCCGGCATCCTGCTGCCCAACCTCGCGGTGCTCGAGGGCACGCTCGCGGGACGCGTCAACTGCGACACGATCGCCGCAGACGACAACTTCTTCTACCTGGGATGTGACAACCCCGATCAGCTGATCCGCGTCGATCGCACCACGTTCGCGTTCGAGGTCCTGAGCGAGTCATTCACGTTCGGGACCACCAAGAACGAGGTGATCGCCCACGATCTCGACGCCGATGGCTCGGCCGACGTTCTGTACGTCAAGGGCGAGAACGAGGTCGTGCACTACGTGTGCGCACCAGCCGGGCCGGGGCCGTACTGGCATGACGTCCTGGCCTCGTTCGGCTCGGACACCACGACCGGTAACTTCGGCCTTGCGCTGGACCCGGTCGCCCGCGTCCTGTGGGCATGGGACGACGACACCCTAGAGCTGATCAAGATCGAGTAACGGAGCAGTGCCATGAAACTCGAACACCGCGTCCCAGCGTTTGAAACTGCAGTGTCCATTGGCACCCGCGCGAAGCTCGCCCTGATCTCCGCGATCTCGATGTGCTGGCTCGTCACAGCGTGCGGCGGCGGCTCCGAGTGCGGCGACGCGGTCTGCGATGGGACCGAGACCGCTGACAGCTGCGCCGCCGATTGCGGCTGTGGTAACGGCATCGCGAACCCCGGCGAGGATTGCGACGGCGCCGACCTCGCGGGCGGGAGCTGCATGTCCGAGACCCAGCGCGGCGGTACCCTGCGCTGCAACGCCAACTGCACGTTCGACGTCACCGCATGCACGATGGCTCTGTGCGGCAACGGCATCGTCGAGGACGACGAGTTGTGCGACGGCGCCGACCTCGGCGGCGGGACGTGCGAGAGCCTCGGCTTCTCCAGCGGCGACGTCGCCTGTACCCCTGACTGCACGTACGACACGTCGACGTGCTGCTTCGACAACTGCCCCGCGGAAGGACAATCCAACTGCGTCGGCAATTCTGTCCGCGAGTGCACGATGGCGCCTTCGGGCTGCCTCGCATGGGAGGTCACGGACTGCGGCATGACCGGTGGCGTGTGCGAGTCATCTGGCGCCACGGCCGTGTGCTCCTGCATCGACCGCTGCCCGGAGGCCGGCGACGTCCGGTGCGACGGTTCGGCGATCGAGATCTGCTCGGATACGGGGGGCTGCCTCGACTGGGTGGTGACGTCCGACTGCGCGATGTCCGGTGAGGCGTGCGCAGAGGCGCCGAGCGGCCCGGTCTGCGTGCCGAACGTGACCGCCGAGGACTGCGCGGATGCCTACGAGCTGTCACTCGGCGACAACATCCTGGTGTGGACCGCCAACGATGCCGACTATCTGATCAGCCCTCCGAGCTGCACCACGGTCGCGCTCGACGGACCGGATCTGGTCATGTCGTACACCGCTACCGAGAGCGGCGTGCTGAGGGTCACGATGGACAAACCCGCCAGCAACCGCCACGTCATGGTGGCGTCGGCCCAGGCCTGCGGGACCCTGAGGCCGGAGGCGGGGTGCGTCTCGGACCTCTCGTCGACCTCGATGAGTACCGAGATCGAGGTCGCGATGGGGTCGACGTACTATTTCTACGTCCGCGACAACGTCACCACGACCGACACCCAGCCGCTCAACAATCCGCTGTTCGTCACCGTCGACCAGACCTCGTGCACGGCGATCACGCCGGCGGTCACCGCGGTGTCGCCGGCCGATGGCGACGTCAACTCGAACCCCACCCCGGTATTCACAGCCGACTTCAATTATCCAATCGACCACACCTCCGGCACGATCACGCTGACCGGCAGCCTGGGCACGACCGTGACCTACGATCTCGCCACCGAGCCGATCGAGGTCGCGGTCACCAATGGCGGCAAGACCCTGGTCATCGACCCGGGAATCGTGTTCGCGCTCAACCAGAGCGTGTCCGTGACGTGGTCGGGGATCGACGATCGTATCTGCGGCAAGCCGATCGCCCCGCCGAGCTGGGCGTTCCAGATCAGCGGCCCACCGTGCACCCCGGGGCAGGACGGCATGATCGGTACCACGATGACCATGATCCCGACCGGGCTGGGCAGCTCGTTCACGGAGAACTTCCTGGCGGTCGACACCAACCCGAACGGCTATGTCTACGCCGGCAGCACCAGCGCTCTGTATCGATTCTCCAAGACCGGCGGATTCTTCCAGGATGTCGAGCTGGCCGCCGGGCTGGGCACCGGACAGCTCGGCTACGACATGCTGGTCGACGGCGACCAGATCTTCACCCTCGAGAGCACGTCCTCCGACGTCACCACCGGCCACCTTTGGCGGATCACCACCGACGGCGGCGCGACGTGGGCGACCGAGGACTACATGACGTTGCCGAGCATCCCGACCGATGACTTCCGCTCCATTACCAAGCACGGCGACCGCTACTACATCCTGACGCATACGACCGCGTCGACGCTGGATCAGATCTGGTCGGTTCCCGCGCGTGCGGCGACAGGGGCCCAGCCAGCGCTGCTCGAGGGCACGATTCCCGGAGAGACCAGCTGCTCCGGCCTCGCGATGGATGACGCCTACTACTACCTGCTGTGCTCGACCGGAGCCCGGCTGCTCCGGGTCAACCGCGCGACCATGGCGGTCGAGCTGCTCACCGACGGGATCCCGAACGTGAGCGCCACGAAGAACGCGATCCATGCGCACGACACCGACAACGACGGCCTCGCCGACGCGCTGTACGTCCAGACCCAGTACGAGCGCGTGCACTATGTCTGCGATCCGGGCGGCGCGGGGCCGTATCACACCGACGTCCTGGTCGACTTCGGCAGCGCCTCGGGCAACTACGGCCTCGCGTTCGACCGCGTGAACAACGTGCTGTGGGCGATCGACGACGACGCGCCGAGCCACCTGGTAAAGATCGAGTAGCAGGCTGCCGGGAACGCGGCGTCGTCGCGCGTCTCGGAAGGGAGAGAGCCCGGACGACCGCCATCGTCCGGGTTCTCTGCGGTTATCGGAGAATCTCGTGCGCGTGGGCGCTGGTACGCGCGTCGCACGGTTGTCTCGCATGCCCGCGCGCTCCATCGACACCGCGACCATCGCGTTCGGCCTGGTCTCGATCCCCGTGAAGATCTACTCGACGCACGAGCGATCGGAGGAGATCCACTTCCATCTGATCCACGAAGGCTGCGGCCAGCGGCTCAAGCAGTTCTACGAGTGCCCCGTGCACGGCAAGCTGGACCGCTCCGAGATCTCGAAAGGCTTCGAGCTGACGAAGAACAACTACGTCGAGATCACGAAGGACGAGCTCAAGGCGCTCGAGGCCGTCGCGTCGGACGAGATCGAGATCCGCGAGTTCGTGCCGATCAGCGCCGTCGACCCGCTTCTCGTCGACAACACCTACTACCTCGGCCCGGGCAAGGGCGGTGACCGCGCCTATCGCCTGTTGCGCGACGCGCTCGAGGACACCGAGCTCGCGGGCATCGCGGCGTACTCGGCGCGCGGCAAGCAGTACGTCGTGATGGTGCGCCCGTTCGAGGATGGCCTCGCGATGCACCAGCTCCGCTACCCCGACGAGGTGAAGAAGTGGAGCGAGGTCCCGCTCGGCAAGCTGCCGAAGCCGGCGTCGTCGGAGCTCGCGCTCGCCGTGAAGATCGTCGAGCAGCTCCGCCACGACACGTTCGATCCCGAGCAGTACGCGGACGAGGTCAAGGGACGCGTCCGCAAGCTGATCGCCGGCAAGGCGAAGGGCGGCGAGATCGTCGCGCCGGAGAAGGTCGAGCGCCCGGAGACGCCCGATCTCATGGCCGCGCTCAAGGCCTCGCTCGAGACGGGCAAGGCGCCAGCGCGCGGGAACGGTCATGCGCGGCGCGGCGACGGCCACACGCGCACCACGCGCTCGCCCGCCCGGAACGGACACGCCAAGCGCACCGCACGCGCGTCGCGCCCGCGCCCGCACACGTCGCGCGCAAAGTCCGCGGCGGGCCGGGCGCGCGCGCACCGTTGAGGGACCCGTCCGCTACGGCGAGATGGAGACGCCGTTGTCCGCGCCGGCATCGCCCGCGCCGGCGTCGTCCATGCCGAGCTCGTCCGTGCCACCGTCGCCCGCACCGCCGTCGGTCATGGCAGCGCCCGCGTCGCCCGCGTCGCCCGCGGCGGCAGCCTGGGCGTCGCCCGCATCGCCGGCGCCCGCGTCGTCCACACCCGCGTCCCCGGTGGCCTGCGCGTGGAACACGGGCGGATCGGCCGCGGTGACCGACACCTTGGACACCGGCGCCCCGGGCGCCTGCGCGTCCTGCGGGGCCGCGCTCGTCGGCGGGAGTGACGTACCGCCGTCCGCGGATCCGGGCGCGATGGGATCGAGCGGCTCGGGTGCGCCGGGCACGGGATCCGAGACCGGTGAGGGCTCGGGTCGTGGTCCGAGCGGTGGCGACTCGCCGGGCTGCGCCGACCGGCACGCGACGACGATCGCACCGGCTGCGAGGCCGGCCAACGCGAGACGCTTGAGCGTTTGTAGTCGAGACATGGCGTACTCCTGCGCCGTCTCGCTTGCGAGCTACATGCCGCCGCGAGCGTGCTCGCTCGTCACGCCGCGCCCAGGAGCGCGCGGTGCACCCGTCACGTCTCGGGGTCGCGGTCCTTGCCGCGACGCTCGACGTTCGCCGCGTTGCCGAGCTCGCGGTGGATGCGCGCGACGCGCTCGACCTGGCCCTTCGCGGGGAACCGCTCGTAGAAGCCCTCGACCTGGAAGCTGCGTACGAGGTCGGCCCACGGGGCGAGCCGTTTCGACCACCGCTTGACACGCTCGTCCTTGGGCTCCGCGTCGACGGCAGCGAGGTCCGCGCACACGCGCAGCATCGCCTTGATCGTGACCGGTCGCGTGATCATGTAGCGCGGGTTGCCCCACGCATCGCCCCACACCTTCTCGGCCGCGCGCAGGAAGTCGCGCACGATCTCGTAGTAGCGCTCGGCCTCGCGCGCGAGGTTCTGCTTCTTCGACAGCTTCTTCCACTCCGACGACGCCCAGCGGTGCAGCTCGTTGAACAGCTCGGCCTGCAGGATCCACTTCTCCTGCTTCGAGCGGCCGCCGAGGCGGTTGATCTTGTAGCGGAGCGGGCTGTCGCCCTCGCGGTAGAGGTGATCGACGATCCTCGACGCGAACTTCTTGTCGGGTGCCGCCCACGACACCTTCTCGTAGAGATCGACGAGGTGGCTCTTGTTGATGCGCGTCGGCGTCGAGTTGATGATGACGAACATCTCGGTCGCGAAGTCCTCGCTCTTGCCGTCGAAGATCACGCACGGGACGTGGATCGTGCGCGCGTCCTCGGGGTACTGCTGGCGGTAGAAGTGCAGCGCTGCGAGGCGGTGCTGGCCGTCGATGATGAGGTACTTGCCGCGCGGCTCGCTGAGGTCGCCGACGTTCGTGAACGGCTTCACCGGATCGAAGCGGAGCTTCTCGTCGGTGAACAGGAGCACGGTGCCGGGGATGGGCGGCTGGCTGACCGCGGTCTCGTAGAAGTTCTGGATCTGGCCGACCTTCGCCTTCGACAGCTGGCGCTGGAACGCCGCATCGCTGGACTCGATCTTCGCGATGAACTTCGCGACGTCGTCGTCGGCCTCGACCTCGTCGGGCGCGATGCTCGGCGCGCCCTCGGCGTAGAACCGGCTGATGAAGCGGACCTTGTCGAGGACGTCGTCGACGGGATACGCGCAGAAGTAGAAGACGCTGTCCTTCTGACGGATCTGGGTAGCCAGCACCGGTGAATGGTAGCGGAAGTCCGCTCGGCGGACAGCCCGGCAGGACTGGACCTGGCCTGGACCTGGACGTGGACCTGGACGTGGACCTGGGACCCGCGCCGGCCTGTGACCGTCAGTCGAGGTCCCAGTCGATGTCCGACATGCTCTTGTCGTGGCGGATGTTGACCGCGCGCGTCCGGTCGTCGTGGCCGACGGGGTTGTGGCGCGCGCGCTCCATCGCCGCGATGCCGTCGAGGCTCGCGAGGCGGGTCGCCTCGTCGTAGTGCTCGTCGAAGCCGCCCTGCGGATCGGTCGCCGGCGCCTGCGCGAGGAACTTCTCCATCACCGGGTCGTGTTCGGTGACGCCCTCGGCCGCGAGATCGTCGAGCTCGCGGGGATCGAAGGTCGCCATCCGCGTCGGGCCGTCCTCGAACGGCGAGGGCGGCGTCGGCGGGGGCGTCATGGGCAGGTACGTGGGCGCCTTCGGTCGCGGTGGCGGCGCCGGTGCGTCCCCGGGCATGTCGCGCAGCGCCCTCAGCAGCTCGTCGTCGACCTGCCGCGTCGGATCGTCGGAGAACGGCGGCGGCACGGGTCGGCGCGCGGGGCGTCCCTCGTTGCGCGAGCGGGGCGTGGGCGGCGAGGCCTCGCGCGGTGGAGGTGGGGGCGCCGACGCTCGCTTGTTGCGCGCGGCGCGCTGCGCCTGGGCGAGCCCGACGACGACGGCGGGCTTCGCGGGAACGTCGAGGCGGGAGGTCGGCGGCGCGACCGGCAGCGGGGCCGGGGCGGGCGAGTCGTCGAGGTCGAAGTCGAAGTCCCGCCCCGCGGGCGCCGCGCCGATGTAGACCTGCGACTCCTCGTCGGCGATCCGACCTCCCTCGTCGCGCAGCATGCGCAGGATGCGCGTGCGCTCACCGGCCGACAGCGCGTCGCGGCGACCGTGGCCCGTGTGGACGCGCGAGCCCGTCGGATCACCGGCCGACGCCGCCTTGCCACGGCGCGCGAACTCCGACAGCGGGACCGGCGCGTCGAACTTCTTGCCCTTCTGCGGGGCCGCGCCGCCGCGGGTGTCGGCGCGGTTCGTGACGCCCGGGTTCGTGTGCGTCCGCGTCGAGAAGATGCTCGTCGCCGAGCGCAGCCACTTGCGCGGCCCGCTGACCCGCTCCTCGCCCACCGGCATGGACGCCGGATCCGCGGGCGCCGGTGCGATGCCGGTGCTGCCTCCGAGCACCTGCGCCGCGGCGCGCGCCGCGTCTTCCGGGCACGGCATCGCGCGCGGCACGAACCGGCGCACGATGTCGTCGCTCTTGCCCATCTGGTACTGGTGCGGGCGCTCGACGAAGCGGATGCCCACCTTCTCGAGCCACGCGACCGGCGGATCCGCGCCGATCAACACGAACGCGGCCTCGTTGGGGTAGCGCTTCTGCGAGCCGTCGCCGAGCGCGAGCGTGACGGAGTCCGGCTCGAAGCTCACCACCTGCGAGCCGAGCTTGGCCTTGATGCGGCCCTCCGACGCGTACTGCTCGATCGCCTGCTTGTTCTTCGGCGCGGCGCGATTGAAGCCCTTGCCGCGGTACGAGATCATGACCTTCGCGCCGGCGTCGGCGAGCGCGAGCGCGGCCTCGCACGCGGAGTCACCACCACCGACGACGAGCACGGCCTGGCCGCGGAACTCGTCGGGGTCCTCGAGCAAGCTGTGGACCTTCGGCAGGTTCTCGCCCGGCACCTGGAGCGTACGCGGCTTGCCGCGCGTGCCGATCGACAGCACCACGCGCTGCGCGCGGTACGCACCGACCGTCGTGCGGATCTCGAACGCACCCTCGGGCCCGCGCTGGATCGACTCGACCGACTCGCCCTGCCGCACGCGAACGCCGACCCGATCGAGCAGCTCGCGCCAGATCGGGATCAGCTGCTCCTTCGCCGAGTCGAACACCGGCAACAGCGACAGGTTCTCGGTGTCGTATGGCTCGGCCATCACGAGCTTGCCCTTGGGGTAGCGCGCGATGGTCGACGCGATCATCTGCTCCTTCTCGAGCACGACGTAGGACAGCCCGCGCTGGATGCAGGTCAGCGCGGCCGACAGCCCGCCGGGTCCCGAGCCGACGATCGCCACGTCGACGGTGGTGTCGCCACGGCCGAGCGCGCCGGGGCGCAGCCCGGTCTGCAGCATGTGCTCGATCACCGAGCGGCCGAGGTTCGCCGCGTTCTTGACCAGCGGCTTGCCGGCGACCTCGCCGATCAGGTACTGGCCCGGGACCGCGGTCTGGAAGTTCTCGTCGATCTCCGGGATCTTGAGCGGCGGCGGCGTTCCGCCCTCGGGGTACATGACGAGCGCCTCCGTCGGGCACGCGAACATGCACGCCTCGCACTGGATGCAGTCCTGGAACCGGAGCACGCGGCTCTTGTTCGCGACCAGATCGAGCACGTTCGTCGGGCACACCGCGACGCACGCGTCGCAGCCGGTGCACCGATCGTCGTTGATGTCGTGGAGGAGGATGCGAGGGCCCACCGTCTGTGCCGGCTGCACCATCGCGTGATGGCGCTTGCGGGCGGACAGCATCGTGAACACCGCCATCAAGAGGACGGCGAGGCCCCCGAGCGCCAGCGGGACGACCCAGGTCACCGACGTAGGATAACCGATTTACCTCCCGGTGCCTGCACCCTGCGCGGGTTCTCGCTGCTCCACCTGTCGGACCAGGAAGTCGTGGACTTCCTTCACGAGTCCGTCGAGGTCGCGACCCACCACCGAGATGGGCTCGCCGATCGTCACCTCGACGGGGCGGCCGGTTCGCGCCGAGCGCCCGCCGCGCGGCAGGATGTCGATCGTCCCGCGGATCGCCACCGGGACGATCGGTGCGCCGGTTCCGAGCGCGAGGTGGAAGCCGCCCTTCTTGAGCTTGCCGATGCGACCGTCGCGCGAGCGCGTGCCCTCGGGCGCGAGGTAGATGCTCACGCCATCCTCGAGCAGGCGCTGCGCGTGCGCGATCGAGCGGACCGCCGCGGCGTGGTTGCCGCGATCCACCTCGACGAACTCGGCCGCGCGCAGGCCGCGCCCCCACAGCGGGATCTCGAACAGCTCCTTCTTCGCCAGCATCCGGATCGTCGGCGACGGCAACGTCGCGTACAGCACCGGGATGTCGAGGTGGCTCTGGTGGTTCGACATGTAGACGTACGCGCGATCGGCGGGCACGCGGTCGGCGCCGCGGGTCGTCAGCTGGATGTCGAGCAGCTCGATCACGCGCCGGCCGAACCACCGCGCGCGCTCGTCGATCACCTCGCGGTGGACCTCTCCGCGTACCGCGTCGAGCAGGGTCGGCGCGGTGACGCGCGCCATCGCGCCGAGGACTCGCACACTATCGAGGAGCGCCATACCCGCTATCGTACAGTGCGCCGAGGTGGGAGATGTGGTGCGTGAGCGCGACCTCGGGCGAGCGAACGTGCAAGCCAGCGCACGTGATAACCTCGCAACGATGTCGCGGACGCTGGCGGTCGTCGCCGCTTGCCTGTTGCTGTGCGTTCGCACGGTGATCGCGGACACGATCGATACGAACGTCTCGGAGATGCAGAGCTCGAGCTACAAGGTCCGCCTCGCGGCGGCGCTCGCGCTCTCGAAGTCTCGCGATCCGCGCGCCGTGATCGCGCTCGCCGGGGCGCTCGACGACGACGACGATCCCACCGTGCGTCGGGTGTCCGCGCTCGCGCTCGGCAAGATGATCGACGCGCGCACCCCCGAGGACGCGCGCGAGCTCGGCCTCGTCGCGCTCGAGAACGCGGCGGCCCGCGACACCGACCGCAAGGTCCGCGCCACCGCGACCGCGTCGCTGAAGTCGCTCTCCGGTCTCCCTCGCAAGCGCGGCGCGGGGGGCAAGAAGCCGCCCGTGTTCATCAACGTCGACCGCCCGGTCGATCAGTCGCGCAAGCTGCCGCGCGACGCGAGCGAGCGGGTCCACCGCGTCGTCAAGTCGAGCGTCGAGCGCACGGGCTACGCGACGACGTGGCCCGGCGGCCTGCCGACCTCCGCGGAGCTCTCTCAGAGCCGCTCGCGCGCGTTCATCGTCGCGTCCACGGTCAAGCGCGTCGACATCCGCAAGACGGGCGGCCAGACCCAGATCGCGTGCACCGTCGCGATCCGCGTCGCGCCGTGGAGCGGCAAGGACGGCGGCGAGAAGTGGGAGGCGAACAAGGCCGCGTCCGCGAGCGGCTCGGCGAAGGCGACGACGAGCTCGCGCGAGCGCGACATCCACCGCGGCGTGAGCGACTGCATCGAGGCCGTCGCCGCGGACGTCACCTCGCGCCAGGTCGTCCCGTTCCTGCGCCGCATCGCGCAGGCGGGCAGCTGACGCGGGCGCGCGATCTCCGCGAGCTCAGCGCGACGCCGCTCGTGCGCGGGGGCGGGGCCGTGGTCTCCGGGCGCGACGTCGCCTGGGCGGCGACGCCTCGACGTACGCCAACCCGCGACGCACCCAGCGCGCGAGCGCGGCACCTCCCTCGGTACCCGCCGGCCCGACGTAGACCATGCCCCTCGAAGGCCGGCCCGTGAAGTCGAACGGGCGCGCGCCTCGCTGCGCGAGCGCCTCGGCGTACTGCTCGGCGCCGACGCGCACGATCAAGTCCGGCCCGAGGATGCCGCAGCACATGGCCCCGCCGACCATGAAGCAGAGCCCACCGAACATCTTCCTCTCGACCACCTGGTCGCGCGCCGCGAGGACCTTGCGCACGCGCGCGGCGAGCTCCTCCGAGTAGCTCATGACGCCTCCTCGAGGGGGGAGACCGTGCGTGCTCGTGCTTCCCGCATCATGTCCCGCGTAGCGTATCGAGAAGCCGTATCGGCAGCATCACGGATCTGGCACCGGCTCGGATCGGAATCGGCCTGGCACGCCTTCGCGCGTCCCGGTCGTCCGGCTATCCGGGCACGGCCACGGGCGTCGCGGCGCCCTCGAACAGCGCGTCGCCGATCGTCAGATAAAATGCGCCGCCCGTGACCGAGAGGTCCCACGTGTTGTTGCGATCCAGGGTCGCCGCGATGGCGTCGAGGAGGTCGGCGGGCAGGGCCTCGAGCTCGATCTCGTCGCGGCGGTGCACCTCGCGCTCGGCGATGGCGGCGGCGAGCTGGTCGACGTTCTTCCACGCGTAGACGACCACGCGCGGGGCGAGCTTGGTCGCCTTGTGCAGGCGCTCGGGCGACGGCGAGCCGACCTCGATCCACGCGAGCCAGTCGCCGCGGAGGTCCTTGTGCACGAGCGCGGGCTCCTCGTCGTCGCTGACGCCGCCCTTGCTGAACTCGAGGCCCTCTGCGTGCTCGAGGGCGCGCGCGAGGACGCGGGCGACGAGGTAGCGCTCGCTCTCCGACGGGTGCTGCGCGACGCGCCACTCGAGCGTCTCGTAGATCGCGCGGTCCGCGTCGGCGAGGTGGATGGTGAAGCGGCGCAGGGTCGCGGGCAGGGCCACGCCTCACGATACACCGCGCGCACGCCCTCGAACGCGCGGCGCCGCCCGCGTGATCGGCGGGCCCTCGGAGATCGTCGGCGTCGCGACCGGAACCGGAAGGTCACGCGTCCCGCCCCTATACTCGGATCGATGGCAAAGACCGCCCTGATCACCGGCGCGAACCGCGGCATCGGCCAGCAGCTCGCCCGCGAGCTCGCCGCCGACGGCTGGGATGTCCTCGTCGGGGCACGTGAGCGCAAGAAGGCGGACGCCGCGGCGGCGCGCCTGCGCAAGGACACGGGCGGACGCCTCAAGGGCGTCGAGCTCGACGTCACCGACGACGCGTCGGTCGCGCTCGCCGCGCAGAAGCTCCGCGACGGCGCGATCCGGATCGACGCGCTGGTCAACAACGCCGGGATCTACGGCGCGCAGACGCGCGGGCCGGGCGGCGCGGCGCGCGCGTTCGCGACGAACTTCTTCGGTCCGCTGCGCGTGACGCAGGCGGTGCTGCCGCTCCTGCGCGACGGCGCCACGATCACCAACGTGACGAGCGGCCTCGGCGAGCTCGCCCGTCTCGATGCCGCGCACCGCGCGCGCCTCTCCGATCCGAGCCTCACGCGCGACGAGCTCGTCGCCCTCGCGCGCTCCGCCGCCGAGGACGGCGACACCTGGGGCACCGACGCGTACGGCGCGTCGAAGGCCGCGCTCAACGCGCTCACCCGCATCCTCGCCGCCGAGCTGGCCCCGCGCGGCATCCGCGTCAACGCCACGGATCCGGGCTGGGTGCGCACCGACATGGGCGGCCGCAACGCCCCGCGCTCCGTCGAGCAGGGCGCGGCGAGCGTGCGCTTCGGCGTCACGGCCTCGGAGACCGGTGGCGTGTTCCGCGACGGCCGCCGCGTCCCGTTCTGACGACGCCTCCCGGGCGACTCCCGGTCGCCGGTACGTGTACGGTCCGCCGCGCGGCCGAGTCGAGATCGCTCTGCGCTGCGCTCGCACGTCGAGCGATGTTCCACGCGAGGTCCGGGCTCCGGACACTCGCGCCGAGGAGCGCTCGGTGGCGCGCGCGGGCGGTACACGGAAGCACGTCTTCGTAAGCTCGATCGCCGCAGCGCGAGCGCACGAAGTTCCTCGATGGGAGCACGCGCCTCGCACCGGGGACGTCATCCTCGTGATCTCGACGACGCGGATGGATGCATGCGCCGGTCCGGGCGCCCGCGCGCGTGGCACGCTGGATGCTGCTCGCGGAGGCGATGTCGTCGTTGTCGCGAACCTGGGCGCTGCTGGCGGTGCTGTCGGGCTGTCTCGTCGGAGAGGACTACCAGGTCCCCACGGATCCTCCCTCCGAGCCGGGTGGCGCCGCGCCGCGCGGGCTCGTGCGCGAGCCGACGACCGGGACCGTGCTACCCGGTGATCCGTCGACGATCTCGCTGCGCGTCGCGGGCGTGTATCCCGCGCCCGATCAGCCGCTCGCGGTCCAGGTGCTGTCGGACCCCGGCGATCTCTCCTCGTGGGTGACGATCGCGACCGCGCGCAGCGCGACCGAGAGCGTGGGCGGGATGTTCGCGTTCGCGGTGGACGTGCGCCCGGTCGCGCAGACCGCCGACGAGGCCCGGTGGCCCGCGGGCGGTGTGCTGCGGCTGCGCGTGCTCGATCCGGACGGCGCGGCGCTCGCCGTCGACGAGACGACGCCCGACGCCTCGGTGCTCGTCGTCGTGAACCCGGCAGATCGGCCGTCGGGCTGGACGTACCTGACCGACAAGGCGCCCGGCTCGGTCGAGGAGACGCTCGAGTACTACGCCGCGATCGATGCTCCGCCGACGCTCGACGCGTTCATCGAGCGCTACGGCTTCCCCGGCGACGAGGTCTCCGCCGTCTACTACAACGCGGGCGACCTCGGCATCGGACGCGAGATGCACTGCCGCCAGACCGCCACGCCGGCGGGTGGCCTCGCGTGCTACGTGCGCAACTTCGGCGTGTTCGGCGGCGATCGCGCCGACGCCATCGCGCAGCTCGTCGCGGGAGGTACACCGCTCGCGACGGTCGCGATGGTGTACACGCCGCCGATCGACGCACCGAACGCGGTCACGTTCATGGCGTACGGCCCCAGCGGCGAGCTGGTCACCGAGGCGCAGCTCGACACCCTCGGCGACAACGTCAGCATCCCCCACAACTGCATCAACTGTCACGGCGGCCGCTCTCGCTACGACGCGGCGAACAACGCGGTGATCGGCGCGCGCTTCTTGCCGTTCGACCCGGCGGCGTTCGCCTACGCCGCGGTGCCGGAGCTCTCGCTGAACGCGCAGGAGGACCGCCTGCGACGCCTCAATCGACTCGTCGCGCAGGCGAGCCCGACGGCCGGCATCCGCGAGCTGATCGACGGCATGTTCCCCGCGGGGAGCGCGCCATACGATCCGAGCTTCGTACCGCCGGGCTGGAGCGCCACCGCCGCCGACGCGCGCGTCTACCGCGAGGTGATCGCGCCGTACTGCCGGAGCTGCCACGTCTCGTTCGAAAGCGGCGCGGGCGATCCGGTGGCGTTCTCGAGCGCGCAGACGTTCCGCGCGTTCGCCGGCTCGATCGTCCAGCGCGTGTGCGGCGACGGCCCGCGTGGCATGCCGAGCGCCGAGCAGACCACCCAGGGCTTCTTCCGCTCGTCGGCACGCGGCGTCCTGCTCGCGTGGCTCGGCGCGCCCGGCGCCTGCGCGCCCGCAGCGGCCCCCGCGTTGCCCTGAGCCGAGGGTTGCGCACGGCAGGGTTCGATCACGCGCGATCCGGCAAGCGCCGCTTGCCAGCTGTTCGCTAGTGCATCGGTCCGGGGACTTCGCGCACGTCGATCTCGCCATGCTTGCGCCACCCGACGCGCAGGAGCCACGTGGTCGGGTCGGCTGACGGCAGCGGTTCGTAGCCGGGCGGCACGGCGAACCGGCCGAAGCCCTTCCAGCCGTCGAAGGCGATCGCCGTCGAGTACGGATCGACGTGGGCGTCCGCGGCCTTCACCTTCATCGCGGTGAGCTGGCTCGCGCCGATGCTTGTTCTTCTTGCGCGCCGCGCCCTCGCGCCGTCCGCCCCACGTCCGCTCCTCGAGCAGGAGCTCGCCCTGCCTGCAACCTTTCACCCGCGTCATCTTGAAAAGGGCAATAACGCGAGACTCTCACCGCACTCGTGCGGGGTAGAGCTCACATGGATGCACATCGACGGCACAGCCTGATGATGATCTGTGGGCTGACGTGTCCACGAGAAGGACAACGAGCTCTCTTCCTTCCCGTGCGACCCGTCGTAGCCCAGGGGGCCGCGTTCTGCACCATCCAGAGTCGTGCGTCTCTGTTGTGCGCGACGCGCACGACCCGGGACGTCGTGATGACCAGCGCGCAGGAGACCGGCACGACTCGAACGGGCCCTTCGGCTTCGCGAGCTCGGCGAGCCGGCGAGCCGCCGTGGATGGGATCGCCAACTTGAAAGCGTCCCAGCGCCCTCCATGATCTCCGTGGGTTACAGGACGTAACTTGCCTGACTTGAAAGCGTCCCGCTCAGACGGGTGGCCGCGTGGCGGCGCGCTGGGAGAGCTTCTTGCGGCACGCGGCGGCGGTGCTGGCCGCGAGGACCTCGATGGACTCGTCGGGTGGGAGCAGGCCGCTGGTGCCACCGTTCTCGATGGCCGCGACGGTGTGGCGGTAGGCCTCGCGGGCTTCGTCGGGCTCGCCGGTGCGCTCGAGGCACGCCGCGAGCTGGTACGAGGCGAGCCAGGTCTCGGGCGCGAGGAACACGGCGGCGCGGAGCTCGCGGATCGCCTCGTCGAGCTGGCCGAGCTGCTTGAGCAGGAGGCCGCGGGCGAGGTGCGCGGGGGCGTCGAGCGGGGCGCTGACGGCGGGACGGTCGAGCACGCGCAGCGCGTGCTGGAGCTGGCCCGCGCGCTCGAGCTCGCGCGAGGTGGCGAGCGCGTTCGAGGTCTCGGGCGACGGCGCTTTCGGGGTCGTGCGCGCGGAGATCGCTGGCGCCGAGCGTCGCGGCACGGAGAGGTGGGGCGTGCGGAGCGGGCTCCCTCGCGAGAGCTCGACGAGCGGGGCCTGGCTGCCGCCGAACCGGGGGTCGTTGATGCTCATCCAGAGCAGCGGAGCCTCGAGGGAGCCGAGCAGCAAGAAGCCGCCGTCGCGGACCGCCGCGGCCAGCCTCGCGATCGCGGCGAGTGCGTCGACGCGCTCGAAGTAGATCAGCGCGTTCCGGCACACGACGGCGTCGAGCTGCTGGGTGAGCGGCGCCTCGGTCGCGAAGTTGTGGCGCTCGAAGCGGAGACAGTCGCGGACCTCGCGGATGACGCGGAGCTCGCCGCTCGGCGTCGGCTCGAAGTAGCGCCGCCGCCAGTCCTCGGGGATCCGCGACGGGGGGTAGCGCCCCTCGCGCGCGACCCGCAGCGAGGGCTGGTGGAAGTCGGTCGCGAGGATGCGTGGACGCAGCCCGGCGTCCATGAGCGTCATGGCCAGCGAGTAGGCCTCCTGGCCGGTCGAGCAGCCCGCCGACCACACGTACACGAAGTCGTCGCCGCGGCCCCGGCTGATCGGGATGAGGGCGCGCGCGAGCGCCTCGACGCCGACCTGCTCGCGCGCGAACCAGGTCGTGCCGATGTAGACGTGGTCGAAGAACTTCTCCCGTCGCACCGGGTCCTCGAGCCAGTACACGGGATCGCGGATGCCGAGCGCGTCGAGCGAGCGCTCGATGATGCTCCTCATCGTGTTCGGCAACGTCAGACCGGTGTGCGCGCGAACGGTCTCGCGCACGGTCTCCCATGTCGGATCGGTCACGCGGAGGTCCCTGCGAGCTGCAACAGCTCGGCGATCCTCGCCACGCTCGCCACCACCGGTGATTGTGTCGCGGCGATCGCGCCGCGCGGCATCGAGTCGATCATCGCGGTCCGCGGATCTTCGACGATCGCCAGGCCGCCGGCCGCCTCCAGCGCCGCGAGCCCGGCGGCGCCGTCGTCGTGCATGCCGGTGCACACGATCCCCACGGCGCCGCGGCCGTGCACGGCGAGCGACTGCAGGAGGATCGTCCCCGACGGACGGTGACCGCGCACCGGAGGACCGCGGTGCAACACGATGTCCTTGTTGCGGTTCACCTCCATGTGGTGGTCGTCGGGGGCGATGACCACCCCACGCATCGGCCGGCCGTGCTGCCCGACCTCGACGGGGGCGCGCGTGGACTCGCGCAGCCACGAGACGAGCGCGGGCGTGAACCCGACCGCGGTGTGCTGGACGATCGCGATCGGGGTGCGGAAGCCGCGCGGGAGCGCCGCGATGATCTGGTGGAGCACGGACGGCCCGCCCGTCGACGAGACGATGCCGATGATCGAGGCCGAGGCGACGCGCCGGGCGACGTCGTCGATGCTCGGCGGGCGCGGCGTAGCGGGCGCGGGGCGCGCGGGCAGCCGGGCCGTGGCGGCGTTGCGGATCACGGCGGCGAGATGGCCGGCGGCGGCCTCGTCGAAGCCGCGCGTCGGCTTGACGAACACGTCGACGGCGCCCGCGCCGATCGCCTGCACCATCAGCTCGTCGACGCCTCCGCGCGCGTCCGAGACGACGACGATCGGCGTCGGGCGGCGCGCCATGATCCTCCTGATCGCGTCGATGCCGGACATGAGCGGCATCACGACGTCCATCGTGACCACGTCCGGCTTCAGCGTCTCGATGAGCCGCTCGGCGCTGTTCCCGTCGCCTGCCTCGCCGACGATGTCGAGCTCCGGGAAACGAGCGAGCCCGGCGCGGAGCACCTCTCGCACGAACGGAGAATCATCGACGATGACGACCCGGATCTTCATGCGCTCACGAACCGCTCGATCAGCGTCCACAGGCTGTCGTGGGTGAGATCGCTCTTGACGAGGTACGCGTCGGCGCCGAGCGACGCGGCGCGCCGCTTGTCCTCGTCGCTGCCCCGGGTCGAGACCATGACGATGGGGAGGCGCTTGCCGTCGCGCGCGCGGATCGCGCGGATCAGCTCGAGGCCGTTCATGCGCGGCATGTCGACGTCGGAGACGACGAGCGCGATCTCCGGGTGGTTGTCGATCTGGTCGAGCGCCTCCACGCCGTCGCCGGCCTCGAGGACCAGCATGCCGTGGCTGCGCAGCGCCTCGGAGATGAGGTCGCGCACGATCGGGCTGTCGTCGACGACGAGCACCGTGGTCGACGCGGCCGGCTGGGTCGTCAGCTCGCGCTGCTTGCCACCGAGGCGGGCGGGGTTCAGCACCAGCGCGACCTCGCCGTCCTCGAGGACGATCGCCGACGTGGCGATGGTCTGGGACGACAGCAGCGAGCCGACGGGGCGCATGACGGCGTCGCGGTGCTCGTGCCCACCGCTGTCGGCGCACGCGAGGAGCCCGAGGCCCGTCCGGACGATCACGTACCGCCCGCGCTGGTTCCAGCGGCTCGCGCGCCCCACGACCTCGGCGAGCGAGACCACCGGCACGTTCTCGCCGCGATACAGGATGACCGGCCCCGACAGGCTGTCCTCGACCGGGTACTGCGACGCGTCGACGATGTCCTCGATGCTCCCCGTGGGCAGCGCGTAGCGCGCCTCGCCGACATGGAACATCAGCACCGACGTGATCGCGGTGTTGATCGGGACCGAGAGGTGGAACGCGGTTCCCTGGCCGGGGTGGCTGGTGACGTGCAAGGTGCCGCCCAGCGACTGCACGGTCGCGTGCACCGCGTCGAGGCCCACGCCGCGGCCGGAGACGTGCGTCGCCTTCTCGCGGGTCGAGAACCCGGGCATCATGATCCACTGCAGCACGCGCTCGTCGGTCGCCTCGACACGCGGCTCGACCAGCCCGCGCTCGATCGCCACGCGCCGCACGGCCGCCGCGTCGATGCCGCCGCCGTCGTCGCTGATCGTGAGCTCGAGGCGCGACGCGCTGACCTTCGCCGCGATCTGGATCGTCCCCTGCTCGGGCTTGCCCGCGGCCTCGCGCTTCGCCGGCTCCTCGATGCCGTGGTCGACGGCGTTCCGCACGAGGTGGACGAGCGCCTGATCGAGCGCCTCGATCACCTCGCGATCCACCATCGCGGACTCGCCTTCGAGCACGGCGCGCACGGGCTTGTCGAGATCGCGGCCGAGGTCGCGGATGATGCGCGGATAGCGCTCGAGCACCGTGCCGACCGGCACGAGCCGCAGCTCGCGCACGGCGTCCTCGAGGCCGCTGACGTGCGAGTTGAGGACCAGCGCGTCGTTGCGGAGCTGCGCCTCGGCGCGCTTCAGCTTGGCGTCGAGGTTCGCGGCGCCGCCCTCGTGACGCATCGCGCGGAGCTCCTCGGCGAGGTGCCCGAGGCGGATGCGCAGCGACAGCAGATCACCGATCGCGTCGCGGATGCGATCGAGCTGCCCCGCCCCGATGCGGAGCGCGACCTTCCGCGGTGCCGCTGCGGGATCGGGCGTGGCCGGCGAGGGGGCCTCGGGAGCGCTCGCGCTCGGGGGCTCGGCGGGGCCCGCGCTCGGCGCCTCGGCGAGGCTGGCCTCGTGCGCTCCGAGCTGCTCGACGAGCGCCGCCAGGCTCGCGGGCGGTGGCGCGTCGGGGGCCTGCTGGACGATCGCGGCGATCAGGTCGAACGCCTGCAGCACGGCGTCGCCGCTCCCCTCCGCCTTCCGCTCGATCGCGGCCTCGAGGACGTGGATCAGCTCCGACGCGTGGGAGAACCCGAGGATCGCGGCCTCGCCCTTCAGCGTGTGGAGATCGCGCAGGATCTCGCTGGTCGCGTCGGAGGACACGCCGCTCTCGGCCTGGATCCACCACACGCCCATCCGGGAGGTGCGCTCGATGACGCCCTCGCGAAACGCGGCGAGCTGTGCAGCGCGGCGAGGGTTCATCTACTCGGAGCGGGTGGGCGCGCCGTGGAGGGTACGGGCCTTGGGATGTCGAGGATCCACCGTCGCGAGCAGGTTCTGCGACAACGACACGAGGCTGTGCGCGGACTGCGTGGACCGCTGCACCGACTCGATGTTGACGCGAAGGACTTCCTGCATCTCCGTCATGCTCGCGATCACCTGCTCGGTCGACTGGCGCTGCTGCTGGGTGAGTCGCGCGATCTCGCGCGCGGAGCCGGTGGTCGCGTCGCTGGACTGCACGCCGCTCTGGCTCGCTTCCACCGCGGACTGCGAGGCCTGGCGCATCTCCTTCATGAGCGCGCGGATCTCCGTCGCCGACGCCATGACGTTCTCGGCGAGGCGCCGCATCTCGGCGGCGACCAGGATGAAGCCCTTGCCGACCTCGCCCGCCTTCGTGCCCTCGAGCGACGCATTGAGCGCGAGCAGGTCGGCGCGATCCGCGATGCTCATGATCGTCGCGAGCACCTCGCCGACCTTCTCGGCGTGCACGTTCAGCTGCTCGATGCGGGTGCTGATCTGCTGGCTGCCGTGGACGGTGCGCTCCGCGTTGCCGAGCACCTCGCTCGACTGGGTCGCGATCTGCTGCGCCGACTCGAACAGGAGCTCCATGGAGCGGCGCGTCTCGGTGACGGCCGCGGCCTCCTCGGCCGAGGACGCCTCCTGCTGGCGTGCCGTGGCGACCAGCTCGATCGCGACGCGGTCGAGATCGAGGGCGACCGCACGCACGGGCTGCGAGACGGTGCGGCCGATCAGCCAGGCGAACCCGATCCCGACCAGGAACATGATCGCGCTGACCACGAGCGCCACGGTCTGGCTCTCGGCGCGCGCGTGGAACACCGCGTCGCGCGAGAAGCCGCCGATCAGCGTTCCGACCTGGTTGCCCTCGTGCTTCAGCGGCAGGGCGATGTGCAGGTAGTCGTCACGCTCGACGGTGAGCTCCGTGATGCGCTTGTGGCGCTCGATCGACTCCGGCACGCCGAACTTGCGATAGCGCGCGACCACCGAGCCGTCCGGCTTGAGCACCACGAGGTAACCGATGGTCAGGTCCGCGGCGCCCGCGCGCCCGAGGTCGCTGGTGAGCGTCTCGGCGCCGCCCATGTCGAGGGCGACCATGGACGCCTCGCCGAGCGTGCCGAGCACGCGCGTCAGGCTCTCGGAGCGCGACTGGAGGAGATCGTCGGCGACCTCCGCCTGCTGGATCGGGAAGTAGATCGAGAAGAACGCGGCGAAGCCGAGCGCCAGGACGGAGATCGCGAAGGTCAGCTTGGCCTGGATGCCGATGCGCACCGCCGTCATTTCACGACCTCGGCGAGCCGCAGCAGCTTGCTGTCGAGGAGCATGCCGCACGCCTTGCTGTTACGGGCGTGCACGACGATGCCGGGCTTGTTGCTCTTCTCCACCACGGCGACCGCCGCGCCGCTCGAGAGATACGAGCGATTGCCCGACAGCAGGGGCATGTTGCGGGCAGCGGCGATCCTCGCGATCGCGGAGATATTGTCCGACCCGACGCCGTCGACGACGTAGAGCACGTGGACGCCGGACAGCCGGTCCGCCAGATCCAGCGTGATCGGGAGAGAGACGGCACGCACGCGCTTGCCGTGCACCGTGCCGCCGCTCTTGCTGGCGATCGCGGACACGGCGCTCACGTAGTCCGACGCTTGCCCTTTCTGATCGGTCGGGTGGAGCACCGCGATCACGATCGTGTTGCCGGTGGCGCGATCCTTCAGTCCGTTGTCGAACGAGAGGATCTTGAGATGGATCGCCATCTCGAGCTCGGGCGCGATCGAGCCCGCACGTGCTCCCCCGGACAGGAAGCCGACCAATAAGAGACAGATGAGTGCGATACGTGGCATGGGGTTTGTCACGGTGCCGTAAGGGAGACGAAGGGCGGGTACATCAGATTCATCCTGGCGCGTGCTCTGCCGCGAAGAGGTTGTCGGCGTCGAGCAGGGCATACATGTCTCCGTCGAGCCTCGCGAACCCGAGGATCCTCGAGCTCAGCGTCGAGCGGCACGGCGTGATGTCGTCCCGCGCGATCTCGACGACATCGATCGGACCGTCGACCGCCACCTCCAGGCGCTGGCCACGCACGACGAGGCGCAGCGTGCGAACGTGGTCGCTGTCGTCGTGGTGGGCGCCGGGGTGGTCGCCGGCCGTGCGGGCATCGAGGAGCTGGACGAGGTGCGGGACGCCGGGGCGGGCCGGGCCGACACCCTCGACACAGCCCGCCGCCACGGCATAGCCGCTCGCGCCGGCGCGGAACCGCATGATCGCGACGCTCATGACCTCGACTCCGCCGCGGTCACCGCGTGGATGATGGTGCTCACGTCGAGCACGGCGACGATGTGGGTGCTCCAGCGGAGCTCGCCGCGCACGAGGCCAGCGTCGCCGGTGCTGACGGGTGGAGGCAGCTCCAGGACGCCGACGGTCTCGTCCGCGATCAGGGCCGCCTCGTCGTCCCCGTGCGTGAGGACGATCAGGCGTGGACGCGTGATCGCCGGCTCGCCGCTGCGGGGGCAGTCGAGCAGCGCCGCGAGATCGAGGATGGGGACCAGGCGGCCGCGGACGAGCGCCACCCCGAGGATCTGCTGCGCGACGCCGGGCACGGGCGTGATCGCCTCGAGCGTCACGACCTCGCGCACCTCGGCCGCCGACACGGCGAACCAGCGCGGGCCGATGCGGAACGCGATCATCGGCGTGGTCGCGGCGGCCGCGGCGATCGTCTCGACCGGCGCGCCCGCGCTCGCCACGAGCTCGCGCAGCTCCTCGTTGCTCGTCGGTCCCGTCATGCCTCCCCGCTCGCGAACAGGGACTTGACGTACGCGATGATGCTGGGCGTGCCGCGCAGCTTGCCGACGTAGCCGTCCGCGCCGACCTCCCGCGCGTGCCGCCGGAGCTCGTCCTCGGAGGACGCCGACACGACGACCAGCTTCGCGCCGTGCGCGTGGTCGCGGAGGCGCGCACACAGGGTGCGGAACTCGACGCCGGGGAGGTTGACGTCGACGAGCACCACGCTCGGCGCCGCCTCGCGCGCGGACGCGATCGCGGCGTCCATGCTGCCGGCCGTCGACGCTTCGAACCCGGCGTCACGGAGCGCGTCGGCGAGCTCCTCGGCGATGAGCTCGCTGTCCTCGATGACGAGCGCGCGCCGCACCGACGGAGTCGCCACCGGGGGCGGGGGCGCAGCCGCGGTGCGCTGGAGCTCGCCCACCAGCATCATCAGGGACCGCAGGATGCGGGCGCACTGGAGCTGCTGATCGCTGGTCGGCTTCGTCGTGCGCCAGGCGCGCGCGAGCTCGAGCCCCGCGGCGGCGGTCGTCGAGATCTCGGAGAACCCCATGATCCCGGCCTCGCCCGCGAGCCCGTGCAGCTCGTTGTAGACGACCGTCGGGTCTGCGTGCAGCGAGGCGAGCGCGCGGCGAAGCCGTTCGTTGGCCGTCGCCGTGAACCGAGACCGGAACTGCTGGCGGATGTCCGTCATCCCAGCACCTGGCGGATGTGGGTGATGAGCGCGTCCATGCCGTCTCGCTTGCTGAAGTATCCGTCGAGCCCCGCCTCCTGCGCCCGCACCGCGAGCTCCTCGGGAGGGAGGTTCGAGAACAGCAGGATGCGCGAGGTCGCTCCACGCACGTGGCGCAGCACCGCGGCAACGTCGTCGCCGTAGAGCTCCGGCATCTGCACGTCCATCAGGATCAGATCGAAGCTCGACGCGTCCAGCTGCTCGAACTCGGTGAGGTTGTTCGCCGTGGCGGCCTCGAACCCCGCCCCGACGAGCGCGTCGCGGACGATCTCGAGCATGAGCACGCTGTCGTCGACGATGAGGATCCGGTGGCTCACGCGGCGGACTCCTCGAGCCAGTCGAGACGATCGATCGTCTGCATGAGGTGCCTGACGTCGACGGGCTTCTCGAGAAAGAGGTCGACGCCCGCGGTCAACATGGCGTCGCGCGCGACCTTGCCGCCGATCGAGATCCCGATGATCGGCAAGGTGTGGAGCTTCGCGTCGGCGCGGACGCGCGCGATGAGGTCGGCGCCCGTCGCCGCCGACAGGAAGTGGTCCGCCACGAGGACGTGGTAGCCACCCGTCGCGAGCTTCGCCCACGCCTCGTCGGCGTCGGCCACGGTGTCGACGCTGACGCGCGCCGTCGAGCGTGCGACGTGCCGGAACACGTCACGCGTCAGCGCGCTGTCCTCGACCATGAGCACGCGCACCTGCGGGCTGGTCGGCGCGAGCTCGAGCATCGACGACAGCCGGGCCTGGTCCTCCTCGGACTGCGCCTGGAGCTCGAACCAGAGCCCACTCCCGATCCCCGGGCCGGAGGGATGTCGGTGCTCGATGACGACGCCGCGGAACCGCAGCGCCGGGAGTGCGCCGGGAAACGACAGGACGATCTCGACCGAGGTCCCGAGATCGAACAACTCATCCGTCCGAACGAAGGCGCGGGTCGGTGTAAGGACTGTTGTGTGGCCTACGATTGTGGTGGCCCCACGTACCAGCTCCGCCCGGAGCAAGGTGACCGTCGCCGTCATTCGACCTGTATTCTTACCACCAAGCTGCACGGAGATGTGCGCTGTCGTCACGCGATCGAGTCGATTTTGTCACCCGTGCAAATCAAGGATGAAGTGTCGTGGAGTCCGGGGGATGCGCTCGCGGCTCGATTCTCCCGCTCCGGACATTTGATCGTGACGGCCCCGTCGCACTACGATGGTGTCGCGTGAAAAAGATCAGTGTGTGTGGAAGGCCTCGCCGGCTCTCGTCGTTGTCCTCGGCGTTGTTTGTCACTCTCCTCGCGGCTCCCGCCGTCGCGCAGCCTGTCGCTCCGGGAGATCCGTCTCCCGATGCGCCCACGACACCCGATGCGCCCACGCCGCCCACGCCCAGCGGCGACACCGTAGACGGAGCTAACGGAGCGGAGCCGGCGCCGGCTCCCGACGCCGCTGCGGATTCGACCACGGACGCGACCACGGACGCGACGGTGGCGACGGATCCGGTGCCGGCCGAGCCTGCCAGCGACCCGGCCGATCCTTCCGGCGAGACCGTGGCCTCCGAGCTGTCCGTGGCTGACCTGTCCGAGATGAGCATCGAGGACCTCCTGAACATCGAGGTCTCGGCGGCGAGCAAGAAGCCGGAGCTCGAGGTCGAGGCGCCGGCGGTCATCCAGGTGATCACGGCGAACGAGATCGCGTGGCTCGGTTTCAACACGCTCGAAGAGGTCCTCGAGTACGCGGTCGGCCTGTCGTCGGTGAACGGTGAAGGGAACACCTTCACGACCACCACCGTCCGCGGCAACACGCTCGTCAACTACCAGACGAACACACTCCTCCTCCTCGACGGAGTACCGATCTACAGCCCGTACCACGGCAGCTTCGACTTCGCGGCCGTGCCGCTCTCGTCGATCCGTCAGATCGAGATCGTCAAGGGCTCGAACTCGGTCCTCTACGGTACGAACGCGATCAGCGCCGTCATCGACATCCGCACCAAGGACAAGGACACCGCGAGCGTCAAGCTGCGCCTCGGCCGGTATCACACGATGCACAGCGAGGCGGCGTTCCACAAGACGTACGATGACGTCACGGCGAGCGTGTTCCTCGACACCACCGCGTCGCGCGGGGAGCCGCTCAACTACGTCGACGAGCTCAGCCAGACCCTCCGGCTGCCGAGGAGCGTCGAGCAGCACGCGGTGATCGCGACGCTCGGCTACAAGGGCTTCTACGCGCGCGTGCAGCAGTTCCAGCGCGACGCACCCAGCGTGAAGACGCGTGGGTTCCCGGTCGTCACCGACGAGAACGGGCGGACCCACGTCCAGCCCGAGGAGAACATCGAGGATGGCTGGCTCGTCACGGGTGGCTACGCGAAGAAGCTCAGCGAGAAGCTGTCGCTGAACACCCGCCTGACGTACTACCGCTGGCGCCTCGACAAGGACGTGACGGAGGGCGTCTGGAACTACTCGTCCCAGCAGCTCCAGGCGGAGGCCAACGTCACCCTCACCCCCGCGTCGTGGACCAACGTCACCCTCGGCACGCAGCTCGAGTACCAGAAGGCGCGCCGGTATCTGGGAGACACGGGGGTGTACGACATCGGCGCGGACGATCGGCCGACCTACACGGCCGCGGTCTACGCCAACGGCGAGATCAAGGCCCACCCGAAGCTGAGCCTGTACTACGGCGGTCGGTTCTACCTGTCTCGGTACGATGCCGTGGACGAGGCGGTCGTGCTGACGAACGTGTCGCCGCGCGCGGCCGTCGTCTACAAGCCGCGGAAGGACCTGGTCGTCAAGGCGATCGTCGGTCAGTCGTTCCGCGCGCCGACGTACTTCGAGAAGGAGGCCGCGTCTCCGCAGGTGCTCGGTAGCCCCGACCTGAAGCCGGAGAAGGGCACCTCGTTCGATCTCGTCGGCAGCTACCGGACCAAGTGGTTCAACCTCAACGTCGACCTGTTCCACCAGGTGATCAGCGACAAGATCACCCGCGCGCGGATCCCCGACGATCCGATGGGGCGAAGCCACAACACGAACGTCGGCGACGTCACGTTCGACGGCGCCGAGGCGTGGGGCAAGTTCAAGCTCTCGAGTCGCATCGAGGGCTTCGGCGGATACTCCTACATCTTCCGCGCGGAGCAGGATCCCGGCGATGGCGCCGTGTCGGACTTCAAGCTCATCTACAAGCACCAGCTCACGGGCGGGTTCCTCGCTCGCATCACGCCGCACGCCGCGATCAGCGCCTCGGGCAAGTACCTCTCGCGGTGGGAGGACGCCCCGGCGTACGGGCTGTTGAACACGCGCTTCATCCTGCGCCCGCTCAAGACCGAGGATCTCGAGGTCTCGTTCGACATCCGCAACATCCTCGACCGCCGCGTGGAGCTCCCCGAGATCGCGCGTGATCGCGACTCCGTGCCGAGGATCCCGAAGACGGAGGCGCGGATGTTCTACGGCAGCATCTCGTACACGTTCTGACCTCCGGCGGGACGTCCTGTCGTCCCGAGGCGCGCCGCCGGGAGGTGACGGCCGCGCCTCCCGTCTCGCGCGCGTCGTCGACGAGCCCCCGTCGGCAACGCGCGCTTCGTGCTCCCGAGGCGTGATCCGCTGCCGGCTCGGGCTCCCTCGACACGACCCCTCGACGCGACTCGCTCCGCTCGCCGGCGACGGCATGGAGGCGGCATGGAGGCGGCATGGACGGCCTCGCGGCGATCGACGGTCATCGGGCGTCGGAGCCAGCCGAGCCGAAAAGCAAAACGCCGACTCCGTCTGGAGTCGGCGATTTTGGACGGGAACGGCTCCGGGGCGCTCAGTCGAGGCGCTGCCAGGGACCGTACGGGTCACCCGGCTGCTGGTTCCGCGTCCACCACTTGGCGCGGTAGCGGTGGCCGTCCTCGTACACCACCTCGTCGCCGCCGACGAAGATCCGCGACGCGGTCCAGATCGCCGTGCCATCTGCCGCGGTCGCGATCTGCTGCCACGGGCCGTACGGGTCGCCCGGCTGCTGGTTCTGCGTCCACCACGAGGCCTCCCAGAGCGACCCGTTGTGGGTCACGCGCTCGCCACCGTGATAGACGGTGCCGGCGCCCCACAGCGGGGAACCTTCCACGATGGTGAGCTCCATCGGGTCGGTCGCGGTCTGGACGTTGTCGTTGACGACGTAGTACCGGTTGCCGAGTCGCACGAGGCCCTCGGGCTTCTCGAGCGTGTAGCCCTGCGCGACGAGGTCGACCATCAGCTCCTTCGTCAGCACCCGGTTGTCGTACGTCGCGTAGTCGGGGAGCGTGACGCGATAGATGCGCTTGTCGCGCGCCTCGGCGTCGCGCTTGTTGTCGCGCTCCATCCAGATCAGCCGCTCGCGACCCTGCTCGTCGTAGCTGTCGAAGTACAGGTCGTGGAGACCCATGCGCACGGCGGGGGTCAGGCCCGGCGGGTAGTCGTAGGAGTCCACCGGGTCGAGCGGCACCTTGTACACGCGCCACGTGTTCGTCGGGACGTGCAGGGCCGCGATGAACGTCACGTCCCCCTCGCCCTCGGGGAACGTGGCCAGGGCGGTCTGGTGGCCGCCGTAGACGGTGTTGCCGTCGGGGCTGATCGCGATGCCCTCGAAGCCAGCGCCGCGGACGCGGGTCGGCTCCCCGGCCTCGGGCGTCGGGCTGTAGCCGCCGCGGAAGCCCGGTGCGTAGTGGCGCGAGAGGATCTGTCCGTCGCGCGAGACGTGGAAGAAGGTGTCGTTCTCCTCGTCGATCATCCAGAACGTACCGTCGGGCGCGACGGCGATGCCCTCGGGGTCCAGGCCCGGAGACTTCACGGTCTGCGTCGAGTTCGAGGGGCTCGCGACGACGTTGTTCCCGTCCTCGTCGCGCAGCGGCATCTGGGAGATGATCTCCACGTTGCCGTCGACGACGCGGAAGTTGAAGATCGTCGGGTAGGTCACGGTGCCGCTGCGGTTGTCGTCGTGCGTCCACCAGGTCCCGTTACTGGGATCGTACGCCAGCCCCGACAGGCTACCGAAGTTCGGGGTGTAGGTAATCGGTATCTTGGTCAGCGCGAAGGTGTCAGTTTGTACTGCTTGTGACACCAGGGTCTCGTCCGGGGCTTCGTCCACTGCGCAGCCAGCGAAGGTGAGCAGGCCGGTGATCAGAGGGGCTCCAAGGAAACGAAACCGTTCCGCGTACTTCAGCTTCATGGACTGCCTTTCTCGCTCCGGCGCATCATTTCTGGAGCGTATCGTCCACTTTCGCATCAACTCGGATGAGTGACAATCAAAAAATAAGAGGATTCTCGCATTGTTATTGACTTACATCGCGTGACGTGTAGTGAGTCGCGGAACAACCACTCACCACCCGCGACGTTCGGTCTCCGCAGGCCGCGCACGGGGCGCGGGACCTACCACACCTCACACCGCGTCTTCGGCACCAGCTTCGCCGTCGGCTTGCACGCGAACGCGCGCTCGAACTCGGGCGTCGCGGACAGCGTGCCGTTGACTCGCCACTTCGCAGGCGAGTGGACGTCGACGGCCGCGAGCAGCTGCTCGTAGTCCGGTCGCATCTTCGCGCACCACGCCTGCCCGAACGCCAGGAAGAACTGCTGGTCCTCGGTGAAGCCGTCGGCGACGACGGTGTCGGCGGCCGGTGCGCGCAAGGCGCGGTACGCCGCGAACGCGAGCTTCACGCCGCCGATGTCGGCGATGTTCTCGCCGGCGGTGTTCGCGCCGTCGAGCTTGCCGCCGCCGACGACCTCGTACTGGCTGTACTGGTCGACCACGCACTGGGTCCGCCGCTTGAACTCGTTCGCGGTCGCCGGCTCCCACCAGCTCGTCAGGTTGCCGTCCGCGTCGTAGTGCGCGCCTTCGTCGTCGAAGCCATGCGTGAGCTCGTGGCCGACGACCATGCCCATCGCGCCGAGGTTCACCGGGATCGCGGCGTCGACGGAGTAGAACGGTGGCTGCAGGATGCCCGCGGGGAACACCATGCCGTTGCGCGAGGCGTCGTAGTACGCGTTCACCGTCGGCGCGGACATGTACCAGTCGTCGCGATCGTCGGGGTTTCCGATCTTCTCGAGCTGGCGCACCTGCTCGTGCCGGCGCGCGGCGAGCGCGTTCTCGCCGAACGCCTTGGGGTCGACCGTGAACGGGTACGACCTCCACTTGTTCGGATACCCGATCTGGTAGCTCATCGCCGCGAGCTTCGCGAACGCGCGCTGCTTGGTCGCGGGATCCATCCACGGCAGCGCCTCGATGCGCTGCTTCATCGCGGCGGTGATCGCGGCGATCTGGTCCTCGGCCGCTCGCTTGCTCGCACCCGCGAACCGATCGCGCACGAACACCTGACCGAGCAGGTCGCCGAGCGCCGCGTCGGTGTGGGCCACGCAGCGCTTCCAGCGCGGCTCCATCTCGGCCTGGCCGGTGAGCGCGGCCTGGAGCTCGAACTGGGTCTGCTCGAGCTTCCTCGACAGCAGCGGCGCGGCCTGCGAGGCGAGGTGGAAGCGCAGGTACGCGCGCCACACCGCGGGCGGGGTCGTCCTCACGAGCTGCTCGAGCCCCTCGAGGAACTTCGGCGCGCCGACGGTGATCCGCTGGCTCTTGAAGCGGGTGACCTTCCAGAAGGTCGCCCAGTCGAACGACGGGACCGCCTTCTCCACGCCGTCGCGGTCGAGGCGGTTGTACATGCCGTGCGGATCTCGGCGCGCGACCTTGTCCTTGGAGGCCTTCGCGAGCTCGGTCTCGAGCGCGACGATCTGCGCGGCTTCCTTCGCGGCGACGTCCGCCTTCGCGCCGAGCGTGGCGAGCATGCGCGCGACGTGGTCCTGGTACATCGCCCGCAGCTTCTTCGTCTGGGGATCGTCCTTCAGGTAGTAGTCGCGGTCGGGCAGGCCCAGCCCGCCCTGGTCGAGGTCGGCGATCACGCTCCGCGCGTCCTTCGCGTCCTGGATCGGACCGAACGAGAACAGCACGCCGAAGCCCGCCGCGTGGAGCTGGCTGACCGCCGCCGACAGCGAGCGCGCGTCCTTCACCTTGTCGATCGTCTGGAGCAGCCGCGCGATCGGCCGGGGGCCCGCCGCCTCGATCGCCGCCTCGTCCATGCACGACCCGTAGAACGCGCCGAGGGTCTTCTCGAGCGGGTCGGCACCGGGCGCCGCCGCCGAGGTCCGCATGCGCTCGAGCACGTCGTGCAGGTAGGCGAGGTTGCGATCCTCGATGTCGACGAAGCTGCGCATCGCGATCGGCTTGTCGGCGGGGATCTCCGTCGTCCGGATCCAGTTGCCGCACGCGAACTGGTAGAAGTCGTCGCAGGGGTCCACCGAGCGATCGAGCGCGCTGGGATCGAGGCCGACCTCGGCGAGCGAGCGGTTCGTCACCGGCTTCATCGCCGGTGGGGCGTCGTCGACGTGCGCGCCGGCGGACGCGCGGGTGGTCGTGGCACCACCGGCCGCGACCGGCGCCGTCGACGTCGAGTTGGCCCCACCGCACGCGGCGGCGAGCAGGATCAGCGAGAGGACGGGTCTCATCCCGACGGAGGTAACACGGCGCGCGCGGCGGTCGGACCCCCTGTCACGGCCGTCGCACCCGTCGCGGGCGCACCCGACCCGCGGGGCGCATCACCCAGGACCCCGGCGATCTCGCTCGGTTAGGCGCGCCGCCGGGCTCCGGCGGAAGCCGATGCGGTGCTGCGGTACGTCCCTTGCTGCGAAGGGAAGGAGCGTGCTAGATCCGCCGCTCCTCGGAGTTCCCGAGGGGACTACTCACTGCATCCGAGATTCCCGGCCGTGCCTCCTCGTGGGGTCCCGTGGGTCGACGACGGTGCAGGTGGACCAATCAACGGAGGAATGACAATGGAGACGATGGCAGAAGCCACGGGGCAGAACCCCATCAGCATGCGCGCGCTGCTCGAGGCGGGCGTGCACTTCGGGCACAACACCGGTCGGTGGAACCCGAAGATGAAGCAGTACATCTTCGGTGCCCGCAACGGCATCCACATCATCGACCTGCAGCACACGGTCAAGCTGTTCCGTCAGGCGTTCCAGGCGGTGGTCGACACCACGTCGCGTGGTGACACGATCCTGTTCGTCGGCACCAAGAAGCAGGCGCAGGACGTGATCGTCGAGGAGGCGTCCCGCTCGGGTCAGCACTACGTCACCCAGCGCTGGCTCGGTGGCACGCTGACGAACTTCCGCACCGTGAAGGGCTCGCTCGACCGCCTCCGCTCGCTCGAGAAGATGGAGGAGGACGGCACGCTGTTCGCGCTGACGAAGCGCGAGCAGGTGATGATCCGCCGCGATCGCGACAAGCTCATGAAGTCGCTCGGCGGCATCAAGGGCATGACGAAGCTGCCCGGCATGCTGTTCGTGATCGATCCGCACAAGGAGCACATCGCCGTCGACGAGGCGCGCAAGCTCGAGATCCCGATCGTGGCGGTCACCGACACGAACTGCGATCCGGACGTGATCGACTACGTGATCCCCGGCAACGACGACGCGATCCGCGCGATCAAGCTGTTCGCGTCGAAGATCGCGGACGCGGCGATCATCGGCTCGCGCGCCTTCAAGGAGACCGCCCGCACCCGCGGCGCCGAGCGCCAGGACGAGGGCGAGCGCGTCATCCACGTCTCGTCGGGTGGCGATGGCCCGCGCGTCGAGATGTCGACCGGCGGCAGCATGTTCAACCCCGAGGCGTCGGCGTCGCCCGACCAGGAGTAAGCAGCAATGGAAGTCACGGCTACCCTCATCAAGGATCTGCGTGAGCGCACCGGCGCCGGCATGAGCGACTGCAAGAAGGCGCTCGTCGAGGTCGGTGGCGACATCGACAAGGCGATCGACTTTCTGCGCGCGAAGGGTCTCGCGAAGGCGGCCAAGAAGGCCGGCCGCGAGGCGACCGAGGGCGCGGTGGTCTCGTACATCCACGGCGGCGGCCGCATCGGCGTGCTCGTCGAGGTCAACTGCGAGACCGACTTCGTCGCGCGCAACGAGGACTTCCAGGCGTTCACCCGCGACGTCGCGCTGCAGGTCGCGGCGATGAGCCCGCAGTTCGTCCGCAAGGACGAGGTGTCGGCGGAGGTCGTCGAGAAGGAGCGCGCCGTGCTCGTCGCCAAGGCGAAGGAGAGCGGCAAGCCCGAGCCCGTGGTCCAGAAGATGGTCGAGGGTCAGATCTCCAAGTGGATGAAGGAGATCTGTCTCATGGACCAGCCGTTCGTGAAGGACCCGGACAAGACCCTCGAGCAGATCCAGCAGGAGCTCATCGCGAAGATCGGCGAGAACATCCGCGTCCGCCGCTTCGTCCGCTTCGAGCTCGGTGAGGGCCTCGAGAAGAAGAAGACGGACTTCGCGGCCGAGGTCGCCGCGCAGGCCGGCCTGTCGTCGTAAGCCACGACAGCGCACGCGAGCGGCCGCATCGTCCACACGGGTGATGCGGCCGTTCTGCGTCCGGACGCCGCCACCCGGCCTTCTCACCGGACGCGCACGTGGCGCAGACGGAGCGCGTTGGCGATCACCGACACCGAGGACAGGCTCATCGCGAGCGCCGCGAGCATCGGCGACAGGAGCCAGCCGGTGAACGGGTAGAACACGCCGGCCGCGATCGGGATGCCGGCGACGTTGTAGACGAACGCGAAGAACAGGTTCTGGCGGATGTTCTTCATCGTCGCGCGCGACAGCGCTCGGGCGCGGGCGATGCCCCGCAGGTCGCCGCGGACGAGCGTCACGTGGGCGCTCTCCATCGCGACGTCGGTGCCCGTGCCCATCGCGATGCCGACGTGCGCCTGCGCGAGCGCGGGGGCGTCGTTGATGCCGTCGCCGGCCATCGCGACCTTGCGACCCTGCGCCTGCAAGCGCTTCACGTGCTCCGCCTTCTGATCGGGCAGCACCTCGGCGAGCACGTCGTCGGACCTGCGCATCCCGAGCTTCTTCGCCACGGCCGCGGCGGTCGTGCGGCTGTCGCCCGTCATCATGACGACGCGGATCCCCTCGTTCTCGAGGGCGCGGAGCGCCTCGGGGGTGCTGTCCTTGAGCGGGTCCGCCACGCCGAGGAGCCCGGCGAGCGCGCCGTCGACCGCGACGTACATCACGGTCTGCCCGTCGGTGCGCAGGGCCTCGGCTCGCGCGTCGAGGGGGTGCGGATCGAGGCCGATGGTCTCCATCATCGCGCGGTTGCCCAGCGCGACCCGTCGCCCGTCGACGACGCCGCGCACGCCCTGACCCGTCACCGAGGCGAACTCCGAGACCTTCGCGAGCGAGGTGGCGCCGCGCTCCTTCGCGCCGGCGACGATCGCGGCGGCCAGCGGGTGCTCGCTCGCGCGCTCGAGGCTCGCGGCGAGGCACAGGAACGTGCGCTCGTGATGACCATCCACGGGGACGACCGCGACGAGGCGCGGCGTGCCCTCGGTGAGGGTGCCGGTCTTGTCGACGACGAGCGTGTCGACCTGGC
>Ga0164243_10001778_pt1 | contig 36093 bp, 36 predicted proteins | sample OricompcompostOP_FD_108781 | JGI IMG/M metagenome (GOLD analysis project Ga0164243, IMG submission 108781) | Organic Plus compost microbial communities from Emeryville, California, USA - Original compost - Organic plus compost (OP) | ecosystem: Engineered > Solid waste > Mixed feedstock >...
CCCGCCTTCGCCCCACCCCTCTCCACAAGATGACGACCGAACGCACAAGCATAAACCGCGCTCCAGCGCCCCGAAACCTCCTCGGCCAATCCACGCAACCCGCTCGTCCCAAATCTCATGAAGTACCTATGAAGAAAATATCCGCCATAATCGTCCTAGTTTATTTTGTGTAAAAATAAAGCCGAAACGAGCGACACCGTTAATCGGCGGCGGCCTTGCGCGCGTTACTGTCGCGGCCGCCGAATTCGCTGCATCGTTAAACATGAGAGCGAATAGATGTTTACCGCATCCGTGCCGCTTGGCCGGCTGTGGAGAATGGTGCTATTCTCTTTGCCCGATCAGGCCCTATCTGAATTGCCTGACGCTTTGATGTCAGCCGGTTGCCGGCTGTCCGGCTTTGCAGGGATGGAGCCGTCATGGGAGTGACTTTCGCAAAAACTGCCGCCTTCGTCGTCCCGCTGGCCGGGCTGACGCTTCTGATGGGATTCGGCGAGCAGGTCGATGACGATTCGTGCCCGGGAAGCCTCGCCTTAGAAAAGTCCCAGCAGATCGTGGAGGAACGGCCGGGCGTTGTCGACATGGCCTGGAGAGACTTCCGGTGGGTCGACGATTGCCGCTTCTCCATGGGCGGCTACGCGGACGTCGCGACCGACAACGGCGTAAACCGGACGGATTTCGAGCTGGTCGTGGCCTTCGATCCGCAGACGCATCGATGGCAGCAGATCAGCCTGTCGATGACGCAATAGATGCGCCTTGTCGCTTTAATCTGCGGTAACTGTGGAGGAATGGCGGACAGAGAGGGATTCGAACCCTCGATACGCTTTCACGTATACACGCGTTCCAGGCGTGCGCCTTCAACCACTCGGCCACCTGTCCTTGGATTAAGGGCTGCATGCGGATCAGGGCGATGCAGCGGTCGGGCGCGATATATACCGATGAATTCTGAAGGATCAACCCGAATCTGAACGATTTTTGACAATGGATTTGGACGAGGCGGCGAAACTCCGGCCGGATCGTTGTCAAGCGCGGACGCCCAGGCTATTTCTTTGACTGCGAGGCAGCAATTGCCGAAACGCATATGGTCGGAAATAACGGACGGCTTGCAGGATGAGAATCGTCGAGGGCGTCTTTCGGTTGCTGAGTGCGCTTGCGCTTCTGGCGGCGATCGTCGCCGGCACGTTCGATTCCATCCAATCCGTCTCCGCCTCGTCTGTGCGGCTCACGAGCCTTGGCAATGCCTGGCTCAGTCTCGATCCGGAGAGCCTCACTTTCGCCGAAACTTCCGCCGGGACCTATATCAGCCCGGACCTCTGGCGGCCGTTCGTGGCGCCGGTGCTGGCGCAGCCGGCTTTCGCGGTATTCCTGGGTGTCGCCCTCGTCTTCTGGATGGCAGGATACCGCAAGCCGCATTTCGCCGGACGGTTCTCCGCCTGAAGCTGCATTGGACGGAAGCGGATTGCCAATGGCTACCCTGTGGAATAGCGACTCGGCCTCAAGCTGCCGATTTGTGCAGTTTTGGACCTGCTTTGTCGAAGTTTTTGGCAGGTTGTGCGTTTTTTACCAGTTGAAAAAAATCTCGTGAATTTTTCCAGAACCCGTGCAAGAGTGACCGGAGCCAGACCCTCGTAAGAGGAGGGCGGTGGCCGCAGATCTGCCCGGAGAACGGGCTTGCGGGAGGATCTAACAACGAAAAAACAGGGCGCACGATGAAGAAAACCCTTTTGAGCCTTTTTGCTGTGGCTGCGATGTCGGCGACCGCGCTTGCCGCGGACGTCAAGCCGGCGCTGGTCTACGGCACGGGCGGCAAGTTCGACAAATCCTTCAACGAGGCGGCCTTTGCCGGCGCCGAACAGTTCAAGAAGGAAACGGGGATCGAATACCGGGATTTCGAGCCCACCAACGACACCCAGGGCGAACAGGCCATCCGCAACTTCGCAAGCCGTGGTTACAATCCGGTCGTCGCCGTCTCGTTCGCCTGGACCTCGGCCATGGAAAAGGTTGCGGCCGAATATCCGGACACCAAGTTCGTGATCGTCGATTCCGTCGTCGACCTGCCGAACGTCCGCTCCGTCCTTTATAAGGAAGAGGAAGGTTCCTATCTCGTGGGCCTTCTCGCCGGCATGGCGTCCAAGACCGGCAAGGTCGGCTTCGTCGGTGGCATGGATATCCCGCTGATCCGCAAGTTCGGCTGCGGTTATGTCCAGGGCGTCAAGGCTGCCAAGTCCGATGCGCAGGTCTTCCAGAACATGACCGGCACCACGGGTGCGGCCTGGAACGACCCCGTCCGCGGCGGCGAGCTCACCAAGAACCAGATCGACCAGGGTGCCGATGTCATCTACGCGGCGGCCGGAGCGACCGGTCTTGGCGTGCTGCAGACGGCGGCCGACAACAAGAAACTGTCGATCGGTGTCGATTCCAATCAGAACCATCTGCATCCGGGCTCCGTGCTGACCTCGATGGTCAAGCGCGTCGATCTCGCGGTCTACAACGCCTACAAGGATGCCAAGGAAGACAAGTTCACGGCGGGCATCCAGACGCTGGGCGTCAAGGAAGACGGTGTCGCGGCCGCGATCGACGACAACAACAGGTCGCTGATCACGCCGGAAATGCAGACTGCCGTCGACAAGGCCAAGGCCGATATCATTGCAGGCACCATCAAGGTGCATGACTACATGACGGACAATTCCTGCCCCAACTGAGGCATTGATCCGGAGGGCGCATGGCGACAGAATGGCCATGCGCCCTTTTTCATATCATGCGGAAAGGCGGATTATTGAGCCTCGACCTCCCTCAAGAGAAAGAGCCCGCGATCGAGCTTGTCGGCATCGACAAACGGTTCGGTGCGGTGCATGCGAACAGGAATATCAATCTGACGGTCGCCAAAGGGTCGATCCACGGCATTATCGGAGAAAATGGCGCCGGCAAGTCCACCCTGATGTCGATCCTCTACGGTTTCTACCAGGCCGACCAGGGCGAGATCCGCATTTCCGGTAGGCCGGTCGCGATCCGCGACAGCCAGACGGCGATCGCATCCGGCATCGGCATGGTGCACCAGCATTTCATGCTGGTCGAGAATTTTACCGTGCTCGAAAACGTCATGCTCGGCGCCGAGGGCGGCCAACTTCTGGCGAAGGGTGTCGCGAGCGCCCGCAGGGAATTGAAGCGGCTGGAGGACGATTACGGACTGGAAGTCGATCCTGATGCCGTCATCGAGGAACTGCCGGTCGGCAGCCAGCAGCGCGTCGAAATTTTGAAGGCGCTTTATCGCGGCGCGGAGATCCTGATCCTCGACGAACCGACGGGCGTGCTGACGCCGGCCGAGGCCGACCATCTGTTCAAGGTGCTCCGCGTGCTGCGCGACCAGGGCAAGACGATCATCCTCATCACCCACAAGCTGCGCGAGATCATGGCGATCACCGATACGGTCTCCGTCATGCGCCGCGGCGAGATGGTCGCGACCCGCAAGACGGCGGAAACGACGGTGGAAGAGCTCGCCGAGCTGATGGTCGGCCGCCGCGTGCTTTTGCGGGTCGAGAAAGGCGCGGCCAATCCGGGCGGTGTTCTGCTGTCGGTCAGGAATCTGACGGTGAAGGACAGCCGCGGCGTCACCATGGTGGACGACGTTTCCTTCGACGTGCGCGCCGGTGAGATCGTCGGCATTGCCGGTGTCGCCGGCAACGGTCAGTCGGAGCTTCTGGAAGCGATCGCCGGCATCCGCAAGCCCGCATCCGGCGAGATTTTCATCGACGGCAAGCCTGCCGCCGGCATCGATCCGGCCGGTTTGCGTAATCTCGGTCTCGCCCATATCCCGGAGGACCGGCACCATATGGGCCTCGTCCTGAAGTTCGAGGAATACGAGAATTCGATCCTCGGTTATCACCGGGACGAGCGTTACGGTCGCGGCGCGATGCTGGACCTCGATGCTATTTGCAAGCAGGCTGAGGAACAGATCGCCAAATACGATATCCGCCCGCCGGATCCGCGGCTGCGGACGGCGAATTTCTCCGGCGGCAACCAGCAGAAGATCGTCGTGGCGCGCGAGATCGAGCGCGACCCGAAGATGCTGATCATCGGCCAGCCGACCCGTGGCGTCGATATCGGCGCCATCGAATTCATCCACAAGCGTATCATCGAGATGCGCGATGCGGGCAAGGCGGTGCTGCTGGTCTCGGTGGAACTCGACGAGATCCGTTCGCTCTCCGACCGGATCCTGGTGATGTTCGCCGGCAAGGTCGTCGGCGAGAAGTCGGGCGAGGCCGGCGAGCAGACGCTGGGCCTGATGATGGCCGGAATTGCCGCATGACCTCAAGGGGACCGATCTGTTTGAACGATGATATGACTAAAGCGGTGATTGTGACCGGACGGGTGAGGGCTGGCATATGAGCACGGCATCCGTCCCGCTTCCTGCCTGGATCAATTACGGCGTCATCCCGCTGCTCAATCTCATGCTTGCCCTGTTTTTCTCCGGATTGGTCGTCTGGGCGATCGGTGAGAACCCTTTCGAGGCGCTGCAGCTGCTGCTCGTCGGTGCGCTGGGTCGCGGTGAAGGCATCGGCTTCACGCTGTTCTACACGACGAGCTTCATCTTCACCGGTCTTTCCGTGGCCGTCGCCATCCATGCCGGCCTGTTCAACATCGGTTCGGAAGGCCAGGCCTACCTTGGCGGGCTCGGCGCCGCCCTCGTGGCGCTGGCGCTGGATCACTACGTGCCCTGGTACGTCACCATGCCGTTCGCGGTGATTGGTGCGGCAGTCTTCGGTGCGGCCTGTGCCGCGATCCCCGCCTGGCTGCAGGCCTATAGGGGTAGCCATATCGTCATCACCACGATTATGTTCAATTTCATCGTCTCGTCGCTGATGAATTACGTGCTGGTGCGGCTGCTGATCGTGCCCGGCAAGATGGCTCCGGAAACCCGCACCTTCCTGGAAGGCGGGCAGTTGCCGAAGCTGGACTGGCTGATCGCCCTGTTCGGCGGGAGGCTGGGGGCGGCGCCGCTCAATTTCTCCTTCCTGATCGCGCTTGTCATGTGCTTCCTGGTCTGGGTGCTGATCTGGCGCACCAAGCTGGGTTACGAGATGCGCACGCTCGGCATCAGCCCGAGTGCCGCGAGCTATGCGGGCATCCGCTATGCGAAGATCGTCATGATCACCATGCTGATCTCCGGCGGTTTGGCCGGCATGATGGCGCTGAACCCCGTCATGGGTGCGTCCGCCCGTCTGCAGATCGAATTTGTCGGCGGCGCCGGTTTCGTCGGCATCGCCGTATCGCTGATGGGGCGCAACCACCCGGCCGGCATCATCCTCGCGGCGCTGCTGTTCGGCATCCTCTATCAGGGTGGCGCGGAGCTCTCCTTCGACATGCCGGCGATCACCCGCGACATGATCGTCGTCATCCAGGGTCTGGTGATCCTCTTTGCCGGTGCGCTGGAATACATGCTCCGTCCGGCCATCGTCCGGCTCTACCAGCAGGTCGCAGGCGGGAAATAGGCTCATGGATTTCGATATCTTCATCAGCATTCTCGGTTCGGCTATCCGCCTGTCGATCCCGCTTCTGTTCACGGCGCTCGCCGGGCTTTTCTCGGAGCGCGCCGGCATTTTCGATATCGGGCTGGAAGGCAAGATGCTGGCCTCCGCTTTCGCGTCCGCCTGCGTCGCCTACTGGACCGGCAATGCCTGGGCCGGCCTTTTGGCCGGTATCGCGATTGCGATCGTCTTTTCCTTCGTGCACGGCTTCGCCTCGATCACCAATCGCGGCAACCAGATCGTTTCCGGCGTGGCGCTGAATTTCGTCGCGGCCGGCCTGACGATCGTGCTCGGCCAGGCCTGGTTCAACCAGGGCGGACGCACGGGGCAGGTGCCGCCGGAAGGCCGTTTCTCGGCAATCATTCTGCCAGGTGCCGATGCGGTCCGCGAGATGCCGATCATCGGCCCGCTTTATGCCAACGTCATCTCCGGCAACAATATCCTCACCTACATCGCTTTCCTGATGGTGCCGGTCTCCTGGTGGGTGCTCTATCGCACGCGCTTCGGCCTCAGACTGCGCGCCGTCGGCGAAAATCCGGGCGCCGTGGATACGGCGGGTATCTCGGTGAGTTGGCTGCGCTATCGCGCTCTGATCGTCACGGGCTTTCTCGCGGGCTTTGCGGGCACCTATCTGTCGATCGCCCAATCGGCAGCCTTCATCAACAACATGTCGGCCGGCAAGGGTTATATCGCGCTCGCGGCACTGATCTTCGCTAAATGGAAACCGGTGCCGGTCATGTTCGCCTGCCTGCTTTTCGGCTTCCTCGATGCCTTTGCGAACTTCATGCAGGGCAAGTCCCTGCCGCTGATCGGCGAGGTGCCGGTGCAGATTTTCCAGGCGCTGCCCTATATTCTCACCTGTGTCCTGCTCGCAGGCTTCATCGGCATCGCCCGTCCGCCGAAGGCCGGCGGCGTACCCTATACGAAGGAGCGCTGACAAAATGTCTCACGATCTTTTCGAAGCCGCCCGCGAGGCGATGAAAAAGTCATACGCGCCCTATTCGAAATTTCCGGTCGGCGCGGCGATCCGCGCCGATGACGGCAAGGTCTATCTCGGCGCCAACATCGAGAACCTCTCCTTTCCCCAGGGGTGGTGCGCCGAGCCGACGGCGATCGGCGCGATGATCATGGGTGGCGGCAGGAAGATCGTGGAACTGGCCGTCATCGCCGAGAAACTGCCGCTCTGCACGCCCTGCGGCGGCTGTCGGCAGAAGATCTCCGAATTCGCCTCCGCCGACACGCGCATCTATCTCTGCGACGATCTCGGCGTACGGAAGACGGTCACCATGGCGGAGCTGCTGCCCTATGCCTTCGAGACGGACGTGATCGGATGAAGAAAGTCGTCGACCTGCTTGTCGATCGCCTTGGAGGACTGGTGCCGCGCCACGCGATCGTGCTTGGCTCGGGCCTCGGCTCGCTGGTCGATGAGGTGAGGGATCAGGTCCGCATTCCCTATACCAAGCTGGAAGGCTTTCCGGTCAGCGGCGTCACCGGCCATGCGGGCGAGCTGGTCGCCGGCTATCTCGGCGCTGAACCGGTCATCATGCTCTCCGGCCGGGCGCATTATTACGAGCATGGCGATGCCAAGGCGATGCGTTTGCCGATCGAGGTCATGAAGGGCCTCGGCGTCCAGTCGCTGATCCTGACGAATTCCGCAGGCTCGCTGCGCGAGGACATGCCGCCCGGTTCGGTGATGCAGATCACCGACCATATCAATTATTCCGGCATGAATCCGCTGATCGGTGAGCGCGGCGACAGCCGCTTCGTCGGCATGACCAGCGCCTATGATGCCGACCTCGCGCTCGGTATGCGCAATGCGGCGATACGTTGCGCCATTCCGCTGCTTTCCGGCGTCTACATGTGGTTCTCCGGTCCGAGTTTCGAGACTCCGGCGGAAATCCGCATGGCCCGTATTTTAGGCGCCGATGCGGTCGGCATGTCGACGGTGCCTGAGGTGATTCTCGCCCGCTATTTCGGGCTGAAGGTGGCGGCCGCCTCGGTCATCACCAATTTCGGTGCGGGCATGACCGGCGCGGAACTGAGTCACGAGGAAACCAAGGACATGGCGCCCGTCGGCGGCCAGCGCCTGGCGACCATCCTGAAAGAAATGTTCGCTTGATTACACGATAGATTTCAAGCGGATACGTTCCGTGTGGTGATCCGTGCACCGGCCACGGGGTTGCATGTAATCGATTGAACGATAAATATGCCGGCTCGATTAAGCCGGGGAGGCACACGAAAATGGAACTCCTGAGCCCACGCGAGGCAGCAGCCTTCGCGCTCTCGCTTCTCGACCTGACGAACCTGCGCGACGATTGCGACAATGCCGCGATCGAGAAACTGTGCCTGCGCGCCGAGTCGCCGTACGGCCATACGGCGGCGATCTGCATCTGGCCGCGTTTCGTCGCGCATGCGCGTGCGATTCTCGGCCCGGACCATGCGGTCCGCATTGCCACCGTCGTGAACTTTCCGTCCGGCGATCTGCCGCTCGCAACTGTCGTCGGGGAAACCCGCAAGGCGATCGAAGACGGTGCCGACGAGATCGACATGGTCATCCCCTATCGCAAACTTATCGCCGGCGACGAGGCGGCGGTGACGGAGATGGTTGGGGCCGTGCGTGCGGCCTGCCCGGACGCCGGCCTGAAGGTAATTCTGGAAACCGGCGAATTGAAGGATAGCGCGCTCGTCCGCCGCGCTTCAGAGCTTGCGATCGCCGCCGGCGCCGATTTCATCAAGACCTCGACCGGCAAGGTCAACGTCAATGCGACACTCGAAGCCGCCGACATCATGCTGCAGGCGATCCGCGACTCGAAGAAGAGCGTCGGTTTCAAGCCGGCCGGCGGCATCGGCACCGTTGCGGATGCCGATCTTTATCTCCGCCTTGCAGAGACGATCATGGGGCCGAACTGGATCATGCCATCCACTTTCCGTTTCGGAGCCTCCGGCCTGCTGGACGATATCCTGGCGCTCCTCAGCGGCAGCACAGCCGCCCGCGTTTCCAGCGGGTACTGAAGCGATGATCCCGCAGGAGATCATACGCTCCAAACGGGATGGGAAGGCGCTTTCGGCCGAGGAGATTTCCTCCTTCATAGTGGCGCTGACGAAGGACGAGATCACGGAAGGCCAGGCGGCCGCCTTCGCCATGGCTGTCTTCTTTCGGGGCATGTCCCGCGACGAGACGGTGGCCTTGACGCTTGCCATGCGCGATTCCGGTACCGTTCTGAATTGGGGCGGTCTCGGCCGGCCGGTGGCGGACAAGCACTCGACCGGCGGCGTCGGGGATAACGTTTCCCTGATGCTGGCGCCGATCGTTGCGGCCTGCGGGCTGGCAGTCCCGATGATTTCCGGCCGCGGGCTCGGCCATACGGGTGGCACGCTCGACAAGCTGCAATCGATCCCCGGCTACAACGTCGTGCCGGACGAGACCCTGTTCCGGAAGGTCGTCGACGAGGTCGGTTGCGCCATTATCGGGCAGACGGCCGACCTCGCGCCTGCCGACCGTCGGCTCTACGCGATCCGCGACGTGACGGCGACGGTCGAATCCGTGCCGCTGATCACCGCCTCCATCCTGTCGAAGAAGCTTGCGGCCGGTTTGGACAGCCTCCTGCTGGATGTGAAGGTCGGCAACGGCGCCTTCATGGAAAGCCCGGAGGAAGCGGAGACGCTCGCCCGTTCCCTAGTTGAGGTGGCGAACGGCGCTGGCGTAAAGACGGCGGCGCTGCTGACCGATATGAACGAGCCGCTCGCCGATGCCGCGGGCAACGCGCTTGAAGTCATCAACTGCCTCGATTTCCTGGCCGGATTGAAGACCGGCACGCGGCTCGAAGCAGCCGTACTGACTGAGGCCGCGGAGATGCTGGTCCAGGCGGGCGTCGCGAGCGATCTTGCCGAGGCAGGGCAGAATGCCCGGCTGGCGCTCTCTTCCGGCGAGGCGATGGAGCGTTTCGCACGCATGGTGCATGCGCTGGGCGGTCCTGCTGATTTCTGCGAACGGCCGGATGCCTACCTGCAGCGCGCTCCCGTGCGGTTGCGCGTGCCGGCGCTGCGCGATGGTTATCTGGCTGCCTGCGACACGCACGCCCTGGGCTTGGCTGTGGTCGAGCTTGGCGGTGGCCGCAAGCGCGCCGCCGATCCCATCGACCACAGCGTTGGCATCAACGGGCTTCTGCCTTTGGGCACGCAGGTATCCGAAGGCGAGCCGATCGCCCTGGTGCATGCGAAAACGGAAGAGGATGCGGAGCGCATCGCGAGGGACGTGGCGCGCTTTTATACGATTGCCGACGCACCGCCGGAAATGTCTCCGGTCGTCATCAAGCGCATCGGCTGACGCAGATCACTTCAATTCTCCGCAGGAAGCGCTTGCCGGTCATTTCGTCCCGTACATGCGGTCGCCGGCGTCGCCGAGGCCCGGCACGATATAGCCCTTCTCGTTGAGATGGCTGTCGATCGCGGCCGTATAGATCTTCACGTCCGGATGCGCCTTCTGGAAATTCCGGATGCCTTCGGGCGCCGCCAGCAGGCAGAGGAAGCGGATGTTGTGGGCGCCGCGTTCCTTGAGCTTGTCCACGGCGGCGATCGATGAATTGCCGGTCGCAAGCATCGGATCGACGACGATGATCAGCCGTTCCGCGATGTCTTCGGGCGCCTTGAAATAATATTCGACGGGTTGCAGCGTCTCGTGGTCGCGATAGACGCCGATATGTGATACGCGCGCCGAAGGCACGAGTTCCAGCATGCCTTCCAGAAGTCCGTTGCCGGCGCGCAGGATCGAGGCGAAGACCAGTTTCTTGCCTTCGACGACCGGCGCCTGCATTTCGGTCAGCGGCGTCTCGATCGTCTCCATGGTCAGTTCGAGATCGCGGGTCACCTCGTAGCAGAGCAGCATCGAGATCTCGCGCAGCAGCCGTCGGAAACCGGCCGTCGAGGTTTCCTTCTTGCGCATGATCGTCAGCTTGTGCTGCACCAGCGGGTGGTCGATGACTGTGACGCCGTCCATGAGCTTCCCCTTGTTCTTGCCTGTGTCTTCTCTCTTTTGAGGAAAAAGACAGGTTTCGCAAGCCGTCAGGCGTGTTTCACCGCCTCATCCCCAATCTCGGCTCGATCGCGGCAATTCAAGCCTGCACGTCAAACCGGGCAAGCAGCCTCATGCGGGTCGCTTCGTCGACGAAAGCTGCTTCCAGCGCCGTGCGCGTCATGGCATTGATCTCGGCATCGGGCAGGCCCATGTCCTTCGCGGCAATCCGGTATTCGCGGTCGAGCGACGTATGAAAGAAGGGGGGATCGTCAGAATTGAGGCAGACCCGCACGCCGGCGGCTTTGAGCCGCTTCAGCGGGTGACTGTCGAAATCGGGAAAGACCTTCAAGGCGATATTGGAGCCCGGACAGACTTCCAGCACGGTGCCGAGTTCGGCAAGCTTTTCCACCAGAGCCGGGTTCTCGATCGCCCGCACGCCGTGGCCGATCCGCGACGGCTTCACGAGGTCGAGAGCGTCGGAAACGCTGAAGGCACCGCAGACCTCGCCCGCATGGATGGTGAGGCCAAGCCCGGCATCGCGGGCGATGTCGAAGGCGCGGGCATAATCGGCGACGCGGCCCATGCGCTCTTCGCCGGCCATGTTGAAGCCGGTGACCAGCGGGTTTTTCGCGCGGGCGGCATATTCGGCTGCGGCAATCACCCGGTCCGGTCCGAAATGCCGCTCGCCGGTGACGATGATCCGCGCCTCGATGCCGGTCTTTTCCCGCGCCGCATGGATGCCGTCGGAGACGCCGGCGAGATAGGCATCGGCGCCGAGCCCGATCCGGTCGCCATGATCAGGCGAGACGATGATCTCGCTATAGATCGTATTGGCGGCGGCAAGCTCGGCCAGATAGGTCTCGGTGAGCAGCGCATAGTCCCCGGCCGTCCTGAAGAGCGCCGCGACCGCGTCGTAGCAGACGAGGAATTCGGAAAAGTCCGACCAGACATAGGCGCCGTCGCGCAGGATGTGGCTTGTGTCGACGCCATATTTCCGGGCCTGGGCCTCGGTAAGCATCGGCGGCGCAGCACCTTCGAGATGGCAATGGATTTCGGCCTTCAGGAGGTGTGAGGTCCTGGAAAACTCAGCGGAAGAAAAATCGGTCAAAGAAAGCTCCGTCCGTGCTGTCCCGGCGGTATAGAGAGATGTTCGGCAATTGTCTCTGCAATATCCGCATAGGTCGGGCGGATGCCGATCGAGCGGGAACGGATGCCCGGTCCGAAGGCCATGATCGGCACCCGCTCACGGGTATGGTCCGTGCCGCGCCAGGTCGGGTCGCAGCCGTGGTCGGCGGTGAGGATGACGAGATCGCCGGGCTTCAGCCGCCGGTGGATGTCCGGCAGCGCCAGATCGAAGGCTTCGAGTGCGGCGGCATAACCCGGCACGTCGCGGCGATGTCCGTAAAGCATGTCGAAATCGACGAAGTTGGTGAAGACGAGATCGCCGTCTGCCGCCTCGTCCATGGCGGCGAGTGTCGCCTCCATCAAGGCTGCATTGCCGTTCGCCTTGACGACGCGGGAAACGCCCTGATGGGCGAAGATATCGCCGATCTTGCCGATCGCATGTACCGAGCGGCCCTCCTGGACCAGGCGGTCGAGAAGCGTCGGTTCCGGCGGCGGGACGGAAAAGTCGCGCCGGTTGCCGGTACGTTCGAATGTTTCCGCCGTCTCTCCGGTGAAGGGCCGCGCGATCACCCGGCCGATATTCAGCGGATCGAGCAGGCTTCGCACCACCTCGCAGAGCTTGAGCAGCCGGTTCAGGCCGAAATGGGTTTCATGTGCGGCGATCTGGAAGACCGAGTCGCTCGACGTGTAGCAGATCGGTTTTCCGGTGCGGATATGCTCTTCCCCGAGCCTGGCGATGATTTCCGTGCCTGACGCGTGGCAATTGCCGAGAATGCCGGGAATGTCGCCTTCCCGGCAGATCGCCTCGACGAGTTCGGGCGGAAACGCGTCGCCCTCGCTCGGAAAATAACCCCAGTCGAACATCACCGGTGTGCCGGCGATCTCCCAATGGCCGGAGGGCGTGTCCTTGCCGTGGGAAATCTCGTTCGCCGCGCCATGCAGGCCGAAGACCCGTTCCGGCATGGGCATGCCGATCGGATAGTCGTCGCTGGCGAGCTTGGCGATCTCCAATAGCCCGAGCGAGGACATGTTCGGGAGGTGCAGCGGGCCTTCCCGCAAGCCAGCCCGGTCGCCGATGCCGGCAGCGCAGAATTCGGCGATATGGCCGAGGGTGTTGGAGCCCAGATCGCCATAATCGTCCCCGTCGCGGGCACCGCCTACGCCGAAGGAATCGAGAACGAATAGGAATGCGCGTGCCATGGTCACCTGGATTGCAAGATCGCCCGGCCAGCCTCTTCCGGCCGGCGTGAATCAGGACTCATATAACCATAAGCTAAAATTAGCAAAGGGCGCTCCGGCGACGCTCAGCAGTTGCTGCAGGCGATCTCGCTTCCGAAGCGCTGGCGGTAAAAAAACTGTCGCGCGATGGTGATGTTCTGCAGACTCGGAGGCAGCGCGCCCGGCATGAACATCAGCAATTCGTGGGAGACCGAAACCTCCGAGCGGACGAGAAAGGAACTCGGTGTGCGCATTTCAGCCGGAACATCGACAGGTGAGCCGACTGGATAGGGAGGGGAAGGGGTGCCATTCCACGACCATGCGACGGTGGGATTGCCACCGGCGTCAAGCGTCACGCCGGTGATCTTGATGCTCAATTCGTTCGCAGTATAGGGAAAGAAGAGACTGTCCGTCATGTCCTTCGTCGTCGCCAGGAACGCCTGGTCCACGCTCGTCTGCTGGGTCACGAGGTCGGCGATCGCGCCGGCGCTGCGGGTGACGCGTTTCGAAACGCTGAGACCGATCGTGATTTCGAAAGACGTGATGTAGAGGCTGATCAGAAGCGGCGCGATCAGAGCGAACTCGATGCCGCCGACACCTCGCCGGTCGGCGACAAGCCTTCTGAGCCGTGTCAGGAAACCCTCTGACTGCGTCCGCTGTGGGAGGATCTGGTCTTCCGTCATGGATAATCCTCGTTTCGGAAAGCGGACGTCTCCACGATCAGGAAATAATTCGGCCGGCCGCCGGCAGGCCGCACATTGCTGATATAGGGCCTGATGAGATCGACGATGATGTCCCAGTGATAGTAGGCGCGCACCATGTTGACACTTTTCGCAGGCCCCGGCGCATAGGCGAAGCCGGAGGGGTCCAGGTCGCCATCGGCGCCGACAGGAATTTCGAGCGGTATGTCTGCAAAGTTGGCAAAGCTGCGGACATCCAGCCGAAGCTTGTTGGGGGTGGTGATTTCCGCTTCGCTGCACCGGATCAGGATCGAGATTTCGTTGCAGAAGGCGCGGCGGAATGGGACTTCTTTGGTGTTGCTGGCGGTGATCTGGCCGGTCCTGATCTTGCGGCCCATCGTGTCGACGGCATTCGCCACGAGCTGTTCGCCCGTATAGGCGATGAAGGTCTCGATGATCGCGAAGACGATCATGAAATAGGGAATGGCGAGCAGGGCGAATTCGATCGCCGCGGCACCGTCTCGCGAGCGCATGACCCGCCGCCACGCGCCGTGACCTTTCACAGGCATGGCCTCGCCGCTTCTGGTATCGTCATGATCCTGGCACATGGGTTCCGTCCGACCGCCCTTTTTGAGCGTCATGATCGTACGGTCGGATTGTTGAGATTCCGTTGCCCGGATCGCCCGGAGTTTAACGATCTGTCCCCGATCAGGGCGAGGCGTTGTTCTGGAACTCCGCATGCTGCTCGCAATTGGGCGTGCAGGAGAGGACGGAGCGCTGCGTCTGCCGGTAGACGCGAACCGTGTCGCCTTCGTCGATCGAAACGAGGATACGTTCGTCGGCGATCGCGTTGCCCTCGGCGTCGAGCAGGACGAGATTGGTCGTACCGAAGGCGCGGCCGGTGAGCACGATGGTGGTGGGGTCCGCGACCGTGGCGTCGGCGACGCTCGCATTGCCGACGATGACCTTGCTGACCGGCCTGTCGAGCTTCAACACGCGCGCGTGATTCATGAAGACCTGCAGCAGGTCGCTCTCCTGCTCCTGTGCTGCGGCTTGTCCGGCACCGGCAAGGACGACGCCGCAAAGGGCGACAAGTCGGACCATGACGGTACGGAACAGCATCGGATAGGCCTTTGAGTGCGGTTTATTGTTCGCCAAGAATGGAGGTGATTGGTGAATGAAGGGTTAAGTGGCACATCCCGGCATCCTTGATCCCTTCTTAACCTTTTCCGATTGCGCCGGATTTAGATGGAAAAGGCCGTGGTTCCGCCGGCGGAGCGACAATTAAGATGTTGTTCGGAAATTGATATTAGGGAATGCAGAATAACTGGGTTCTACTGGAAAATACATCCATTTTTCTTTGGGTTTCATTTACTACACAACCGACAATCCCTCCTTAACCGATCGGTAACGATGTTCCTTAAGCCGATGGCAATCGTCCCTCGATAGATTGTTCCCATCCGAACAACGGAAACAGTTGTCGGGAAGTGCTGAACAACAAACGTCGAACTAGGAGAGTTCCCATGTCCAAGATTTTTGCCCGTTTCCTGAAGGATGAATCCGGCGCGACCGCCATCGAATACGGTCTGATCGCTGCGCTCATCTCCGTTGCCCTGATCGCCGGCGCTACCACGGTTGGTACCAACCTCAAAACCGTCTTCACGTCCATCGGAACTGAGATGAAGACGGCCAATGACAGCATGTAACCCGATATGCCTTTCTGGCATCATCACGGGTTCTTCCAAAGCCGCCTTCGGGCGGCTTTATCGCTTCACCGATTGGAACAAGTCCAGTCGCCCAGCCGGCTGTCGTGGGATGATGAAAGATGGTAACCTTGGCCGTTGCAGCCCTGATCCTCCTTGTTTTACCTTTGGGATTGGCGCTTGCAGCCGTCAGTGACCTCTTCACGATGACGATCCCCAATCGCATCCCGGCCGCACTTTTCCTGAGCTTCCTTGTCCTGGCGCCGCTTATGGGTCTCCCCTGGCCGGACATCGGCATGAGCCTTGTCGCCGGCCTTGCCGTCTTCGCCGTCTGCTTCGCGCTGTTTGCGCTGAATGTCATGGGCGGCGGCGATGCCAAGCTGCTGACCGTTTCGGCCGTCTGGTTCGGCTTCAATTATTCGCTTGTGGCCTTCCTGGTGACTGTCGGTTATGTCGGCGGCGCCGTCACCTTGATCTTTCTTCTTCTGCGTTCGCAGGCGAACTGGGTCATGGCGATCGGCATTCCGCTTCCCGCCTCGCTGATGACGGCCAAAAAGATTCCCTATGGAATCGCGATCGCCGTTGCCGGGTTCCTGACATTCGGCCAGGCACCGATCTATTTACTTGCCGTCAATTCTCTCCACTAGGAAATTCTTAAAATATTAGCGAATTAAAAATTACGTTAACCAAAGTTGTAAGCTTCTTATTAACTATAATTATACCATTGAAGGCCATTCTCCGGAGGAATTAAGCCTCCTCAAGGAATGGCCATGAAGCCGACCCGTATAATCATTCTCGCGGTAGCCGTGGTGGCTGCAGGTCTCGCCGGCCTGCTGGCAGTGCGCATTTCGGGAAAGAAGGCCCCGGACCTGGTCGAAACCGTCATCCAGAGGGAGCCGACGGTCAAGGTTCTCGTTTCCGCTGAAAACCTGCCGGTCGGCAGCCGCCTGAACGGCAAGGCGATGGAATGGATGTCGTGGCCGAAGGGTGGCGTGGCGGAAGGTTTCATCACCGACGCGGCACGGCCGAATGCCATGACCGAGCTTGAGGGCGTCGTGGTGCGCATGCCGATGTTCAAGGGCGAGCCGGTTCGCGCCGAAAAGATCGCCGATTCATCGAGCCGGATCATGTCCTCGCTGCTGCCGTCCGGAAAACGCGCCGTCGCGACCGAGATTTCGGTTGCGACCGGCGCCGGCGGTTTTGTTCTACCGAACGACCGCGTCGACGTCATCATGGTGCGCCAGAACAAGGATGGCGGCGGCTACATCACCGAAAACATCCTGAACAACATCCGGGTGCTGGCGATCGATCAGCAGATCCAGGAAAGCGAGGACGGCAAGAAGGCGGTCGTCGGCACGACGGCGACGCTCGAACTGACGCCGGACCAGGCCAAGGTCATCGCGGTTGCCCAGCAGATGGCGGATCGGCTGACGCTGGCGCTGCGCTCGGTGGCGGATTCGCAGGAAGCCGATACCGCGGCGGCGGATTACCTGCTGCATAGCGGCGACGGCAAGGCGGATATCCAGGTCATCAAATCAGGCGCCCTGGTCAAGGAAACGCCGGTACAGGTGAAATGAACGGAGCGGTCAGGTGAGCAATCTGAAACACAAGATTCGGAACTCGGCAGCGGTGGGCGTGGCTTTTTGCCTCGCCTTTTCCGGTGTTCCGCTCCATATCGCCCCGTTCGACCTTGCGCCGGCGCAAGCCGTGGCGGCCGATACCAGCGTCATCCGCATCGCCGATGGCGGCCCCGGCGTCCGCAAGCGTCTGCAGCTTGGCCTCAACAAGGCGCTCGTCGTCGATCTGCCGGCCGACGCACATGACATTCTCGTCGCCGATCCCACCATGGCCGATGCCGTGACCCGCACCTCCCGGCGCATCTATCTCTTCGGCAAGACCGTCGGCCAGACGAATATCTTTGTCTTCGGCGCCCACGGGGAAGAGATCGTCAGTCTGGATGTCGAGATCGAGCGCGACATTTCCGGCCTGCAGCAGAACCTGCGCCGCTTCCTGCCGGAATCGGACATCAAGGTCGAGATCATTTCCGACAACATCGTGCTTTCCGGCACCGTCCGGACGCCGCAGGATTCCGCCCAGGCGGAAAAGCTCGCCAATGCCTTTCTGAAGGGCGGCGAGGCGACCACCCGGAATATCACGGCCCAGGGCAATAACGGTGACGCGGATATCTTCGCCGAAGATCGTCAGACCTCTCAGATCGTCAATCTTCTGACGATCGAGGGAGAGGATCAGGTGACGCTGAAGGTAACCGTCGCCGAAGTCAGCCGGCAGGTGCTCAAGCAGCTCGGCTTCAATGGTTCCGTATCGGGTCCGAACGGGTCCATCGCCTTCGCGAATCCTTCAAACCTCGGCAACGCAATCAATACGTTCGGGCTGGCCTCGCTCGGCGGGAGCATCGGCAACACCAGCCTTGCCACCTACATGAACGCCATGGAACAGGCGGGTGTCATGCGTACGCTCGCCGAGCCCAGCCTGACGGCGATTTCGGGACAGCAAGCGAATTTCTACGTCGGAGGCGAGTTCCGTCTGCCTGCCGATCAGGAGGTAAGCTTCGACGAAGAAACGGGACGACCCGGCGTCACCCGGACGGTCAATTCGGTCGATTACGGCATCGAGCTGAATTTCAAGCCCATCGTGCTGTCGCCGGGCCGCATCAGCCTGAATATCGAGACCAACGTCTCCGAACCGACCTACGAGGGCTCGGCCGTCACCGGCAACGGCAGCTCGCTGGCGATCCAGGGCAACACCTACATGTCGATTCGCAAGCGCGAGGCTTCGACCACCGTCGAACTGCCCTCCGGCGGTTCGATCGTCATCGCCGGTCTCGTGCAGGACAATATCCGGCAGGCCATGTCCGGCTTGCCGGGCCTTTCCAAGGTTCCGGTTCTGGGTACCCTGTTCCGCAGCAAGGACTTCATGCGCAATGAGACGGAACTCGTCATCATCGCGACGCCGTATCTCGTCCGCCCCGTTGCGAGGAGCGAGATCGCGCGGCCGGATGACAACTTCAATCCGGAAAACGACGCAGCCAGCTTCTTCCTGAACCGCGTGAACAAGATCTACGGCCGCAAGGAGCCCGTTGCGGCGGGTCAGTATCACGGCGCGGTCGGCTTTATCTACAAGTGAGCGGTCATGGCCATTGAAACGCAGAAGATCTTCGCTGAAGGACAGGATGTCATGATCAGAGGCGCAACCGGGTCTCGTCCTCGCAGGGCCATCACGGCGGCAGCACTTGCGGTATCCGCGATGCTCGTCACGGCCTGCGGCAACAGCCAGCTCACCACCGGCTCTATTCCCGACGACTATCGCACCCGCCATCCGATCGTGCTGGCGGAAGGAGAGTATACGCTCGACGTCCCGGTGGCGCCGGGCGATGTCCGCCTGAGTTCGGGCATGAAGGACACGGTGCGTGGCTTCGCGCAGAATTTCACGGCATCGCCGGCCGGAGTGGTCCGGATGCAGGTGCCGTATGGTTCCTACAATGCCGCCGCTGCCCAGCATCTGGCGGGCGATATCCGCCGCACGCTGGCCGACGCAGGCATCAAGCCGCACAAGATCCTGATGACGAGCTATGCCGCCTCCCCGAACGGCGATGCCGCCCCCATCCGGCTTGCCTTCGCAACGACCAAGGCGATGACAAGCCCGTGTGGCGAGTGGCCGGCGGACCTGTCGAACGACACGTTCGGCAACAGGAACTGGTACAATTTCGGCTGCGCGAGCCAGAACAATCTCGCGGCCCAGATCGCCAATCCCACCGATCTCATCGCACCGCGCGGCATGACGCCGATCGACGCCACGCAGCGCGCCAAGGTCATCAGCGATTACCGCACCGGCGGCACCAGCAGCGACCAATAGGGCAGAGGAGCGGAGAAGACGATGAGCCCGATCAACTACGAAATCCGCACTTCCGGTGAGGACGAGCGGATTGCCGAGGAAGCCGAGCGTCAGAGCGATTTCGATGCGCTGCGGCCGCTGCCGCGCATCTCGATCCACGCCTTCTGCGAAAGTGAGCCGATGCAGCGGACGATGGACCGCATGGCGCATGACCGCCGCATGGCCAAGGTCAATCTGCGCGTGACGATCGGCAGCACGTCCGCCGCCGCCAACATGTTCGCATCCGCCCCGACCCCCAACCTGATCATCCTGGAAACCGAAGCCGAGCCGAAGAATCTGCTCGACGAGTTGACCCCGCTTGCGGAAGTCTGCGATCCCTCGACACGGGTCATCATCATCGGCCGCTACAACGATATCGCCCTTTACCGCGAGCTGATCCGCAACGGCATTTCCGAATATCTCGTCGGCCCGGTGCCCATGCCGGACCTTCTGGCGTCGATCTCCACGATCTTCGTTGATCCGGAAGCCGAACCGCTCGGCAAGTCGATCGCCTTCATCGGCGCGAAAGGTGGCGTCGGCTCGTCTACCATCGCGCATAACTGCGCCTTCGGCATTTCGAGCCTGTTCTCGACTGAAACAATTCTTGCCGATCTGGATCTGCCCTTCGGTACCGCCAATATCGATTTCGACCAGGATCCCGCCCAGGGCATTGCCGAAGCCGTCTTCGCGCCGGAGCGCCTCGACGAGGTCTTCCTCGATCGCCTGCTGACCAAGTGTTCCGAACATCTGTCGTTGCTTGCCGCCCCTTCGCTGCTCGACCGTGCCTACGATTTCGATCGCGGCGCCTTCACGCCGATCATCGAACTCCTGCAGCGCAGCGCCCCGATCGCGGTGCTCGATCTGCCGCATGGCTGGTCAGAATGGACCCGCGCGGTGCTTGCCGAGGCCGACGAGGTGGTGATCTCGGCCGTCCCCGATCTCGCCAGCCTCCGCAACACCAAGAACATGATCGATGCGTTGAAGAAGCTCCGGCCGAACGATCGGGCCCCGCACCTCATCCTCAATCAGGTGGGCATGCCGAAGCGCCCCGAGATCGCGCCGGCGGATTTCATCGAGCCTCTCGAGATCGAACCGATCGCCATATTGCCCTTCGACGTGCAGCTGTTCGGCAACGCGGCCAATAGCGGCCGGATGATTTCCGAGACCGATGCGAAGTCTTCGGCCGCCGAAACCTTCTCGCAGATCGCCCATATCGTCACGGGCCGCATCGCGGTGAAGAAGGCGAAGAAAGGCGGGCTCGGAAACATTCTCGGGATGCTGTCCCGCAAGAAGGCATAGCACCAGGAAACCGGCATGTTTGGAAAACGCGGAAACGAGGGATTTGGCAAGAGCATCGGGGGGATTGCACCGCCGCCCGCTGCCGCACCCGTTCCAGCCGTACCCGCTGCGGCCCGGCCGGCTGCCCCGGAAATCCTCGCCGAACCCATGCGGGATCCGCTCGCCCAGCACCAGCCGGTTTCGCAGCCGTCCGTCCCCCAGGCCGCAGCGCGCAAGCGGCCGGCCCGCACGGAACTCTATTACGATACCAAGAGCCAGGTCTTCTCCGCGCTCATCGACACGATCGACCTTTCCCAGCTTGCCAAGCTCGATGCCGAGAGCGCGCGCGAGGAAATCCGCGATATCGTCAACGACATCATCACCATCAAGAATTTCGCGATGTCGATCTCCGAGCAGGAGGAACTGCTCGAGGACATCTGCAACGACGTTCTGGGCTACGGTCCGCTGGAGCCGTTGCTGGCGCGCGACGACATCGCCGACATCATGGTCAACGGCGCGGGACAGACCTTCATCGAAGTCGGCGGCAAGACGATCGAATCCGATATCCGCTTCCGCGACAATGCCCAGCTTCTGTCGATTTGTCAGCGCATCGTCAGCCAGGTCGGCCGCCGGGTCGACGAGAGCTCGCCGATCTGCGACGCGCGCCTGCCGGACGGCTCGCGCGTCAACGTCATCGCCCCGCCGCTCGCGATCGACGGTCCGGCGCTCACCATCCGCAAGTTCAAGAAGGACAAGCTCAACCTCGACCAGCTCGTGAAATTCGGGGCAATCACCCCCGAAGGCGCGGTCCTTCTGCAGATCATCGGCCGCGTCCGCTGCAACGTCGTCATCTCCGGCGGCACCGGCTCGGGCAAGACGACGCTGCTCAACTGCCTGACGCGATATATCGATGCCGACGAGCGCGTCATCACATGCGAGGACACGGCCGAGCTGCAGCTCCAGCAGCCGCATGTGGTGCGGCTCGAAACCCGCCCGCCGAACATCGAAGGCGAGGGCGAGATCACCATGCGCGATCTCGTCAAGAACTGCCTGCGCATGCGCCCCGAACGCATCATCGTCGGCGAAGTGCGCGGACCGGAAGTCTTCGATCTCCTGCAGGCGATGAATACCGGCCATGACGGCTCCATGGGCACGATCCACGCCAACACGCCGCGCGAATGCCTGAGCCGCATGGAATCGATGATCGCCATGGGCGGTTATTCGCTGCCGGCCAAGACCGTGCGCGAGATCATCACCGGTTCGATCGACGTCATCGTCCAGGCGGCGCGCCTGCGCGACGGGTCGCGCCGCATCACCCAGATCACTGAGGTGATCGGCATGGAAGGCGACGTGATCGTCACTCAGGACCTGATGCGCTACGAGATCGAAGGCGAGGACGCGGCCGGTCGCCTGATCGGCCGGCATATGTCGACGGGCATTGCCAAACCGCATTTCTGGGATCGCGCCCGTTATTACAACGAGGAGAAGCGCCTCGCCGCAGCGCTCGACGCGATGGAACGGACGAAGGACTGAGGAGGGCACTTCCATGTTCGGGCTGGATATCACTGTCGTGGCGATCATCGCCCTGGTGGCAGTCGCTGCGGCGGCGGTCTGTTACGGCCTGTTGTTCTCCCGCATGGAAATGGAAAAGAAGACCGATACGCGGCTCAGCCGGGTGAAGGCGGCCGAAACCGACCTCTCCAAGGTCAAGGCCGCGCGCGATCGCGTGCAGGAACTCTCCAAGCGGCGCAAATCCGTGCAGGATTCGCTGAAGGACCTGGAAAAGAAGCAGGAAGAGAAGAACAGGAAGATGGGCGATGGCAGCCTGAAGTCCAGGCTCGCCCAGACCGGTCTGCCTCTTTCGACGGGCCGCTTCTATCTGTTCAGCGCCCTGTTCGGCGTCTTCATCTTCCTTGTCGCTCTCATTGCCGGCCTGCCGCTGCTGGCCGCCGTGGGTGCCGCTTTCGTCTGTGCCATCGGCCTGCCGCGCTGGGTGATCGGCTTTCTGGTCGGGCGCCGCCAGAAGAAATTCCTCGAAGAATTTCCGAATGCGCTCGATGTGATGGTGCGCTCGATCAAGTCCGGCCTGCCGCTCAACGATGCGCTGCGCCTGATCGCCTCCGACGGCCAGGAACCGGTGAAGACGGAGTTCCGCCGCGTCGTGGAATCCCAGCAGGTGGGCCTGAGCATTCCGGAAGCCTGCACCCGCATGATAATGACCATGCCGCTGCCGGAAGTGAATTTCTTCGCGATCGTCATTACGATCCAGAGCCAGGCGGGCGGCAACCTCTCCGAGGCTATCGGCAACCTCTCGAAAGTGCTGCGCGACCGCAAGAAGATGAAGGCGAAGGTGAACGCGCTTTCGATGGAGGCGAAAGCCTCGGCGGTCATCATCGGCGCACTTCCCTTCATCGTATCGCTGCTCGTCTATCTCACGTCGCCCCAATATATCTCGATCCTCTTCACCGATCCGCGCGGCCACCTGATCCTGCTGGCCTCCGGTGTCTGGATGTCGATCGGCATCTTCGTCATGCGCAACATGATCAATTTCGACATTTGAGGGTCGGGCCATGAAGGAACTTGCCACAGCGCTCACCGATCCGACCACGCTTCTGGCCGTCCTTGTGGCGGTGGCGGTTTTCGCCACCCTCTACACGCTGGCGAGCCCGTTCCTCGAACGGGGAAACCTCGACAAGCGCATGAAGGCGGTTTCGACCGAGCGCGAACAGATCCGCGCCCGCGAACGCGCCCGCATGAATGCAGAGCAGTCGAAGGCGAGCCTGCGGACCCAGAACAACCAGTCGGTGCGGCAGATCGTCGAGCGCTTCAACCTGCGCAAGGCGCTCGTGGACGACAAGACGGTCAACAAGCTCAGGGCCGCCGGTCTCCGATCGCAGAATGCCCTCAATATCTTCCTGCTGGCGCGTTTCCTGCTGCCCTTCGTCTTCTTGGCGGTGGCCGTCGTCTGGATCTTCGTGCTCGGCAACCTGGCGTCCCGGCCGCTCCCGATCCGCATGTTGGCGGCGATCGTCGCCGCCTATATCGGGTTCTACGCGCCGAACATCTATGTCACCAACCTGATGAACAAGCGCCAGGCTTCCATCAAGCGGGCCTGGCCGGATGCGCTCGATCTGATGCTGATCTGCGTCGAATCGGGGATATCAATGGAAGCGGCCATGCGCCGTGTCGCCGAGGAAATGGCGCATCAATCGCCGCCGCTCGCCGAGGAAATGGTGCTGACGACGGCGGAGCTTTCATTCCTGCAGGATCGCCGCACGGCACTCGAAAACTTGGGCACCCGCACCCAGCTCGACGGTGTGAAGGCCGTCACCCAGGCACTGATCCAGGCCGAGCGCTACGGCACGCCGATTGCCCAGGCCTTGCGCGTATTGGCCCAGGAAGGCCGTGACGAGCGAATGAACGAGGCGGAGAAGAAGGCCGCCGCCCTGCCGCCGAAGCTCACGGTGCCGATGATCCTGTTCTTCCTGCCCGTGCTGATCGCCGTCATCCTCGGTCCCGCCGGCATCCAGGTTGCGGATAGGTTTTGACATCCTTAACTGGGCAGGCCGAAGACCTTTTCCAGCCCTTCCCAGGTCTCGTCCATCGCATAGGCGCGAAGGAACGGCAGGCCGACATGGCCGTAGATCAGCGAAAGCTGCATCTCGGCCGTCTCCTCGTCCACATTGGCGATCTGCTGCAGGTAGATCACCGAGGCGAGGCCGGTGCGGTCGGCGCCGCCCTGGCAATGGATGAGGATGGGTTTTGGAGCATCGCGAAGGATGGCGATCAACCGCTCGCTCTCCTCGTTTGTGAGCTCGCGCCCGGCGGACATGCGGAAATCGATATGCTGCACCGCCAGCCGTTGGGTCACGGAGATCTCGTCCTTGTACCACTGACGCTGGCTTTCTCCGCGCAGGTTGACGACGGTCTTGATGCCGTAGCGTGTCACGTAGTCCGCAAGTGCGCTCGGCGAAGGCTGGGCTGACCGGTAAAGCTGGCCGGGCAGGACCTCGTGGAAATTCCCGGTGATCTGCAAAATGCCGAGATAGGCCCCGATCGAAAGAAGCGAAACGCCGGTCAGAATTCCCGCTCGCTTGAAGTATGTGCGCATGAAGTACCGTCCCCTTGTTCCCCAACCCGATCATACGCAATTGCGGCTATTTTAGAATGGTTCTTGCCCGGTCGCTCCGTGTTTTTTTGGCGTCGCCTGCCCGTGGGAACGCCCGGTCTCCGGTGAACCGTTCCTGAATTGCTGTTTCAGATGGCATTCAGAGGTGTTTCCCTATTATTCCCTCACGCTGAGAGAGCCGGCCATTCAGGCAGATGGACGGTGAGCAGCGGATTGAACTCGGAGGATATGACCATGCTCGCAAGACTTTGCCTCAATCTTATCCTGATCGGTGGCGTCATCACCGTGGTCACCCGCCTGCTCTGAGGCAGATCCCGTCCCGAATGAAAAGGCCCGCGTGAGCGCGGGCCTTTTCATTCGGGATCATGCATTCAGTTCGTGCTGGTCGGCTTCGCCTTGCCGTCCTTGTCCGCGAGCTTCGCCCAGGAATTCTGCTGCGAGAGCATCGAGCGCAGATAGGTGACGTTGGCATCCGCCTGCTGTTGGGAAAGCTCCCGGCGGGCGATTTCTTCCGCTTCCGCGAAACGGCCCTGCAGTCCGACGACGAGCGCGAGGTTCTGGCGCACCCGGCTGTCGGCGCTGGGTTGGCCGGCAGCGTTGCGCATATAGGTTTCCGCCGTCCTGAGATCGCCGGAAAGCACGTAGGACATGCCCAGATTGGAGATCACGGTGGGTTCGTTCGGCTGTGCGTCCAGCGCCATCCGGTATTTTTGCCGGGCTTCCTCGGAACGGCCGAGCTGGTCTAGTACGGCGCCTTCCGCCGAATAAAGCCGCCAATCGGGATGGTCCGGCGTTTGAGCGCGGTTGATCGTCGCGAGCGCCTGTTCGAGCTGGCCGGCGGCAGCCTGCGCCTTGCCATAGGCGGCGAGGACGTCGCGGTCGGCCGGATGGGCGATTGCCACCTGCTGCATGACGGCGAGCGCCTGTGCCGTCTTGCCCGTCATGCCGAGGACGTTGGCATATTGCAGGCCGACCTCCTTGTTTTTCGGATCGCGCACATAGGCGGCGCCGATCGACCGTTCCGCATTGGAGAGCTCGGTGGCGTTCATCGCTTCGAGCGACGCGATAGAGACCCTGGCCGGGATCGAACCCGTTGTCTGCGCGTCCCGCTTGGTGGCGCAGCCTGCGACCGAGAGCGCCAGGAGCGTGATCGCGGCTGCCCGGACGAGGGAGGTCTTGCGGAATGTCGGGACTGCAGAAGCGGGCATGGGTTCGGTCTCGTTCGGTCCGATGCCGCAGCCTTGATCGGGCCGCAGGCACATAGCGCATTTCCACGCCAGCAATAAACTGTTAACCCTAACGGACCGTTAAGACGAACGATTCCAAAAGCTTCCGAGGCTGCTCCCCGATGACCCCGACAACTCCCTTCCAGTATATCGACCGCCTTTCTCCCTTCAGCGAAAAAGAGGCGGCAACGAAGCCGGTCCATGCTGTGACGCCTGCCGATCTGGAGGCTGAAAAATTCGATGCGGAGGCCCTTCTTTGGGCAAAGGCCGCGGGCTTCAAGGCGGAAGCGGGCGCCTTTCTCCTCGTGCCGGATGGAAATGGCGATATCGGCAGCGCCTTCTTCGGCCTTGGCAGCGATCCTTCGGAAGCGCCTTTCATCACCGGCAAGCTTTCCAAACTGCTGCCGCCCGGCGATTGGCATGTCGAGACGAACGCCATTCCCGACGAACATCTCTCCCTTGGTTATGGCCTCGGCACCTACGGCTTCAACCGCTACAAGTCCGACAAGCCGAAGGACGTACGCCTTTCGATCCCGGCCTCGGCCGACGCAGCCGATATCGAGCGCCAGCTTGCCGGCGTCTTCCTGGCGCGCGACCTCGTCAATATCCCCACCAACGAAATGGGGCCGGCCGAGCTGGAAGCCGCCCTCCGTGCGCTTGGTGAGCACTATGGCGCGACCGTTACCGCGATCGTCGGCGACGATCTGCTGAAAGAGAATTTCCCGCTCGTCCACACGGTCGGCCGGGCGAGCGTCTCGCCGCCGCGGCTGCTCGAACTGCGCTGGGGCGAGAAGGGCCGTCCGCGCGTGACGCTGGTCGGCAAGGGCGTCTGCTTCGATACCGGTGGCCTCGACATCAAGAGCGCGTCCAACATGGCGCTGATGAAGAAGGACATGGGCGGCGCGGCGAACGTCATGGGCCTGGCACTGATGATCATGGACGCCGGCTTGAAGGTCGATCTGCAGGTTCTGGTCCCGGCGGTGGAGAACTCGATTTCCGGCAATGCCTTCCGTCCCGGCGATATCTATAGAAGCCGCAAGGGCGTCACGGTTCAGATAGACAATACGGATGCGGAGGGTCGGCTGATCCTCGCAGATGCGCTCGCCTATGCCGACGAGAACCCGCCCGATCTGATGGTGGACATGTCGACCTTGACGGGTGCGGCCCGCGTGGCGCTGGGCCCGGAGCTTGCCCCCTATTTCACCGATGACGAGGGGCTCGCGGCAAAGCTCATGGAGGCAGGCCGCGCCGAAGCCGACCCGATGTGGCGCCTGCCGTTCTGGATGGGCTACGACAAGGACATCCGCGCCCGCGCTGCCGACATCACCAATGCGCCGTCCGGCGGCATGGCCGGCGCCATCACCGCGGCACTCTTCCTCAAGCGCTTCGTGACCGCCACCAAAAGCTGGGTGCATTTCGACATCTATGCCTGGGTGCTGGCCGAAAAGCCGCATGCGCCGGTCGGCGGCGAGGCCTTCGCCATACGCGGGCTTTACAAGGTGATCCGGGAGATGGCGGCGAAATAAACCGGTAAGACCTTCAGCCTAAAATCCGCGGGATTTTAAGTCGGAGGCATGATGCCGGTTGAACTGACCGCGACGGAAGCGCTGGGACTCTGGCACCGGGTCTCGCTGGAGCAGGTGCGGCATGACGGCCGCGATCTGACATTGCGCCAGATGTCGATCCTGCTGCATATATATCTCGTGCCGCCGCCGCACACGGTGCGGGGGCTCGCCGCCACGCTCGGCGTCACCAAGCCGGTCATCACCCGCGCGCTGGACACGATGGGCGAAATGGACCTGGTGGATCGCGAGCGCGACGAACGCGACCGCCGCAACGTGGTGATCAAACGCACGGTCGCCGGCGCGCTCTATCTGGAAAAGCTGGGCGACCTGATCATCCGGGAAGGCCGCAAGCCTGGAGTTTGATATGACGAAGATGCTCGACAGACGCCTGCATGCCTTCCGCCCCGATTTGGCCGACGAAACCCTGCAGGGCACCGTGGAGGCCGAAAACTTCGTACACGGCGAGCCGGCCCGGATCACCGTGCCGGTCGCGCAATTGCGTCCGGTGCCGGACCTTTCGCGCGGCATCGATACCGAACTTCTTCTGGGCGAGACGGTGCGCGTCTTCGACCGCGCCGACGGCTTTGCCTGGGTGCAGGCGGATCAGGACGGCTATGTCGGTTATCTGCCCGACACGATGCTCGGCGCACCGGAAGAACCGACCCACCGGATCGCCGTGCCGCGAACCTTTCTCTATCCCGAGCCGGAGCTTCGCAAGCCACCGGTCGCGGCACTTTCCATGGGCAGCCGCATCACGGTGGCCGGCGAGGCGGAAAACCGCGGCACTCGCTATTTTGTGCTCTCGGATGGCGGTGCGGTGGTCGCCCGCCACTGCCTGCCGGTCTCGGAAACCATGGACGACGACTATGTCGCGGTGGCCGAAAAGTTCATCGAGACGCCCTATCTCTGGGGAGGCCGCTCCGGCTTCGGCCTCGATTGCTCCGCGCTCGTCCAGCTTTCCCGGATGATGGTCGGCAAATCCGCGCCGCGCGATTCCGACATGCAGGCTTCGTTCGGTTCCGCCATCACCCGTGGGGAACTTTGCCGCGGCGATCTCGTTTTCTGGAAAGGCCATGTCGGCATCATGGAGAATGAGGAGACGCTTCTCCATGCCAACGGCCACACGATGAGCGTCGCGCGGGAGAATTTTGAAGCCGCGGTAAAACGCATCGGCTGGCTCTACGATCAGCCGACCGGCTATCGCCGTTTTGGATAACTATCGATGATCACGCAAACGTGGGCTGTGGCCCATAGTATCGAACGCTTCTCGTCCATATCTTCCATCCATCCGCAGGTCTCGCGGATGAGGAGTCGATCGATGCTCAAGGGTGCATGGATATTGCCGGCCGTGATGCTCGTGGCGCTGATCATCGCCGCGCTGTTTCCGGTCGAGCTTTTTGCGGCCGAACATGATGAATTCCAGAGATCGCAGCCCACCTATTTCACGGACCTGCCGGGCGTCGTGCCGGAGCAGGAAAGGGTCCGGAAGGATGCCTATACCTGCACGACCGGCATCGCGGACGTGTATCGCGGGCGCGGCCGATACGACATCCTCTACGGCGACAGCATGCCGAGGCGGGTCTATCGCTGCGAAACGGAAAGCGGCGTGACCTATACGGGCACCGAGATGCCGAACACTCAATGGGTGCCGGGTCTCAATCCACATCATCTGCCGAAGTAACGGCAATCTTTTATCAACGATTGCAGGGCGGAAGACCGTATCTTGCGATCTTGCATGGGTTCGGTTGCAGCCATTGACGGCCTGCGTCTTCCGCCCCACAACTTCCTGATGGAAATCTTGGGACGCACCGGGAGGAGACGAGGTGTTCCACGCAAGCATGAAATTCGCCCTCGGCGAAGAGGTCGAGGCCGTGCGCGACACCGTCCACCGCTTCGCGCAGGAAAAACTGGCGCCGCGGGCGGACGCGATCGACCGCAGCAACGAATTTGCCCGTGACCTCTGGCCGGAATTGGGCGCTTTGGGTCTGCTTGGCATTACCGCCGACCCGGAATTCGGTGGTTCCGGTTTGGGTTACCTCGCCCATGTCGTGGCGATGGAGGAACTGGCGCGTGCTTCCGCATCCACATCGCTGAGTTATGGCGCCCATTCCAACCTCTGCGTCAACCAGATCAACCGCAACGGCAATGTGGAGCAGAAGGCGCACTACCTGCCGAAACTCTGCTCCGGCGAGCATGTCGGCGCGCTTGCCATGTCGGAGCCGGGCGCCGGCTCCGACGTCGTTTCGATGAAGCTCCGGGCCGAGAAGCGAGGCGACCGGTACCTGCTGAACGGCAACAAGATGTGGATCACCAACGGTCCGGATGCCGATGTGCTGGTCGTCTATGCCAAGACCGATCCGGCCGCAGGCCCGAAAGGCATCACCGCCTTCCTGATCGAAAAAGGCTTCAAGGGCTTTTCGACTGCGCAAAAACTCGACAAGCTCGGCATGCGCGGTTCGAATACCTGCGAACTGGTGTTTCAGGATTGCGAGGTGCCGGCCGAAAACGTCATGGGGCGGGAAGGCGGCGGCGTCCGCGTGCTGATGTCCGGCCTGGATTACGAGCGTGTCGTGCTTTCCGCGATCGGTATCGGCATTATGCATGCCTGCTTCGATGTCGTGATGCCCTATGTCCATGAGCGAAAACAGTTCGGCCAGCCGATCGGCGAATTCCAGCTGATCCAGGCAAAGGTAGCCGACATGTATACGGCGATGAACTCCGCCCGCGCCTATGTTTACGCGGTCGCCGCCGCCTGCGATCGCGGCGAGGTGACAAGGCAGGATGCGGCCGCCTGCTGCCTTTATGCTTCCGAACAGGCGACCCGGCAGGCGCTGCAGGCGATCCAGGTGCTCGGCGGCAACGGCTATATCAACGACAATCCGACCGGCCGGCTGTTGCGCGACGCCAAGCTGATGGAAATCGGCGCCGGCACCTCGGAAATCCGCCGCATGCTGATCGGCCGCGAGCTTTTCAGGGAAACCGCCTGATGGCTGTGATCCGGTCTGAGGTCAATCTCAAGAGCGAGGCCGCCGAGGCGAACCGCGCCGCCATGCAGGCGAAGATCGCCGAGGTGGAAGCGGCCGTGGCACTCGCCGAAGCCGGCGGCGGCGAGGAGGCGCGGACGCGGCATGTCAAGCGGGGCAAGCTTCTGCCGCGCGAGCGAATTGCCCGACTGTTGGATCACGGCTCGCCCTTTCTCGAAGTGGGTGCCACCGCCGCGCACGGGCTCTATGAGGGCGCGAGTCCTTCCGCCGGCATCGTCACCGGCATCGGTCGCGTCGAGGGCAGAGAGGTGATGATCGTCGCCAATGACGCCACCGTGAAGGGCGGCACCTATTACCCGATGACGGTGAAGAAGCATCTGCGCGCCCAGGAGATCGCCGAGGAAAACCGGCTTCCCTGCGTCTATCTGGTCGATTCCGGCGGCGCCAACCTGCCGAACCAGGACGAGGTTTTTCCCGATCGGGATCATTTCGGCCGCATCTTCTACAATCAGGCGCGTATGTCCGCCAAGGGGATTGCGCAGATCGCCGCGGTCATGGGCTCCTGTACAGCCGGTGGCGCCTATGTGCCGGCCATGTCCGACGAGGCGATCATCGTCAAGGATCAGGGCACGATCTTCCTGGCCGGTCCGCCGCTGGTGAAGGCGGCCACGGGCGAAGAGGTGAGCGTCGAGGAGCTCGGTGGCGGCGATGTCCACACGCGGCTTTCCGGCGTCGCCGACCATCTCGCCCGTGACGATGCCCATGCGCTGGCGCTGGTCCGCCGCGCCGTCGCCGGGCTCAACACGCGCAAGCCGGAGACGGTCGTCCTCGAAACACCGGAGGACCCGCTCTACGATCCCGAAGAGATCGCCGCGATCGTCCCGGCTTCGTTGTCGGTGCCCTATGATATCCGCGAGGTGATCGCCCGCGTGGTCGACGGCTCGCGTTTCGACGAATTCAAGGCGCGGTTCGGCACGACGCTGGTCTGCGGTTTCGCGCATGTCTTCGGTATTCCGGTCGGCATCATTGCAAACAACGGCGTGCTCTTCTCCGAAAGCGCCCAGAAGGGAGCGCATTTCATCGAGCTCTGCTCGCAGCGAAAGATCCCGCTTGTCTTCCTGCAGAACATCACCGGCTTCATGGTCGGAAGGCGTTACGAGGCCGAAGGCATCGCCAAGCATGGCGCCAAGCTGGTGACGGCGGTCGCCGCCACCTCCGTGCCGAAGGTCACCGTCCTCGTCGGCGGCTCCTTCGGCGCCGGCAATTACGGCATGGCCGGCCGGGCCTATTCGCCGCGCTTCCTCTGGACCTGGCCGAACAGCCGCATCTCGGTCATGGGCGGCCCTCAGGCGGCGGGTGTGCTCGCGACGGTGCGGCGCGAGGCGATCGAACGCGGCGGCAAGACTTGGAGCGCGGAAGAGGAGGCGGCCTTCAAGCAGCCGGTGCTCGACCGGTTCGAGGAACAGAGCCACCCGCTTTATGCATCCGCGCGCCTCTGGGACGATGGCATCATCCATCCGGCAAAGACGCGGCAGGTTCTGGCACTCAGCCTTTCCGCGGCGCTTAACGCGCCGATCGAGGACACACGCTTCGGCGTATTCCGGATGTGAGGGCGGGTGATGTTGTCTTCTTCAAACTCCCTCCGGCCTGGCGGCCATCTCCCCCACAAGGGGGGAGAGGACCCGCGGCACCGTCTCGCCCCAATTTGCCGGAGAGTGCGGCAGGTTAAGCCCCTTCCCCTTGTGGGGAGGGGTTGGGGAGGGGCCTGCTCACATAGGCGTGAGAGAGCCATCCCATGCTGAAGAAGGTCCTCATAGCCAATCGCGGCGAGATCGCCTGCCGTATCATCCGCACCTGTCACAAGCTCGGCGTTGCGACGGTCGCCGTCTATTCCGATGCAGACCGGGATGCGCTGCATGTGTCGCTCGCCGGCGAGGCGGTGCATATCGGTCCGTCCCCCGCGGCCGAAAGCTATTTGCGCGGTGATGTCGTCATCGAAGCGGCGCTCCGCACCGAAGCCGATGCCATCCATCCCGGTTACGGCTTTCTCTCCGAAAATCCGGATTTCGCCGAAGCGGCCGCAGCCGCCGGGCTCCGGTTCATCGGACCGTCACCTCGGGCCATCTGCGCCATGGGGCTGAAGGATGCCGCCAAGGCGCTGATGGAAAAGGCAGGCGTTCCCATCGTGCCTGGTTATCACGGTGCCGAGCAGGCTGCGGATTTCTTGGCTGGCGAGGCCGAACGTATCGGCTTTCCGGTTCTCATCAAGGCGCGCGCCGGAGGCGGCGGCAAGGGCATGCGCCGGGTGGAGACGGCGGCTGGCTTCAAGGAGGCGCTGGCCTCTGCCCAGCGCGAGGCGCTAGCTGCATTCGGCGACGCTTCCTGCCTGATCGAGAAATACATCGCCCATCCGCGCCATATCGAGATCCAGGTGTTCGGCGACGATCACGGCGATGTCGTGCATCTCTTCGAGCGCGATTGCTCGCTGCAGCGCCGCCATCAGAAGGTGATCGAGGAAGCGCCGGCCCCCGGTATGCCGGAGGAGATGCGACAGGCCATGGGCGAGGCCGCGGTGCGAGCGGCAAAAGCGATCGGTTATTCCGGCGCCGGAACGGTCGAGTTCATCACCGATGCCTCCGAAGGGCTGAAGGCAGACCGTTTCTGGTTCATGGAGATGAACACGCGGCTGCAGGTGGAGCATCCGGTGACCGAAGCGATCACCGGCATCGATCTGGTCGAATGGCAGCTCCGCGTCGCATCGGGCGAGCCGCTGCCGATGCGGCAGGAGGAGCTTGCAATCAATGGCTGGGCCTTCGAGGCGCGGCTTTACGCGGAGGATGCCGAGCGCGGCTTCCTGCCCGCCACCGGTACACTCGCCCACCTGGATCTGCCGGATGGTCTGGCCCGCATCGACAGCGGCGTGCGTGCCGGCGACCGCATCTCGCCCTTCTACGACCCCATGATAGCCAAGATCGTCACCCACGGGCCGGATCGCGAAACGGCGCTCTCCCGGCTTTCGACGGCTCTGGCCGAAATCCGCGCCACGGGTGCGACCACCAATGCCGGCTTCCTTCGCCGGCTGACGATGCAGCCGGACTTTGCCCTGGGCCGACCCGATACCGGCCTGATCGATCGCCATTTCGCCGAGCTGACGATGGTCCGTGCGGCGCCGTCCGAAGCAATCGCATTGGCTGCTTTCGTCCTTTCGGGAATTCTGGAGCGGCCGACCTCGAACGATCCCTGGGCAAGCCTGTCCGGCTTCCGGCTGTGGTCGGGAGCTTCCGATTTCGTCGACCTGGATCATCGCGGCCAGCACCTGCCGGTTTCTTTCAGCAGGAAAGGCGAGGATGCCTTTGCCGTCATGGTCGATGGCAAGGACCTCGATCTCCGTCTCTCCCGTTCCGGCACTGGCTATTTCATCGAGACGGATGGCCGAAAATACAGGCTCCATGCCATCCGCGGCGGGGATGACGTCACGGTCTTCTGTGACGGCGAAAGCTGGCATTTCGGTCTTGCCGATCCATTTTCCGGCGAAGACGAGGCCATGCATGGCGGCGATCAGATTGTCGCGCCCATGCCGGGTCTGGTGAAACTGCTGCACGCGACCCCCGGCGTGTCGGTCGCCAAGGGCGAGAGGCTGGCCGTGATGGAGGCCATGAAGATGGAGCTGACGATTTCCGCCCCGCGCGATGGCAAGGTCGGCGAGGTGCTTGCCGTCGAAGGCGAGCAGGTGCTGGAAGGCGCAGTGCTGCTGGTGCTGGAGCCCGCGGAGGGAGCGGCGAATGGCTGAATTCGTCCGCATTCACGAGGTCGGCCCGCGCGACGGGTTGCAGAACGAGAAACGGATCATTTCAACCGCGGACAAGATCCACCTGGTCGATCTGCTCTCGGCCTGCGGCTTCGAGAGGATCGAGGTGACGAGCTTCGTGCGCGCTGACCGGGTGCCGCAGATGGCCGACGGCGCCGACGTCATGGCCGGCATCGCCCGCCGGCGCAGTACGCTCTATACGGCGCTGACGCCCAACCTGCGCGGCTACGAGGCGGCGCGTACCGCAAAGGCGGATGAGGTCGCGGTCTTCGCGTCCGCATCCGAAGGCTTCAGCCAGCGCAACATCAACTGCAGCATCGCCGAGAGTTTTCAGCGCTTTGCGCCGCTGGCCGAGAAGGCGAGGGCAGATGGCGTGCCGGTCAGGGGCTATGTCTCCTGCGTCATCGATTGCCCCTATGACGGCCCGACGCCGCCGGCGCGCGTGGCGGAGGTCGCGGCAAGGCTTTTCGGATTCGGCTGCCAGGAAATCTCGCTCGGCGATACGATCGGCACCGGCACGCCCGACCGCGTCGCGATCATGCTCGATGCGGTCCTGGAACGGTTGCCTGCGGCCAATCTAGCGGGGCATTTCCACGACACGAACGGCCGGGCGGTCGACAACATCACGGTCTCGCTGGAAAAAGGCTTGCGGGTCTTCGACGCGGCGGCGGGTGGGCTCGGTGGCTGTCCCTATGCCCCCGGGGCCGAAGGAAATGTCGCGACGGGCAAGACCGTCGACCATCTGCAAGCGCTCGGCTACGAGACCGGCATCGACCGTGGCCGGCTGGTGGAGGCGGAAGACTTCGCCCGCAGCTTGAGGGGAGCGCGCTGATGAGCGGCTACAAGACGCTGGCGCTGGAGACAGATACCCGCGGCGTCGCGAGGCTGACGCTCGACCGCGCGGAAAAGCACAATGCCATGAATGCCGAGATGATCGACGAGCTGGCCGCCGCGGCGGAAAGGCTCGCGGCGGATGAGTCGGTGCGGGTCGTGGTACTCGCGGCTGCCGGCCCGACCTTCTGCGCCGGCGGCGATCTCAACTGGATGCGCGATCAGGCGGCCAAGAACCGGCAGGGCAAGATAGAGGGCGCGACGGCGCTGGCGCTGATGCTGAAGGCGCTGGACGATCTGCCGAAACCGCTGATCGGCCGGGTCCAGGGCAATGCCTTCGGCGGTGGCATCGGCCTGATGTCGGTCTGCGACATCGTCATCGCAGCGGGAGGCACGGAGTTCGCGCTCACCGAAACACGGCTCGGCCTCGTCCCCGCGACCATCGGCCCTTATGTCATCCGCCGCGTCGGCGAGGGCCACGCGCGCCGGCTGCTCCTCAACGCCCGCCGCTTCGATGCGCAGACGGCCTGTGAGGTTGGCCTCGTTTCCATGGTCCGCCCGGCCGAGGAACTCGACGCGGCGGTGGAAAAAGAGATCGCCGCCTGTCTCGATTGCGCGCCGGGCGCTGTCGCCGACGCCAAGAACCTGGTGCGAAACGTCGCGCGCGGAGCGATCGACGATCCCGTCGGCTACAGCACCAGCCTGCTCGCCGACCGATGGGAAAGCGGAGAGGGCAAGGCCGGCATCGAAGCCTTCCTGAACCGCCGGCCGATGCCCTGGGCCAAGTAGACAGCAGTGAGTATTGCGTGATTCCATTGGACGGACTCCTCCCTTGGCGATCCTCGGTTTTCGCTTCGCTCTCCCGAGGAGGACGAAGGTCTGCTAGTCATCCTCGGGCCTGACCCGAGGATCGGACGGGGCGCTGAAAGCTGCCTCGTAAAATTTAGTTTTAGGTGACACCTCTCAGCGCCCCGTTCAGCGGTTTATGCCCGCGACTCCGGTCCCTCTGCGATGACGGGGTTTGTGGGAACGGTGGCGCGCCCCTCCTTGTGAGGAAGGCGTCATGCACGCCCTTGTACTTACAATGCCGCAGGCCATGACTACCCCAGGCACGTCTTC
>Ga0164243_10001779_pt1 | contig 36093 bp, 34 predicted proteins | sample OricompcompostOP_FD_108781 | JGI IMG/M metagenome (GOLD analysis project Ga0164243, IMG submission 108781) | Organic Plus compost microbial communities from Emeryville, California, USA - Original compost - Organic plus compost (OP) | ecosystem: Engineered > Solid waste > Mixed feedstock >...
ATTGACGAGGCGGAGCGCGATGCCGGAATCGACGCGGTGCTGCGCGAGATTCTCGAAGACCCAGATGCTGCTTTCCGCTCCGATGCCGTCCTCTATCAAGATTTCCTGGTTCGCAGCCGCATCCGCCGCGTGCCCGGCGAACCTCTGCCTCTTTCCACTTTCCGTCGGCGGCTGGCGATCGCCCGCGCTGGCGTCGATGAAAATTTCGGTGGCGAAACCTGGGCGATGGCGCTGTCGCTCTCTGAAACGTTGCCCGACGACCTTCAGGGCATATTTTTGATGGTTGCCCGTGCTGCAACCAACAAGGATCCCTGTCCACCTGACGCCGCCCTGGCCCGCGCCTATGGCACCCACTCGCCGCGCCGGGCCCGCCGCCTGCTCGCTTATTTCGAAGAGCGCGGCCTGCTTGTCATCCGTACCGATTTTCGTGGGCACCGTGTGCTCGCCTTTCCGGACCTCGGCTGCGAAACCGCCCCCGGCCACCCCGATGCGCTGGACGAGAGCCCGCGCGACGCAGCGGAATGATTTGGAGCGGAGTGCGCTCACATTCGCTCGCGCGTCCGCTCCATCTCTTTGTTCCAGCCGCATTTGTGCGACGGCAAGTGATTCCACCTGCCTGCAAAATGCTCCAGCTGCCGTCCAGACCGGATAATGGGCAGGTGTGCACCGGCTGAACCCGGTGCGGCATGTCCTGATCGACTGGAGTTCCCCAACGATCGTCCAATTGAGTTCGGCGCCGGGCCGGCCAAAAAGCTTCTCCCGGCCGGGAAATTTCTGAAAGCGCTTTCAAAAAAGCGGATGCGCTGCTAGCTTCGAGCAGTTAACTCGATTCATGGACGGGAAGCATGAAGAGCATTGATCAGGGAGCGCGCGGAGCCTTTAAAGAAGCTTTGGACCTGCTTGCGAGGAAAACGCTTGAGGACGAGGCCGATCTGGGAATCCGGTTTCCCTACGTGACCAAGCCGGATGGCTCATGGGACACCATGTTTGCTTCCGTCTCTGCCGGATACCAGGGTGACGCCTGGAGCCACGGCAATTGGTTCTGCGGCTTCTGGGTCGGACTGTTGCTGGTTTCCCATCTCCACACCGGCAACGACGAGGCACTGGAACTCGCCCGCGAACGCATGCGCCTCGTCGCTCCCCGCGCCAAGGACCCGAACACCCACGACATCGGGTTCATTTTCCTTTCGAGCGCGCTGCCCGCATTTCATATTCTCGGCGACACCTATTATGCCGAGATCGGGCTGGAAGCGGCACGCCAATTGCGGGCGCGGCTCGTGCGCACGGATCTCGGCTCATACATTTCTTCCTGGGGCCCGCATGACGACATTCGCGGCCGGAGCAGTTCCGCTATCGATACGATGGCCAACCTGCCGCTCCTCTACTGGGCGGCGGAGCAAGCAAGGGATGACAGCTTCTTGGTTGCGGGGGAACTGCACGCGCAGATGACAGAGCGCGCGTTCATTCGCCCCGACCTCTCGACCTATCACGCAGTGGAGTATGATCTCCCTTCGGGCGTGCGCAGACGGGGTTATACGTTCCAGGGATATGGGGATGAATCCTTCTGGTCGCGCGGGCAGGGTTGGGCGATCCTGGGCTATGCCGAAACGGCGCGTGCCACCGGCTCGCTAGGCTATCTGAAGCTGGCCCATCGCCTTGCCGACCGGTTCCTGGATGCTCTTGGGGATGCAACGTCGGCCCCGTGGGATTTCGACGATCCGGCCGGGAAAAACGCAACATTGGATACCGCTGCTTCCGCAATCGTGGCCAATGCCCTTCTGGAGATCGCGGATTTAGAGCCCGACATGGCGCTTGCCGAACGCCGACATGGCCAGGCGGTGAAAATTCTAAGTGATCTCTGCCGTGAACACCTGTCCCGGGATCCCGCCGAGCGCGGTTTTTTGCGCCACGGCTGCTATTCCAAGCCTCACAATATAGGCCCGGACGCCGCCGTTCTGTTCGGCGATTACTATTTCGCGGAAGCGCTCCTGAAGGTGTTGAAGCCCGGCGCATTCCGGCCGGTCGCTAAACGAATGGCCCCAGAGGAGGCATCCGCTTGATGAAGAGCGAAGCTTCAGTCGGCCTTTCATGCTCGGGGCCGATCGCAACCCTCCTGATCGACAATCCACCTCTCAACATCCTGACCATCGCCTTAAGAGAGGCGTTGTTCCAGCGGATCGTCGAACTGGAAAATCGGCGGGACATCCGCGTCGTCGTGGTGCAGACCGGCGGCAATCGCGCCTTCTCCGTGGGGTCCGATATCAAGGAGTTCCCGAAGGATGAATTGGGGGGCGTGGCCAAGATACGGTTCGAGCAGTACCTGCTCGATCGGTTGGCCGGCTTGTCTGCGGTCACCATCGCCAAAGTCGGCGGACTCGCGCTTGGTGGAGGCGCGGAGTTGATGCTTGCCTGTGATTTTCGAATCGCGTCGCAACAAGCCGAGATAGGCTTCCCGGAGATCCGTCTGGGGGCATTGCCCGCTGCAGGCGGGATGAAACGGTTGACGCGGGAGATCGGTCCCTTGCGTGCGCGGGAACTCGTGCTCCTGGGAAGGCCGATTGGTGCCGGCCGGGCTGCCGAGCTGGGGATCGTAAACTCCGTCGTTCCGGCGGAAGACCTGGATGCGGAAGTTGACCGCCTGGCGCAGGAACTCGCAACGCTGCCCGTGGACGCGATCGGGTTGGCCAAGCGGGTGATTGCTGCGAGCGCCTTGTCAGGGCAGATGGATACGGCAGAAGCAGAAGCTTTCGGCGCCTTGTTTCGTGGTGCCGATCTGGCCGAAGGTTTGGCTGCATTCCTGGAGAAACGCCAAGCGCGCTTCAATCGTCAGCAGTAGAGGCCGGTTCTCTGAAAAGTCTGTCCAGGTCAAGCCGAAGCGGTGAGCCTCTCGGAGGCGCCGCCGATCCTCTCACGGCCAGCCGCGCATCGATAACCGTCGCAGGCGCGGCAGGTTTGCCGCTAAGCAGCTCCAGAATCCGCTCTGCGGCCGCGGTGCCGATTTCCGCTGCCGGGACGGTCACGGTGGTGAGGCCGGGCGTCAGATAGCTTGCGAAATCGAGCCCGTCATAACCGGCAATCGACAAGTCTCCGGGCACCTTGATGCCGAGCTGCCTTGCCTCAGCCATCGCGCCCACGGCTAGTACATCGGTTGTGCAGACAAGGCAGGTGGTTTCCGGGGCCTGCGCCATGACCGTGCGTAGCCCCTCGCGGCCGGCTTTCATCTCATACCGTACTTCCTGGAGCGCCTCCAGTCGGCAATGCGACCCTGCATCTTCGAGAGAGCGTCTGATTCCGTCCCGACGAGCGCGGATGCGATCGTTGCTCCCCGTCGGACTCGTCAGTATCGCAAAGTGGCGATGGCCGAGCCCTACAAGATAGCTCGTCATGTCATAGGCCGAGCCGAAATTGTTGAAGCCGACGGCGGGATAGTCCTCCGCAGCCTCATGGACGAAAGTGACGACGATTGGGCAACCGTGCTGCCGCAGCAGCGTTCGCGTCTCCGGAAGGCGCTCGTTGCCGACCAGCACCAAGCCATCCACGCCATGAGCCAGCAGCGATTGCGTCTCCTGGTATTCCTTCGCCGGATCGTATTGAGAATTGGCCACCAGAAGGCGATAACCGTCCTCTCCAAGGCGATCCTGGAGTGCCTCCACGCCCCGCGCAAAGACGGATATCCCCAAGGTCGGAACGACCACGCCTACGGAACGCGTGCGGTTCGAGGCAAGCGCGCGCGCTGCGCCATGGGGGACGTAGTTCAGTTCGCGTGTCGCCTTCAAAACTCGTTCGCGCAGATCCGCCTTGACGATCTTCGGGTTGTTCAGAACGCGAGATACGGTGGCGACCGATACTCCTGCGGCTGCCGCGACATCGGCAAGCGAAGCTTTCTTGTTCACCGCGAATTTCCTTCCGTTCTGAAAGCGCTATCAAAGCACCGTCGATAGTCTAGCACACGCCGTATTCGGCCGCGAGCGACCCCGTATCCGAGCAATGAGCTGTTCCCAAGAAAAATTTTTCTCCGGGATTTGACAAGGAAAGATGGCGGTGTATTCTTGAAAGCGCTTTCATAATTCCGGCAGTCACCGAATTGCTGGAGCGCTGCCATTCAGGGAGGATTTCGTATGGCGCATTGGACAGGGGTTTTCCCCGCCGTCACAACCAAGATGTCTCCTGACGGCGCGATCGATCTCGAGGCCACACAGCATAGCGTCCAGCGCCTGATCGACGCGGGCGTCAGCGGCGTCATCATGTTGCCGATGCTCGGCGAAAATGCGTCCCTTGATGATAGCGAGCGCGAGTGGGTCCTGCGCGGGACCGCCGAAGTAGCTAGCGGTAGGGTGCCAATGCTGTCCGGACTCGCCGCGACCACGACCGAGAGTGCGAGGACCCTTGCCCGGAATATGAAGAAATGGGGCGCGGAAGGCTTCATGGTCTTTCCGAGCCTCGGCTACAAGACCGACGCGCGTGAGACGGCGGAGTGGTACAAGGCAATCGCCGGCGCGACCGACCTGCCGATCATGATCTATAATAATCCCATCGCATACGGGGTTGACGTCGGGCCGGACGTACTTGCTCTGTTGATCGATGTGCCTGAGATCGTCTGCATCAAGGAAGAGAGCGGAGACGTAAGGCGTGTCACCGACCTCTTTATTGCGCTTGGCGAGAGGTTCAGCGTTTTTTGCGGTGTGGACGATCAGGTGCTGGAAAGCGTTGCGCTCGGCTCCACCGGCTGGGTGTCTGGAATGACGAATGCCTGGCCCAGCGAGTGCGTCAAACTGTTCAATCTCTGCAGGGAAGGCCGCCTTGCGGAGGCTCGTTCGCTTTACCGGCTTCTGACGCCGGCATTCCACCTCGATACGCATGTAAAGCTCGTCCAGTACATCAAGCTGGCGGAACATCTCGTCTATGGCGCGCCCGAATGGACGCGTGCTCCGCGCCTGCCCCTTTCGGGCAAGGAGCGGGAGCAGGTCGTGGCTATCATCGAGGCGGCGAAAGCGGCGCTCAAAAAAAGCGCTTAAGCGAAACACGCCCACGAAGGGAGGACATATGCAAGCGATCAGCCGATTTGCTGACCGGCTCAGCCTCGTACTCGGATGGATAGTCGGGATTTTTCTGGCAGCGGCGACGGCTTCTGTCTTTCTTCAGGTGATAATCCGTTTCGTCCTGCCTTTCTTCAACCTCACCGTGGCCGCGCCATGGACGGAGGAGGTGGCGCGCTACCTGATGGTGTGGGTCGTCTTCCTCGGTATTGCCGTGTTGTGCCGCAGCTATCGGCTGATTGCGGTCGAGATGCTGGCCATCGTCGTGCCGCAGCCCGTCGGAACGGCGATCAAACTCCTCTCGATCGCGATCTCCATCGGCTTTTTCGCCGTTGTTGCGCAGATCGGTTTCGGCTGGACCGCGATGAGCGGCATCGAGCTTTCTCCCGTCATGCGGCTACCGATGAACTGGGTCTATTTCGCCATGCCGATCGGCAGCCTCCTTGCCATTTTCAACCTGCTCGTCTTTGCGGGCGAGTGCCTGGCTGGCAGCCGAGACGCGGTCGCGGCCCGTGGCGAGATAGCGGACTGACCCATGCTCATCGCTCAGCTCATCCTCGGACTGCTGGCTCTCCTGGCCCTCACAGTTCCCGTCGGCGTAGCTATCGGTACGCTCTCCCTGGTCGGCCTCTGGGCGCGCGGTATTCCGGTTGTCTCGGCCGCCCAGACCGTATTCGAGAGCCTGGACAGCTTCTCGCTGATGGCCGTGCCTTTCTACATCCTTGCCGGCAGCATCATGCAGGCGGGCGGCATATCCCAGCGTCTCGTCAATGTCGCAAATGCCGCCATCGGTTGGCTTAAAGGCGGCCTTGGCGGTGCGGCGGTGCTGACCAGCATGCTCTTTGCCACGATCTCCGGTTCGTCTTCCGCCACCACGGCGGCCGTCGGCGCGACCACCATCCCGGCTATGGTGGCGAAAGGCTATCCGCGGAATTATGCGGCTGCCCTCGTTGCCGCTTCGGGTGAACTCGGCGTCATTATCCCACCATCGCTGCCGATCATCATCTACGGAATGGTGATGAACCAGTCGATTGCGACGCTGTTCATCGCCGGCATATTGCCGGGCGCCATCATCGGCGGCTCGCTCATACTGATGTCCATAGTCACTGCCTATTTGCGTGGCTTTGATAATGTCTCCTCCGTGACATTCCGGGAGTGGATACTCGGGCTTATCAAGTCGACGTGGGAAGCCGGGCTCGCCCTGATGATGCCGGTCATCATCCTTGGCGGCATTTATAGTGGCGCCTTCACGCCGACGGAGGCATCGGTCGTCGCGGTTGTCTATGGCCTCGTCGTCAGCCTCTTCGCCTATCGGGAGCTGCGCTGGCGGTACCTGGCCAAGGTCTTCGTCCAGTCGGCACTGACATCTGCCGGCATCCTCTTGATCGTCGCCTTTGCGTCTGCGCTCGGATTTTTCCTGACGATCAGCCAGATTCCTCAACAAATCGGATTGTGGATCGGTAGCCTCACCGAGTCGCCGATCATGTTCCTTCTTATCGTGAACATCCTGCTCTTCATCACCGGGATGTTCATGGAGACGCTGGCAGCGATCATCATCCTGGCGCCAATCCTCGGCCCGATCGCCAGCCAGTACGGCATCGATCCCATTCACTTTGGCATGGTGATGGTGGTCAACCTCGCCGTCGGAATGGTCACCCCGCCTGTTGGCGTGAACCTGTTCATCGCGTGCGAGGTGGCCAGGATACGCATCGATCAGATCATCCGCCCGCTGCTGCTTTTTCTCGGGCTCCTGATCGTGAACATCCTGATCATCTCCTACATCCCGGCAATTTCGCTTTTCCTAGTTCGCTAACCCAAGGGAGGAAAAATAGATGAAACTCTTCAAAGTACTCGCGATCGGCAGCATGATCTCGGCGCTGCCGACTCTTGCAAATGCGCTCGAAATAACACTCGGTCATACGCTCGCGCCCGAGAGCCATTACCACGCGGCCGCGGAGAAATTCAAAGAAGTGGTCGAAGCCGGCAGCAACGGCGAGATCACCGTGTCGGTCTTCCCGCAAAGCCAGCTCGGCGGCGAAGTGAAGATGATCCAGTCGGCGCGCACCGGCGCGATCGGCGCCTTCATCACCGCCGGCCCGCCGCTCGAAAACACGATCCCGCAGTTCGCCGTCTTCTCGCTTCCCTACCTCTTCAACTCGGTGGACGAGGCGAACGGAGTCCTACAAGGCGAGATCGGGGACAAATTCCTCGAACTTCTGCCTGATGCAGGACTCGTTGGGCTGAACTTCTTCTCTGTCTTTGAGCGCAGCGTTTACGGCGGAAAGCCGGTCAGGACGCTGGCGGACATGAGCGGTATGAAGATCCGCGTTCTCCAGGGGCCGGGTTTCGTCCAGACCTATGAGGCGCTGGGTGCTCAGCCCACCCCCATGGCCTACAGCGAGGTCTTCGTCGCGCTGCAGAACCGTGTCGTGGACGGGGCCGAAGCCTCGCCCGAGCAGGTCATTCAGGACAAGTTCGTGGAGGTCACCGATTACTTCAACATGACCAAGATCCACTACATGCCCTCGCTCTTGATTATGTCGAAGCCGATCTTCGACAGCCTGACGCCAGAGCAGCAGGAACTCGTTCGTGATGCCGCCCGCCAGGCGCGGGACGCGTCGCTGGAAACCTACAAGCGCACCTATGAAGAAGCGCTGGTCGAGCTGAAAGAGAACGATGTCGAGATCGTCGAGCCGGATCTCGCGGAGTTCCAGTCGAAAGCCAAGGAGCTCTGGCCCAATCTGTTGGCCGGGGTGCCGGAAGGCGAAGAAAACCTCAAGCTCATCCAGGCCAAGATCGGCCAAGACTAACCCGATCGAGCCGGCGGTGGATGACGTCGCCGGCTCGATAATTCGCCAATGGGCGCACGGTGCTTAAGAAACCCTCCATGTTCGAACTCGACCAAGAAATACAGCTTATTCAAGATTCCGTGCGTTCATTCGTTGCCGACATGGTGGTGCCGAACGCCGCTGCGATCGACGAGAAGGACGAGTTCCCCTTTGACATCTATCGCGGCATGGGAGATCTGGGGCTCCTCGCGATGACGCTCCCTGCCGGATACGGCGGCGCCGAGGCGGGCACGATGGCCTGGGCAGTCGTGCAGGAAGAACTGGCCCGCGGATCAGCCGCAGTGGCCGATGCGCACATGGTCAACAAGCTCATGTGCGACATCATTCTCAGCAACGCCGATGAGCAGGATCGTGCCCAACTCCTGCCGCGCATGGGCCGCGGCGAGATCATCTGCGCTATCGCGCAAACCGAATCCGATACGGGTTCCGACGTGGCTGCAATCAAGACCACTGCGCGGCCGGTCGATGGTGGTTACCTGATCAACGGAACCAAGCAGTTCATCACCTTCGCCGGTATCTGCGATCTGGCGATCGTCGTGGCGACGACCGATCGCAGCCTTGGCCGTGGCGGGATAGGACTCTTCCTGGTCGACGCCGGAACCGAAGGTTTCCGGCGCGGCGCTAAGAGCAAGATCATGGGGGTTAAAGGCCTCGCGACGGGCGAACTCGTTTTCGAGGACTGCTTCGTTCCCGAAAGCCGCATGCTCGCGCCGCCGGGAACGGGGCTGAAGCGTGCGTTGACGTCGCTGAATTCAGGCCGGATCGGTATGGCGGCCCAGTCCATAGGCATCGCCCAGGCGGCTTTCGATCTCGCGCTTGCCTTCGCCAAGGAGCGCCAGGCCTTCGGCGGTCCCATCTCCAATTTCCAGGCGATCCAGTTCATGCTGGCGGACATGTCGATGCAGATCGAGGCCGGCCGCCTGATGACGAGGCGAGCCGCCTGGGCGCGGGACGCTGGCAAGGCTTTCATCCGCGAGGCGTCGGAAGCCAAGCTTTTCGCATCGGAGCTTGCGGCGAAAGTCGTCGACGACGCGCTGCAGATCCATGGCGCGCACGGGTATTCGCGCGATGCAACCATTGAGCGTCTTTACCGCGATAGCCGCGTATACCGTATCTGGGAAGGCACCAGCCAAATCCAACGGATCGTCATTGCCCGGCAACTGCTCGCGGCCTGAAAAATAGCCTGCATGGGCGGTGCGGCTTATCGGCGGCCGCGTGCTGTCCCACATTGTTGAAGAAGGAACCTGACGTGATGACAGAACCGAGCGAGCCGAAAGCGCCGCGCCTCCTCGAGGGAATGAGGGTGCTGAGCTTCTGCCACTATCTACAGGGCCCGGCCGCTGCCCAGTACCTTGCCGATCTCGGCGCCGACGTGATCAAGGTTGAGCCGACGAAAGGTGCTTTCGAGAGGCACTGGGCCGGGGCTTCCACTTTCATCGAAGATGTGAGCGTTTTCTTCCTCTGCGCAAACCGCAACAAGAGAAGCATAGCTCTCGATCTCAAGCACCCCGGCAGCGTCCAGGTTCTGCATCGTCTGATCGCGAGTGCGGATGTGCTGATCGAGAACTATCGTCCTGGCGTGATGGAACGGCTCAACCTCGGCTATGAGGCGGTTCGCCGGATCAAGCCCGATATCATCTATGCCTCGGCCACAGGCTTCGGCGCGGATGGTCCCCTGAAAGACCGCCCGGGCCAGGACCTGCTCATCCAGGCACGTTCCGGCTTGATCGCGGCGAGCGGCGCTCGCCCGACCGTGACGGGATGTGCGGCTGTCGACCAGCATGGGGCGGCGCTTCTGGCGATGGGGATTGCAGCTGCTTATGCGTCGAAATTGGCCACCGGCAAAGGGACGCGGATCGAAGGAAGTCTGTTCAATGCAGGCATCGACCTGCAGGCTGAATCCCTGACCCTCTACTATTCCGGCAAGCAGACTCGGGAACGATTTCAGCGCGACGGTCACCTGGGCACGTGGTTCCACGAGGCGCCTTACGGCGTTTACGAGCTCAAGGATGCGTTCGTTGCGATTTCGCTCAACCCCGTCCAGAAGATCGCCGCTGCGCTGGGCAGCGAAAGACTGACCGCCTTGGCCAGGAACGACGCCTACAAGGACCGTGATCTTATCGCTTCCACTTTGGCGGATATCTTGTCCGAGTGGAGTTTTGCGGACCTGGAGCACGCCTTCGAGCCCGCCGGCATCTGGTACGAGCGCGTCAATGACTATGATGATCTCCTTGTCGACCCGCAGGCCGTGCACAATCAGATATTCCGCCAAATTCCCGTGCGCGGCGGTGAGGCCACGATCGTCAATCATCCTCTGAAGTATGATGGTTTCGTCCCGGACTTGCGGCTGATGCCGCCCGAAATCGGCCAGCATGGCGAGGAGATTCTGGCTTCGCTCGGCTTCAGCCGGGAGGAGATCGCCGGCTTGGTGGAATCCGGTGCTTTGGCTGCCGCCCGACAGGCCGAAGCCACCAACTAGATGGAATGACACGATGACCTATATGAATGTGCAGCTCTCGGAGCAGGTTCGTTTCTCCAAGACGGTGTCGGAAACGGACGTATATCTCTTCGCCGGCATCACCGGGGATTTCAGCGGAAACCATGTGGACGAGGAGTTCATGCGCACTTCTCGTTATGGTCGGCGCATTGCGCACGGCGCGCTGATGATCGGTTTCATGTCTACCACCTCGACGATGCTGATCGAACGCGCCCTGGCCAGAGGCATCGACTCGACGCCCGTATCGCTCGGCTATGATCGTATCCGCATTTTGGCCCCTGTCTTCATAGGCGACACGGTCACGGTCACTTATACGATCGCCGACATTGATGAGGAGCGCCTGCGCACCCGCGCCAAGATTGAAGTCACCAACCAGCGCGGCGAGCTGGTGACTGTCGGGGAACACATTCTCAAATGGGTTCCTCGGGTTGAACAAGAGGCGTCAATGGAAGCCGGCGCATAGACGAAGCAATCCGAGCTGACATCATCCGTCAGCTTCCCAGCCAAGACGCGCCAAGCTCGATGTTATACGTGCGCTATGCGGGTTGCGAGCGCTGTATGCTTTCCGTCGGGAGACAGCATTCCGCCACACGCCGCTTGGCAGCCGCAACAAGACGTGGAATGGGCTTTACAGGCGTTGCAGCGAACACCTCCCGGAGCCAAACTCCGGGGGTTTTATTCAGCATGCTCTCAATGCTTCTCTAAAGAAGCCTTCGAGCGCAATCTCTTCGACCATCGACGCGCGACGGAGGCTGTTGCGCGGGACCTGAGGCCCGATATTTAGCTAATGGTGTTGGCCAATTCACCCAGTCCGGTGATCCGTATACGGACCTCGTCTCCCGCCTTCAGATAACGCGGCGGGTTGAAGCCTATTCCCACGCCGGCTGGCGTACCCGTAGCGATGATGTCACCCGGCAGCAGGGTCGCGGTCGCCGAGATCGTTTCGATAAGGAAGGGGATGTCGAAGATGAGGTCGGCTACGATCGCCTTTTGCCGCACTTCGCCATTGACCTCGGTGGTGAGCTCCAGCGATTGCACATCGTCGATTTCGTCGAAGGTGGCAACATACGGCCCCATTGGGCAGAAGGTATCAAGGCCTTTGCCGATGACCCACTGATTGTGCTTCTTCTGAAGCTGGCGCGAGGTCACATCGTTGATGATCACGTATCCCGCGACATGTTTCATTGCGTCGTCGGCCTTCACCCTGCGAGCCGTCTTCCCGATGATGACACCGAGTTCGCCCTCGTAGTCAACGGTCTGAGTGGGGTCGAGGGAGCCTAGAACCTCGTCTCCGGGTGCACAGACCGAGGTCATCGCCTTTGTGAAGATCACGGGATGCGAAGGAATCTCCTCCATTGTCGAGGAGTCGAAGCCTGAACCGAAGAACTCGGCGGCATGTGCGCGGTAATTCTTGCCTACGCAGATGATGTCACGCAAGGGCTGCGGGATCGGCGCCAACAGGCGTGTTTCGGCCAGCGGCACACGCTCCTTCTCCGGCCAATCATCGAGAAGGCCCGACTGAATGCGAGTAAGGACGGCGCGATCGGCATGGGGGCCGTCGTCGCAGATGACTGCATAGTCGTCCTCGAGACGGCCAGCTTTAACGACCCCCCGATGTTCGAAAGTGATAAGCTTCATATCTTGGCGCTTTCCTCGATGTGTTGCCCGATGGTGGAAAAACCGCTGTCGCGCCGGGTATCGGCTTCAGCAGGGTCTGTAAGGATGGAGATGAAGATTGTGGCCTCCGCCGGCCGTGTGGCGGCGCTGCTGACCGCTGCTGTATAGGTCGTGCTCAATCCGTGTTCGCCCGGCAGATCGCCCGCGTAGACCACGCCGGGCGTGGCTACGATCTCCGTTATCTGTGTACAGCCGAGAGCGCCGGGAACGTCATCGAGAGCCATCTGCTGCATCGCGGTCAAGCCGTTCTTGAATTCGCGAAGGCGGCCCTGCATGGTCTGCGCGAGGCCCAAGGCACCGAGAACGGACAGGATGTGGCGCCCCGCCGTCGATTGCCGGGTATCGGGCACGTAAAGGGCGGAAGCTGCGGAGAGAGTCCGGTGCAGGCTCGCGCTGTCCGCGATGGAGGGAATTGGTTGACCTTGGTTGACCGAAATTCCCGTTGCCACTCGTCCGATGTGTCGGGCTGATTCTGCCAGCACGTGCCCGGATGCGGTCAAATCGTCGATGTTTGCCTTGGTGAGGATCATAAGATCCACCGCCTCGCCGCCCCTTATCCGCTCGACCATGCCGCCGACTGCGCCATAGTCGCCATCGGTGGAAAGACCGGTTTCCCTATAAAATCGCGCTTCCAGCCGCCGCACCAAACCGTTTGCCGCGCCCCCGCTCAGGATTTTGATCGTCTCTGTGCCATAGGCCGCCCGGTCATCAGCGGACGGCGATCTTTTCGACTCAGGCTGGGTCATGATCCAATATCTCCTGTGGCGAGCTTGAACCAATTGGAAAACCAAACGTCCGCTATTTGTCAACCAATTAAAACATGCGGTTGACAATTGGTTTGAATAAGGTGCACAAATATGGAAGGAGATCCGTATGCAAACCAGCGATCAGGCCGTGCGCAGTTATCTTCTCAACGCAATCGACTCCGGAGCGTATCCGGCCGGCTCTCGTCTTCCGACCGAGCGCAGCCTGAGCGAAATGCTTTCGGTTGGCCGCGGGGCTGTGCGCTCCGCGTTGGCTCTGTTGGAAGGAGAGGGACGGATCGTACGCCAGCCCGGCAGCGGCACCTTCGTTGCAGACCGCAGCGATCGTGCACGCAGCCTGGCCGAAAGGACAAGCCCCCTGCAAGTGATGGAAGCGCGATTGGCGATAGAGCCCCCATTGGCCCGCTTGGTGGCGGCGCACGGAACGGCCCGCGATTTCGATGACATGCAGGCCTGCATCGACAAGGGTCTGACGGCAACGACGATCGATGCATTCGAGCATTGGGATGCTGCCTTTCACGAGGCCATTGCGGTTGCCACGCGCAATCCTGTGATCATCGAGGCCTATAAGCTGGTCACGGAAGCGCGCAGTGCGAGCGAATGGGGTGCCCTCAAACGGCGCACGCTTACCGAGGAAAAGCGCACCCGGTATCAAAAGGATCATACCGAGATCCTGTCTCATCTTCGCAATCGCGATATCGAGGCAGCCGAAAGTGCCTTGCGGGGACACCTCATCGCAATAAGGCTGGCACTTTTGGGCGAGTAGGAGGGATCGGCTCCGCCCAAGCAGACGGGAGCGGCGCTGAAGACGTGGAGGAATGCATGGCGGAAGCCATTTTGGACACGAGCCGCGAGGCGCGTGCAGGGTCGTCGCGTCCCGCCGCCGTTATCAGGGCTCGCGGGTTATCTAAAACCTTCGGTGGCGGCCGGATCGTGGCGCTCAAGGAAGCCGATTTCGAGGTGCGCCGGGGCGAATTCATTTCCCTGGTCGGTCCGTCGGGGTGCGGCAAGTCCACCCTCCTGAGGATCGTGGCGGGCCTCCTGGACCACAGCGGTGGCACCCTCGAACTGCACGGCAGCCCCGTAACCGGCCCCCGCAATGATGTCGCGATGATGTTCCAGAAGCCAACGCTCCTGCCTTGGCGCACCGCCGTGGAGAATGTTCTCCTGCCGGCCGAGATCGCCGGGAAGGTCGGCCCCGCCGAAAGGAAGCGTGCGCTGGACCTGCTTGGAATGACAGGCCTCAGGGAGTTTGCCTTCTCCTTCCCCAGTCAACTCTCGGGCGGCATGCAGCAGCGCGTAGCGCTGGCGCGTCTGCTCCAGACCGGCGCCGATCTTTTGATGCTGGACGAGCCATTCGGTGCACTGGATGAGTTCACGCGCGAACATCTCAACGTCGAACTCGCACGGATTACGCAGGAAGTGGGCGCGACGGTGCTGTTCGTGACCCACAATATCGGCGAGGCGATATTTCTGGCCGATCGGGTTTTCGTGATGACCCCGCGTCCGGGACAGATCGCCAAGATCATCGACGTCCCTCTGCCCCGCCCGCGCGACCCCTCCATCCAGGTCACTCCCGAATTCAACGCATTGGTCGCCCAAGTGCGTTCCACGCTCGGAGGGCACTGATGACCGACGTGGTCGATCTGGCGCCGGTTCAGGCCGGCGCAAGCCGGGAAAGAAGCTGGTTGAACCACGCAGCCATCTTCCTGGGCCTGATGTTGCTCTGGGAGGGCAGTTCGCACCTGGGGTGGCTCGATCCGCTGTTCTTTCCGCGGCCATCGGACATTCTGGTGGGTTTCTGGCGGCTTTACATCACCCAAGGCAACATCTGGGGCCATCTTGGCCTCACGATGGCCGAAGTGCTCGCCGGGTTCGCCGCCGGCTCGCTCCTGGGCATTGCTCTTGCGCTCGTTGTCGGCATGTCCGACCGGATCCGCCGCTACATGAAGCCCTATGTCGTGGTGCTCGAGGCAACGCCGCGCATCGCCATCGGACCGGTCATCATCGCGGCCTTCGGCTTCGGCTGGACCTCCAAGGTGGTGATCGTGATGCTGGTCTGCTTCTTCGCGCCATTCGTCAACACCCTCAACGGCATGGTCAACGCGGACCGCGACCAGTTGGAGATGATGCGGTCGATGGGAGCGAGCAAATGGCAGGTCTTCTGCAAGCTGATGCTGCCTGACGCGATGCCCGAGATCATGGGCGGGCTACGCTTGGCGATGGCTTCGGCTCTGGGCGGAGCGCTCGTGGCTGAATTCATCGCCTCCAACGCGGGGATGGGCCTGCTCATCAATCAATACACAGGCGTGCTGAATATGGCATCGGCATTTGTCTGTGTGCTGACGCTGACGGGATTGGGCTTTGCAATCATGTGGGCGATGGAAGCGGTTGACCGTCGCATCGTGTTCTGGAACGACCGCGAAAGCACGGCCGAAGTCAGCAAGCGCCTCGCTCTTGCCTGGGCGCACCGGAATGGAGACCTGGCGTGACACCGCGGATCGATTTTCTATCGTTCGCGGGGCGCGGGGTGGCTCTCACAAAGCATCTTGCGGTATTTGCCGCGCTGATGGCGCTTTGGGAGTTCGCAGCACGCTTCGGGCTTGTCGACACGATCCTGCTGCCGCCGCCTAGGCAGATCGCCCAGGGACTGATCCAGCTCTATATCGAAAACCGCGAGATCTACTGGCATTTCTGGGTCACTTTTCTTGAAGCGCTTGGGGGTTTCCTGATCGGCGGTGGCTTGGGCCTTATCCTCGCGGTGGGATCGGCGCAAAGTCCGTCGTTCCGCCGCTACGTAGCTCCCTACGCCATTGCTCTCAATGTCACCCCGGGGCTTGCCCTGACGCCGATCATCATCGCCTGGTTCGGCTTCGGGATGTCGTCAAAGGTCGCGTTAGGGGCCATTGTCTGCTTCTTTCCGGTCTTCGTGAATACGCTGATCGGCCTCACCCGCACCGATGAGGATACGCTGGAGATGTTTCGCTCTCTGGGGGCGAGCCGATGGCAGACTTTTCTGAAACTGCAGGTTCCAGAGGCGCTGCCGATTACCTTTGCCGGTTGCAAGATCGCGATCACCACTGCTCTTGTCGGCGCGGTGGTGGCCGAGTTCTCGCAGGGCACCGCGGGCATCGGTATCCTGATGCAGCGCTTTGCATTCGCGCTCGACATGAGCTCAGCCATCGCGGCGCTGCTCAGCATGTCGCTGCTGGGGCTTATTCTTTTCTACCTGATTGAGATCCTCGACGACCTCATCGTCTTCTGGCGCCGCGACAGGCGCATGGAAGCGGTGGGGCGCCGACGGCAGGCCCGGTGGGAGGCCGGGCTGTCCAAGAGCCGAGACTGAAAAGTCCAACCCGGAGGAAACAAAACATGACTCATCTCATTCGTGCGTTGCTATTGGGGGGTGTAACGCTCTTCGCTGTGCCGGCTGCTGCGCAGCAGACCATCAATGCGGTCATGCCCAAGCAACGCTCCGCCAACTATTTTCCGCTGATCGTGGCAGAGGCGCTGGGCTATTTCGAGGAGGAGGGGATTGCCGTGAACCTGCTTCCCTCGGATACACCCATCCCTTTCGTCAATTTCCTGCGTAACGGCCAGGCGCACATCGCCATGATGGACTCTGCGGAGGTTTTGCAAGCGGAGGCGGCAGGGGTGCCCGTCAACGTGATCTATGAGGTCATGCAGACCGCGCCGGACGGCATCGCAGTTTCTGCCGAAAGCGGCATCACCGACGTGGCGGAGCTTGAAGGGACGGTGGTCGGGCTGGTTTCGGACCGTGATCTCGTCACAATGCAGATCGCGCTTGATGCGCGCGATTTGACCACTGACGACGTGACCGTCGTCGTTGTCGGCGAGGCCGGGCCCACACTGGCCGCGGCTTTTCGAGACCAGACGGTCTCGGCAATTGCCGGATCGGGACCCGACTGGTTGGCGATCCAGGCCAATGGCATCGCGATCGACCTGATCACGCCATCTGAGGTCTCGGCCAAACCGGGCAACACGTTCGTGGCGCTGGACGAGGGGATTGCAGACAATGCCGATCTGCTGGAAGGCTATCTGCGCGCCTGGTCCAAGGGGATGTATGTCGCCAAAATCGCGCCCGACGTGGTCGCCGAGATTGCTCGGACTGCAGTGCCCGAAGAATGGGAGGATCCCACTTTTGGCGAGCAGTACCTGGCCAACGCGATACGGCTCAACGTCTCGATAACCGATCTCGCGGGCGATCTGCAGACGCAGGTTTGGTCCGACATCCAGCCCGCGATGCAGCAGTTCGGTCTTATCAAGGAGATCGTTGATCCGGCCCAGTTCCTGGATAACCGCTTCATCACCCCGGCAAACGACTGGTCACGCGAGGAAGTGGCGAGCGAGGTCGAGGCCTGGCGCGAAGCGAATATGTGAAGCGGGGCGTGATTACAGTAAACTGGCGGCTAGACGCACCTTTAGAGAGGTGCGTCTTTGCTCTTGCTGCGCTTTCGACCGCATCGGGGAATGCAGTCGGCGTGAGGCGTTGGCTTGTTCCCTTCTGCCCGGTTTCAAGCAGGAAGCGAAGCCCGCATCGCCAATGAAGGCGGTAGGGGCTCTGTGGCGAAAGGCCATTCCGCCGAGACCCTCACCGGCTCGATGAAGCTTCCGTCCATGGAATGTGTGGGATCACAGGTTTGGCCGATCTCACCAAGTTCGAGGCAAGGCCTGAATATTTCCCACAGATCCGGTTGCTTTTATTTCCCCTATGCTGCCACGCTTGTAGCCGAATATCGCTGCAGCCCAAGTTCACCCAGGCGTTCCTGCCCGATCGGAAATGGCGCGTTGTTACGGGACGCGTCCTTCCACCATTTCGGCAGCATATCGTTGCGGAATTCGGGTAAGATCGTTTTTTGAACCATTTTGGAGCGACGGCTCTCCTGCTTGTGAGTGATCGCTGCGCGGCTGAATGCAAGCTGGAAGGGGTGCTTGAATTTCTTTCGCTTGAGAATGAGGACGATGCTCTCATCGAGCCAAAGCGTTTTGAGGTTCGCCTCAAGCGACATATCCCACCAGGCGTATCCGAGCGAGACTTGATCCCAGATGTACGGATAGTCGCGGCAATACCGGCACCACCTCTCGATCATCGCCTCGGCTTTTGCATCCGTCCCAAAATAGACCTGGCCGCCAAAGATATGCCACCCGTCCCGGCGTACGGCGGCGAAGTCTGCGTTGCAGTTCAGCAGTTCCTTCAGTGGACGGCGCAAGATTGCGTCGGCATCGAGCCAAAGAATGGGACGGGTTTCACTCTTGCGCATCTCCTGGATGAAGAGCGCCTTTTGCGCACAGTTCTCGACCCATGAGGACTTAGCCTGCCGAGGCTCTATCCTGGAATCCAGACCCAATTTGTCGACGGACGCCTTTAACTGTTTAGCGTGTTCCTCATACGCAGTCTCTGGCGTATAATACGAAACGATCAGCGGATGACTCATGCCGTCTTTTCCCACCTGCCCGATTTGCCCCGGATGTTCGCCTAGCAGATTGTCATTCGTTTGCAAGCGGCTCCGGCACTCGATTCAGGTATTCAGCGTATTGGCTGTTGTTTAGGCCTCCACGCGATACCGAGGTAGGCTCGATGCTCGGTTGTTGGCCCGATGCGTTCACACCCGTTTGACGATTTTGCTTCTCACCTGTCGCAAAAATTCCGCGCTCCCGGTTGCGATCAACGCTGTTACATGCACATACGGCAGCCTTCGGGATCATTCTCATTGCTCTGGTTCCGACGGCGGACGGCGTCATGAAAAAGGAAGCTAATGCTCTATCTTGCGGACACGGTCACGAAACTCTCCCCGGAGGCAGAAGGCTCGGTTCTGGTCTGTGGTTCGCATGGCGGGATTTACCCGGCCTATCTCGCAGCTAAGGCGCAGGTTCGCGCTGTCATCTTCAATGATGCGGGTGTGGGCAAGGACCGGGCGGGCATCGCTTCGCTGGATTATCTCCTGCCGCTGGGAGTGCCGGCGGCGACCGTTTCCAATTTCTCCTGCCGCATCGGCGATACGCCAGACATGATCAATCGCGGCACGATAAGCCATGTGAACGCGCTCGCGGCCGAACTCGGCGTTGAGATCGGTGATGAATGTGGGGCAGCAGCGGAAAAGCTGTCTGCTGCCGCGGTGCATCCATACACACCCGGCACGATAGCGGAGTCGAGGAAGACATACACTGCTCCGGGGGAGCGGCGGATCATCCTTATCGATTCAGCGAGTCTGGTCCTGCCCGAGGATCGCGGACAGATCGTCGTTACGGCCTCCCATGGCGGCTTAGTCGGCGGCAAGCCGGAGATGGCCTTGAGGGTAGACGCTTTTGCCGCTGTGTTCCACGATGCAGGGGTGGGAGTGGACGACGCCGGCATCACGCGCCTGCCGGCACTGGACGGCCGCGGCATTGCGGCCCTCACCGTATCAGCGTCTTCCGCACGCATCGGAGACGCTCTTTCGGTTTGCGAGGAGGGCGTCATCTCCTACGCGAATGCCGCCGCCCGGCGCATCGGCGCACAACCGGGCGAACAGCTTCTTCCGCTGCTCCGAAAATGGAGCCTGCTTGTCTGATGCTCAGGCGATTCGATCGCCTTTCTTGACCTTGACAGCTCTGTTGTCGACCCCCGGAAGCATCTTGGCCGGGTCCCGGGTGACGACAACATCGAGCACCACCGGACCCTCCGCCGCCAGAGATTCCGCGATTGCTCCTTCGAGTTGATCGGGGCTTTCTACCCGAATGCCGCGTACGCCCATTGCTTCAGCAATTCGTGCGTAATTGCACTCGGCCAGATCGGAGGCATGATAGCCTTCCTGACCATACATCAGATGCTGGAGAGCCTTTATGTAACCCGAGGCTGCGTTGTTCACGACGACGATCGTGAAGCCGTAGCCCATCCGTCGCGCCGTTTCCATCTCGCCCAGCATCATGTTGAAGCCGCCGTCGCCGGTGATGCTGACGATCCGCCGAGAGGACGAGGCTGCACGTGCGCCGATCGCAGCGGGAAGGCCGTAGCCGATGGAGGCAAAGCCGCGATCAGGGACGAAGGCTCGGCCTGGCTTCTTGGTATCAAAGAGCAGTCCGCCCCAATGTGCTGCGAAGCCGCCATCGGCAATCAGGATGCCATCTTCCGGCATCGCCTTGTTGAGCTCTGTCAACAGCCGAGCCATGTTGACCGGCGTCTCATCGGAATTGAGACGTGGGCCGACTTCCACGCGCCAGGCGTCCATACGCTTCTTCACGTCAGCGGCATAAGTCGACTGCCTGGCACGGATGGAAGCGGCGCGATCGGCCAGCAGATCCGACAACTCCTCGATCGTGGCTTTGACGTCGCCCCACAGCGCGAGGTGGTAATCGGAGGTGCGGCCGAATTCCTCCGGCAGGAGGTCGAGATGGATGATCTTCTTGCCTTTCGGCGGAACGGTATAGCGCTTGGTGGCGATCTCGCCCAGCTTGCAGCCGACAACAAAAATGAGATCCGACTCTTCGATCAGCTTGTTCGCGATGCGATCATAGCGCCCGAACAGGCCCGCGCTCAGCGGGCTGGTGCAGGCAATCGCGCCTTTGCCCGTGAGCGTATGGGCGACGGGAAGGTTGATGCTTTCGCTGAAGTCCGCCAGAGCCTGCGCACCATCGCTGAGATGCACGCCTCCGCCGGCAAGGATGATCGGACGCTCCGCTGCAGCGAGGAGGTTGGCCGCCTCGTTCAGGGCGGATCGATCCGGACGGCAGCGGATCGCAGGCACGGCCTCATGCTCGGAAACCGCGTAGAAGTCGTTCTCTTCGAACCCGTGAACGCCGTGGGCGATATCCTCCGGCACATCGATCACGACCGGGCCCGGCCGACCGGAGGTCGCAACGGCGAACGCGCGCCGGACGAGCTCGGGGATACGGGAAATCACCTCCACGCGAAGCAGTTCTTTCACCGCAGGCCGGAGAATTTCGATCTGGTGGCTCTCCTGCGTCATGTTTTTCCATGAATGCTCGCGATGAGAATCGCCCACGAGCACAACCATCGGTGTGCCGGCGTTCAGTGCCTCGACGAGGCCCGTGACCAGATTGGTGGCGCCGGGCCCAAGCGTGGCATCCGCGAGACCGACGCGGCCCGAGATCTTGGCGTAAGCGTCGGCCGCGAAGACGCCGGCGCGCTCGTCATTGATCAGGTGATGCGGAAGGCCGAGTCGGCGCGCGGCATCGTAGAACGGCAACAGCTGGAACCCGCCCATCCCGAACATCGGTCCGGGATTATAAAGCTTGATCATCCGGGCCAAGGCTTCGCCGCCCGTCAGTTCGATCGCCATCGTTTTCACTCCTTGCAAGTTCGCCTGTTCTGCAGGTCGTCAGGAAAGCAGACTGGAAAGATCGGGACGCCTTTCGTGCCACGGCGTGGCTTGCTCGAACGCCCAGCCGACGCGAAGAATCATGTCTTCGCGGCATTCGCGCCCGACTATCTGGAGCGACAGGGGCATCCTGTCTGCGGATTGGCCGCAGGGCACGGCGAGCGCGCAAAGCCCCAGGTAATTCACGAAGCGCGTCAGGTCCGAGAGCGGCATGTTGTCCTCGTCGATCCCGGAAAGAGGCGGTGAGGCAATAGGTGTGGTCGGCAGAACCAACGCATCGAAACCGAGGAGCGCCTCGTGAAATGCCCGCGTATCTTCCCGGCGCTCGATCAGCCGTGCGGCGTAATCTACCGCCGACCCTCCGCCGCCTGCCAATATCCGCTTGCGAACGAAGGGATCGAGCTTGGCTTCGTGATTGTCGGCGAGTTCTCCGAGATTGGCGTAACCCTCAGTGCGGATGACATGTGAGGCGCCGATGCAATACTCGACCGGAGCGCGCGGAAGCCTCAGCTCAACGAGGGTCGCGCCTAGCGAGCGCAGCGTTTCGAGGGTGGACTGGTAAGTTTCGAGCACCTCGTCGGCCACTTCAGGCAGTTGCTTCGGTCCCACGTAACCGAGCTTCAGTCCCTTGATCCCGGCGCGAAGGCTGATGAGCGTGTCGGGCGGGTTTGCCGCATAGGTTCCAGGATCGCGAATGTCGTGGCCCGCAATCGCCGAGAAAACCAGCGCGGCATCCTCTACGCTTCGCGCCAGGGGACCGATCGAATCGAGCGTCTGGCTCAAGGGAAAAACGCCATAGGTGCTTACATTCGATATGGTCGGCTTGAGTCCGACGATGCCATTCATGGAGGCCGGGCTGCGGATCGATCCGCCGGTATCGGATCCGATCGAGAACGGCACCATGCCCGCCGCGACCGCAACTCCCGATCCGCTCGACGAACCGCCGGGGGAGCGATGGACGTCGAGATCCCAGGGATTCCACGGCGCGCCGAGATGGGCGTTCGTTCCCCATCCGCCGAACGCGAACTCCACCATGTTGACCTTGCCGAAAAGGACGGTGCCGCTTGCCATAAGGCGTTCGACAACCGTGGCAGTTACGGTGGAGATCCTGTCCTTGAGATGGAGTGAGCCCACCGTTGTGCGATATGGCGCGACCTCCAGAAGATCCTTCAGAGCCACTGGAATGCCATGAAGAGGGCCGCGCCAACCTCCCTCGGCGATCTCCTGTTCCGCCTTGCTTGCGGCAGCGATCGCCTCTTCCCGCCAAAGGTCGGAGAAGGCATGGAGCTTTTGATCCGTCGCATCGATGCGCGCCAGGCAAGCCTCCGTCAGTTCCACCGGTGACACCTTGCGCTCGCGGATGCGCGTCGCGAGCTGGTGAATGGATAGATCTGCCAGGGAGGTTTGGGTCACTTGACGGTTCCGTTAACGGTCCGGCTATCGGGCTTTGCTAATCGATCTTATATTCCAGCCAGTCGGCGATGAGCCGCTGGAGGGCGGAATCGCCCTCGAACATTTCACGCCCGCCTTCCGCTCGGTTCCGCCCAAGCTCGAGGACGTAGAGGTAATCTGAAACAGCTGCGCATTGGCGCACGTTCTGGTCCACCAGGACGACCGAAATGCCCTTGGACGGCAGTGTCTTGATGAATTCGTAGATTTCCTTGGAAAAGCGCGGAGCGATCATCGCTGTGGGTTCGTCGAGAAGCACGACTTCCGGCTCCATCGCCAGCGCACGCGCCAATTCCAAGAAGCGTTGCTGTCCGCCGCTGAGGCTCGATGCTGCGTCGTGACGCTTTTCAGCCAGGATCGGGAATTGCGCGTATGCGTTCTCGAGGATGCGCGCCACACGCGCCTTGTCCTTGCGGAACACCCAGCAGCCGAGTCGAAGATTGTCTTCCACTGACAGGTCGTTGAACAGGCTGCGGTTTTGAGGCACGAAAGCAATGCCGCGCTGGATGAAGGTGTAGGGTGGCTGACCGTTCAGGCTCTCGCCCTTGAAGCGGATGTGGCCCGAGCTTGGCTTGAGAAAGCCATAGAGGGTCTTGAGTGCGGTCGATTTTCCGGCGCCGTTCGGGCCGATAATGCCCGTCACTTGGCCTTTCCGGGCGACGAGGTTCACCCCGCTGAGGATCGTGATGTCGCCGTGATAGGCGACGGAGATATCCTCCAGCGCCATGATCGGCTCGTCTGTCCCGTTTCTTTTATGCGGCTCCATGGTCAGCGCCCCAGGAATGCTTCGATGACGTCGGGATTGTTCTGGATTTCCTCGGCGTTGCCTTCGGCGATCTTCTGGCCCTGATTGAGCACCATCAAATATTTCGACAGCCGGTAAACCGAGGTTAGGTCGTGGCTTACAAGGATGAAGCTCCTGCCGGCTTCCTGAAGTTTCAGGATCTGGTCGATGAAGACGCGGCATAGATTGGGATGAACACCCGCAAAGGGCTCATCGAGGAGAATAAGGCCGGGGTCGAGCATCATTACGCGCAAGAGTTCGACCAGCTTTTGCTGTCCGCCTGACAGTTCCTCGGCGTAGTTGTTGCGGATGCGGTAAAGGTCCACATCTGCCAGAAGTGCCTCCGCTTTGGCCGCCAGCTCCCGGTCGCTGCGTGAATCTCCGAGCACCGGCACGAGGAGGTTCTCCACCAGGGTCAGGCGACGGAACAGCTTGGGAACCTGGAACGTGCGGCCGATGCCGAGCGAAACGATCTCGTGCGGCTTCAACCCGACGAGTTCCTTGCCCTTGTACCGGATCGTCCCCGACGTGGCATGATATATGCCGTTGATGCAGTTCATCACTGTCGTCTTGCCTGAGCCGTTGACGCCGATCAGGCCGAGGATGCTGTTGTCCGGAACGGTGAAGGACAGCGTGTCGACCGCCACCAGCCCGCCGAAGACTTTGCGCAGTGATTGGACCTCAAGCATAGGCGGCGCGCCTCGGCTGCTGATACATGTTGCCTTTATCCTGCCAGGCCGATGTCATATCCGTATTCGTGAACGTGCTCATCGCATCGCCACCTTCCCAAAGAGTCCGGAAGGCCGCAGAGCAACCATCCCAACCAGAATGATGAAGCCGACCACCTGCGAAAGGGACTGTGGGAGGAAGATGATCGAGAGCTGTTCGGCGATGCCGAAGATGATGCCGCCTACGATCGCTCCCACCGGATGGCCGAGCCCTCCAAGCACGATCACGACGAAGCCGATCAGGGTGAAATCCAGACCTGAGAAGGGGACGAAGGCGGGGAATACAAGCGCCAGCAGGACGCCGGTCACCGCGGCCAAACCCAACGCGAGGCCGAAGGCGAGGGCGGAGAGATTGTTGATGTTCACGCCCACGATCTGGATCGCATCACGGTTCATGATGGCTGCACGGAGGGCCTTGCCTTGGATGGTCCTGTACAGGAACCAGGTCAATGCGATGATTATCAGGAGGCCAATACCCAACACGACGAGTTGCGCCGTCGGCAGGATAAAGCCCGCGATGCGTATGACGCTCGGCGTGAAGACATAGTTGAGCGACCGCGTATCGGCTCCGAAGAAGTAGAGCAGGGCGGCGCCGGCCATCAGGGACACACCGTAGAAGGTGAGAAACGAGGCCAGCTCAGGATCGTCGGATCGTGAAAGCCTGGGCATCAGCAGGAAGTAGAGCGCCAACCCGATCACGAAGAAGGCGACGAACACCAGCGGCACAGACAGGAGCGGATGAAGCCCACTCGCCACATAAAAGAGCATCACGGCGTAGCAGCCGCCGATCACGAACTCTCCATGGGAGAAGTTCACCACGCGCATCGTGCCGTAGATGATGGTCAGGCTGCAGCCGATCAGTCCGTAGAGCGCTCCGAGGATGATGCCGGATATCAGCGCCTGGATGAGCAGGGTGGTATACATCGTCATGATCCTCGAAAAATTAGAAGAGCACGCGGCGCAAGGCCGGCTTGCGGCGGATAAGCGTGCCGACGATGCCGCTGGGCAGGAACAGCATCAAAAGCACGATGACCAGACCCAGCAGGAAGACGTTCAGGATCGGAAAGTTCTGCCAGATGAGATCGTCCACGATGAGCATGGTGACGACGCCGACCACCGGCCCGATGACCGTGCCAAGGCCGCCCGCGACGGCATAGATGATGGCCTTGGTGCTAATGAGCAGGTTGAAGGCCGTCTCGGTGTCGACGATGCTCGTGTGCCACGCTTCGATCGCTCCCGTAACGGAAGCGATGATTGAGGAAAGGACCCACGCCTTGAGACGCGCCCGGCCGATGTTCACGCCCATTGCTTCGGCGGTGTCGGGGTCGTCGCGGATGGCGAGGAGGGCAAGGCCGAGACGCGATTGCGCAAGCCAGGTGACGATGAGAAGCGTGGCCAGCGCCACTGCGAGCATCAGGTAGTAGCTGCCCAGCGGGTTCGATATTCCAAGTGGAATACCGAAGCTTCCGCCTGCTACGGAGTCGGGCAGATTGGCAATGAGCAGGCGGCAGATTACAGCCAGTGCCAGCGAAACGATCGAGAAGTAGATGCCGCGCAGCACCATCGTGCGCGCAAAAAGCAGGCTCAGGGCTGCGCCTGCCAGAAGCGAAGCCACGAGGCCCGCCCAGATGGGCAGCCCCAGCATCTTCACCGAGATCGCCGCGGCATAAGCTCCGATCCCGTAGAATGCCACATAGCCGAAAGGGAGATAACCGGTGAAGCCTGCCATGAGGTTGAGGCCGGAGGCCATCGCAATCCACAAAAGCAGGTTGAACCAGAACGCGAGGCTGTAGCCCATATGCGGCAGGAGGGCGAGTGCTGCCGTCGATAAAACGAGAAACGCAATCCAGATCGATGTGCGGACCCAAACAAGTCTGCTGGATGACATAACTGGCCTCGGCTGGTCACGCGCTTAAGGCGCATGGTTGAGATGCTCCACGACCGTGGAGCATCAACTTTCAATGTCGGCGCAGCGCCGCTGCGCGTCGCCCGCGATCGCTCTTCAGCGATCACCCCAGGCGGGTATGGGATAAATCGGCTTTGCAGTGGCGATCTCGGCTGGCGCCACGACTTTCAATCCATCCGGCTGCTGCTGAAGCACGATCGGCTTCATGCCGCGTTGGAAGCCCGTCTCGTCGATCTCAAACTGGCCGGAGACGACAGTGGTCTTGCCGCTGATCTCGAGCGCGGCCTGCTTCAGCTTCTCTGCGTCGACGGACTGGGCCGTTGCGATCGCCTTTTCGAGAGCCACGCTGGCACCGTAGGCGAGCGCCGTCTGGAAATCCGCCGGGTGAGCCGCGTTCGGATAAAGTTTGTCATACGCTGCCAGGAATTCCGAAGTATTGAGGCCGTCGGTCACGTTCCAGTTCGCGGCTTCATCGAACTGCGTGTGGCTGAAAACGTACTCTGAATCGGGGCCTGCCTCGACAACCGCCGGGGAGGATCCGTAGACCATGTAATTGTAGGGGAAGTTTATGTCCCGTTCGCGCGCCTGGCGGAGCATGGCGATGAGGTCGCCTTCATAGGAGCTCGAGTAGAACCCGTCGGCACCGGCCGCCTGCGCCTTTTGAAGCAAGAGAGAGAAATCGCGGGCGCCTTTGGCGTATTTCTCGAACGTCACCACTTCAATGCCGCCTGTCTCGGCCATTTCCTTGGCCGAAGTCGCGGTGCTTGCGGGAAACGGTTCGTCCGCATAGGCGATCGCGAGCTTTTTGACGCCGAGTTGCTTGGCGAGATCTATGCTGGTTACCGGAATCTGCGAGGCCTGGACCGTGGCCGACACCAGGTATTTGTAACCCTGCTGGAACAACTGGTCCGAGGATCCAGCCCAACTCACCATGAATTTGCCATTCGCCTCGGTTATGGGCGCGGCGACACCGACCAGAGTGGAGCTGAATGGCGCGATCAGCGCGTCGACCTTCTCCTCGTTGATCAATGAATCGTACACGCGGGAGACGAGCTGCTTGTCGCTGCGGTCGTCACGCTTGATCAGTTCGACCGGATACTTCTTGCCGTCAAGTTCAATTCCGCCACGCGCATTCACGTCATCGACCCAGATGCCGATCCCACGTTCGCCCGACTGGGACGCGGTCGCGTAGGCGCCGGTCGACGAGATCGTCATGCCGATCTTGATCGAGGTTCTCTCCTGTGCGCTGACCGCGAATGTCATCGCGAGCAGCGTCGAACCGAGAAGCAGGGTTTTGACGACAGAATTCACTAGGACCTCCTACAGAGAAGTTTCGCAAAGCGGAACTTTTTATCTTTTAATTCGGAATAGGCTGGCATGGCCGTGTTCCACGTGTCAAGCACGAATCCACTTTCAACAGGAACGAAGGGGAGGGCGGGAGGCACTGCATTAAAAGGGATTTGGACTCGTTCGTTTAATCGTCATCATTGCCACGTGGAATTCAGCCATTGTCTTGCTGTGTCTGATGTCTCATAATCCGGAAATGAGCTTGATATTTTTCAGAACACGGAGGAGCTAATGGACGAGGATCTGGACGCCCCGCCTGTAAAGTCGATCTCCCGTGCTGCTACGGTTCTGCGCGTGCTTGCGGCGATGGGAGCTGAAGGTGGTCAGCTTACCGAGATCGCGCGCCGCGCGGGTTTCGGCAAGGCTACGACCCATCGGATCCTTGCTGCGCTTACCGACGTGGAGTTTGCCTACCAGAACACGACCACGCGGCATTACCATCTGGGCGCAGGGTTGGGATTGCTCGCGCGCCAAGCTTCACATCATGATGTGGGAGCTCTCGCCCAGCCTGTCCTCATGCGCCTTGCATGCCAGACGCAGGATACGGTCTACATTCAGGTGCGGGAAGGGTTTCGCGCCTTTTGCATCGGGCGTGAGCAGGGGAGTTTTCCAATCAAGACGCTGTCGTTGGACGTCGGGCAGAGCCGGCCTCTCGGCGTTGGCTCAGGAAGCCTGGCGCTGCTGTCCTTCCTGCCACGGGATGAGATCGAAACGGTAATCGGAGCCAACACGCGCTGGCTGCGCGATTATCCTGCCTTTGCTCCTGAAAGCCTTCGCGAGCTTGTGAGGGAGACCCAGGCTAGAGGTTATGCCTTTATCGAAGGCCAGGTGATTCCAGGCGTCAATGCGATAGCGGTGCCGGTGCTGGACGAGAATAAAAGGCCGGTGGCCTCGCTGAGCGTTACGGCGATCGCCGATCGGGTCCACGGCGAGCGCGCTCTATGGCTGGCGAGCCTCCTGCGGGAGGAGGCGGAACAGTTGTCTCTCCAATTGCATCGCACCGGTTAAGCGGGCCGCTGCAGACGCTGGATCGGCCTTTTCCATCACTCAAAAGCATTCACAGGAACAGAAAGCACACTCATGGCAGATCGCCTGAAGGACAAGGTCGCGTTGGTTTTCGGAGCCGGATCGTCGGGGCCGGGCTGGGGCAACGGAAAGGCGGCGGCGGCCCTTTTCGCACAGGAGGGCGCGCGCGTGGTCGCGGTCGATCTTCATCCCGAGGCCGCGGAGGAGACCAGGGCGGCGATCCGCGAACGGGGGTTTGACTGCGACACCTTCGCCGCAGATGTGACGAAGTCGAGCGAGATTAAAGCCGCTGTCGACTTCACCATGAAGCTCCACGGGCGCATAGACATTCTTCATAACAATGTCGGCGTCACGCGGATGGGCGACCCGGTCGAACTCAGCGAGGAGGATTGGAAGAGCGCGCTCGATCTCAACCTGACAAGCGTATTCCTCACCTGCAAGCATGTGCTCCCCGTCATGCTTGCCCAGCAAGCGGGATCGATCATCAACATCTCCTCGCTGGCGTCGATCCAGATCAATCGCCTGCCGTATTTTTCCTATTACTCCTCGAAAGCCGGGCTGAACCACTTCACGCGCGCGCTTGCGGTGAACTACGCCCCCTACGGTATCCGCGCCAATGCACTCCTTCCGGGCGTGATGGATACACCTCTGATCTACAAGCAGATTTCCGGCGAATACGCTTCCGTCGAAGATATGATCAAGGCGCGAAACGCTGCCTCGCCCATGGGCAAGATGGGGGATGCTTGGGACGTTGCATATGCTGCGCTGTTCCTTGCTTCGGATGAAGCGAAATACATCACCGGTGTATGCATCCCGGTCGATGGCGGAAAGAGCTGCGCCGGCCGCTAGTCCGGAGCGTGGCCCTTGAGCGGGAAGAATTTGCGCCAGGGCCGCGCCTCTTCGATCACGCGTGCGACCGAAGGCCGAGCGAGCAGTCGCGCGCGATAATCTCGAAGCTCTGTGAAAGCCTCCGAGATCGGGTAGCCCCAATGGGCATAGAAGAGCGCCGGCGCCGCCGCGCAATCGGCTATGCTGAAGACGTCGTTGGCGGCCCACTTGCGCGTGGTCATCCAGCGGTTCAGCCACGCATAGCTCTTGTCGAGCGTCGCCTTCGCCTCTTCATCGAGATGCGGATCCCGCTTGTCCTCATCACGCAGGGCGTTGAAAACCATCCGTGACAGCGGCGCCATGACGTAATCGTCGAAGACGCCGTCCATCTGCCGCGCTTCGATGGCGGTGCGCGGATCGGCGGGAACCATCGGCGGCGCATCGCCGTGATGAAGGTCGAGATATTCGATGATGGCAGCCGATTCTATAACCGTGCGGTCGCCGTCGACCAAAACCGGGAATTGGCCAGTGGGGGCGAGGCGGCGGACGGCTTCAAGGTTTTCCGGGTGGTCGGGGTCGACCATCAGGAATTCAAAGGGCACCTCGCGTTCATAAAGTGCAATGAGCGCCTTCCAATAGAAGGAGGCGAAAGGGTGGCCGTAAATTCGCACCATCGCTGCATCCTCAACGGATCATACCGATTGCGTATTGCAATCAGTTGAAGCTACGCGATCTGGTCGCACGCTGCAAGAGGATGCAGGATGAGTGTCGCCTCGAATGCCAATGGAACCAACGATTGAGGTTTCGGGGTGATGAACGAGGTACGATAATGCTGGACGATAAGCGAGGGTGACAATCATGAAGGATACGACGGCGACCGTGAAGGGCGGTTCTATGGAAACCTCTCCTTCCCGGCTGATCGATGCGAGGATCGAGGAAATGGCCGACTGGCGGGGCGAGAAACTCGGCCGGATCCGTGCCCTCATCAAAGAGGCCGATCCTGAAGTGGTGGAGGAGGTAAAATGGAGGAAGCCTTCGAACCCTTTGGGGGTTCCGTATGGGAGCACGCTGGAATTATCTGCACCGGTGAGACTTACAAGGACAAGGTGAAGCTGACCTTCGCCAAGGGCGCCTCGCTTGAAGATCCGTCAGGCCTCTTCAACTCCAGCCTCGAGGGCAATGCACGCCGTGCCATTGATCTGCGTGAGGGCGACAGGATCGATGAAGGCGCGTTCAAGGCGCTTGTTCGTGCCGCAGTGGAGCTCAACACGTCTCGCCCATCTGGCTCTCGGAAGGGAAAAAAGGGGGCCTGATCCCAACGTATGGCGACCGGCGATTTATCAGCGGAGTCTGGTCAGATCGGCTGCACGATTGTCCATGATCACCTCCATGGAGAAAAAACCCGTGACGGTTGCCAGGTCGAAATTGGTGATGAGCTTCTGATAAAACGCGTCGTAGCCCGCCATGCCTTTGGTGATGACCTTGATGAGGTAATCCCAATCGCCGCCGATCCGGTGGAAATCGAACACTTCCGGCAGCCGCTCGACATGCTTGCGGAAATTGTCGGCCCATTCCTTGGAATGGTGGCGGGTGCGGATCATGACGAAGACCGTCAGATCGAAGCCCAGTGCGGTCAGATCGATGTCCGTGTACGTGCCGCGGATGATGCCGCTCGCCCGAAGCCGCTGGAGCCGGCGCCAGCAGGCGTTTTGGGATATCCCCACCTGTTCCGCCAGATCGCGCTGCGAGATTCCTCCGTCCTTTTGCAGGCAGGTCAGAATTTTCAGATCGATTCCGTCGATCTTCTCTGCTTTTTCGATCATGTGACCCACTTTTCGCGCATAAAGGTGAAAAATCGATAAGGATTTAGGCGTCGCGTGAAATTAAACCGATGTCAATCGCCATCAAAGAGCAAGGTCACGCACCGATGCCGCTAAGTCCTATCGACGCATTCAGCGAAAGCCTCAGGACGGGCGATGTGATTACGGAATTGCGCGCCGGCCTCGTCGGTTCGGATGCCACCATAGAAGGGCCGTTTGGCAGGAAGGAACTCGTCTATGCCGACTACGTGGCCTCCGGGCGCGCGCTCCTGCAGGTAGAGCGCTTCATACTCGACAGGGTTCTGCCCTACTACGCCAACAGCCACACCGAAGCGTCCTACTGCGGAGGCTTCATGACCCGCTTGCGTCGCGAAGCGCGGGCGGTGATCGCAAAGAGCTGCGGAGCGACCGCCGATCACGCGGTGATCTTCACGGGTTCCGGCGCGACAGCCGGTATCAACCGTTTGGTGAGCTTGCTGGGTGTTACGGATGCGGTGGCTTCCGGCAAGCGGGTGCGTATCATCATCGGTCCGTACGAGCATCACTCGAATATCCTGCCCTGGCGTGAAAGCGGGGCGGAAGTCGTCGAAATAGCCGAAGCTGCGGACGGCGGACCCGATCTCCACCTTCTGGACAAGGCTCTCCATGACGATCCGGTGGATCTCTGCGTGTGCGCGTTCTCGGCGGCATCCAATGTGACGGGCGTCATCACCGACGTGGCGGCCGTGACGAAAAAGGCCAAGGCTGCGGGCGCGAAGGTGATCTGGGACTACGCCGGCGCGGGACCCTATTTGCCGATCAGGATGTCGCCGGCGGCGGGGGCTCAAATCGATGCCGTGGTGGTGTCGCCGCACAAATTCATCGGCGGGCCCGGCGCATCGGGCGTGTTGATCCTGCGCCGCGACGCTGTGACCAGGGCCAAACCATCCTGGCCCGGAGGCGGAACGGTCAGGTTCGTGTCTCCGACCGCACATGACTACAGTGACAGCATTGAAGCGCGCGAGGAAGCCGGAACACCGAACGGGATCGGCGACATTCGTGCAGCGCTTGCCTTCCTCGTCAAGGATGCCATTGGGGAAGACGCGATGCAGCGCCGCAACGAGGATCTCACCCGCCGGGCGCTGGACGCGTGGCAGGGGGCGGCGAACTTGGAGTTGCTCGGCCTGCTCTCTCCCCAGAGGCTGCCGATATTCTCCTTCCGCATAAAAAACGGGAAGGGCGGCTATGTTCATCAGCAATTGGTGACAAGACTGTTGAGCGACCGCTTCGGGATCCAGGCGCGCGGTGGCTGCGCATGCGCGGGGCCCTACGTACATCGGCTCTTGTCGATCTCACCCGCAGAATCGGAGCAAATGCGGCAGGCAATTCTCAGGGGCGACGAAGCCAGCAAGCCCGGGTTCACGAGGCTCAATCTGAGCATCCTTCTGACGGACGGGAAGGTTGCGTTTATTCTCGATGCCGTAAGACAGCTTGCCGCCGATGCGGCTTCGTTCGAGCGGGAATACGAGGTCGATGCCGGCCGGGCGATATTCTATCCGCGTGCTGCACGTGCGGGGGCGGTATAAAAAAGCGCCAGGCGTCGTCCGTGCCCTTGCCCCAGGTCGGATGGGCGGCGCGAAGAGCGCCGCTGAAACGTTCAGGTCGTTTTGATGAGGCGGAGTATTGCCAAGGCCAGCGCCTGGGCCCGTGGGACCAGCGACGAGAGATCGAGATACTCCTCGTCGGTATGTGGCAGTCCGCCGACAGGTCCTACTGCACAAAGGGTGGGGATGTCGATGGAGGAGGTAAAACCGGCATCGGAACACCCGCCGGAGAAGTTCCCCTTCACGTCCAACCCACAGCTCGATGCCGCCTCCGTATAGAGAGCTGCAAGAGCTTGAGAACCCGCATTCTCCTCCATCGGCGGGAACTCGCCATGGAAGGTGAGCTTGCAGGCGGTGTCCTTCACGAAGCTTGTGGATGCAATCTCCTGTATTGCCGAGAGTAGCCGCTGCCGGTCAGAGACTTGGCGGTATCGTACTTCCGCATCGAGGGTCGCGCTTTGTGCAACGATGTTGAATGCCGTTCCACCATGAAGAGCGCCGGCGTTGACAGTGATCCCCTTGGCGGGGTCGGCCAGATCCTCAAGCGCCAATACCTTCCGGGCGGCCTCGCTGACGGCATTGATGCCTTGCTGGATGTTCACACCTGAATGAGCGGCCTTTCCCGTAATCTCCACACGGAAGAAGAAGCCGCCGTTTCGGGCGGTAACGAAATCGCCATTCGGCCGGCCGGGCTCCGCATTGAAAACAGCGCGGGCGCCTCGGCAGACCTTTTCGATCATCGTCCGGGACCATGGAGAGCCGATCTCTTCATCCACCGTGAAGAGGGCAATCACCTGACTGGGCAAACCGCCAATCCTGGCCAGGGCATCGAGCACGAATGCGTTCAGGACAAGTCCGCCCTTCATGTCGGCGACACCCGGCCCGTAGGCCCGGCCATTGCTGGTATGAAAGGGACGTCGCTCCGGCTCTCCTGGCGGAAACACGGTATCCATATGGCCCATGAGCACGACGGGATCGCCGGAGCCACCCGGCACAACGGCGCGCAATCCAGTGCCGTAGGTTTCGCTGGGGATCGCGGAAACCTCGATCTTCCTACTTTTCATGAAGGCGGCGATGGCCGCGCTCATTTTATCGATGCCTTCCCTGCAACGGCTCGGGCTATCGATCTGGACGAGTTGTTCCAGAAGCCGAAGCATGTCGGCCTGTTGATCCGCAAGATAAGCGAGGACTTCGCGTTCGGTCGGGCTCATCACGATACCGCTGGCCGCGCGGCGCTGAGCTGGCTCACGAGCGTTTCCGGAAATTCCGCGGCAAGGCATAGCGCGCTCATCTCCGGCCAGTCGCCGAAGCCGCTTGCGATATTGATGTGCTCTGCCTCATCCGGAAGGATGACGGTCCGCAGGCCGAACTCGGCGCCGTAGCAGACGGCCGCCTTTTCCGGGCATCGTGGATCTGCATTGGTACAGACAAGGAGTATCTCGCGGGCGGAGGCCTTGAGACGCTCCTCATCGATCGGGATAGGAAAGAAGGTCGGGCGGAATTCTTGCAGGATGCTTGGGCCTGGCGGCGCCACCAGGAGCAGGCGTTCGACCGGCGGAACCGGATCTGCTGCATAATGCATCCATAGAATGCAGGACAAGGAATGGCAGATCACAGTCAGTTCGCCGAGGTCAGGTACCGACCGCAGTTGCTGGTCCAGTTCCGCGATCCAGACGTCGCAGTCTGGCTGTTCCTTGCTGGAAAGCTCCGGGTAGAGAACAACCTCACCGCGTCGCCTGAGACGCTGGGCGAGATGGGTCTGCCAATGATCCATCCCGGAGCCGTTCACGCCGTGCAAGATTAAAAAGCTGCGGGGCACGAAACATCCATCAAAATTATCGCCGACTGGGGTGCGGAGTTAAGCCACGGGCGGTTTGGCCGCAAATTTCGAACCGCGGACGCACATGCGGCCGACATCGTCCTGCCACAGCTTTTCTTCCGCATGAAGTTCGCCCAGGGCGCTGGCCACGACGGAGAACTCATAATCGGGGAAGGACTCCACCACCTGTAGGTAGTAGGTCGGCTGAGTCTCGATCAGCTTGATGATGCGCTCCTTGAGCTCAGCGGAATCCGCTTCCTTGGACGGCCTGCGCTCCGTATCCGCCCGCCCGGCAAGGTAATCGTTGATGTCCACCTTGCCTGTGTAGGCATAGGAGATGCGCTCGAACCGCTCACGCGGGACGCCTTCGGGGATCGTGGCGTCTATGCCCATCTTCGCAGTGGTGGGCACGGTGCCGTGGCGCTGCAGCGGCAGGCTCGGATCGAGCGGCTTTGCCCGGACGTTGGAGACGATGACCACGTCACGATCCGCCTGGACGCGGGTCGCGACCGCCCATTCCACATCCACGGGATTGAAGACATCGATATCCTCATCGACGATGGTGACATGCTTGATGTCCATCACAGACAACGCCGCGAGGAGCGCGTTCTTGCCCTCGCCGGGTTGCTTCTTGATCGAAATGATGGCGTGCCAATAGCCGCACCCGCCGATCGTGACATTGATGTCCTTCACGACGATGCTGGCGGCTTTAAGCGAGTCGCGAAGGGCGGCATAGCGGGCGGGTGCTGCGAGCCAGGTCACTTCCCACGGCATGTGCAGGGAATAATAGACCGGGTTCTTCTTCATCGTGATCGCCTTCACCCGCACGATCGGATTCCAGTGAAGGCCGCCCATGAGACGGGTGAACTCGCCGAAACGGCCCTCCGGCCATGTCCAGCCCGTGGGCAGGATCTCGGCTTCCAGCACGATTTCGGCGTCCGCCAGATAATTGAGATCCGAGGTGATGCACGTACCAAGCCCGACCGGCGCGCCGCGCACGCCGCCAGCGATCGCAAGCTCATCCACCCCGAGCGGCGCACGGAAGCCAGCCGCCATGAAATCGGACGGGTGAACGCCCAGGCTGATGGAGATGGGCAGCGGCTCTCCCCGCTCCAGGGCCCGCTGGGTGAAGAAACGCAGGTTGTTCGGCGTGACGATGTCGATGCCGCTGAGCGTGCGCTCCTTAAGCATGAAGCGGTAGATGCCGCAGTTCTGGCCGTGCTCCGGATCCTTTGAGATCACGACGCCTGCCGTGATTGTCGGCCCGCCGTCGAAGACGGAGCAGACGGGCACCGGCAGCTTGAACAGGTCGACGTCGTCCCCCGTTAGCACGATGTCGCGATCCCGGCCCGACTCGACCACCTTCGGAGGGATGGGGTTCTCCAGCCCTTTTTTGAGCTTGGTTTCAAGTTCGGAATAGGACTCGCATCCGAGCGAAACGGTCGCCCTTTCCTTGGAGCCGATGATGCCGCTCAACAGCGGCATGTCGTAGCCGATGACGTTGCGGAAGACCAGCGCGGTCTCGGCCTGGTCGACCCGAGCGGAGATGTGCCGAATGTCGACCGGCTGGTCGATCGTCACGAGGTGCCCGGTGGATTCCAACCGCTTCAGGTAGTCACGGAAATTTTCGTTCATTTTCGA
>Ga0164243_10001781_pt1 | contig 36081 bp, 29 predicted proteins | sample OricompcompostOP_FD_108781 | JGI IMG/M metagenome (GOLD analysis project Ga0164243, IMG submission 108781) | Organic Plus compost microbial communities from Emeryville, California, USA - Original compost - Organic plus compost (OP) | ecosystem: Engineered > Solid waste > Mixed feedstock >...
GACGACATAGCCGCGCGCCGCGAAGATCTGCCACATCGGCGTGAAGCTGTTCGCGTATTGCGAGACGGGGCCGCCGTGAATCCACAGCAGCGTGGGGTAGCGCCGGCCCGCAACATAGTCCGGAGGCTTGACGACGAAGCCGCTGATCCGCGTGCCGTCCTTCGAGTTGAACGAGATCTCCTCGGTCGTTGCCAACGTATGCTCGGAGATCCATGCATCGTTCGCGTGCGAGAGCGCGCGCACGCTGCGTTTTTCGAGCGCAAAGACCTCGGCGGGCCGGTCGACCGTCGAATCGACGATCGCGATGCGGCCGTTCGCGGCGATGTCGAACGCATACGTTTCGCGACGGCCTTCGATCAGGCGTTCGACGCTGCGATCGGCGAGCCGGATCCTCGCGAGGTGCTGATTGCGATCGTCTTCGAGCAGGACATAGAGCGAGCGCCCGTCGGCGCTCCAGCGCGGCGCGATGACATCGCGGTCGAGCTCGTTCGTGAGAATGCGCGGCGTGCCGCCGCTCGCGGCGACGACCGCAAGCCGATGCGCGGAGAAATACACGAGCTTCGGATCGCCCGCGGTGACATACGCAAGCTCGCGGCCGTTCGGGCTCCACGCCGGCGCGCCCGACCATTCCGAATCGCCGGCTTCGCCCTGAAACGTGGTGATGAGCCGCGGCGTGCTGCCGGCCTTCGGCGCGATCGCGTACAAGCCGAATTCGTTGTTGCGATCGGGATCGGGCGAGCGCTTGCTCACGAAGGCGATTTCCTCACCGTCCGGCGACCACGACGGCTGGCCTTCGTCATATCGGCCCGGCGTCAGAAGCTCGGGCGTGCGAGTCGCGAGATCCAACACATATAAGTGTTGGCGGCGAGTGCCGAGATACTCCGTTTCGTCTTCCTTGAAATAGAAGCGGTCGATCACGATCGGAGGCGGGGTCTTGTTCGCCTGCGCCCCGTTCTCGCCTCCTTTCGGCGGCTTGCGCGGATCTTCATCGGCGACGATCAACGCGAGCCGCCGGCCGTCGGGCGACCAGTCGTATTCGACGACCTCACCTTTGAAATCCGTGAGCGCCTGGGCTTCGCCGCCGGCGCGATTCAGCAGCCAGATCTGCGTCGGCGCGTCTTCGTCCGCGCCGCGCGCGCTCAAGAACGCGATGAACTTGCCGTCGGGGCTGAAGCGCGCGCTGTGCTCGCTCGTCGGTCCATTCGTCAATTGCAGGGTGCGTTTGCCGTCCCAGCTCGCCATCCATACATGCGAGATGCTCTCGTCTTGGGCGAGATCGTTTCGGCTCACGGTGTAGAGGACCCATTCGCCGTCCGGTGAGAGCTGCGGGTCGCTCACGTCCGCGGTGCTCGTGATGTCGTCGATCGTGAACGGCTGCGAGCCCTGCGCCGTCCAGGCGAGCCCGGCAAACAGCAAGCAACACAGAAGACGTGCAGGGCGCGCGGCAAAGAATGGCTGTGACATCGCTATCCGCTCGAAGCCTAGGTGCTGCAAGTGTAGGCAACGCCGCGCGCTTCGTGCGCACTAACGCTCACGACGGAACCGTGCGAACGCAGCTCACGTTGCGCAAATGGGACGGCAACCTGGACGGGCGCAATGAAAGTGCTGTTGTGGATCGGTATCGCGATGATCGTCTGCTGGGGCGTGCTCTGGCTCGGCATCAAGATGGCGGTCGGCGCCGTGCATCTGTTGTTGGTGCTGGGGATCGTGCTCATCGGCTGGGCGCTCCTGCGCCGAGAGACGGGATCGCTCAAATGACCTTGTACACGAACGGGGCCCGAGCGACGGCTCGCGCCTCATAGGCTCCCATCCTCATGGGCGCCACCGTCGAAACTCCCGACGCCCGAATCGAAGCGGAACGCCACGCGCGCGCCAGCGGGCTGATCTATGTTTCGGACGGCGAGCCCGGCATTCGGCGGCGGCACGCGGGCAAGCGCTTCTCCTATGTCGGCCCGGACGGGCGCGTCGTGAAAGATGCGAAAGTCCTCGATCGAATCCGCAAGCTCGCGATTCCGCCCGCCTACACCGATGTATGGATCTGCACGCACGAGCGCGGCCATCTCCAGGCTACCGGCCGCGATGCGCGCGGCCGCAAGCAGTATCGCTATCACCCCGATTGGCGAGCGACGCGCGACAACGGCAAGTTCTCGCGCATGATCGAATTCGGCTCGCGCCTGCCGAAGCTGCGGCGCCGCCTGAAGCGCGATCTCGCCTTGTCAGGATTGCAGAAGGACAAAGTGCTCGCCGTCGTGGTCACGCTGTTGAACGAGACGCTCATCCGCGTCGGCAACGAGGAATATGCGCGCACGAACAAATCGTACGGGCTCACGACGCTGCGCGATCAGCACGTCAAATTTCTGCGTGATGGCCGCGCGACGTTTTCGTTTCGCGGCAAGGGCGGCCGCGCGCACGAGATCGTGCTCGACGATCGCCGGCTTGCGGGCGTGATTCGCCGCTGCCAGAACCTGCCCGGTCAGCAGCTGTTTCAATACGTCGATGACGACGGCAAGCGCCAGCCGATCGACTCGGGCATGGTGAACGATTACATCCGCAGCGCGATGTGCGAGAACGGCGACGAAGGCTTCACCGCGAAGGACTTCCGCACCTGGGGCGGCACGCTGCGCGCGATCGCGTATCTCGCCTGCCAGGAGTGCGAGGAAGAAATCGGCGAACGCGAGTTCAAACGGTGCGTCGTGCAGACCGCGCAGCAAGTCTCCGAAGCGCTGCGCAATACGCCGGCGGTATGCCGCAAGTCGTACATCAATCCGGTCGTGTTCGACGCGTGGCGTTCGGGCGCGATCGCCCGCCTCGTGCCGCATTCCGCGATCGCGCCTCGCGGGCTCGAAAAGATCGCCTTGAAGCTGTTGCGCGACGAAGCGCGCCGTGCCCGTCACAAGCCGTCGCTCAAGACATTGCTCAAGAAGTCGCTGCGGCGTGCCCGCGCCGCGCCCGCACGGAGCGCGGCTGAGAGCCGCGTCTAGCTTCACCCACCGGACTGGATGTGGCGAGGCCGACTCGCTAGCATCGCGCCGCGCAGCAAACATCGCCTACAACACGTTGCGCGGAGTGCGTCATGCAGGCGGGAAAAGAGGCTTCGTCCACGGGCATGACGTGGGCGTTTGCGATCCTCGGCGGCATCGTGATCGGCGCGGCGGACGAGAGTTTCGCCGGGTTTCTCATCGGTAGCCTTCTGGGCATCGTCTGTGCGCAACTGCTGTCCTTGCGCAAAGGTGCGCGCGAGCTGCAAGGACAGGTCGCCGAGCTGCGTGAATTCTTGCGAGCACGCGAAGCGCCGCCGAGCGAGCCGCTGGCTGCCCCGGTGCCGGCCCCAACCGTCGAGCCGCCCGACACGCATGCGGTGATAGAACCGGAACCTGCGGCCGAGCCGCCAACGCATCGAGTCCCGCCGCCAGATCCTGCGCCCGCCCCTCCAGCGCAGGCCGTCGAACGCGCGCCGAGCTGGGCCGATCGGCTCGTCGCCGCCGTCATCGCGTGGTTCATGCGCGGCAATCCGCTAGCGCGCATCGGCATCGTCGTCTTGTTTTTCGGCGCAGTGTTCCTCGCGAAGTACGCGGCCGAGCACAGCCTGTTTCCGATCGAGCTGCGTTTCGTCGCGATCGCCGCGGGGGCGCTCGCGTTGCTCATCGTCGGCTGGCGTTTGCGTCACGAGCGGCCGGCGTATGCGGAAGTGCTTCAAGGCGGCGGTGTCGCCGGTTTGTATCTCACCGTATTTGCGGCGGCGAGCCTGTATCACCTGCTGCCGCTCACGTTGGCGTTCGGGCTCATGGTGGGCATTGCGCTCGCGGCCGCGGTGCTGGCGGTTGCGCAGAACGCGCTCTCGCTCGCCGTCATCGGTACGGCCGGCGGCTTTCTCGCACCCATCCTCGTGTCGAGCGGCAGCGGCAATCACATCGCATTGTTTTCGTACTACGCGATCTTGAACGTCGGCATTTTCGCGGTCGCGTGGTTTCGCACCTGGCGCGTGCTCAACGTGCTCGGCTTCGTGTTCACGTTCACGATCACCGGCTTGTGGCGGGCGCGCGGCTACAGCGGCGCCGAGCTCGTGAGCGCGGATCTGTTCCTGAGCCTGTTCTTCCTGATGTATGTCGGCGTCTCGATCCTGAACTGCATTCGCCAGCCGCCGAACCTGAAAGGCTACCTGTCGGGCTCGCTCGTGTTCGGCTTGCCGGTCGTCGCGTTCACGTTGCATGCGACGCTCGTCGCGCGCATCGAATACGCGCTCGCCTGGAGCGCTCTCGCGCTCGGTGCGTTCTATCTCGCGCTCGCGTATGCGCTGTTGCGGTCGGGGCGCGACACCTTGCGGCTGTTGGTCGAAGCATTCGCCGCGCTCGGCATCATCTTCGCGAGCCTCGCGATTCCGCTCGCGTTCGATACACGCACGACCGCGGCAATGTGGGCCGTCGAGGGTGCAGGCCTCGTGTGGCTCGGCGTGCGGCAACAGCGCAAGCTCGCGCGTGCCTTTGGCGCATTGCTGCAGGTTGCCGGCGGCATCGGTTATCTCATCGGCCTGCGAACCGACGCCGGTGCGCTGCCGATTCTGAACACCGCTTATCTCGGCGTTGCGATGCTCGCACTGTCGGGCCTCTTCACCGCGTACACGCTGTTTCGCAATCGCGAGCGACAGGCCGTGTACGAGCGTGGGGTGAGCGAGGCCTTCGCCTTGTGGGGCATGGCCTGGTGGTTGTTCGGAGGGATTCGCGAAATCGATCGGATCACTATCGCATGGGCGCTCGGCGCCGTTCTCGTCTACGCGGCGGCGAGCTGTGCCGTGCTGACGCTCGCCGGAACTCGGCTCGCGTGGCTGTTCGCGCGTCGAATCGCCTTGTATCTGCCGGCCGTCGTCGCGGTGCTGGCGATTCCAGTGATCGCGCAAGCAGCGCATCCTGCGATCGAAGGCGGCGCGCTCGGCTGGGTCGTTCTTTTCGGCGTGTTCTATTGGATGCTGCATCGGGCGGAGCGCGATTCGTTGCCGGCCAGCGCGCAGGTCGCGTTGCATGCCGGCTCTGCATGGTCGCTGATTGCACTGCTCACATGGGAAGCGGGTTGGCAGGTCGATCGCTTCGCCGCGGGCGTCTGGGCGGTGTTGCCGTGGGGTCTGGTGCCGGCTGCCGCGCTCGCGTGGCTCGGACGGCGCGCGCTCGTACCGCAATGGCCGATCGCCCGACACGCCGAGCACTATCGCCTGTTGATCGCGGCGCCGCTCGCGATCGCGCTCGCGTTGTGGATCGCCGTTGCGAACGGAACCAGCATCGGCGATCCGATCTGGCTACCCTACCTGCCATTGTTGAACCCGCTCGATGTCGCGGTCGCGCTCTGCCTCGCGAGCGGCGCGCTGTGGTGGACGGCGCTCGATGACGAGCAGCACGCGAATCTCTGGCGCGGCGATGCGCGCATTCTGATCGCGATCGTGGCAGCGATCGTGTTCTGGTGGCTGAACGCGGCGCTGATCCGCTCGCTCCATCACAACTTCGGCGCACCCATCACCTGGCATGGAATCGCACGCTCGCAATTCGTGCAGGCGGCGCTGTCGATCTTCTGGGCCGTGCTCGGATTCGCGGCGATGACGCTCGCCGCGCGCAAGCACTGGCGCTATGTCTGGATCGTCGGCGGGGCGCTCATGCTCGTCGTCGTCGCGAAATTGTTCCTCGTCGATCTGTCGAATGTCGGCACGATTGCGCGCATCGTCTCGTTCCTGACGATCGGCGCATTGATTGTCGTCACGGGCTATCTCGCGCCGCTGCCGCCGAAGCGAACGCGCGAGCCGGACGGACCGACGGCGCCCGAACAAGAAACGGTGATTTCATGAAGCGATCGCTTGCGCTCCTTTCAGGCTCTCTCGCGACCTTGGCCTTGCCCGCGCTCGCAGCAACGCCGCGGCTCGACGACTATGCCAGCGGGATCACGATCGAAGCGGAGCAGCAACGCCCGCTCGTGCAGCTCGACGTTCCGGACACGGTGTATCGAACGGTCGTGACGAACGACTTGAGCGATGTACGAGTCTTCAACGCGGATGGCGTGCCGGTGCCCCACGCGCTATGTGCGGCGCCGGTCACGGAACCCCCGACGATTTCGCAGGAATCGTTGCCGGCGTATCGATTGCAGGATCTGCCGGCGGCCGCGAGCGATGGCACGCGCGTCGAAGTGCAGACGCCCTCGGGCGCGCAGATCAGCGTGCAAGGCGCACCGAACGCAGCGACGGCCGATCGCCAGACCTCTGCGTATGTCATCGATGCGCGCGACGTGCCCGATGAGCTTCGCGCCGTGCAGTTCGACTGGAGCAGCCCCGACGGCGCGTCCGAAGTGCGCGTCAGCATTCAAGCGAGCGACGATCTAGATCGCTGGCGCACGCTCGTCGCGGCCACGACGCTCGTGCAATTGCAGTCGGACGGCCGGCAGCTGCGGCGGCATCGCGTCGCGATCCCGCAGGGCAAGTACGACTTCTTGCGTGTCGAACGCATCGATCGCGGTCCGCCGCTGCGCATCGACGGTGTCATCGCGGAGCGCGTGACGCCTGCGCCAGTGATCGAGCCCGTATGGTTCACGGCAAATGCGGTCAGCGCGTCCGAGCCGAATACGTTCCAGTTCGAAACGGGACGGCGCGCGCCGATCACGTATGCGCGACTCACGCCCACGCAGGAGAATTCCTCGTTGCACATCGCGATCGAAAGTCGCGCCGAGCCGAAGTCGAGCTGGACGACCGAATGGACGGGCGAGGTGTACTCGATTCAGAGCGATACCGAGCGGCGCATCAGCCCGCCCGCCGAGCTCGCGCCGACGACGCATGCCGAATGGCGCGTGCGGCTCGCGAAAGAAGGCGACGTGTTCTATCAGACGCCTGTGCTCGAACTGGGCTATCGCCCGGCCCGCGTGCGGTTCGTCGCGCAAGGCGCCGGCCCGTACACGCTCGCCTTCGGCAGCCGCCGCGCGGAGTCCGGCTCGGCTCGCGCCTGCGACAGCCTGCTCGCCAATCTGCCTCCTGCGGAGCTGCAACAAAATATCGAGCAGGGATATGCGGGCGCCGAACGCACGCTCGGTGGGGAGGACGCATTTCGACCGCTGCCGAAGAAGACGCCGCTGCGCCAGATCGTGCTCTGGGGCGTGCTGGTCCTGGGCGTCGGCGCGCTGGTCGCGATGGCTTTGTCTTTGCTGCGCCGGCTAAAGCCCGACGGGGCGGCCTAGTCGGCGGCCTCGGACGGCACGACGTAATCCGCGGCCTTAGATGCTTTTCGATGCTCGTGGCCTAGAATAGCGCCCCCTTGCAGGCAGGAGCCTGCGGCGGTTTCAACGGCCCTCGTCTATCGCTATCGGCATTCGACCCATGCGCTTTCCCGACCCATTCGACGTCATCGTCGTCGGCGGCGGCCACGCCGGCACCGAAGCCGCGCTTGCGGCCGCGCGAATGGGCGTGCGCACGCTGCTGCTCACCCAGTCGATCGAAACGCTCGGACAGATGAGCTGCAATCCGGCGATCGGCGGCATCGGCAAGGGTCACCTCGTCAAGGAGATCGACGCGCTCGGCGGGGCGATGGCGCGCGCGGCCGATCGCGGCGGCATTCAATTTCGGACCCTGAATGCGAGCAAAGGGCCGGCGGTGCGGGCGACGCGCGCACAGGCCGATCGCGTGTTGTACAAGCAGGCGATTCGCTCGATGCTCGAGAACCAGCCGAACCTCACGCTGTTCCAGCAAGAAGTTGCCGATCTCGTGCTCGAAGGCGAGCGCGTCGCGGGCGTCGTCACCCAGAGCGGCATCGAATTTCGCGCGCGCGCGGTCGTGCTGACGGTCGGCACGTTCCTCGGCGGCAAGATCCATGTCGGCCTCACGAGCTATCAAGGCGGACGCGCGGGCGATCCGCCCTCGAACAAGCTCGCGGAAAAATTACGCGCGCTGCCGTTCCGCGTCGGGCGGCTGAAGACCGGCACGCCGCCGCGCATCGACGGCCGCACGATCAATTACGAAGGCTTGATCGCGCAGCCGGGCGATGAGCCGATGCCGGTGTTCTCGTATCTCGGCCGCCGCAGCGAGCACCCGCGCCAGGTCATGTGCCACATCACGGCGACGAACGAGCGCACGCACGAGATCATTCGCGCCGGCTGCGATCGCTCGCCGATGTTCACGGGCGTGATCGAAGGCGTGGGTCCGCGTTATTGCCCGTCGGTCGAAGACAAGGTGCATCGCTTCGCCGACAAGTCCTCGCATCAGATTTTCATCGAGCCGGAAGGCTTGAGCACTCACGAGATCTATCCGAACGGCATCTCGACGAGCCTGCCCTTCGACGTGCAGCTCGCGCTCGTGCGCTCGATCAAGGGATTCGAGCACGCGCACATCACGCGCCCGGGCTATGCGATCGAATACGACTATTTCGATCCGCGCGATCTCAAGCCCAGTCTCGAGACGAAGTTCGTGCCGGCCCTGTTCTTCGCAGGCCAGATCAACGGCACGACGGGATACGAGGAGGCGGGTGCGCAGGGCATTCTCGCCGGCATCAACGCGGCGCGGCTCGTGCAAGACCGCGAAGCCTGGTCGCCGCGGCGCGATGAAGCCTACATCGGCGTGCTCGTCGACGATCTCATCACGCGCGGCACGAGCGAGCCGTATCGCATGTTCACGAGCCGCGCGGAGTTTCGTCTGCTGTTGCGCGAGGACAATGCGGATCTGCGGCTCACGCCGATCGGCCGCGAGCTCGGCCTCGTCGAGGACGAGCGCTGGTCGTTCTTTTGCGCGAAGCGCGATGCGACCGACGCGGAGGTCGCGCGTCTCGATGCAGCAGTGCTGCATCCGCATCAGATCGAGGAACAGCAGGCGATCGAGGTGCTCGGCGCACCGCTTCTGCGCGAGGCGCACGGCTTCGATCTGTTGCGTCGACCCGAGGTGTCGTACGCGTCTCTCACCGCGCTCGCGCCGATCGGGCGCGCGGCATGGATGACTGCGGATGCCGACGAGCGGCTCGTCGAGCAAGTCGAGCTGCAGGTGGAAGTGCAGGCGAAATACAGCGGCTACATCGATCGCCAGCAGGAAGAAATCGAGCGCCAGCGCCGCCACGAGACGACACGCCTGCCCGACGACATCGACTACGGCGAAGTCCGAGGATTGTCGAGCGAAGTCAGGCAGCGCCTCAAGGAAGTCCGCCCTGCCACGATCGGCCAGGCCGCGCGCGTTCCCGGCGTGACGCCCGCGGCGGTGTCGCTGCTGCTCGTGCATCTGAAGCGCCGGCCTTCGAGCGTGCGCGCGACGGGCTGACGTCTCGGTTGTTTCGAAGCGCACGCCCGCGAAACTTAGACGACGCTCACAGATTGAGCCTCACGGGCGGTATCACGCGGCGATTTCCGTAAAGTGTCGAGGCGCAAACGCGGAGGGATCCTTGTGATTTCCTTCATCGTTTGCCAGCCGTCGCGACTGTTAAAGTTCGTTTGCGTTCATCCTCGCCGCCGTCGTTCAAGAACATCATGGTCTGGTTCCTGCTTTTCGCTGCCACCGTCTTCGGCCTGCACTTCTGGCGCGAGCATTTGAAACGCCAGAAGGAGCTGAACAGTCCGCTCGCATCGCATCGCTCGGGTCACGCGCACATCGGCCAGGTCGTCGTGCTGGAGAAGGGGCTGCAAAACGGCACGGGGCGGATTCGCATTGGCAATCGGGAATGGCCGGTGCGCGGGCCGAATCTGCCGCCGGGGGCGAAGGCGCGGGTGACCGGTGTGGATGGGACGATTTTGCTGGTGGATCGGGTGGCCGCCTAATCAACGGCTTCAGCCGACTCCCCTTCCCCCGCGCAGGGGGGAAGGCTAGGGATGGGGGCTCCGGGTCTTCACCCACATCCCTGTTCGCGTTTCGCGCGCTCGCCGTTGTCGCGCCATATCGCGTCCGCTTGGCCGCGAGCCCGCTCCAGCGTTGCGGCATCCATTCTCTGCTCGAGCGCCTTGATCGTCTGATCGAACGTGACGGTCGCGGTCACGTAGTTCTCGCCGACGCATCCCGCCTCGCTCAAGCGATCGCCGAAGTATTGCCACGCGAGCAGCTGGTCCAGCTTCATGCGCATTCCCCACGGCATGCGCGCCATCGATAGAAATGCGCCGGGCTCGCCATCGCGCGCCGCATCGGTGCCAAAGGCGGCTGCGCCTGCGGCATCGGCGGGATGTCCATCGCAGCCGAGCGCCATGCAATTCGCGAGATCGACCTTCGCCTTGTTGATCGACAGTCCGGCTTGCTTCAGCAGCAAGCGAATCGACGCGACGTTCTCCGTCGTCTCGCCCCGCTGCACCGCCATCAGACGTCCGGTCGCGAGCACGTATTGAGCGGGTGCGAAGCCCTTGTCGGCAGCGCCTTGCAGCATGGCTTGCCGGCGCTCGGGATCACGGATGAATTGCGCGAGCTCGGTCGCGCTCGCGGGATCGCCGGCCTCGGCCGCCGCGCGCAGGCGTCCCTCGATTCCGCCGTAGTCGAATTGCGCACGCGCACACCCTTCGCTCGCCGTTTTCCGATAGCTCTCTTCCGCGAGGATCACGCCCGCCGCCCGGGCGGCGCGCTCGGGATCCAGAGTCGGCGGCAGTCTCGCGATCTGAGCCTGAGCTTCGGGAGGGCGCGCGTTCGCAAAGCGATTGCACCAATGCTGTATTCGCACCAAGGCGATATTCGCGTCGTTGTTGCCGCCGGCCGCTTGCTGGCTCAGGTGCGTGATCGCGCCCGCAACATCCCCTTTCGCGAGCGCCGCAACGACATCGGGGGCGATCTTCAAACCGGTCAGATTGCGGTGATGCGCCGAGCGCTGCAGGACTTGGACGAAGGCAGACTCATCGCGCGGCTTGATCTCGCGTGCGCCTTGGGGCTGCGCAGGCGCGGCCGGCTGGGTCGAAGCGTCGGGCGCTTCGATCGCAATGGCCGAGGAGAAGCAACCGGCGAGCGCCCAGAGCAGGGCGGACCAACGCGTCACATACGACATGGCTTCAGCACCTCGGAGGGGCAGGAGCGCGCGCTTGCTCCTGCCCGGGCGGAAGGCTAGGGATGAATCAGGGGCTCAAGGGTTGCGCACGACCAGATCGTATTCAATCTGAACATTCCCCGTGAACGTCATCTGACCGCTCTGGTAGGTCTGCGAGGCATCAGCCGCCTCCATCGCCATGACCTTGCGCGCCATCGGCATCGGGGGCGGCGCATAGCCGGAGTTCGCCGAGATCGTGCGCGCCGCACCGAGGCTCGCGCCGGCGGCCTTCGCCACGACGTCCGCATTCGCGCGCGCGTCTTCCACGGCCTTCGCGAGCGCCTGGCGCTCCAGATCGCGGCGCTTGCTGGAATCCAGACGCGGATCGCCGAGCTGATTGACACCGAGATCGGTCGCGCGCTCGAGCAGCTGGCCGAGCTTTTCGAGATCGCGCAACTCGACCTCGACCTGCCGCGAGACGAAATAGCCGAGGAGCGTGCGCTCGCGGGCGTTGTTGTCCCAGTTGTACTCCGGCTGCACGTTGACGCGCGTTGCGCGCACGAGCTTCTGGTCGATCTTCAGATCGCGCGTGAGCTTGAGGACGGCATCGATCGTCTTCGCGACATCCGCGCGCGCATCCTCGAGCTTGGGCTTGCGTGACTCGACGCCGAGCGTCACATACGCAAGATCCGGCTCGGCCTGAATCTCACCCTGCCCCGACACCGCGACGGTGCGCGGGCGCTCTGCTTCGGCCGCGAGCGCGACCGGCGACATCACTTGAGACAGGCCCACGGCTGCCAGCGCGGGAATGAGCACTCGTTTCATGATCACCTCGGATTGAAAGCGGGACATCGACGGCATCAAGAGAGCACGCCGCCGATGAATTCCCCATTAACGAAGTCTTGCCGACCCACGATGGATTGAACGGGCAATCGGCGTCGGTCGGGTTAATTGCTCATTACCGCTCGCGCTTGGCTCATTACCGCTCGCGCTCGGCTCATTCCAGCAGACGTGCGACGAGCTGCCGCACTTCCGGGCGATCGCGGCGCAGGTGTTCGCCCGCGCCGCGCACGATCGCCTCGAGCTCGGCGGCCGCGCGCTCGAAGTCGTCGTTGATGACGACGTAATCGAACTCGGCCCAGTGCGACAAGTCCTCGATCGAGGCGCGCAGCCGACGCGCGATCACCTCGTCGCTGTCGGTCTTGCGGCCGCGCAGGCGCGATTCGAGCGCCGCGCGCGAAGGCGGCAGGATGAAGATCGAGCGCCGCTCGGGCAACGCACGCGCGATCTGCTGCGCGCCCTGCCAATCGATCTCGAGCAGCATGTTCTCGCCGGCGGCGAGCACCTGCTCGACCTGCTCGCGCGAGGTGCCGTAGAAATTGCCGTAGACGTTCGCATGCTCGAGGAATTCGCCGGCGGCGATCATGCGCTCGAATTCCGCTTTGGGAACGAAGAAGTAATCGTGCCCGTGGCGCTCGTTCTCGCGCTTCGCGCGCGTCGTATACGAGATCGAGAAGCGCAGCTCGGGCATCTTCTCCATGAGCGCGCGCACGAGCGAGGTCTTGCCCGTGCCCGAAGGCGCCGCGACGACAAACAACTTACCGCGCTTGTTCTGACTGGCCGTCATCCGCTGTCCGCTTTCTGGCAACTCACTCGACGTTCTGAACCTGCTCGCGCATCTGCTCGATCATGACTTTCATGTCGACCGCAGCGCGGGTCGTCTCGACGTCCTGCGATTTGGACGAGAGCGTGTTCGCCTCGCGATTCAGCTCCTGCATCAAGAAATCGAGGCGCCGGCCGGCGGGCTCGGACGAATCGAGCACCGAGGTGACCTCATCGAGATGTCCGCTCAGGCGGTCGAGCTCCTCGTCCACGTCCATCTTGTGAGCGTACATCACGAGCTCCTGCTCGAGCCGCTCCGTATCGGGCGTGATGCCGAGCTGGCCGATGCGCTCGACGATGCGATCACGCAGGCGCTGCGAAATGTCGGGAAGACGCGCCTTCACCGCGACGACGAGCGCACGCATGGAAGCACAGCGGCTCGCGAGCAGCTCGCGAATGCGCAGGCCTTCGCGCGCGCGCGTGTCGTTGAGCTCGGTGAGCGACTCGCGCAACAGCTCGAGCGCGGCCGCGAGCAAGGGCGCTGCATCGGTTTCCGCTTCACGAACGACGCCAGGCCAGCGCAGCAAGTCGAGCGGACTGATCGGCGCGCTCGTGTTCATCCGGCCGCGCACTTGCTCGAGCCTTCCGAGGACTTCATCGAGCAGCGCGGTGTCGATTTCGAGCTTGCGCTGCGCGCCGGCGGCGGACTTCAGGTAGAGATTCGCATCGACTTTGCCGCGACGAAGCGCGGCGGCGATCGTCTGGCGCACGTCGTTGTCGAGGGCCTTGAGCTCCTCGGGCAGGCGCAGCGAAGTTTCGAGATAGCGGTGATTGACGGTGCGCAGCTCGCACACGAGCGTTCCAAACGAACCTTGGCGCTCGCGTCTCGCGAAGCCCGTCATACTACGGATCATTGATCTGGCGACTCTTAGGGATTAAGGAAAAAGCGGTCTTACGCGGAAGGCGCGGCCCGGTGTATAAATCCGCCCGCTTTCAAATTCTAACAGCAGCCGTCTTGGCAGCAGAGCCTTTCCGGCCGGAGCCCGCGCTTGCGGATCGAGTGTGCAGATCTCAGTCTGGTCGGTGACCGTGAGGATAACCAGGACCGCGTGTCGATTGCCGCGAAGGACAAGGCCGCGCTGCTGATCGTCATCGACGGCATGGGTGGTCATTCCGACGGCAGCCGCGCCGCGGACACCGCGCTCAAGAGCCTGCTCGATTCCTTCCAACAGAGCTCGCTGCCGATCTTCGATCCGCTCGGCTTTTTGCACATGGCATTGAGCAAGGCGCACGACGACGTCGCGCGGCTCGGCGCCGGTCAAAGCATCGATTCGCGCCCGCGCGCGACGACGGCGGTGTGTCTCGTGCAGGACGGCGCCGCCTACTGGGCGCACATCGGCGACAGCCGCGTGTATTGGATCCGCCAAGGCAAGGTGTACCAGCGCACGCGCGATCACAGCCACGTCGAGATGCTCCTGCGCGAAGGCAAGATCACCGAGGCGGAGGTCGCCTCGCACCCGATGCGCAATTTCGTCGAATGCTGTCTCGGCGGCGATCCCGCGATTCCCGAAATGACGATCGGCGGGCGTCATCCGCTCGCGCCGGGCGATGTGATCCTCCTGTGCACCGACGGCATCTGGGCGAATCTGCGCGATACGGACATCGCGGCGTTCTTTCGCGACGACAACAATGACCTACGCGCCTGGCTCGAAGCGCTCGGCCGGCGTGCGGTGCAGGCGTCCGCGCCATTCAGCGATAATTCTTCAGCGGCGGTGCTGCGGTGGCTGCCGCAGTGAGACGCGCCTAATCGGACGCTCGCGTTCTCGAGCGGCTGAACCAGGCTCCTGATCTGCCGACGGCGCGCCGGCGAGCGGTGGAGTTAAGCTGTTCTTCCGAGGCGGCGGTCCATCGCCCTGCGCTTCCCTGTTCTCGATGAGGTTCCCATGAAGACCCGCCCCAGCGGCCGAGCTCCCGATCAACTGCGCGAAATCCGTCTGACGCGCAATTTCACGCGGCACGCGGAAGGCTCGGTGCTCGTCGAGTTCGGCGATACGCGCGTGCTGTGCACGGCGAGCGTCGAAGACACGGTGCCGCAATTTCTGCGCAACACCGGCCGCGGCTGGGTGACGGCCGAATACGGCATGCTGCCGCGTTCGACGCATACGCGCATGCGCCGCGAAGCCGCGACGGGCAAACAGGGCGGACGCACGCTCGAGATTCAGCGCTTGATCGGCCGCGCGCTGCGCGCCGTCGTCGATCTCAAAGCACTGGGCGAGCGCACGATCACGATCGATTGCGATGTGCTGCAAGCGGACGGCGGCACGCGCACGGCCTCGATCACGGGCGGTTACGTCGCGCTCGTGGATGCGGTGAATGCGCTCGTGCGCAAGGGAACCTTGCGCGAAAGCCCGATCCATGGGCAGGTCGCGGCGGTGTCGGTCGGGATCTGGTCGGGAACGCCGGTCGTCGATCTGGACTACGCCGAAGATTCGGATGCCGAGACGGATATGAACGTCGTCATGAACAACGGCGGCGGCTTCATCGAAGTGCAGGGCACGGCGGAAGGCCATGCGTTCAGGCGCAATGAGCTCGATGAGTTGCTGAATCTCGCGGCGAATGCGATCGGGCAATTGCTCGCGAAGCAGCTCGAAGCGTTGAGCTGAAGGCGAGCGTCATGCGCATCGTCATGGCCACGAACAACGCCGGCAAGCTCCGCGAGTTTCGCGAGCTGCTCGCGCCGCTCGGCTTCGAAGTCGAGCCGCTGTCGCAGTTCACGCGGGAGAGCGCGGAGGAGACCGGACTGTCGTTCATCGAGAATGCGATCCTGAAGGCGCGCCATGCCGCGCGCGCGGCGAACCTGCCGGCGATCGCGGATGATTCCGGAATCGAAGTCGACGCGCTGCGCGGCGAGCCGGGCATCTATTCGGCGCGCTACGCGGGCGAAGGCGCGAGCGACCAGGCAAATCTCGAAAAACTCTTGCGCGCCGTCGCTGACGTGCCGGCTGCGCAGCGCACGGCGCGCTATCAATGCGCGCTTGCGTTCATGCGCTTCGCGGCCGATCCATCGCCGCTCATTTGCCAGGCAAGCTGGGAAGGCCGCGTGATCATGACGCCGCGCGGCTCGGGCGGCTTCGGCTATGACCCGATCTTCGAGCTGCCGGAGATCGGCAAGACCGCGGCGGAGTTGGCGCCGGAAGAAAAGAATCGCATCAGTCATCGCGGCAAGGCGCTGCGCGAGCTCGTGGCGCGCTTGCGTGCGCAGCAGGATGAGCAGCGCGTGCAGTCGAGATGAGCCTGTGAGCGCGCTGATCGCACCGCCGCTTGCGCTGTACGTCCACATGCCGTGGTGCGTGCGCAAATGTCCGTACTGCGATTTCAACTCGCACGCCGCGCCAGACCAGCTGCCCGAGCGGCAGTACATCGCGGCGCTGCTCGATGATCTCGAGCAAGAGCTGCCGGCCGTCGAGGGGCGCCCGCTCGTTTCGATTTTCTTCGGCGGCGGCACGCCGAGCCTGTTCACGCCCGAGGCGATCGGCGAATTTCTCGCCGGCGTGCGCGCGCGCATCGACTGCGTCGAAGACATCGAGATCACGCTCGAGACGAATCCTGGCACGGTCGAGCACGGCCGATTCGCCGGTTATCGCGCGGCGGGTGTCACGCGCGTTTCGCTCGGCGCGCAGACGTTCAGCGAGCCGCAATTGAAGGTGCTCGGGCGAATTCATGGCGCGGGTGATATTCAGCGCGCCGTCGATGAGCTCGTCGCGGCCGGGCTCGACAACTTCAACATCGACCTCATGTATGCGCTGCCGGGGCAGACGCTCGCGCAGGCGGTCGAGGATGTCCGCGCAGCGATCGCGCTGCATCCGACGCACGTTTCGCATTACCAGCTCACGCTCGAGCCGGGGACCGTGTTCTATCACCGGCCACCGGTGCTGCCGGATCAGGATGCGAGCTGGGAGATGCAGCTTGCCTGTCAGGACGTGCTCGCGACGCACGGCTTCGAGCAATACGAAGTCTCGGCGTACGCCCGTGCCGGCAAGCAGTGCCGCCACAATCTCAACTACTGGCGCTTCGGCGATTACATCGGCATCGGGGCTGGCGCTCACGGCAAGCTGACCGATGCCGGGCGCGGCCGCATCCTGCGCACGACTCGTCATCGACAGCCGCGCGAGTACCTGCGGCATCATGGTGCGGCGCGTGCGAGCGAGCGCCGCGTCGTGGTCGCGGACGAGCTGCCGCTCGAATTCATGCTGAACGTGCTGCGCTTGCGGGAAGGCTTCGCGTTGACTGAGTTCGAGCGCTACACCGGGCTTGTGCCAGCGAAGATCGAACTCGTACTCGAGCGGGCCCGCGAGCGGGGGTTGCTGGCTCACGCTGCCGGACGATGGGTCCCGACCGACCTCGGCCGTCAGTTTTTAAATGACCTGCAGGCGATGTTCTTGCCCGAGGAGCCCGCCGAGGCTCAGGCGGACGCGCCCTCGCCGGTCGCAAGTTCGCGAACCAACGCACAAATTTTGCCGACTGAACCCCCTCGCCGAGCCTGAGGCCGGCCGAGGGTTATGCACACGCCAAAGTAGTTTTCACCGCGCCGCGATGTTGATGACTAAAGTGCATCTCCTCTCTAAACAGGCCTACGTAAGTCACTGTCTACAAAGGTGAAAATACCCTGGCTAAAAAATGATCAATTTGACGATGTCACATTTCTGCAGCGGAAAGGGGTCGACGGCGCGAGCGCTATCCACACACTTGTCCACAGGTTTTGTGGATAACTTCCTTACAGCTCGTGGCGTTTACGCGCAGCACGCGGGCGCTCCCCGGCGCAGGCAATTTTCCTGTTGCGGCACCCCAAGCTCATGGCTACACTGCGCCCCCTTTTTCTCAGGCGGCGTCCTTCGCGACGCACGGTAAATGTCATGAAGGCCGGAATTCATCCCGAATATAAAGAGACGACGGTGACGTGCAGCTGCGGCAACACGTTCGTCACGCGCTCGACGCTCGGGCACGACCTGCAAATCGAAGTCTGCTCGAACTGCCACCCCTTCTATACGGGCAAGCAGAAGATCGTCGACACCGGCGGTCGCGTGGACAAGTTCCGCAAGAAGTACGCGCGCTGATCCGCACGCGCTGCACACAACGATTTTAGAAGGGCGCCTTCGGGCGCCCTTCTTGCTTTTGGCCGCTCCTGCGCATCCCTGCGCCCGCGGCACTCGCACATCCATGTGCTTCGGAACTCTGTGCGCTGCGCGGGGCTCTCACTGCTGCACGCCCCTGCTTGTCGCTGACTTCTTGGGCGGTTTATAACCGAGCCCTAGTGGGTCTTCTTGGGTGAAGAGCGCGGTCATGCTGACATCCTCCGTGCGACGTGCCTGTCTTGTGTCCCTCGCCGCGCTGTCGCTCGGCAGCTGCGCGTCCAACCCGGTCACCGGTCGTCCCGATCTGGTCTTCTCATCCGAAAAAGGTGAGATCGAACGCGCAAAGCAGGTGCATCCGCTGCTCTTGCAGCAGTTCGGCGGCGCGTACGACGACATGCGCCTGCAGCAATACGTGAACGAAGTCGGCCAGCGCGCCGCGAAAGCGAGTCATCGTCCGGAGTTGCAGTACACGTTCACCGTTCTCGACAGCGAAGAGATCAACGCATTCACGCCGGGCGGCGGTTACGTCTACATCACGCGCGGCATCATGAACTATCTGAATTCCGAGGCCGAGCTCGAGGCAGTGCTCGGTCACGAGATCGGGCACATCAATGCGCGCCATCCGGTGCGCCAGCAGACGCAATCGACGCTCTCCGGCATCGGCGCGGCCGCTGTCGGCATCGTGACAGGCAGCGGCGATCTCGCAGGTCTCGCCAACTACGCCGGTGCGGCGCTCATCACCGGCTACGGCCGCGACATGGAGCTCGAAGCCGATGCGCTCGGCGCCGAATATCTCGCGAAGACCGGACAAGATCCGGAGCACATGATCGATGTCGTGCGCCTGCTCAAGAATCAGGAGATGTTCGAGGTGCAGCGGGCGCGCCAGGAGAATCGCAAGCCGCGTATCTATCACGGTGTGTTCTCGACGCATCCGGACAACGACGAGCGTCTGCGCGAGGTCGTGAAGGCCGCGGACCAGATCGCAAAGCCCACGACGCTCGCCGACGCCGGGCGCGACCGCTATCTGCAGGCGATTCAGGGCCTGCCGGTCGGCACGAGCCGCGCGCAAGGCGTGCTCAAGGGCAACCGCTTCTATCACGCGCATCTCGGCTTCACGTTCGCGTTTCCGAGCGGCTGGACGGTCGAGAATCAGGCGGAGCGTTTGCTTGCGATCTCACCGCGCAAAGACAGTCTGCTGCAGATGCGCACCATGGCGCCGCCGCCGAATACGGGGCCGCAACAATTCTTGTCGCGCCTGCTCTCAGGCAAGAATGCAGGTCCGGGCGAGGCGATCGAAGTGAATGGGCTGCAGGGCTACACGGCGGTCGTCAGATCGGAGCGCACCGACTTCGGTGTCGTGCCCGCCCGCTATGCGGTTATCTATCACAACAATCTCGCTTACGTGTTCGCGGGTGCGAGCAAGTCGTCGAACTCGGTGCCTGCGGCTGACGCGTTGTTCATGTCGTCGGTGAAAACGTTCCGCCGGCTCAAGAACAACGAGTTCCAGCTCGCGGAGCCCTACAAGGTCAAGATCATTCGCGCCGACGCGAATACTAGGATTGCGGACCTCGCGAAGGCCTCGCCGATCAAGGAATATCCGGCAGAGTTGTTGCGCCTCATGAACAATCTGTATCCGGACAAGGAGCCCCAGGCGGGCCAGCTGCTGAAGATCGTCGAGTAGGCGATCGCAGAAACGCTTCCGGCCGCGCGCTTGATTCGATCGCGGTGACGTGTAAGTCTGCGCGTCCCGTTTGCACCCGCAAAATTGCACTGGTTATCGTCGCCAACCGTCGAGATCGCTCATGTCCGAGAAAAAGTTCGAGTTAACGAATCTTGCCACTGGTAAGAAGTCGACCGCCGAAGTGAAAAGCGGCACGTTGGGCCCGGACGTCCTCAACATAGCGAATCTCACCAAAGATCACGGGATGTTCACGTTCGATCCCGGGTTCATGGCGACGGCGGCGTGCGAGAGCAAGATCACGTTCATCGACGGCGACGAAGGCGTGCTGCTCCACCGCGGCATTCCGATCGAGCAGCTCGCGGAGAAGAGCAATTTCCTCGAAGTCGCGTATCTGTTGATCAACGGCGAGCTGCCGACCGCAGACCAGCTCGCGGAGTTCACGCACGCAATCCAGTACCACACGATGATCAACGAATCGCTGCTGCGATTCTTCAACGGCTTTCATTACAACGCGCATCCGATGGCGATGTTGTCCGGCGTGGTCGCGTCGATGGCAGCGTTCTATCACGACTCGATGGACATCCATAACCCGCGCCATCGCGAGATCTTCGCTCACCGCATCATCGCGAAGATTCCGACGATCGCCGCCGCCGCGTACAAACACGCGCTCGGTCAGCCGTTCGTCTATCCGCGCAACGATCTCGATTACTGCGGCAACCTGCTGCACATGTTCTTTGCGGTGCCCTGCGAGCAGTACAGCGTCGATCCGGTGACGGCGCAGGCGCTCGACCTGTTGTTCATTCTGCATGCGGATCACGAGCAGAACGCTTCGACATCGACGGTGCGTCTTGCGGGCAGCACGGGCGCGAATCCGTACGCTGCGATCTCCGCCGGCATCTCCGCGCTGTGGGGCCCGGCACACGGCGGCGCGAACGAAGCGGTGCTCGCGATGCTCGAGCAGATCGGCACCGTCGACAACGTGCCGAAGTATCTTGCGAAGGCGAAGGACAAGAACGACAACTTCCGCCTCATGGGCTTCGGCCATCGCGTCTACAAGAATTTCGACCCGCGCGCGACGATCATCCGCGCGATGTGCCACAAGGTGCTCGCGAAGCTCGGCAAGTCCGACAATCCGCTGTTCGAGCTCGCGCTGCGCCTCGAGGAAATCGCGCTCAAGGACGAATACTTCGTCGAGCGCAAGCTGTATCCGAACGTCGATTTCTATTCGGGCATCATCTACAGCGCGATCGGCATTCCGCAGTCGATGTTCACGGTGATGTTCGCGATCGCGCGCACCGTGGGCTGGGTTGCGCATTGGCAGGAAATGATCGCCGACCCGGCGATGAAGATCAGCCGTCCGCGCCAGCTGTACACGGGCCCGGGGCGTCGCGACTACGTCGAGATTTCGAAGCGGAATTGATCGGCGGCGGAGCCTTCGCCGGCGTCGTCCCGACGCGAGTCGGGACCGCATTCGGCACTCTGCCAACGGCGATCCCGACTTGCGCCGGGATGACGTGTGCGCTTCGCTGACACGTCACTTTCGCCCGACGACGAGGGTGTGAAACTTAGAAGCCTCCCCCGCCTGCGTTTCTGACGCGCGGTGCTTCCTCGATCAAGAGCGCCTGCACTTCATCCGCATTTGCACGCCGCATCGGCCGACCATCGACAGGGCTCGCCGGCGCTTGGCGGATGCCATTCACCGGAAACACGACCGCTTCGATTTCGTGATGGCCCGCGACGAATCGCACGACCGGATACGACACCAATCGATCCGGCTCGTAGCGCAAGCGCCGTTCCATCATTCGATGCGGAATGCTGTTGTCCATCAGATGCAGCGCGACCGATTCGGGCGGATCCGCGAACACATGCAGGTTGACCTCCGAGTGCGCCGATGCGGTCCCGCTCAGCACCGGTCCGACGAGCCGCGGTTCGAAACGCGCGAGCAGCCGCATCGCCTTCAATGCCGTGCGCCGCAAGTCATCGAGCGTCGAGGAGTGGGTGTGCGCTTCGAAGAGCCGTTGATGATCGGCGAGCGCCGCTTCGATTTCGGTGTTCTTCGGCAGAACCGCGATGTCCGTCGCGCCGAAGCGTTCGGCCGCCTTCCGTTTCGCCAAGCCGTAATCGTCGATGCCTTGCTCGGACATGATGCGCGCTGCTTCTTGCGCAAGCGCGCGGCGCAGATGCTCGGCGCGCGGGTTCGATCTCTTACTCATGCCGCCCTCCCGTGACTTAAGGGCTCAAAGGGTCAATGCAGCCAAGGCGAACAATCATTCAATGTATGTGGAAGGCGGGCTCCTCGCGGGTTGGTTGATTCGAGTCTAGCCGATCACGCGCTCAGAACAGCGGCTCATCGCTGCTCGGCTGCGGCGGCGGCGTCGTGTCGAGCGGCGATTCGGGATTCACGCCCTCGGCAATGGGCGGCAAATGTCCATCGATGAACGTTTCGAACATCGCGTTCGCATCGTCGGGCCGCGCCGCGAGGCCGGTTTCCGCCGAGATGCGCATCGTCACGAGTCCCGGCGGCGGCGTTCGCCGCCGCTCCGGTGTTCCCTGCAACGCTTCCGCCATGAAATAGATCCATATCGGCAGCGCGGTGCGGCTGCCTTGCTCGCCGCGGCCGAGCGGACGTTCCTGATCGAAGCCCACCCATGCGGTGCCGACGAGCGAAGAATTGAACCCGCAGAACCAGGCGTCGCGCCCGTCGTTCGTCGTGCCGGTCTTGCCGGCGAGATCGTTGCGCTTCAGCTGCATGGCGCGCGCGCCGGTGCCCCGTCGGACGACGTCGGCCATCATGTCAGCCATCACGTAGCTGTTCTGCGGCGAGATCGCCTCCGGCGCGAGCGCCTTCTCGTCGAGATAGCTGAGGCCGCCCCAGCGCGATTCGTCCGTTTGCGCGACCGGCTGCGGCAGCGGTTCCGGAGGAATGCCTTCGCCCGCGACAGGCGCGGGAGGAGGCGTCGGCTCGAGGCATCGATCACAAGCGAACAACGGTGCGGCTTCGAACACGGTCTTGCCGTCGGCGGCATCGATGCGCTGAATGAAATACGGATCCACCCGATAGCCGCCGTTCGCGAACACGGAATAGGCGCTCGCCATCTGCACCGGCGACACCTGCGCGGTGCCGAGCGCGAGCGTCAGGTTGCGCGGCATGCTGTTTTCGGGGAAACCGAAGCGCTGGATGTATTGGGTCGCGTACGCAGGGCCGAGCGCGTGCATCACTCGAATCGAGACCAGATTGCGCGATCGCACGAGCGCTTCGCGCAGGCGCATCGGTCCGCGGAATTCACGCGAATCGTTCTGCGGCCGCCAGGTCGATTCGAGCGTCGGATCATCGACGACCCAAGGCGCGTCGTTGATGATGCTCGCGGCCGTGAAACCGCGCTCGAGCGCGGCTGAATACAGAAACGGCTTGAACGCGGACCCGGGCTGGCGCTTGGCCTGATAAGCGCGATTGAACGCGCTCGCGAAATAGTCGAAGCCGCCGACGAGCGCGGAGATGCTGCCGTCCTGCGGGTCCATCGCCACGAACGCCGCCTGTGCGTCCGGGATCTGCACCATGCGCCACGCGCCGGAAGTTTCTTGCGCGACGTAGATCACGTCGCCGCGCGCGAGGACATCGCTCGCACGCTGTACCGCGGGTCCGAGGCTGCCATCGGCGTTCGGCGGGCGCGCCCAAGAGAGCGCGGACCACCCGAGATTGATGCGCCCCTCACGCCGTGACCACGCGACAGCGCTGCGTTCGTCGACACTGAGCACGACCGCTGGCTCGAGGCCGCCGCGCGTGGGGAAATCGTCGAGCAGCCCCGCCCATTCGGCTTCGCGAGCAGCATCGGTCAACGCCACTCGTCCCGCCGGGCCGCGGTAGCCGTGGCGCTGATCGTATTCGAGCAAGCCCGCACGCACTGCGCGTACCGCGGCCTTCTGCAAGCGGCTGTCGATCGTGGTGACGACCGAATAGCCGGCGGTGTAGGCCTGCGGGCCAAAGCGGCTGAACAAATCGCTGCGGACCATTTCGGCGACGTACGGCGCTTCGACTTCGACCGCATAGCCGTGCAGCTTCGATTCGACGGGGGCGGCGACCGCTGCCGCATGCTCCGCTTCGGTGATGAATTCCTTCTCGCGCATGCGCCGCAGCACGTAGCTGCGGCGATGTTTCGCAAGATCGGCGTTCGCGACCGGGTTGTCGCGCGAGGGCAGGCGGAACGTGCCTGCGATCAACGCGATCTCCGGCAGCGTCAGCTGGTCGACCGTTTTCCCGAAGTACACCTGCGCCGCCGCACCGATGCCGTACGCACGCTGGCCGAGAAACATCTTGTTCAGATAGAGCGTGAGGATTTCCTGCTTCGTGAATTGCTGCTCGATGCGCAGCGTCAGAAAGATCTCGAGCAGCTTGCGGCGATAGCTCTTTTCCGGGCTCAGGAAGATGCCGCGGGTGAGCTGCATCGTGATCGTGCTGCCGCCCTCGCTCTTCTCCCCCGAGAGCAGGTGTCGGATCGTCGCGCGCAACAGGCCGGGGTAGTCGACGCCGCTGTGCTGGAAGAAGCTGTCGTCTTCCGCGGCGAGCACCGCATTCACCATCTGGGCCGGAATCTGGTCGAACGCGAGCGGAATGCGCCGCTGCTCGCCGAACTGATCGATCAGCCGGCCGTCGCGGCTGTACACGCGCATCGGGACCTGCAATTGAATGTCCCGGATGGCCGCCACGTCGGGCAGCGCGGGGTGCAGATACTGATAGGCGCCGATGAATCCGAGCACGCCGCCGCCGATCAGGACCAGAACGGCGGCGAGGGCAATGCGGAGGGGCGAAAGTAGATAACGTCGCATGAGAACAAACGAGGCTAAGTCCTTGCTTTACAAAAATCGGCTATGCAATAGTAATCGCGAACAGAAGCCGACGAACTCATCGTTACGGTGAGCGCATAAAACGACCGGTAGCTTGCGGGATACGCCGAAGCGGCAAAGGTTACTCGGCTCGATCGGATGGCTCCGGGGGGCGGATGGTACCGGGATTACTCGGCCCAGACAGGCACGGGATCCCATCGTCAAAAGGACGCTTCCGAAATCCGCATCGACGCCTAAGTATCTGATAGAGCAGGCGATCAGCGGTTGGTCAGCACGTGGTCGGGGTTGCCTTAAATCTTCCGGGAATGCCGCGATGGTATTTCGTGAGGCCTCTCACATTCAACTTAAGACGCCTCTGTATATATTTGCGCCCCGTGTTTCGCGTCCGATCTTCGATCGTCACTTAAGTGCCTGATCAATATAGGGAACTAGCGTGCTTCTAACCCCAAAAGCCAGGCCGCTGCTCGGATTGGACATCACTACATCCTCGGTCAAGCTGATCGAGCTGAGCATGAGTGGTGGTCAGTATCGCGTCGAGTCGTACGCCGCCGAGGCGACCCCGCCGAATTCGATCAACGAGAAAGCCATCGTCGATGCCAACGCCGTGGGTGACGCGATCAAGCGTGCCGTCAAGCGTTCCGGCGCCCGTGCGAAGGATGCTGCGGTTGCGATCAGCGGCGATGCGGCGATCACGAAAGTCATTCAAATGCCGCGCACCTTGGGCGAGAACGAGCTCGAGGGCCAGGTCGAGATGCAGGCCGACCAGTACATCCCCTTCCCGATGGAAGAAGTCAGCTTCGACTACGAGGTCATCGGCCCTTCCGACAAAGATCCCGAAATGCTCGATGTGCTGCTCGTCGCGACGCGCTCCGAGAACGTCGAGCAGCGCGTGGCGGCCTGTGCCGCCGCGGGGCTCACCGCGAAGATCGTCGACGTCGAGGCGTTCGCGCTGGAGAACGCGTGCCGGCTGTTGACTCATCAAATGCCCGACGGCGGGCTCGGCCGCGTGATCGCGGTCGTCGACTTCGGCGCAAGCAGCACGACCTTCAGCGTGCTGCGCGACCTGAAAGTGATCTACACGCGCGACTTCGCCTTCGGCGGCCAGCAGCTGACCGAAGAAGTGATGCGCACCTACGGCTTGAGCATGGAAGAAGCCGGCCGCGCCAAGAAGGAAGGCGGGCTGCCCGGCAACTACGAAACCGAGGTGCTCGGGCCGTTCATCGACGACATGTGTCAACAGGTGAGCCGCTCGCTGCAATTCTTCCTCGCCTCGGGCGCGGGGCGCGAGCAGCCGGAGCAGATCATCATCTGCGGCGGCTGCGCGAACATCTCCGGCGCCGCCGAAATGATTCAAAGCCGCGTCGGCATCGAATCGCAGCGCGGTGATCCGCTCGGTCAGATGAAGATCAGCCAGAAGGCGAAGACGCAAGCGGTGAAAAAGGATGCAACGGCACTGCTGACTGCGTGCGGGTTGGCATTGAGGAGTTTCGACTGACATGCCAAGAATCAATCTACTTCCCTGGCGCGAAGCCGAGCGCAAGCAGCGACGCCAGGAGTTCGGCCTGGGCGCGGTCGGCGCATTGGCGCTCGCGGGCGTCATCACGATTGCCGTCAATTGGCAGATGGGCGCTGCAGTCGAGTCGCAGAACGAGCGCAATCAGTATCTGAAGACCGAGATCGCGAATCTCGACAAGCAGATCGCGGAGATTCTCGATCTCGAGCAGCGCAAGAAGCGCCTCGAATCGCGCATCCAGGTCATCGAGCAGCTCGAGCGCAGCCGGCCTGAAATCGTGCACGTGTTCGATCAGCTCGTGCGCACCCTGCCAGACGGCGTGTATCTCACCGGCATCAAGCAGTCCGAGCGCAACCTGACGCTCAAAGGCGTCGCGCAATCGAGCACCCGCGTTGCCTCCTACATGCGAAATCTCGATGCGTCCGAATGGCTCACGAATCCTTCGCTCGACATTCTGGAAACCAAGGGCAACGGCGACGGCGGCTCCGAATTCACGCTGAAAGCCGCGCAGGAAAATCCGCAGCTGCCTGCGAATCCTGATCAACCAGCGGTGGCCGCCCGATGAGCAACCTCCTCGATCAAATTCGCGAGCTCGACCCGAACGATCCGGGTCGTTGGCCGGCTGCATTTCGCATCGGCGCCATCGGACTCATTTTCCTGATTGCCACGATCGGCATGGTTTATTTCTGGGCGTGGCAGTCCAAGAAGCCCGAGCTGGACAAGGCAAAGGCCGAGGAGCAGACGCTGCTGTCGACTCTCGAGTCGAAGGCGCGCAAAGCAGCCAACCTCGACGCCTACAAAGCGCAGCTCGCCGAGATGGAGCAGTCGTTCGGCGCGATGTTGCGCAAGCTCCCGAACAAGACCGAAGTGCCGAACCTGCTGACCGATATTTCGCAGCAGGGCTCGGGCGCGGGCCTCGAGCAGCGCTTGTTCCAGCCGGGTCAGCAGATCATGAAGGACTTCTACGCCGAGCTGCCGATCAAGATGCGTCTCACCGGCACCTATCATTCGATCGGCGCTTTCGTGAGCGGCATCGCCGCGCTGCCTCGCATCGTCACTCTGCACGACGTGGAGATCACCTCGGCTTCCAAGGAGCGTGGTGTGGACCAGCTGCAATTGGACGTGACTGCGAAGACGTATCGCTATCTCGACGAGGAGGAACAGGCCGCCGCACAGCCGGCCGCTCCGGCGAACGGCAAGGCGAAGGCGAAGGCGAAGAGCCGTCCGCGCTAACCAAGGTCACGCGCCATGAATCATCCTAAAACGATAGCGACTGTCACGATCGCGCTTGCCTTGGGCGGCTGCTCGTCCGAGATGGACGAGTTGCAGCAGAAGGTCGCCGAAATCAAGAGCCGTCCCGGCGAGCGCATCGAGCCGTTGCCCGAGATCAAGCCGTACGAGTCGTTCACGTACGCCGCTTCCAATCTCCGCTCGCCCTTCATCCCGAGCGCTCCGGCGCGCAGCGATGTCGCGAATGCAGTGCGCCCGGACGCGAAGCGTCCGCGCGAGTTCCTGGAACAGTTCCCGATCGACACCATGCGAATGGTCGGCACGTTGCAGCTGCAAGGGCGCACGTACGGCCTCGTGCAAGGCAAGGACGGGCTCGTGCACCGTGTGCTTCCTGGCAGCTACATGGGGCAGAACGACGGACGCGTCATCAGCATCACGCCAACGAAAATCTCGTTGATCGAGATCATTCCCGACGGGGTCGGCGGATATATCGAGCGCCCCGCAGCGCTGGCATTGACCGAATAATCGACAGGGAGAATCCCGAATGTTGTCTCGCACTTTCGTAACGTCAGCGGCTGCATGTACGAGCGCAGACCGGCGCACCTTCGGTGCCGCGCGCTTTGCTGCTGCGTGTCTGGCGCTGTTCGCGCTGGGTGTGCAGGGCGTGAATGCGCAAGGCGCCAATCGCCTCGAGAGCATTCAGGCGAACCCGCTTCCGGGCAACAAGGTGGAAGTCACGCTGCGGCTGAGCAGCGCGGCGCCGCAACCGCTCACATTCACGGTCGACAATCCCGCGCGTATCGCGCTGGATCTGCCCGACACGGCGATCGCGATGCAGTCGCGGCGGGTCGACGTGAAGCAAGGTGTGCTCGACACCGTCAACGTCGCCGAAGCGAACGGCCGCACGCGCGTCGTTCTGAACGTCGACAACCTGGTCCCTTACGAAACCCGTCTGCAGGGCAACAACATCATCGTGAGCCTCGGCGCTGCCGGCTCGCGCATCGGCGCAACGACGACCGCCGCCGCGACCCAGACCTCGCGTCCCGCCGCACCCGTCACCGGCACGCGCAACATCAACAACGTCGATTTCCGCCGCGGCAGCGATGGCTCGGGCCGCATCATCGTGGAATTGACGGACTCCAAAGTGCCTGCCGATCTGCGTCAGGAAGGCGGCCGCGTCGTCGTGAATTTCGCCAAGACGACCGTGCCCGATACGCTGCTGCAGCGCCTCGACGTCGTCGACTTCGCAACGCCGGTGAATTCCGTGGACGTCATGCGCGTCGGCGACTCGGCGCGGCTCGTGGTCACGGCGAACGGCGACTATGAGCAGCTCGCGTATCAATCGGATAACGTCTATACGATCGAGTTCAAGCCGGTCGTGAAGCTGCCGCCCGAGCTTCAGGACAAGAAGGAATACACCGGCGAGCGCCTGACGCTGAACTTCCAGGACATCGAGACGCGCGCGGTGCTGCAGCTGCTCGCGGATACCAGCGGCCAGAACATGGTGATGAGCGATTCCATTGGCGGCAACGTGACGCTGCGGCTGCAGAACGTGCCGTGGGATCAGGCGCTCGACATCATCATGCGCACGAAGGGTCTGGACATGCGCCAGGACGGCAACGTCATGTACATCGCGCCCGCCGCCGAAATCGCGGCGCGCGAGAAGGAAATCCTCTCGGCCCGCAAGGAAGTGCAGGAGCTCGCGCCGTTGCGCACGGAGTACCTGCAGGTCAATTACGCCAAGGCGGCCGATCTTGCGGCGCTGATCAAGTCGGGCGCGAACAGCTCGCTCCTGTCCGAGCGCGGCAGCGTAGCTATCGACGAGCGCACGAACACGCTGCTCCTGCAGGACACTTCCGAACGGCTCGCGGACATCCGGCGTCTGGTGTCCACGCTCGATATTCCGGTCCGACAGGTCATGATCGAGGCACGCATCGTCATCGTGAACGACGATTTCAGCCGTGAGCTCGGCGTGCGCTTCGGCGGGCAGGTCGCAATCGGCGTCGGCGGCTCGGATGGCGAAGGCGTCATCGGTGCGCGCAATCAGGGCATCGAGGATGATGATCTCGTGATCGATCACGACGGCACCGCTTCCCGTACGGGCGACGGCTGGGCCGTGCTCGATCCGACGGATCGTTACATGGTGAATCTGCCGGTCGTGAACCCGGCGGGACGCTTGGCGTTGACGCTGCTCGATTCGGACTATCTGGTCGATCTCGAGCTCACTGCGGCCCAAGCCGAAGGCCGCGGCGAAATCATCTCCTCGCCGCGTCTCATCACGGCGAACCAGCGTGAAGCGACGATCGAGCAGGGCGTGGAAATTCCCTATCAGGAATCCTCATCGAGCGGCGCTACGACCACCCAGTTCAAGAAGGCCGTGTTGAGCCTCAAGGTGACGCCGCAAATTACGCCCGACAACCGCGTGATCCTCGACCTCACCGTGGCGAAGGACAGCGTCGGCGAGCTCGTCGCGAGCGCCACCGGCGGCTTCGTGCCGAGCATCGATACCCGCGAAATAGTCACTTCCGTGATCGTGAACGACGGTCAGACGGTCGTGCTCGGCGGCATCCTCGAAACCGAGCGCCGCGAAAGCGAAAGGAAGGTCCCGCTGCTCGGCGACGTGCCGGTTCTTGGCCGGCTGTTCAAGTCGACGAGCTCGACCGACGATAAGAAGGAGCTCCTGATCTTCGTGACGCCGCGCATCCTGCGCGAGGGCGCAAGCCTCTACTGATCGGGGCCCGTCTACGGCGGGATACGCCAGGGGCACGCCTGCCTGATTTGCCCCGCGGCATGGATCGACCCACAATACGCGGCCGCAGCGATGCGGCCGCGTTTGTGCGTACATGACCGAAAATCGCAACGTTTACCTGATAGGTCCCATGGGCTCCGGCAAGACCGCCGTCGGTCGACAGCTGGCGAAGCTCCTGCATCTCGAATTTCACGACAGCGACGTCGAGGTCGAGCGCCGCACGGGCGTCGACATTCCCTATATCTTCGAGCGTGAGGGCGAAGCAGGCTTTCGCGAGCGGGAGCGCGAAGTGATCGATGCACTGACCCAGCTCTCGAACGTAATCGTGGCGACGGGCGGCGGTGCGGTGCTGCTGCCCGAGAATCGCGAGCACCTCGCCGCGCGCGGTCATGTCGTGTATCTCAAGACCGGCATCCAGCAGCAGCTCGAGCGCACGCGCCACGGCCGCCAACGCCCGCTCCTCTATACCGATGATCCCGAGCAGCGCCTGCGCGATCTCATGGCGCAGCGCGCGCCGTTGTACGAGTCGATTGCAAACGTCACGGTCGCAACCGATGGCCGGCATGTGCGCGCCGTCGCCGAGGAAATCGTCGAACGTTTGAAGTCACAGGTCACCAGTGAGTAATTCAGTGCTGCGGGAACAGGTTCGCATCGAGCTCGGCGAGCGTAGCTATCCGATCATCATCGGGCCGCAGCTGCTGAGCGACGCCGCGCTGCTCGATGCGCACGTGGCGGCGCGCGATCTGCTCATCGTGACGAACGAGACGGTCGCGCCGCTCTATTTGGATACCCTGACGAAGTCGCTGCGCAACCGCCGCGTGGGCACCCTCGTGCTGCGCGACGGCGAGCAGTACAAGACGCTCGAGAGCTTCGGCACGATTCTCGATGCCTTGATCGAAGGCCGCTTCAACCGCGACGCGGCCGTCGTCGCGCTCGGCGGCGGCGTCATCGGCGACATGGCGGGATTCGCGGCGGCGAGCTATCAGCGCGGCATCGATTACATCCAGGTTCCCACGACGCTGCTCGCGCAGGTCGATTCATCGGTCGGCGGCAAGACGGCCGTGAATCATCCGAAGGCGAAAAACATGATCGGCGCCTTCCATCAGCCGCGCGCCGTACTGGCCGACATCGCGACGCTTGCGAGTCTGCCGAAGCGCGAATTCAGCGCGGGGCTCGCCGAGGTCGTGAAATACGGCCTGATTCATGACGTCGAATTCCTCGCCTGGCTCGAGCGCAACGTGAGCGCCTTGAACGCGCGTGATCCCGCGGCCGTCGCGTTCGCAGTACGCCGCTCGTGCGAGATCAAAGCGGCAATCGTCGGCGCCGACGAGCGCGAGCAAGGCCTGCGCGCGATCTTGAACCTCGGTCACACCTTCGGCCATGCGATCGAAACCGCAACGGGCTATACCGAATGGCTGCATGGCGAAGCGGTCGCTGCCGGCATGGTTGCCGCAGCCGACCTCTCTCACCGCTTGGGCTGGGTGAGCCGGGAAGACCTGCAGCGCACGATCGATCTGCTGCGGCGTTTCGATCTGCCCGTCGCACCGCCGCGCATCGGTGCGGATCGCGCGCGTCAGCTCATGGGCATGGACAAGAAGGTGCTCAAGGGTCAGCTGCGCTTGGTGCTGTTGAAGCGGCTCGGTGCGGCGGACATCGTGAGCGACTATCCGGAGCCGGCGCTCGCGGCCACGCTAGAGAGCCATTTCGGGTGAGACGCCAGTGAGCAGCGCGATCGCAACGACGAGCTGCTTGCATGAAGCATCGATGCCCCCATCGTCGTGCGCTGCGCGGTAAGAGTCATGTCATACACGCTCGCTCCATACGCTGCTTTCGACGAACGCACCCGCGGCCGGCGCTATCCAGAACCCGCGCCTGCGCTGCGCAGCGAATTCCAGCGCGACCGCGATCGCATCATTCACTCCACCGCGTTTCGCCGCCTGGTCTACAAGACGCAGGTATTCGTGAACCACGAGGGCGATCTCTACCGCACCCGGCTCACGCATTCGATCGAAGTCGCGCAGATCGCGCGCACGATCGCGCGGGCGCTGCACTTGAACGAGACGCTCGCCGAAGCAATCTGCCTCGCGCACGACCTTGGCCACACGCCCTTTGGCCATGCCGGACAGGACGCGCTCAACGCCTGCATGCGAGCGCACGGCGGGTTCGAGCACAACCTGCAATCGCTGCGCGTCGTCGATGAGCTCGAGGAGCGCTATGCCGCATTCCCGGGCCTGAATCTCACGTTCGAGACGCGCGAAGGCATCTTGAAGCATTGCTCGTTGAACAACGCAAGACAGCTGGGCGACGTCGGCGAGCGCTTCATCAAGCGCCAGCAGCCCTCGCTCGAGGCGCAGATCGCAAATCTCGCCGACGAGATCGCGTACAACAACCACGATCTCGACGACGGCGTGCGCGCCGAGCTCATCACGATCGAGGAGCTGAAAGAGGTTGCGCTGTTTCGCAACCAGTACGACCGCGTCGTCGGCGAATATCCCGAAGTCAGCGGCCGCAGGCTGATTCACGAAGTCGTGCGCCGCATGATCAACCGCGTCGTCACCGATCTCATCGAGACGAGCGCCGCCGCGATCGCCGCCGCCGATCCGCCCGACATCGACGCCGTGCGCGAATCACCCGGACCGCTCATCGGCTTCAGCGAGGAGATCAGCGCCGAGCATCACGAGCTCAAGCGCTACCTGCGCGATCACGTCTACCGCCACTATCGCGTCCTGCGCATGACGAACAAGGCGAACACGGTCGTCAAGGGCTTGTTCGAAACCTTTTTCGCCCGCCCGGAGCTGATGCCGACCGAGTATTTCGAAGCCGCGCACGATCTCGAAAGTCAAAGTGGCGAGACGGGGCGCGCGCGCGCCGTCGCCGATTACATCGCCGGCATGACCGACCGATTCGCGATCATGGAATACGAGCGACTGTTCGATCCCGCCAAGCGCAGTTAGGATGCGCGGACGATGACTCCGCTGAAGAACGACTTGCTGCTGCGCGCACTGCTGCGCGAACGCGTGGATCGCACGCCGGTGTGGATGATGCGACAGGCCGGGCGCTACCTGCCTGAATATCGCGCGACCCGCGCGCGCGCCGGCAGCTTCCTGAACCTGTGCATGACGCCTGAGCTCGCCTGCGAGGTGACGCTGCAGCCGCTCGAGCGCTATCCGCTCGATGCGGCGATTCTTTTCTCCGACATCCTCACGATCCCGCACGCGCTCGGCCTCGGCCTTGCGTTCGAAACCGGCGAGGGGCCGAAGATCGAGCGGCCCGTGCGCTCGCAAGCGGACGTACGGCGCCTCGGCGTTCCGGACCCGTTCACGGAGCTGCGCTACGTCATGGATGCCGTTGCTCTGATCCGCCGCGAGCTCAACGGCCGAGTGCCTCTCATCGGCTTCGCGGGCAGCCCGTGGACGGTGGGCACCTACATCGTCGAAGGCGGCAGCTCGCGCGAATTCTCACAGATCAAGGCGATGATGTACGACGCGCCGGCGGTGCTGCACGAGCTGCTCGATCTGCTCGCTCGGGCGACGCTCGCCTATCTGAACGCGCAGATCGAGTCCGGCGCGCAAGCGATCATGATCTTCGATACCTGGGGCGGCGTGCTCACGCCGGCGCAGTATCGCGAATTCTCGCTGCAGTACATGTCGCGCATCGTCGATGGGCTCGTGCGCGAGCGCGACGGCCGGCGCGTGCCGATCATCCTGTTCACCAAGAACGCCGGCACCTGGCTTGCCGACATGGCGCAGACGAATTGCGATGCGCTCGGCGTCGACTGGACGACGGATCTCGCCGCCGCGCGCCGCGCGGTCAACGATTCGAAGGCGCTGCAGGGCAATCTCGATCCCGCGTGTCTCTATGCCTCGCCCGAGCGTATCCGCGAGGAAGTTGCGCGCGTGCTCGCAAGCTACGGACATGGCCATGGCCACGTCTTCAATCTAGGGCACGGCATCCATCCGCAGATCGCGCCGGAGCACGCCGGCGCGATGATTCGGGCGGTCCACGAGCTCAGCCCGCAATATCATCGTTGATTCTTGAGCTCGTCCCTGAGCGCACGCCGCAGGATCTTGCCGACGTTCGTCTTCGGCAGCTCCTTGCGGAAGTACACGTGCCGCGGAACCTTGTAGCCCGTGAGCTGCGTGCGGGCGTGATCGATGACCTGCTGCTCGGTCAGGTTCGGGTCCTTCTTCACGATGAACAGGGCGACGGTTTCGCCTGAGCGCTCATCGGGCTGCGCGACCGCCGCGACTTCCAGCACGCCCGGATGACTTGCGATCACGCTCTCCACTTCGTTCGGGTACACGTTGAATCCCGACACGAGAATCATGTCCTTCTTGCGGTCTTCGATGAACACGAAGCCCTCGTCGTCGATGCGGCCGATGTCGCCGGTGCGCAGCCATCCATCCGGCAGCATGACCTGCGCGGTTTCCTCCGGCCGATTCCAATAGCCGCCCATCACCTGCGGCCCGCGCACGCAAATCTCGCCCACCTGTCCGAGCGGCAGCTCCTTGCCGGCTTCATCGCGGATCGTGATCTCGGTCGACGGGATCGGCAGGCCGATCGAGCCGTTGAAGTCATGCGACCCGAAGGGATTGATGCATGCGGCTGGCGATGTTTCCGTGAGGCCCCATGCCTGCGTCAGCACGTTGCCCGTCACTTGCTTCCAGTGCTCCGCGACCGAGCGCTGCACCGCCATGCCGCCGCCGAGCGAAATGCGCAGCGCGCTGAAGTCGAGCTCTGCAAATCCCGGCGTGTGCAGCAGCGCATTGAACAGCGTGTTCACGCCGCTGATGTACGTGAAGCGGTACTTCTTCAGCTCGCTGACGAAGGCCGGAAAATCGCGCGGATTCGCGATCAGGATGTTGTGAGCGCCGAACTTCAGGAACACCAGCCAGTTACCCGTGAGCGCAAAGATGTGATACAGCGGCAGCGCCGTGATGATCGTGTCGGCGCCGAAATGCGCCTGCGTCCCGATCCACGCCGCCGACTGCAACGAATTCGCGACCATGTTCCGATGCGTCAGCATCGCGCCCTTCGCGACGCCCGTCGTGCCGCCGGTGTATTGCAGGAACGCGATGTCGTCGTGTCCGAGCGCCACGGGCGTGAAGCGCTGATAGCGGCCTTCGTTCATGACGTCGTCGAACGACACGCACCCCGGCAGCGACCAGCGCGGCACCTGCTTGCGCACATGCCGCACGACGAAGTTCACGAGCGACGACTTCGGCCACCCCAGCTGATCGCCCACGCCCGTGACGATGATCGTCGACACGCTCGTGTTCGCGACGATCCCGGCGAGCGTATGCGCGAAATTCTCGACGATCAGAATGGCCTTCGCGCCCGAATCCTTGAGCTGATGCTCGAGCTCGCGGGCCGTGTACAGCGGGTTCGTGTTGACGACCGTCAATCCCGCGCGCAGCGCGCCATAGAGCGCGATCGGGTATTGCAGGACGTTCGGCATCATGATCGCGATGCGATCGCCCTTGCGCAGGCCCGCGACTTCCTGGAGATATGCCGCGAAGTCGCGCGCCAGCCGGTCGTAGGTCGCGTAGTCGATCGTGCGGCCCATGCTCGTGAACGCGGGCTTGTCCGCGAAGCGCGCGACGCTTTCGTCGATCAGCGTGACGAGCGAGGCGTATTCGTTCGGATTGATCTCCGCCGGCACCCCGGGCGGATAATTCTTCAGCCAGACTCTTTGCATCGGATCCCCAGTACGCGCGGTTTATTTTTTCAGCAGCGGCTTGAGCACCGGCCAAATGTTGTCGAGCAGTATCGGTTGCGCCTGCGCCGTCGGATGAATGCCGTCTTCCTGCATGAGCGTCGGATCGAGCGCGACCTTGTCGAGAAAGAAATCCAGGTGCGGCGCGTCGAATTTCTTCGCGAGCTCGGCGTACAGGGCGTGAAAGCCGTCGGCATACGCCGGACCATAGTTCGTCGGCATGCGCATGCCGATCAACACGGGCTGCGCGCCGCGATCCTTGATGAGCGTGAGCATCGCCTCGAAGTTCGCGCGCACTTGCTTCAAAGGCAGTCCGCGCAGGCCGTCGTTCCCGCCGAGCTCCAGGATCACGATCGCAGGACGATGCAAGTCGAGGGCACGCGGCAGCCGATTCAGCGCACCGCCCGTCGTATCGCCGCTGATGCTGGCATTCACGACTGCGTAACCGTACCCTTCTTGAGTCAATCGGCGCTGGAGCAGCGCGACCCAGGTTGCATCCACCGGGACGCCGTACCCCGCGCTCAGGCTGTCGCCTACGACCAGAATGACTGGTTTACCCGTTTGCGCGGCAGCGGCTGCGCCGCTCGGCAGCGCAAATGCGATCCCAAGGACCACAGTGGTGAGCAGCCGAAACAGTCCCGCGAACGAACTAAATCGGCGGCGGGCAGTCGACGATGAGCGCCCC
>Ga0164243_10001782_pt1 | contig 36070 bp, 32 predicted proteins | sample OricompcompostOP_FD_108781 | JGI IMG/M metagenome (GOLD analysis project Ga0164243, IMG submission 108781) | Organic Plus compost microbial communities from Emeryville, California, USA - Original compost - Organic plus compost (OP) | ecosystem: Engineered > Solid waste > Mixed feedstock >...
CCTCGCGGACGAGGCCGAGGACGCGATCCTCGCGGTCCGCCACGAGGCGGGGGAGGGGGTGACGCTGTGGATCGAGCCCACCCGGGCCGTGGTCGCCGTCGACGTCGACTGGTCGGGGCCGGGGGGCGTGTCGCGCGGGCGGGCCGTGCAGGCCAACCGCCGCGCGCTGCGCGAGACGGCGCGGCTGCTGCGCCTCAAGGGTCTGGCCGGCGCGGTGGTGATCGACCTGCTGGGCTTTCCGGGCGGGGACGAGGCGATCCGGGCCGAGGCGCGCGAGGCCTTCGCCCCGGACGGCCCGGGCGTCCAGGTCCTGCCCGTGAGCCGGCTCGGGCTGCTGCAGGTGGCCAGGCCCCACCGCGAGCGCCCCGTGCTGGAGCTGCTGTGCGATCCCGACGGAAGGCCGGGCGCCCGGACCGTGGCCCAGAGGCTGGTGCGGGCGCTGGAGCGCGAGGGCCGCGCCGATCCGGGCGCGCGCCTGCTGGCGGTCTGCGCCCCCGAGGTGGAGGCCGAGCTGAGGCCGCTGCTGCCGCTGCTCGGCCTGCGGTTTGGCGCCGCAGCCGAGCTTGGCTGGCCGCGCGACAGGACCGATATCAGGGCGCCATGAGCCGAGCCTGCCCGATCTGCAAACGTCCGCCGCAGGCGCCCCATGCGCCGTTCTGTTCGCGGCGCTGCGCAGACGTGGACCTGCAGCGCTGGCTGGCGGGCGCCTACGCCGTCCCGGCGGTCGAGGACGAGGCGGGCGCGGAGGATGCGGGCGAGCATGCGGGACGCGCTGGACAGCCCCGCGGGGGTCCCCTATAGACGGCGGCCCGTCGCCGGGGCATCCGGTCCGGGCGGCCTCTCATGGGCCTGGGTAGCTCAGTTGGTAGAGCAGCGGATTGAAAATCCGCGTGTCGGTGGTTCGAATCCGCCCCCAGGCACCATCCCGACTTTCCAGACCTCATCGCCATGCGGCCGGCCCGTCCTGCGGCGCCGCGCGCGCTCGTCCCCGCGGGGGGCGCGTCATTGAACTACACTTGTACTTTCCAGGGATCGAGGTACCCTCGGGTCCAGGCCGCGTGCACAGCAAAACGGAATAGCGCCCGCGGGCCGCAAACTTAGGCATAGCCGCTGCTGTATTTTGTGCAACGCAGTCGGATCAATTTGTGCATTGCAGCATAAATTTGGCGCTCCATTGCAAACCGGACATGGCTGCAAATCATGGCTCTTGACGATGACGGTGCAGGTTGCGAAAGGACGCTTGCCGCACGTCTCAATGGCGGGAAGGACTGCGCCCGTTTCGATGGGCCGGTCGCGGTCGCGCCTTCGAAACGCTCGCGCCGGTCGCACGTCGGTCGGAGCGGGTGCAACGGGTCGGGTGCTGCGAGAGCCGTTCGGCCGCTCGCCGGGTCTTCCCGGAGGGAGGTCGGATAAGAATTGCAACTGGGGAAGACGCTCGTCCGCCGCGACCCGCGACCCAAACGTGCTACACCAATCAGGAACTGGCGACAGATGTTCGATACCTTCAGAAAAACCCCCTTCATCGCCCTCGTCGGCGCTGTGGCGCTGATGGCGAGCGCGCCGGCGTTCGCGCAGTCGGCCGCTCCGGCGGAACCGGCCGCCGCGACGGCTCCGGCGGACAGCGCCGCGGCCCCGGCCGCCGAGGCCGACGCCGCCGCTCCGGCCGCGTCCGACGCTGACGTCGCCGCCCCGACCAAGATCAAGAACGCGGGCAAGCTCACCCCGGTCCAGATGTTCATCGACGCGACCGCGGTCGCGAAGACGGTGATGGCCGGCCTGGCGCTCGCCTCGGTCCTGACCTGGACCCTGCTGATCACCAAGCTGCTCGAGTTCGGTTCGCTGAACCGCGCCACCGACCGCTTCCTGGAAGCCTTCCGCGGCGCCCGGTCGATCAACGACATGGCCCGCATCGCCTCCTCGGAAGAGTTCCAGGGCAACCCGATGGCCGACATGGCCGCCGCCGCCGCCCAGGAAGTCGAGCTGTCCAAGCAGGCGGGCCTGGAAGTCGCCGGCGCCCACCGCGAATCCACCCTGCTGCGCGCCACGACGGCGGTCAGCGCGGTTCAGGCCTCGCTGGCCAAGCGCCTGTCCTCGGGCATGCAGTTCCTCGCCTCGGTCGGCTCGGCCGGTCCGTTCATCGGTCTGTTCGGTACGGTGTGGGGCATCATGGTGTCGTTCATCGGCATCGCGAACACCAACACCACCAACCTGGCCGTCGTGGCCCCCGGCATCGCCGAGGCCCTTCTCGCCACCGCGCTCGGCCTGTTCGCGGCCATCCCTTCGGTGATCTTCTACAACTACTTCCAGACGCGGATTTCCGCCTACGGCACCCGCGCTGAAGGTTTCGTCGCCGAACTGATGAACGCCATCTCGCGCCAGCTCGACAGAGGGGCGTAATCTAGATGGGAGCCAAGCTCGCAGGGCCTGGGGGGAATTCCAAGTTCCAAGTGGAGGCGAACAGCGAGATCAACGTGACTCCCTTCGTGGACGTCATGCTGGTGCTGCTGATCATCTTCATGGTGGCCGCCCCCCTGGCTTCGGTGAACGTCAAGGTCGACATGCCCAACGCTGTCGCCAAGCCGACCACCACACCGCCGAAGCCTGTGTACATCTCCATCCAGAAGAACGGGAACATCTACGTGATGGACAACCCCGTGACGCTGGCGGACATCGGCCCGGTGCTGAAGGCCCAGATCGGCAAGCGTGATCCGACCAAGGAGCGGGTCTACATCCGCGCCGACAAGAACACGCAGTACGGCGCCTTCATGGACGTCATGACGTCCCTGCAGGACAACGGCTACTACAGCGTCGCGCTCGTGGGCATCGACCAGAACAAGGGCAAAGGATCGTAAGGTAGGCCGATGGCTGAACAAGAGCAGACGGTCCACCACTACGATCCGCTGACGGACGAAGGCCGGACTTCGAAGAAGAGATCGAAGTTCGGCACCGCCCTGGCGATCGCAGCCGTGGTCCACATCGCGCTCGGCTTCTACCTCTGGAAGGTGAAGTTCGAGCAGAAGTACAAGGAGTATTCGGACCAGGCGACCAAGGTCGAGCTGGTGAAGGCGGCCCCGCCGCCTCCGCCCCCTCCGCCGCCGCCGCCGCCGCCGAAGAACCTGCCGCCGCCGCCGCCGCCGCCGCCGATGACTCCGCACATCGCGCCGGCGCCGCCGATCGACGTCGCTCCGCCGCCGCCGCTGGTGGTCCCGCCGCCGCCGCCGCCGGCTCCGCCGCCGCCGCCGCCGGCTCCGCCGCCGGCGCCGCACCAGGCGATCATCACCAACCCGGACTTCGCGCGCCGGCCCGACGTGGAGGACTTCGCGCGCTACTATCCGACCCGCGCCCAGGAGCTGAACAAGGAAGGCAGGGTGAAGCTCACCTGCACCGTCACCTCCAAGGGCACGCTGTCGAATTGCCGGATCGACTCGGAAGACCCGCCCAACTTCGGGTTCGGAGACGCTTCGCTGCGGATCGCGAAGCTGTTCCGGATGAAGCCCCAGACCCGCGACGGGGTGCCGACGGACGGCGGCATCTGGTCCACCTACATCGTCTGGAAGCTGCAATAGCCGACAGGCCTGTCGCGAATGCGAGCCCCGGAGGTTCTCCTCCGGGGCTTTTTTCTGCCCCCTCGCGCGGCGGCCGACATTCCTCGGCGGGCGCACTGGGCGCGGGACGAACCTCTGCTATTTTGCCGGCATGGAAGCGGTGTTCACGGTCGAACAGCAGGGCGAGGCCCCGGTCGCGGTGCTCCGTGGGGACTGGACCTCCACCCGGCTGAGAGGGGCCGAGCGGGACCTGCGCCGGGAGGTCCAGCGCCGCCCGGATCTCGTGGTGGACGTGAGCAAGGTGCGCCGCTGCGACACCGCCGGCGCCTACGCCATCCTGGAGGCGACCCGCGACCGGCTCGCCGAGGACCGCATCGTCGCCCGGCCGGAGACCCAGAGGCTGCTGCAGCTGGTCCGGGGCGCGCTCGAGCAGGAGCCGGCGCCCCAGCCGCCCGTCAACCCGATGGCCGACATGCTGAGCCGGCTGGGCCGGGGCGTGCTCGGCGTGGGGGCGGACTTCTGGGACACCATGGCGTTCAACGGCCACCTCGCCGTGGCCTTCGCCCGCGCCATCGCCAATCCCGCGCGCGTGCGCTGGGCGCCCCTGTTCTCCCTGGCCGAGCGGGCGGGCCTGGACGCCATCCCGATCGTGGCGGTCACCTCCTTCTTCATCGGCGCCGTGATCGCCTTCATCGGCGCCAACATGCTCTCGGACTTCGGCGCGCAGGTGTTCACCGTCGAGCTGATCGGCGTGGCGGTCCTGCGTGAGTTCGGCATCGTCATCACCGCCGTCCTGCTCGCCGGCCGCTCCGCCTCGAGTTTCGCGGCGGAGATCGGGGCGATGAAGATGAACCAGGAGATCGACGCCATGCGGGTCATGGGCGTCGACCCGTTCGAGGCGCTGGTGCTGCCGCGGTTCCTGGCGCTCCTGGTCACCATCCCGGTCCTGACCTTCATCGCCATGGCCGCCGGCCTGATCGGCGGCATCGTGGTCTGCTGGTCGGTGCTCGACCTCAGCCCGATCTTCTTCCTCAAGCGTGTCGCCGAGAACGTCGGGGTCAGGCATTTCTGGATCGGCATGAGCAAGGCGCCGGTGATGGCCGGCGTGGTGGCCGCCATCGGCTGCCGCCAGGGCATGGAGGTCGGCGGGGACGTGGAGTCCCTGGGCCGCCGCGTCACGTCCGCGGTGGTGCACGCGATCTTCTCGATCATCCTGCTCGATGCGATCTTCGCCATGGTCTACTCGGAGCTCGACCTGTGAGCGCCGAAGAGGCTGCGGACCGGGAGGAGTCCACCCCGCCGATCGAGGTGCGCGGCCTGGTGTCCCGCTTCGGCGACCACGTCGTCCACCAGGGCCTGGACCTGACCGTTCAGCGCGGCGAGGTGCTGGGCGTGGTGGGCGGTTCCGGCTCGGGCAAGTCGGTGCTGCTGCGCACCCTGATCGGGCTGAAGGCCCCGGACGGCGGGGAGGTCAAGGTCTTCGGCCAGGACGTCCACCAGGTCTCCGAGCGGCGGATGCAGTCGATCGAGCGCCGCTGGGGCGTGCTGTTCCAGACGGGCGCCCTGTTCACCAACCTGACCGTGCGCGAGAACGTCGCCGCGCCGATGCACGAGCACGCGCGCCTGCCGAACCGGACGGTCGACGAGCTGGCGGACCTGAAGATCGCGCTGGTGGGCCTGCCGCCGACCGCCGGCGACCTGAAGCCGTCGGAGCTGTCGGGGGGGATGATCAAGCGGGCCGGCCTGGCGCGGGCCCTGGCCCTGGATCCGGAGCTGCTGTTCCTCGACGAGCCGACCTCGGGGCTGGACCCGATCGGCGCGGGCGCGTTCGATGAACTGATCCGGAACCTTTCCGAGAGCCTGGGCTTGACCGTATTTATGATCACGCACGACCTGGATTCCGTCTACACCATCTGCGACCGCGTCGCGGTGATCGCCGACAAGCGGGTGGTGGGATCGGGGCGCCCCGAGGAACTCGAGCGCTCGGAGCATCCCTGGATCCGGGAGTATTTCTTGGGACCGCGAGGCCGGGCCGCCGCCCGGGCCGCGGGCGGGGCGGGGCGAGGCTGATGGAGCGTCGGGCGAACTACGCCCTGGTGGGCATCGTGACGCTCGGCCTGTTCGTCGGCCTGGCGGCCTTCGTCATCTGGCTCGCGGGTTTCCAGTTCAACAAGCAGTACGACGTCTACGACGTGGTGTTCATCGGACCCGTCCGCGGCATCTCCGAGGGCGGCGAGGTCCACTTCAACGGCATCAAGGTCGGCGAGGTCACCAAGCTGCAGCTCGACCCGTCCGATCCGAACCGTGTGATCGCCCGCGTCCGGCTGACCGCCGGCGTGCCGGTGCGCGTCGACTCCTATGCGGTGCTGGAGCCGCAGGGGATCACCGGGGTCAACTACATCCAGATCACCGGCGGCAGCGCCGGCAAGCCGCTCCTGAAGGAGGTCACGCCGCACGGCCAGATTCCCGTCATCCACAGCCAGAGGAGCGCGCTGTCCGATCTCCTCGCGGGCGGCGGGACGGTGCTGCAGCGGGCCGTCGACGCCCTGGACCGGGTCAACAAGCTGCTGTCGGACAAGAACATCGCCACAGCCACGGCGATGCTGAACGACCTGAAGTCGGTCACCGAGGAGATGCGCGAGCGCAAGGCCATCATCGCCGACGCGCAGCGCGCGCTGCAGGACATGGACAAGGCCCTGGTCTCGGTGGACGAGCTGGCCAGGTCCTCCAACCAGCTCGTCAACGGCGACGCCAAGCGCACCCTGTCGAACCTGGCCGACGCCGCCGAGGAGCTGCGCGCGACCGGCAAGTCGGCCCGCGGCCTGATCAGCCGGCTGGAGGGCCCGACGACGGACTTCGCCGCCAACGGCCTGCCGCAGCTGACCGCCACCATGCAGAGCCTGCAGCAGACCTCCGAGGAGCTGAACTCGCTGCTGAAGGAGGTCCAGCGCAGCCCCACCGCCGCCATCGCCAAGCCGCGCGCCAAGGAAGTCGAGGTGAAGCCGTGAGCCCTGCCCGTTCCGCCTTCAGGGCCGCTGCCGTCCTGACAGCGGCCCTGCTGCTGACCGGCTGCGTCTCGCTCCTGCCCAAGAGCAAGCCGGCGCTGCTCTACCGGTTCGGACCGGCCGAGCCGGCCGCGGCCGAGGCGCCTCCGGCCGCCGCCGCGCCGGCCAGGGACCGGATCGTCGGGCTCGGCCGCATCGTGTTCGACAGCGCCGCGGACACCGATCGGATCCTGACGGTCGACGGCCAGAGCGCCGCCTACATCGCCGGCGCGCGCTGGGTCTCGCCGGCCCCGGTCCTGTTCAGGGAGGCCCTGGCGCGCACCTTCCAGGCCACGCCCGGCGCGCCCCGCCTGGCGGGCGGCGGGGCGGGGCTCCGCGCCCCCGCGCTGCTGAGCCTGGAGGTGGAGGCCTTCGAGGCGCGCTACGACCAGGGCGCGGGCGCGCCGCCGCTGGTGGTCGTGCGTGTGCACGCGGCCCTGACCGGCAACCAGGACCACGCCCTCCTGGGCGAGCGCCTGATCTCGGCCCAGGTCCGCGCCTCCGCCAACCGCCAGGGCGCCATCGCCGAGGCGTTCCAGGCCGCGGTCCAGGACGTGCTCGGACAGATCGTCGCGTTCACGTCCCGGACCTGAGCGCGCCGGTCAGGCGTCGCCGAGCCCCGATTGGCGCCGGGCGGCGATCAGGGTGTTCCGCAGCAGGCAGGCGATGGTCATCGGACCCACGCCGCCCGGGACCGGCGTGATCCAGCCCGCGACCTGCCGCGCCTCCTCGAACGCCACGTCGCCGACCACGCGGGTCTTGCCCTGGGCGGCCTTCTCCGGGTCCCTGGACGGCACGCGGTTGATGCCGACGTCGATCACCGCGGCGCCCGGCTTGATCCAGTCGCCCTTGATCATCTCCGGCCGGCCGGCGGCGGCGACCAGGATGTCCGCCTGGCGGCAGACGCCCGGCAGGTCGGCGGTGCGCGAATGGGCGATGGTCACGGTGCAGTCGGCCTGCAGCAGCAGCTGGGCCATCGGCTTGCCCATCAGGTTGGAGCGGCCGACCACCACGGCGTTCTTGCCCTTGAGGCTGCCCAGGGCGTCCTCGAGCAGCATCAGGCAGCCGGACGGGGTGCAGGGCGCCAGGCCGGGCAGGCCGCTGGCCAGCAGGCCGGCGTTGACGACGGTCAGGCCGTCGACGTCCTTGTCCGGGCTGATCGCGGCCACCACCGGAGCCTGCTCCAGCGGCGCGGGCAGGGGGAACTGCACCAGGATGCCGTGCACCTGCGGATCGTCGTTCAGGCGGCCGACCAGGGCCAGCAGGTCCTCCATGGAGGTGGAGGCGGGCAGGTGATGGCTGATGGAGCGCATCCCGGCCTCTTCGGTCTGCTGCTCCTTGGATCGCACATAGATCTGGCTGGCGGGGTCCTCGCCGACCAGCACCACGGCCAGGGCCGGCTGCAGGCTGTGCCTGGACTTCAGCTCCGCCACCTGCTCGGCGATCCTGCCGCGCAGCTTTTCGGCGAACGCCTTCCCGTCGATGATCCGCGCCTCGGCCATGCCGCCCCTCCGTCCTGCTCTGTCTTGGGTCGGCGCCGTCCGTAAGGCCCATGCGCTCAAGGTTCAAGCGCCCGCGCGCCGCAGGGCCGGCCTCAGCGGCGGCGGCCGGCCCGCCGGGGCGAGGTCTCGTCGGGCGCGGCGCCCTCCAGCTCGTCGACGCATTGCCTGGCCAGGACGACCATGGCCGCCTCCAGCTCGGCGATCTGCGCCGGGGTCAGAAGGTCGGTCAGGGACTTGTGGAACTGCTGGCGCGACGGGGCGATGCGGTGGAACAGCTGGGCCCCCTTGGGCGTGCAGTAGAGCAGGGGGCTTCGCCGGTCCCGGGCGTTCTCGCGCCGCTCCAGATAGCCGCGGCGTTCGAGCGAGGCGGCCGCACGGCTGACCTCGGCGCGGTCCACCCAGGCCTGCTCGGCCAGCCTGCGCACGGACTGGGGCGAGGCCCGCGCCAGCTGCGCCAGCACCCGCCACTCCGCGACGCTCAGGCCCGAGCTCTCCGACAGCAGCCGGGTGGTGCAGCGGTCCAGCAGCTTGGCCAGGAGCGTGATGCGGTAGGGCAGATAGTCCCGCCCGCCGACCCGCCACGCGGCGGCGACGGCGCCCAGGCCGTTCAATTCGTCCGGATCGCCCTCGCCCGCGCCGCGCGGGGCGGCTGATGGTTCCTTCATCGTCGACAGCTCCCCCCGGAATGCCGAGCTTGTGTATCCAGCCCTTAGGCCCTGATGATTAGCCGACCAAGCCGGAGCCGCCATGTCCTTTCTGAAGACCGTCGAACAGATCCGCCAGCTCGGCCGCGAGATCCTGCCCGCCATTCCAGGCTCGGGGGCGATCTATGCGGCCCAGCACGAGCGCGAGCCCTACCAGAGCGTGCGCGTGACCCGCGACGTCCGCTACGGCCCCCACGAGCGGCACAGGCTCGACGTGTTCGAGGGCGAGGACGGCCTCAGCGGCAAGCCCGTGTTCATCTTCGTCCACGGCGGGGGCTTCGTCGGCGGCGACAAGCGCCAGCCCGGCTCCCCCTACAACGACAACGTCGCCCTCTGGGCCGTCCGCCACGGCATGGTCGGGATCAACATCACCTACCGCCTGGCGCCGGAGGCGACCTACCCGGCCGGCTCGGAGGACCTGGCGGCGGCGGTCGCCTGGGCGCGGGCCAGGGCCGCCGAACTCGGGGGCGATCCGGAGCGCATCTTCGTGCTCGGCACCTCCGCGGGCGCGGTGCACGTCGCCAACTTCGTCGCCCACGCCCAGTTCGAGGCGTCGCGGGCCGGGGTGGCCGGAGTCATCCTGCTGTCGGGCGTCTACGACCTGACCACCGCCCAGGACGACATGTCCAAGGTCTATTTCGGCGAGGACGTCTCCCGCTACGCGCAGATGTCGTCCCTGCCCGGGCTGCTGGAGAGCCCGATCCCGATCCTGTTCGTCCTGACCGAGTTCGATCCCAGGCCGTTCGAGCAGCAGGCGCTCCAGGTGGTGCAGGCCTGGTTCGCCCGGCACGGGCAGTGGCCGGACTTCATCCGCCTGATGGGCCACAACCACCTGACCTCGACCCTGCACATGAACACCGAGGACGACTACCTGGGCCGCCAGATCCTGGCGTTCATGGAGCGCGGCCGGGCTTGAAGCGGGCGCGGCGAGCGGCCATCTCCAGGCCGGCCCTGCACAGGCGACGCAGGCTCCCGCAGATGCTTGCCCCGTCCGGGCGAGCCTGTTACATCGCCGGCTCGCGGCCATCAGCCGAGCGCGCCGGCGGGGGGACCCTTCCGGCGCGTTGTGCATTGGCTTTAGGAGTGTAGCTCAGCTGGTAGAGCATCGGTCTCCAAAACCGAGGGCCGGGGGTTCGAGTCCCTCCACTCCTGCCACCGTCTGAGTCCGGGACCGTCGTCCCGCCGTTTTGAGGAGCTCACAGCGCGTCATGGCCAAGGATCAGGCCCTTCCGCCGGTCACGCGCTCGCGTCCGCCCGGTCCGCGTCAGGCCGCCGCCACCGCCGCCCGCGCGGAGGAGCACGCGCCCAAGAAGCCGTTCAACCCGGGGCAGTTCGCCCGGGAGGTGCGGGCCGAGGCGCGCAAGATCACCTGGCCGACCCGCCGCGAGACCTGGATCACCACCGTCATGGTGCTGATCATGGTCGTGCTGGTCTCCGCGTTTCTGTTCGTGGTGGACTTCGGCATCAGCACCGCCGTCACCTGGGTCCTCAAGACCATCGGCGCCTAGGAACAACCTGAATGAGCGAAGCGCACGCCACCGTCCCGGCCGGCAACCCGCGGCACAAGTGGTACATCGTCCACGCCTACTCGAACTTCGAGAAGAAGGTGGCCGAGTCCATCCGCGAGCAGGCCAAGTCCCAAGGTCTCGAGGACGCCTTCTCCGACATCCTGGTGCCCACCGAGGACGTCGTGGAGATCCGCCGCGGCCGCAAGATCAACTCCGAGCGGAAGTTCTTCCCCGGCTACGTCCTGGTGAAGATGGACCTCACCGACGAGGCCTATCACCTGGTCAAGAACACCCCCAAGGTCACGGGCTTCCTCGGCTCGGGCTCCAAGCCCATGCCGGTGTCCGAGAAGGAGGTCGCCCGGATCATCGGCGCCATCGAGGAGGGGGTCGAGCACGTCAAGCCGACCATCAGCTTCGAGATCGGCGAGAAGGTGAAGGTCATCGACGGTCCGTTCGCCAGCTTCGACGGCACGGTCGAGAGCGTCGACGAGGACCGGGCGCGCCTGCGCGTGTCGGTCTCGATCTTCGGCCGCGCCACCCCGGTCGACCTCGAATACGGCCAGGTCGAGAAGACCGCCTAGGGGCGAACCAGGGGCCCCGCGGGTTGAGCCGAGGTCGGGGGTCTGATATCAGCCGCCGCTTCCGCCTCCGGGCGGACAAATCCGTGGGAGGGGCTGCCCGCACCACGGCCACATGGGCGCCCGCTCGCGGCGCCGTCAGTTGGAGACAGACATGGCCAAGAAGATTCTCGGCTACATCAAGCTGGAGGTGCCTGCGGGCTCCGCCACGCCTTCGCCGCCCATCGGCCCGGCGCTCGGCCAGCGCGGCGTCAACATCATGGGCTTCTGCAAGGAGTTCAACGCCCGCACCGGCGAGATGGAGAAGGGCACCCCCCTGCCGACGGTGATCACCGTCTACCAGGACAAGTCGTTCACCTTCGTCACCAAGACCCCGCCGGCCAGCTTCCTGCTGAAGAAGGCGGCCGGCCTGCAGAAGGGCTCCGGGACCACCGGCCGCGACACCGTCGGCCAGGTCACCCGCCAGCAGCTGCGCGACATCGCGCAGGTCAAGATGAAGGACCTGAACGCCAACGACGTCGAGGCGGCGGCGCGCATCATCGAAGGCTCGGCCCGCGCGATGGGCCTGTCCGTGGTGGAGGGCTGATCCGATGGCCAAGCAACCCAAGCGCATGCAGGCCTGGACCGGCGACCGCAACCAGGCGCTCCCGCTCGAAGAGGCGGTGAAGCTGGTCAAGTCCAACGCCAACGCCAAGTTCGACGAGACCGTCGAGATCGCCGTGAACCTCGGCGTCGATCCGCGCCATGCGGACCAGCAGGTCCGCGGCGTGGTCAACCTGCCGTCCGGCACCGGCCGTGACGTGCGTGTCGCCGTCTTCGCGCGCGGCCCGAACGCCGAGGCCGCTACGGCCGCCGGCGCCGACGTGGTCGGCGCCGAGGACCTGGTCGAGCGGATCCAGGGCGGCTTCATGGACTTCGACCGGGTGATCGCCTCCCCGGACATGATGGCCCTGGTGGGCCGCCTGGGTAAGGTGCTGGGCCCGCGCGGCCTGATGCCGAACCCGAAGGTGGGCACCGTGACCCCGAACGTCGCCCAGGCCGTCAAGGACGCCAAGGGCGGGGCTGTGGAGTTCCGCGTCGAGAAGGCCGGCATCGTCCACGCCGGCGTCGGCAAGGCCTCCTTCACCGAGGACGCCCTGGTGGCAAACGTCAAGGCGCTGGTCGAGGCCCTGAACCGGGCCAAGCCGTCCGGCGCCAAGGGCGCCTATGTGAAGAAGATCTCGCTCAGCTCCACCATGGGGCCGGGCGTGAAGGTCGACGCCGCCTCCATCGGCGCCTGACCCCATCGCATCGTGAAGCGTCCCGTCCCCGCGGGGGGAGGGGGATGACCGCCGCGCCGGGCCTCCCGGCGCGGCGGTTCGCGTTCTGGCCCGGCGCTTGCTGCTTGACAGATCAACGGAACCGTCCGTGTCATAGCTGAAACAGAACCGGGAGGACGGCCGATGACCAGTCGGCGCGAGTTCGTCCAGGGAGGAGACATCCGAGCGTCTGCGCCGGCCGCCTTCCAGCGGGCGGTGTTCGACGAGCGCTTCCCCGCCGCGCGGGCCTTCGCCGCGGAGGCCCAGCGGCGCGGCTGGGCGGTCACCGCCATCAGGGGCGACATCACCGAGCTCTGGCGGCAGGAGCTGGCCAAGGCGTGGCGCGAGGGGCCGGTCCCCGTCGCGGGCATGACCCAGGACAACGCCCTGTTCTGCCTGGAACGGCTGGCGTGGGACGCGGGCCTGCGGCTTACCTGCCGCCGGCGCGAGGCCTGCGACGGCCTCGTCTCCTGGATGATGCTCCCGCCGGCCTCGCGGGCCTGAGAGGGCTGGCGTGAGGCTCCCGCCCGGCGTCGGCCAGAGCGACTTCGCCGAGGCGCTGCGCCGTTTCGAGGCGGCGGTCGGCCGCCAGTGGGTGTTCACCTCCGACGAGGACCTGGACCTCTACCGCGACGCCTATTCGCCGTTCTGGGGCGAACCGGAGGAGCGCCTCGCCTCGGCCGCCGTCGCGCCCGCCTCGGTGGAGGAGGTGCAGGCGGTCGTGCGGGCCGCCAACGCCCTGAAGGTGCCGCTCTATCCGATCTCCACCGGCAAGAACCTCGGCTACGGCGGCTCCGCCCCGGCCATGTCCGGCAGCGTGGTGCTCGACCTCAAGCGCATGAACCGGGTGCTCGAGGTCGACGAGAAGAACGCCTCCTGCGTGGTCGAGCCGGGGGTCAGCTACTTCGACCTGTACCGCCACATCCAGGACCGCGGGCTGAAGGTCTGGATCGACTGCCCCGATCCGGGTTGGGGCAGCCTGATCGGCAACGCCCTGGACCGGGGCGGCGGCTACACCACGGCCATGTTCCGCAACCACTTCGACGCCCACTGCGGCATGGAGGTGGTGCTGCCGGACGGGGAGCTGCTGCGCACCGGCATGGGCGCGCTTCCGGGGGCCAGGACCTGGCAGCAGTACAAGTCCGGCTACGGCCCCTGGATCGACGGCCTGTTCTCCCAGTCGAACTTCGGCGTCGTGACCAAGATGGGCTTCTGGCTGATGCCGGAGCCGGAGGCCTATCTGTCCGGCGTGGTGTCCGTGCCCCGCTACGACGACCTGCACGCCTTCGTCGACACCCTGAACCACCTGGAGAACGCCCAGGTGCTGACCGGCATGCCCTACCTCGGCAGCCCGCTGCTCGGCCCGCTGGATCCCGGCGAGAGCCTGCGCGCCACGCCGCCGAGGGAGGTGCAGGCCCTGCTCGCCACGCCGGGCGGCCCCAGCCCCGCCGACATCGACAGGACGGCCGCCGCCCTGGGCCGCGGCGTCTGGGCGGCCAAGCTGCAGTTCTACGGTCCGCCCAAGGTCGTCCAGGCGCAGTGGGAGGCCTCCAGGGAGCGCTTCGCCGCGATCCCCGGCGCCCGGTTCGAGGACGGCGAGCTGCTGCGCATGCCGCTCACCGCCGAGCAGCAGGAGCGGGTGCACAAGGTCGCCTTCGGCATCCCCAACCTGTCGATCTTCTTCATCGGCGCGCGCTCGGAGGGCAATCCGAACCCGACCGACGGGCACATCTGGTTCTCGCCGATCATCCCGCGCACGGCGGAGGCGGTGATCGAGGCGCAGAGGGTGTTCGGCCAGGCCGCCAAGGACCTTGGCCTGCCCATGAACCCGCTGCAGCTTCCCAGCACCTACTGGCAGCGGGCGTTCATCTACATCTTCGGCTTCCCGATCACCCGCGATCCGGCGGTCAACCGCAGGAACCGCGAGGCGTTCCGCACCCTGGTGAAGATCGCCGCCGACCACGGCTGGGGCGAGTACCGCACCGCGCCCGCCTACCAGGACGCGATCCTGGACACCTATTCGTTCAACAACCACGCCCTGCGCCGCTTCCACGAGACGGTGAAGGACGCGATCGACCCGAACGGGATCCTGTCGCCCGGCCGCTACGGCATCTGGCCCCGGCGCTTCAGGGGGACGCGCACGTGAGGACCGTGCTGGCCGCCGCGCTCGCCACCCTGCTGTTCTCGGCCGACGCCGCCGCCCAGGCCGCCGGCCCGGGCCAGGGCCGGCAGGTGTTCGCCAGGTGGTGCGCGCCCTGCCACGCCGAGGGCCCGGGCCATCCCGGCACCCAGGCGCTCCAGGCCAAGTACGGCGCCGCCAGGCCCGCGGCGCTCGAGGACCGCCGCGACCTCACCGCCGACCAGGTCCGCCACTATGTCCGCCACGGCGTCTCCATCATGCCCTTCTTCCGCAAGACCGAGATCTCCGACGCGGAGCTGGACGCGATGGCCGCCTACCTGTCGAACCCGCGCCGGTAGCTTGTCAGCGTCAACGGCGCGCGCGAACATCGGGGCGATGCGGTTCGCCCCGGCGGCAACCGGGGCGGGGAGGTTCCAATGGTCACCTTGTGGGTGAATGGCGAGAAGCGCGTGCTCGACGTGGAGCCGGACGCGCCGCTCCTGTGGGTGCTGCGCGACGAGCTCGGGCTCACCGGCACGAAGTTCGGCTGCGGCATCGCCATGTGCGGCGCCTGCACAGTGCACGTGGAGGGCGTGGCCCAGAGGACCTGCGTGCTGCCGGTCAGCGCGGTGGAGGGCAAGCACGTCACCACCATCGAGGGGCTGGCGCAGGACCTGAAGCACCCGGTGCAGCAGGCGTGGCTCGCCGAGGACGTGCCCCAGTGCGGCTACTGCCAGTCCGGCCAGATCATGGCCGCGGCCGCCTTCCTGAAGGCCAACCCCGAGCCGACCGACGCGGACATCGACGAGAAGATCACCAACCTGTGCCGCTGCGGAACCTATCCGCGCATCCGCAAGGCCATCCACAGGGCCGCGGCCATCGCCGCCGGGCAGAAGGTCTGACGCCATGACCGCAACCGCTTCGCGCGCACCGTCCCGCAGGACCGTCATCGCGGCGGGCCTGTCCGCCGCCGGCGGCCTGTCCATCGGCGTCGGCCTCGCCCGCGCCGCCGAGGCCCAGCCGTATGTCATCTCCGCCTCGGAGACCGCCCCGCCGGAAGAGCTCAGCGCCTTCCTGGTGATCGACCCGGACAGCACGGTGCTGATCCGCGTGCCGCACGCGGAGATGGGGCAGGGGACCGTCACGGCCCTGGCGATGCTGGTGGCCGAGGAGCTCGGCTGCGACTGGTCCAAGGTCAGGATCGAGTACGCCTCGGCCAACCGGAACCTGAAGTCCGGGAACGTCTACGGCCCGCAGATGACCGTCGGCAGCCAGGGCGTGCGCTCGTCGGTCGGTATGATGCAGCAGGCCGGCGCCAGCGCCCGCGCGCGCCTGGTGGAGGCCGCCGCCCGCCGCTGGGGCGTGGCGAGCGCCGCCTGCAGCGTTTCGGACGGCAAGGTCACGCACATGCAGACCGGCCGCAGCCTCGCCTACGGCGCGCTCTGCGCCGAGGCGGCCAGGATCAGCCTCGCGTCCGAGCCCGCGATCAAGACCCCCGACCAGTTCACCCTGGTGGGCAAGTGGACCCCCAGGCTCGACACCCCGCCCAAGCTCGACGGCGCGGCCCAGTTCGGGATCGACGTGAAGGTCCCCGGCATGGTCTACGCCGCGGTCGTGTCCGCGCCGGAGTTCGGCGCCCGGCTGCAGGCCGTCGACGAGGCGCCGGCCAGGGCCATGCGCGGCGTCATCGCGGTCGTGAAGCTGGAGGATGCGGTCGCCGTCGTGGCGGACCGCTACTGGCGGGCGAAGGCCGGGCTCGCCGCCCTGAAGCCGCAGTGGGCGCCGGGCGCCAACTCGACGGTGGATTCCGCCCAGCTCGACAAGGCCTACCGTGACGCCCTGGACGGGCCCATGGTCAGCGCCAAGAGCGTCGGCGACACGGCGGCCGCCCTCGCTGCGCCGGGCGCCCGGCTGGTCGAGGCGCTCTATGAGGTGCCCTATCTGGCCCACGCCCCGATGGAGCCGCTGAACTGCACGGTGCAGCTGCAGCCCGGGCGCGTGGACGTCTGGATCGGCACCCAGGCGCCGCTCGCGGTGCTGCAGACCGCGGCCAAGGAGACCGGCGTCGATCCGGCCAACATCTACGTCCACAACCAGTTCCTCGGCGGCGGGTTCGGCCGTCGCGGCGGCGCGGCGGACGAGCTGGTCCACGCCATCGCCGTGGCCAAGGCGGTGAACCGGCCGGTCAAGCTGATCTGGAGCCGCGAGCAGGACATCCGCCGCGACCGCTACCGGCCGCAGGCGGCGGTGAAGTTCCGCGCCGCCCTGGCCGCAGACGGCAGGCCGACGGCCCTCGAGACCAAGGTGGCGGTGGGCTCGCTGCTGCGCTCCCTGGGCGGTCCGCAGATGGTCCCCAACGGGGTGGAGCCCATGGCCGTGGAGGTGCTGGCCACCCACGCCTACAAGGCGCCGAACCAGTCGGTCGGCGTGATGCTCAAGAACACCCACGTGCCGGTGATGTTCTGGCGCAGCGTCGGCGCCTCGCAGAACACCTTCTTCCTGGAGTGCTTCGTGGACGAGATGGCCCACGCCGCCGGCCAGGACCCCTACCGGTTCCGCAAGGCCATGCTCGACCGGCCCGACTACCTCGGCGTCCTCGACATGATGGCGGAAAAGGGGGACTGGGGCCGGCCCATGGCCCCGGGCCGCGGCCGCGGCATGGCGATCGTCGACACCTACGGCACGGTCACCGGCCAGGTCTGCGAGGTCACCGTCGGCGACGACGGCAAGGTCAAGGTCGACCGGGTGGTGGCGGTGGTCGACTGCTACCACGCGGCCAACCCCAACACGATCGCCCAGCAGATCGAGGGCGGGATCATCTACGGCCTGACCGCGGCCCTCTATGGCGAGATCCGCATCCGCAACGGCGCGCCGGTGGACGCCAACTTCAACACCTACCGCCTGATGAGGCTGGCCGAGACGCCGAAGATCGAGACCTATCTGCGCACCTCCGGCGGGCCCCGCTGGGGCGGCATCGGCGAGCCCTCGGTCGCCCCGGCCGCGCCGGCCCTGTGCAACGCCATCTTCGCCGCCACCGGCAAGCGCGTGCGCAAGCTGCCGCTGAAGGACGTGGACCTGAGGACGGCCTGAGGCCCGGGCGGGCCGCCGCCCGTGCTTGTCTCGCCGCCCGCTTTCCGCTAAAGACGCGCCCTTCCGGCGCAGGGCCCTCTGGGACCTCGCCGATCCTGTCCGAGAACCGCGGGGCCTTTTGGCCTTAATCGCTACGGCCGCGGGGAGACGGGGTGCAAAGGTTCCTGCCGGATCCGCCCTCGCGCGGTCCGAAGGGCCAGAGCTTCCTGGGACAGGTCTGCCCGATCGCACCGTGGGGTCCGCTCCGCGGCGCGGCCGGTATTCGTCCGCCGGATGGTCCGGCGGGCGCATCGTAACGGAGACCGCAATGGACCGCGCTCAAAAGGCGGAATCGATCGAGGCGCTCAAGGGCGTCTTCGCCGACTCCGGCGCCGTCGTGGTGACCCACTACCTGGGCCTCACCGTTGCGGAAATGACCGACCTGCGTGGCCGCCTCCGCAAGGAAGGCGCGCAGATCAAGGTGGTCAAGAACCGTCTGGCCCAGAAGGCCCTGAACGGTTCGGCGGGCGACGCCGGCGCGGCCCTGTTCAAGGGCCCCGTCGCCATCGCCTACGGCAAGGACCCCGTGTCCGCCGCCAAGGTCGTGGCCCAGTACGCCAAGGACAACGAGAAGTTCTCGATCGTCGGCGGCCTGCTGGGCGACGTGGTCATGGACGAGAAGGCCGTGAAGGCCCTCGCGACCCTGCCCTCGCTCGACCAGATCCGGGCCCAGCTCATCGGCCTCATCCAGGCGCCGGCGACCAAGGTCGCGGGCGTGCTGCAGGCTCCGGCCGGCCAGCTGGCGCGCGTGTTCAACGCCTACGCCACCAAGGACGCCGCCTGACCGGCGACGTCGAGGTCATCCCGCACATCCAACCCATCCCAAGGAACCCTACCCATGGCCAATCTCGACCAACTCGTTGAAGACCTGTCCGCCCTGACCGTCCTGGAAGCCGCCGAGCTGTCCAAGAAGCTCGAGGAGAAGTGGGGCGTCTCGGCCGCCGCGCCGGTCGCCGTCGCCGCCGCTCCGGCCGCCGCGGGCGCCGCCCCGGCCGCCGCCGCCGAGGAGCAGACCGAATTCACCGTCGTGCTGACCAACGGCGGCGACAAGAAGATCAACGTGATCAAGGAAGTCCGCGCCGTGCGTCCGGACCTCGGCCTGAAGGAAGCCAAGGACCTGGTCGAAGGCGCTCCGCAGAACGTGAAGGAGAACATCTCCAAGCAGGAAGCGGAAGAGATCAAGAAGAAGCTCGAAGAAGCCGGCGCTTCCGTCCAGGTGAAGTGAGCCGAGGCGCCGCCAGGCGCCTGGACCCATCGCGGACGCCGCCGCGGCGGCGATCCGGGATCCGGAACCGCGACGCCCTCTCCCGCAACCCGGGGGAGGGCGTTTGCGTTTTGTGCAGCCTGGCCGCAGGCCGGCCTTGATCCCGCCGCGATCAACCATTATTTCCGCTTCCCATCGAAGCCAGACCTGATATCCCGCCTCCCTCGCGAGACTGATTCGCGTGGGACGCGCGGCGTTTCGGCGTCGGCCGTCTTTGAGCCCCGAGGCGCGGTCCGCCGCCCTCCGACCAGCGCGAAGGGGCGCCCCGCCGCAAGGCGGCGGGAGATTCCAGCGTCCGTCGGGCCCGACCAGGGCCCGACCCGAGGGTGGACGCAGGAACCAACACGGGCGGAGTCTGTCCGCACCAGGAGCAACGATGGCGCAGTCGTTCACCGGCAAGAAGCGTATCCGGAAGTCTTTCGGCCGCATCCCTGAAGCGGTCCAGATGCCGAACCTGATCGAGGTTCAGCGGTCGTCCTACGAACAGTTCCTGCAGCGCGAGGTCCGGCCCGGCCAGCGCACCGACGAGGGCATCGAGGCGGTCTTCAAGTCCGTCTTCCCGATCAAGGACTTCAACGAGCGCGCGGTGCTCGAGTACGTGTCCTACGAGTTCGAGGACCCGAAGTACGACGTCGAGGAATGCATCCAGCGCGACATGACCTATGCCGCGCCGCTCAAGGTCAAGCTGCGCCTGATCGTCTTCGAGACCGAGGAAGAGACCGGCGCGCGCTCGGTGAAGGACATCAAGGAGCAGGACGTCTACATGGGCGACATCCCGCTCATGACGGACAAGGGCACCTTCATCGTCAACGGCACCGAGCGGGTGATCGTCTCCCAGATGCACCGCTCGCCGGGCGTGTTCTTCGACCACGACAAGGGCAAGACCCACGCCTCGGGCAAGCTGCTGTTCGCGGCCCGCGTGATCCCCTACCGCGGCTCCTGGCTCGACTTCGAGTTCGACGCCAAGGACATCGTCTACGTCCGCATCGACCGCCGCCGGAAGCTGCCGGCGACCACCTTCCTCTATGCCCTGGGCATGGACGGCGAGGAGATCCTCACCACCTTCTATGACGTGGTGCCCTACGAGCGCCGCGAAGGCGCCAATGGCGGCGGCTGGGCCACGCCCTACAAGCCCGAGCGCTGGCGCGGGGTGAAGCCGGACTTCGCCCTGGTCGACGCCGACACCGGCGAGGAGATCGCCCCGGCCGGCCACAAGATCTCCGCCCGCGCGGCCAAGAAGTTCGCCGACGGCGGGGTCAAGACCCTGCTGCTGCCCCCCGACGCCCTGATCGGGCGCTACCTGGCGCGCGACGAGGTCAATGCGGAGACCGGCGAGATCTACGCCGAGGCCGGCGACGAGCTCGACGCGACCCTGATCCAGGCCCTGGCCGACCAGGGCTTCTCGACCATCGACGTGCTGGACATCGACCACGTCACCGTGGGCGCCTACATGCGCAACACCCTGCGGGTGGACAAGAACTCGGGCCGCGAGGACGCCCTGTTCGACATCTACCGCGTGATGCGCCCGGGCGAGCCGCCGACGGTGGAAGCGGCCGAGGCCATGTTCCAGGGCCTGTTCTTCGATTCCGAGCGCTACGACCTGTCCTCGGTCGGCCGCGTGAAGATGAACATGCGCCTGGAGCAGGAGTGCCCGGACGACATCCGCGTCCTGCGCAAGGACGACGTGATCGCCGTGCTCAAGGTCCTGGTGGGCCTGCGCGACGGCCGGGGCGAGATCGACGACATCGACAACCTCGGCAACCGCCGGGTGCGCTCGGTCGGCGAACTGCTGGAGAACCAGTACCGGGTCGGCCTGCTGCGCATGGAGCGGGCGATCAAGGAGCGCATGTCCTCGGTCGACATCGACACGGTCATGCCGCACGACCTGATCAACGCCAAGCCGGCGGCGGCGGCGGTGCGGGAGTTCTTCGGCTCCTCGCAGCTCAGCCAGTTCATGGACCAGACCAACCCGCTGTCGGAGATCACCCACAAGCGGCGCCTGTCGGCCCTGGGCCCGGGCGGCCTGACGCGCGAGCGCGCCGGCTTCGAGGTCCGCGACGTGCACCCGACCCACTACGGCCGGATTTGCCCGATCGAGACGCCGGAAGGCCCGAACATCGGCCTGATCAACTCGCTGGCCACCCACGCGCGGGTCAACAAGTACGGCTTCATCGAGAGCCCGTACCGCCGCGTGCACAACGGCCGGATCGAGGAAGAAGTCGTCTACATGTCGGCGATGGAGGAGGCCAAGCACACCATCGCCCAGGCCAACATCCCGCTGAAGGACGGCGAGATCGCCGAGGACCTGGTCACCGTCCGCATCAACGGCGAAGTGACCCTGGCGCCGAAGGACACCGTCGACTTCATGGACGTGTCGCCCAAGCAGGTGGTGTCCGTGGCCGCGGCCCTGATCCCCTTCCTGGAGAACGACGACGCCAACCGCGCCCTGATGGGCTCGAACATGCAGCGCCAGGCCGTGCCGCTGATCCAGTCCGACGCCCCGCTGGTGGGCACCGGCATGGAGGACGTGGTCGCCCGTGACTCCGGCGCCACCGTGGTGGCCCGCCGCACCGGCGTGGTCGAGCAGATCGACGGCACCCGCATCGTCATCCGCGCGACCGAGGAGACCGACCCGACCAAGCCCGGCGTCGACATCTACCGCCTGTCGAAGTTCCAGCGCTCGAACCAGAACACCTGCATCAACCAGCGTCCGCTGGTGCGGGTGGGCGACGTGATCAAGGCCGGCGACGTCATCGCCGACGGCCCCTCCACCGAGCTCGGCGAGCTGGCGCTCGGCCGCAACGTCCTCGTCGCCTTCATGCCGTGGAACGGCTACAACTTCGAGGACTCCATCCTGATCTCCGAGCGCATCGTGCGCGACGACATCTTCACCTCGATCCATATCGAGGAGTTCGAGGTCATGGCCCGCGACACCAAGCTGGGCCCCGAGGAGATCACCCGCGACATCCCGAACGTCGGCGAGGAAGCCCTGCGCAACCTCGACGAGGCGGGCATCGTGGCCATCGGCGCCGAGGTCCTGCCGGGCGACATCCTGGTGGGCAAGGTCACGCCCAAGGGCGAGAGCCCGATGACCCCGGAAGAGAAGCTGCTGCGGGCCATCTTCGGCGAGAAGGCCTCGGACGTGCGCGACACCTCCCTGCGCCTGCCGCCCGGCGTGTCCGGCACGGTGGTCGAGGTGCGGGTGTTCAACCGCCACGGCGTGGACAAGGACGAGCGCGCGCTCGCCATCGAGCGGGCCGAGGTCGACCGGCTGGGCAAGGACCGCGACGACGAGTTCGCCATCCTGAACCGCAACATCAACTCGCGCCTGCGCGAGCTGCTGATCGGCAAGACCGCCGTCTCCGGTCCCAAGGGCCTGGGCCGCGGGGCCATCACCGCCGAGAAGCTCGGCGAGATCGCGCCGGGCCTGTGGTGGCAGATCGCGCTCGACGACGAGAAGGCCATGGGCGAGCTGGAGGCCCTGCGCCGGCAGTTCGACGAGGCCCGCAAGCGCCTGGACCGCCGCTTCGAGGACAAGGTCGACAAGCTGCGCCGGGGCGACGAGCTGCCGCCGGGCGTGATGAAGATGGTCAAGGTGTTCGTCGCGGTGAAGCGCAAGCTGCAGCCGGGCGACAAGATGGCCGGCCGTCACGGCAACAAGGGGGTGATTTCCAAGATCCTGCCGATCGAGGACATGCCCTACCTGGACGACGGCACCCACGTGGACATCGTGCTGAACCCGCTGGGCGTGCCTTCGCGCATGAACGTGGGCCAGATCTTCGAGACGCACCTGGGCTGGGCCTGCGCGGGCCTGGGCAGGCAGATCAAGGCGCTGCTCGAGGACTGGCAGAACGGCGGCCAGCGCAAGGCGCTGGTGGAGCGGCTGAAGGGGGTCTACGGCGAGGACGTGGAGCTTCCGGAGACGGACGAGGAGCTGGTCGAGCTGGCCCGCAACCTGGAGAAGGGCGTGCCGATCGCGACGCCGGTGTTCGACGGGGCGCACATCGCCGACATCGAGGACCTGCTCGCCGAGGCCGGCATGGCCCGTTCCGGCCAGGTCCAGCTGTACGACGGCCAGACCGGCGAGCCGTTCAAGCGGGCGGTCACCGTCGGCTACATCTACATGCTGAAGCTGCACCACCTGGTGGACGACAAGATCCACGCCCGCTCCATCGGCCCCTACAGCCTGGTCACCCAGCAGCCGCTGGGCGGCAAGGCCCAGTTCGGCGGCCAGCGCTTCGGCGAGATGGAGGTGTGGGCGCTGGAAGCCTACGGCGCGGCCTACACCCTGCAGGAGATGCTGACGGTGAAGTCCGACGACGTGGCCGGCCGGACCAAGGTCTACGAGTCGATCGTCCGCGGGGACGACGCCTTCGAGGCCGGCATTCCGGAAAGCTTCAACGTGCTGGTCAAGGAGATGCGCTCGCTGGGCCTGGATGTCGCCCTGGAGAACAGCTGACCGCGGCCGCGCCCGGCCTTTGCCGGGCGGACCGAAATGACGCGGGGGGAGGGGCCGTCAGCTCCTCCCCGCCGCAACTGAAACGACTGACGATCTGGATATCAAAGTGAACCAGGAAGTCCTGAACATCTTCAATCCGGTCCAGGTCGCGCCGACCTTCGACCAGATCCGCATCGCCCTCGCCAGCCCCGAGAAGATCCGGTCCTGGTCCTACGGCGAGATCAAGAAGCCGGAGACCATCAACTACCGGACCTTCAAGCCGGAGCGGGACGGCCTGTTCTGCGCCCGCATCTTCGGTCCGACGAAGGACTACGAGTGCTTGTGCGGCAAGTACAAGCGCATGAAGTACAAGGGCATCATCTGCGAGAAGTGCGGCGTCGAGGTCACCCTCGCGCGCGTGCGCCGCGACCGCATGGGCCACATCGAGCTGGCCTCGCCGGTGGCGCACATCTGGTTCCTGAAGAGCCTCCCCTCGCGCATCGCCCTGATGCTCGACATGCCGCTCAAGGACATCGAGCGGGTGCTCTACTTCGAGCACTACATCGTCACCGAGCCCGGCCTGACCCCGCTGAAGCAGCACCAGCTGCTCACCGAGGACGAGTACCTGCGCTACCAGGAGGAGTTCGGGGACGACTCCTTCACCGCGGAGATCGGCGCCGAGGCGGTCCGCGGCATGCTGATGGGCATCGACCTGGAGAAGACGGCCGAGGACCTGCGCGCCGAGCTGGCCGGCAATCCGTCGGAGATGAAGGCCAAGAAGGCCTCCAAGCGCCTGAAGCTGATCGAGGCCTTCATCGAGAGCGGCAACCGCCCCGAATGGATGATCCTCACGGTCATCCCGGTGATCCCGCCCGAGCTGCGCCCGCTGGTGCCGCTGGACGGCGGCCGCTTCGCGACCTCGGACCTGAACGACCTCTACCGCCGGGTCATCAACCGCAACAACCGCCTCAAGCGCCTGATGGAGCTGCGGGCCCCTGACATCATCATCCGCAACGAGAAGCGGATGCTGCAGGAGGCCGTGGACGCCCTGTTCGACAACGGCCGCCGCGGCCGGGTCATCACCGGCGCCAACAAGCGTCCCCTGAAGTCCCTGGCCGACATGCTGAAGGGCAAGCAGGGCCGCTTCCGCCAGAACCTGCTCGGCAAGCGCGTCGACTACTCCGGCCGTTCGGTGATCGTGGTCGGCCCCGAGCTGAAGCTGCACGAGTGCGGCCTGCCCAAGAAGATGGCGCTGGAGCTGTTCAAGCCGTTCATCTACGCGCGGCTGGACGCCAAGGGTCTGTCGGGCACCGTCAAGCAGTCCAAGCGGATGGTGGAGCGCGAGCAGCCGGCCGTCTGGGACGTGCTCGAGGAGGTCATCCGCGAGCACCCGGTCCTGCTGAACCGGGCGCCGACCCTGCACCGCCTGGGCATCCAGGCGTTCGAGCCCAAGCTGATCGAGGGCAAGGCCATCCAGCTGCACCCGCTGGTCTGCGCCGCCTTCAACGCCGACTTCGACGGCGACCAGATGGCCGTGCACGTCCCGCTGAGCCTCGAGGCCCAGCTGGAGGCGCGCGTGCTGATGATGTCGACCAACAACATCCTGTCGCCCGCCAACGGCCGGCCGATCATCGTGCCCTCGCAGGACATCGTGCTCGGCCTCTACTACCTGTCGCTGGCCAAGGACGGGGAGCCGGGCGAGGGCAAGCTGTTCGCGGACCTGGGCGAGATCGACGCGGCGCTCGACGCCGGGGCGGTCACCCTGCACTCCAAGATCAAGGCCCGCTTCTGGGAGAGCGACCCCGACGGCAACCTCGTGCGCCGGGTCATCGACACCACCCCGGGCCGGATGAAGATCGCGGCGCTGCTGCCCAGGCACCCGCAGATCGGCCACCGCCTGATCGAGAAGCCGCTCACCAAGAAGGAGATCGGCAACCTGATCGACGCGGTCTACCGGCACTGCGGCCAGAAGGCGACGGTCATCTTCGCCGACCAGATCATGGGCCTGGGCTTCCGCGAGGCGGCCAAGGCCGGCATCTCCTTCGGCAAGGACGACATCGTCATCCCCGAGCGCAAGCAGGCGCTGGTCGAGGAGACCCGCAAGCTGGTCGAGGAGTACGAGCAGCAGTACGCGGACGGCCTGATCACCCGCGGCGAGAAGTACAACAAGGTGGTGGACGCCTGGGCCAAGTCGACCGACCGCGTGGCCGACGAGATGATGGCCGAGATCTCCACCGCCCGTAAGGGCGCCGACGGCCGGGAGCTGGAGATCAACTCCATCTACATGATGGCCCACTCCGGCGCCCGCGGCTCGCAGGCCCAGATGAAGCAGCTCGGCGGCATGCGCGGCCTGATGGCCAAGCCGTCCGGCGAGATCATCGAGACGCCGATCATCTCGAACTTCAAGGAAGGCCTGACCGTGCTGGAGTACTTCAACTCCACCCACGGCGCCCGCAAGGGCCTGGCCGACACCGCGCTGAAGACCGCCAACTCCGGATACCTGACCCGCCGCCTGGTCGACGTGGCCCAGGACTGCATCATCACCGAGGAGGACTGCGGCACCACCAAGGGCATCACCCTGCGCGCGGTGGTGGAGGGCGGCGACGTGCTGGTCTCGCTCGGCCAGCGCATCCTGGGCCGTTCGGCGGCCGAGGACGTGAAGGACCCGGGCACCGGCGAGGTCATCGTTCCGGCCGACACCTACCTGGACGAGGACATCATCGAGCAGATCGAGGCCGCCGCCGTACAGGCGGTGAAGGTCCGCTCGGTGCTGACCTGCGAGAGCAAGGTCGGCGTCTGCGGCGCCTGCTACGGCCGCGACCTGGCGCGCGGCACCCGCGTGAACATCGGCGAGGCGGTGGGCGTCATCGCCGCCCAGTCGATCGGCGAGCCGGGCACCCAGCTGACGATGCGGACCTTCCACATCGGCGGCACCGCCCAGGTGGCCGAGCAGTCCTTCTTCGAATCCGGCAACGACGGCGTCGTGAGGCTCTCGGGCGCCTCGGTGCAGGCCGCGGACGGCTCGCTGGTGGTGATGACCCGCAACATGCAGATCACCATCCAGGTCGACGGCAAGGACCGGGAATCCTACAAGCCGCCCTATGGCGCGCGCCTGCGCGTCAAGGACGGCCAGGAGGTCAAGCGGGGCTCCCGCCTGGCCGAATGGGACCCCTACACCACGCCGGTGATCACCGAGGTCGGCGGTCGGGTGCGCTTCGAGGACCTGACGGACGGCATCTCCGTGCGTGAGGAAGCCGACGAGGCGACCGGCATCTCCAACCGCGTGGTCATCGACTGGCGCGCTTCGCCCCGCGGCTCGGACCTGCGTCCGGCCATGGGCGTGCTGGACGGCGAGGGCGCCTACAAGCGTCTGTCGAACGGCGGCGAGGCCCGCTACCTGCTGCCGGTCGGGGCCATCCTCTCCGTCGGCGACGGCGACGAGGTGCGTCCGGGCGACGTGCTGGCCCGCCTGCCCACCGAGAGCGCCAAGACCCGGGACATCACCGGCGGTCTGCCGCGCGTGGCCGAGCTGTTCGAGGCCCGCCGTCCGAAGGACTGCGCCATCATCGCCGAGATGAGCGGCCGCGTGGAGTTCGGGCGCGACTACAAGAACAAGCGCCGGATCAAGATCACGCCGGAGGACGGCGGCGAGCCCGTGGAGTTCCTGATCCCCAAGGGCAAGCACATCGCCGTCCACGACGGGGACTTCATCACCAAGGGCGAGTACCTGATCGACGGCAACCCGGACCCGCACGACATCCTGCGGATCCAGGGGATCGAGGCGCTGGCCGACTTCCTGGTCAACGAGATCCAGGAGGTCTACCGGCTGCAGGGCGTGCCGATCAACGACAAGCACATCGAGACGATCGTCCGTCAGATGCTGCAGAAGGTGGAGATCCTGGAGCCGGGCGACACCGGCCTGCTCAAGGGCGACCACCTGGACAAGGTCGAGGTCGACGAGGAGAACGCCAAGGCGGAAGCCCGCGGCGGCCGTCCGGCGGTCACCGCCCCGGTCCTGCTCGGCATCACCAAGGCCAGCCTGCAGACCCGCTCCTTCATCTCGGCGGCCTCCTTCCAGGAGACCACCCGGGTGCTGACGGACGCGTCGGTCAACGGCAAGATCGACACCCTGGAGGGCCTGAAGGAGAACGTGATCGTCGGCCGCCTCATCCCGGCCGGCACGGGCTCCTACCTGCGCAGCCTGCAGCGGATCGCCACCAAGCGCGACGAGGCGCTCACCGCGCAGCGTCAGCAGGCGGCCCAGCTGGAGGAGCTGCCCACCGAGATCGCCGAGGCCGCCGAGGCCGAGGCGCCGGTGGAGAACCCGGCCGAATAGGCCTGGCTTCAGCGAGCGATTGCAGACGGCCCGGGAGCGATCCCGGGCCGTTTCCGTTTGCGGCGGCGCCCGATAGCATCGGCCCATGGACGAGGCGGCGGACGAAATCCTCGGGCTCTACCGGCGCCACGCCCAGGCGTGGGACGAGGCGCGGGGCGACCGGCTGCGCGAGGGCGGCTGGCTGGGCCGGTTCCTGGCGCTGGTCCCCGACGGCGGGGAGGTGCTCGACCTCGGCTGCGGCTCGGGGCGGCCGATCGCCCGCCATCTGATCGGGCAGGGCCGTCGCGTCACCGGCGTGGATTCCTCGCCCGAGCTGATCGCGCTGTGCCGGGAGCGCTTCCCGGACCAGGATTGGCGCGTGGCCGACATGCGGACCCTGGCGCTCGGTCGCGCCTTCGACGGCGTCCTGGCCTGGCACAGCCTGTTTCACCTGAGGCCCGAGGACCAGGAGGCGATGTTCGCCGTGTTCGCGGCGCACGCCGCGCCGGGCGCCCCGCTGATGTTCACCTCGGGCTGGAACCGCGGCGTGGCCATGGGCGAGTTCCAGGGCGAGCGGCTCTACCACGCGAGCCTGGATCCGGACGAGTACCACGCCCTGCTGAAGGCCCACGGCTTCAAGGCGCTGGCCCACGAGGTCGGCCAGGACGGGGCGGGCGCCGCGGCGGTCTGGCTCGCGCGCCGGACCTAGGGCCATGCGGGCCGCGTTCCGCCGTCCGCTCACCGAAGCCGAATGCGCGCAGGTCAGCCCCGGCCTGATGGAAGCGCTCGGCCGGGCGGGCGTCGCGCCCTGGATCATCCGCCGCGCCCATCCCGGCGCGCGCGTGGCGGCGCTCTGGCGGGGAGCGACGCCGATCCTGGCCCGCCCGGGCCGCATCTTCTGGCCCGGCGCCCCAGAGGACCTCGCGGGGGCGGGCGACCGCGCCCTGGCGATCCTGCAGCACGAGCTCCAGCACGTCCTCGACTACGCCACCGGGGAGCTCTCCGCCGCGCGATACCTGCTGAACCCGAAGAACTGGCGCTACCGCTACGAGCTCAGGCCCGGGGCCCGCTGGCGCGATTTCGGGGCCGAGCAGCGCGCCTCCATCGCCGAGCACTGGTGGCTGCTGGAGCGCGGCCGGGCGGACCTGGTCGCGCGCGACCTGCACGGGCCGCCGCCGGGCCTGGACCTCTACCGGCGCGTCATTCCCTGGGCCGAGGAGCGCCTTGAGGGTGAACGGCCCCGGAACTAAGCTCGCTGTTCCGGGGAGGAGACATGGACGCACGGCCCACCGTCCTGGTCCTTGTCCTGGCCGCCCTGGCGGCCGGCGCCGCCCCCGCGGCCGCGGCGCCCCCTGCGGCCAGCGCCTTCGGCCGTCTCCCCGAGATCCAGGATGCGGCCATCTCGGCGGACGGCGGCAAGGTCGCGATCCTCGGAGGCGCCGCCGAGCGCCGCACCATCTCCATCGCGCCGGTCGACGGCGCCCAGGCGGTGACGGTCGACGTCGACGGGACCCGCGTGCGCGGCGTGCGCTGGGTCGGCGACGACTACGTCCTGGTCCGCACCTCGGTGCTCGACCGCTGGACCAACGCCGCGGCGGGCGGCCGGCGCATGCTGCACCGCGACCGGGACCTGGTGCTGAGCGCGGACGGCCGGATCGTGGGCCAGCTGCTGGCCAACAGCGCCTCCTCCGGCGCGGCCACCGCCCTGCCGATCCTGCACGTCATCGACGGACCCCGGCCCTCGGCGGTGGTGCTGGGACTGGACGTGGGCGGTCCCCGGGCCCCGGCCCCGAACGTCCTGCGCGTGGGGCGGGAGGACAACACCGTCGACTGGGTGCTCTGGAAGGCCGATCTGCCGAGCGGCGCCGGCCGGGTGGTCGAGCGCGGGTCGCCCGCGACCACCGGGTGGGACGTCGACCTCCGGGGCGAGGGCCGCGTGCGGTTCGACGACGACGAGGCCAACGAACGCTACAGGATCCTGGTCCGCGCCAAGGGCGAGAGCGCCTGGCGGGTCTTCGCCAGCGCCCGCGACCGGGAGGGGCTGCCGGCCTATCTCGGCTATTCGGATCCCGAGGACGCGATCTATCTCGCCCGCGAGACCGGCGAGGGCGCCCAGGTGCTCAGCCGGCGGCTCTCGGACGGCAAGCTGCGGCTGGCCGGCGCCGTCCCCGCGCCCGCCCCGGCGCTGCTGATGGACCCCTATTCCAAATCCCCCGTCGCCATCGCCTACGAGACCGACCGCCCGGGCTACCGCTGGCTCGACCCGCGGCTGGAGGCGCTGTCGGCCAAGCTCGAACGGGCCTTCCCAGGCCAGGACGTCCGCTTCGTCGACTGGTCCAGGGACCGCAGCCGCCTGCTGGTCAGGACCGACGCTCCTGACGTGGCGCCCCGCTGGTATCTGGTGGACGCGGCCAAGGGCCAGGCCTCGCCGGTCGGCGCGGCCTATCCGGAGCTGGCCGGCGCGGCGCTCGGGGCCACCCGCTGGATAAGCTACAGGGCCCGCGACGGCCTGGAGATCCACGCCTACCTCACCCTGCCGCCCGGCGCCGGGAGCGGGCCGCTGCCCCTGGTCGTCCTGCCGCACGGCGGCCCGGCGGCGCGCGACGACTACGGCTTCGACTGGTGGACCCAGTTCCTGGCCACACGGGGCTATGCGGTGCTGCGCCCGCAGTTCCGCGGCTCGGCGGGCTTCGGCAAGGCCTTCGAGCGCGCCGGCCGGCGCGAGTGGGCCGGCCGGATGCAGACCGACCTGCTCGACGGGGTCGCCGACCTGGCCGCCCGCGGCGTGGTCGACCCGGAGCGGGTCTGCATCGTGGGCGCAAGCTTCGGCGGCTATGCGGCCCTGGCGGCGGCGACCCTGCACCCGAAGAGCTACCGCTGCGCCGTCTCGGTCAACGGCGTCTCCGACCTGGAGCTGTTCCTCAGCGAGAACATCCGCACCTACGGCGCGGAGTCGGAGGTGATCGGCTACTGGCGCAGGCAGCTCGGCGACGCGCGCGCCTCGGCGGGCCTGCTGGCCGCCGCCTCCCCCGCCCGCCAGGCCGCCCACGCGATCGCCCCGATCCTGCTGATCGCCAGCTCCGAGGACACCACCGTGCCCTACGAGCAGTCGCTGGCCATGCGTCAGGCGCTGCAGCAGGCCGGCCGCCCAGTCGAGCTGGTCACCCTGGAGGGCGACGATCACGCCCTGTCGAGCTCGGCCGCGCGCACGCGCATGCTGGAGGCCGTCGAAGCCTTCCTGAGCCGCAACCTGCCGGTCTAGCGGCGCGCACCCGCGGGATCAGGCCGCCCGCGGCGGGACGGGGGCGGTGAAGCGGGACAGGTCGTCCAGGCCGAGCGCCGCCTCGATGCGTCCGATGCGGCGGCCGGCGTCCGCCAGGCCGTCGTGTCCGAACAGCTTGCGCTCGATCTGCCTGAACTGCTCGCCCGCGTCCCGGTAGGCGGCCTCCGAAAGGCTCGCCTTCCAGGCGGGGAACACGACCGCGTCCTCGCGCGCGGCGTGGCTCTCGTACATGACGGCCATGGCGGCGAGGGCGCCGCCGAGCGCGTCCGGATCGTCGATGCGGCCGGACCGGCCCTGGGCCAGGACGTAGTCGGTGATGTCGCGGCCGCGCTCGTGCTGGGCCTGCAGCACCGGGACGAGCCGGGCGGCCCGCCGCCGGCGCGCGCGGCGCGCGGGAAGACGAAGGCCTCCTCGAGCATCCGCTGGTGGAAGTCCTCGCCGAAGTCGCGGAACAGCTGGGCGGCGTCGGCCAGGGCGTGGAGGTCGAAGCGGGCGTCGCCGGCGGCCAGCCGCCGGCCGAGCCACGCGTAGAGGGCCGCCACGCGGCGCAGCACGCCGTGTTCGAGCATCAGGTCCTCGGCGGCCCCGGCCGTGCGCGGATCGGACGCCCCGGCGGGGCCTGAGCACGCGGCCGGGACGAGGAGCGCGCCCGCGCCGAGCAGGGCGAGCGAGCGGCGGCGCAGGACCTCGACCATGGGCGACACACTCTCCTCGCCGGCCCCCGCCGGACTGCAGGCGCCCCGTCACGCAGGATCGCGATCGGGGCCTGAACCGCAGATGAAGCCGGCTATTGCGGCGGCCTGGGGCCGCGGCCGTCGTCGCCGGCGCCCGGCGCGGCCGGATAGTAGGCCTGGTCGGGCCGCTGGCGGCTGGGCGGCTCGATGTCGACCTCCTCCGTCAGCGGCCCCTTGGGCGGCAGCAGGTAGCAGGGAGGGGACCGAGCTTGAGGGCGTGCGTGGCCTTGGGCGCCTTGATCCCGCCCCTGCCGAACAGCAGGGCGCAGCCGAGGGCCGGCGGCCGGCCCGGGCCGCCTCGGGCCTGCGCCGCGGCGTCGAACCAGGCCCGTTTCTCCGGCGCCATGGGGGCGGGCCAGGCGACGTTGGGATCCGCCTTCCTGCCGAGGCGCTCGGCGCAGCGGTCCCGCTCGGCCCGGGTGAGCTTCAGGAGCCGTCCCTCTGTGCAGCCGACGGCGGCGCGCAGGGCGGCGCGCACCCCCGCGAGGCCGGCGCCCGCGTCCGGGCTGCCGGCCTGCGGCCCGGCGGCGGTGGCGAGCGGGGTGGGCGCGGCGGCGCCGGTCGGGGCGGTCGGGGCCTGCGGCCCGGGGACGGTCGCCGCAGCGGCCGCGCCCCTCCCGGGCCGGGGCTCCCGCCTCGGCGCCGGCGCCGCCGTCCGCGGCAGCAGCTGGACCGTCACCGCCGGCGGCTCGGGCGGGCGGCGGAAGGTGCGGAAGGTCAGCAGGATCCCCAGGAGCAGGAGCCCGTGCGCCGCGAGGGACGCGGCCGCGCCGGCGGGCCAACCCTGGGTGCGAGTCCTCGCCATGCGCCTCCTTAGGTCGAGCGGGCAGGCTCGGGCGGAACCGTGGCGGGAGTGCGGCGGCCCATCCCGGCCGCCCGGAGGCGGGGTCCGGGGCCGCCCCTTGACCTGGGAAGGCGCCGCGCGTATCTAGCGCCCTCGATTTTCGAGGCCGGGAAAGGCGTCAGCCCGACCTGCGCCGCGGTAGGCCGAAGAGATCCCTCGACAGGATCGGCAGCCGCGCCGAAACGCCCGCTGGCGTTGCGGCGCGGTTTCGTGTTTACCGGGCGCCCTCGAAGCCCGTGTTCGAGTACAAGCAACCGAGGTCGTCCGGCCGAAAGGCGCAGGCCTCCCCATCCGCAGAAATGCGAGCGCAATAGAGAAGCATGCCCACCGTAAACCAGCTCATCCGCAAGCCGCGCCAGCCGAAGGTGAAGCGGAACACCGTTCCGGCCCTGAAGGGCTCGCCGCAACGCCGCGGCGTCTGCACCCGGGTCTACACCGTGACCCCGAAGAAGCCGAACTCGGCCCTGCGGAAGGTCGCCAAGGTGCGCCTGACCTCGCAGATCGAGGCGGTGTGCTACATCCCCGGCGAAGGCCACAACCTGCAGGAGCACTCCGTGGTCCTGATCCGCGGCGGCCGCGTGAAGGACCTTCCGGGCGTGCGCTACCACATCCTCCGCGGCGTGCTGGACACCCAGGGCGTCAAGGACCGTAAGCAACGGCGCTCGCTCTACGGCGCCAAGCGACCCAAGTAAGGAGGCGCTGAAGCATGTCCCGTCGCCACCGCGCCGAAAAACGCGAAGTCCTGCCCGATCCGAAGTTCGGCGATGTCGTCGTGACCAAGTTCATGAACGGCATCATGTACGAGGGGAAGAAGGCGGTCGCCGAGAACATCCTCTACGGGGCCATGGACATCCTGGCCGCCAAGCGGCGCGACGCCGAGCCGCTGGAAGTGTTCCATTCCGCGCTCGACAACGTCGCCCCGTCGGTGGAGGTCCGCTCCCGCCGGGTCGGCGGCGCCACCTACCAGGTGCCCGTCGAGGTCCGTCCCGAGCGCCGCCGCGCCCTGGCCATCCGCTGGCTGGTCTCCGCCGCCCGCAACCGCGGCGAGAACACCATGACCGAGAAGCTGGCCGGCGAGCTGCTGGACGCCTCCAACAACCGCGGCGCCGCGGTCAAGAAGCGCGAAGACACCCATAAGATGGCGGAGGCCAACCGGGCCTTCTCCCACTACCGCTGGTAACACCCCATATAGTGAGTTCCCGGCGCGGGCGGTTTGAGCTAAATCGCCCGCGCCGCCGTATTTCCCGCCAATCCGCCTGACGGCGACGCTTACCCGCAGAGCACATCATGCCCCGCACGCATAAGATCGAGGACTACCGCAACTTCGGCATCATGGCCCACATCGATGCCGGCAAGACGACGACCACGGAGCGGATCCTCTACTACACGGGCAAGAGCCATAAGATCGGCGAGGTCCACGACGGCGCCGCCACCATGGACTGGATGGAGCAGGAGCAGGAGCGTGGCATCACCATCACCTCCGCCGCCACCACCGCCTTCTGGAACGGCAAGCGCCTGAACATCATCGACACCCCCGGGCACGTCGACTTCACCATCGAGGTGGAGCGCTCCCTGCGCGTGCTCGACGGCGCGGTGGCCGTGCTCGACGGCAACCAGGGCGTGGAGCCCCAGACCGAAACCGTCTGGCGCCAGGCCGACCGCTACAACGTCCCGCGCATCGTGTTCGTCAACAAGATGGACAAGATCGGCGCCGACTTCGACAAGTGCGTCGAATCCATCCGCGACCGCCTCGGCGCCAAGGCCGTGCCGATCCAGCTGCCGATCGGCTCGGAAGCGGCCCTGAAGGGCATCGTCGACCTCGTGCGCATGAGGGCGGTGGTCTGGGAATCCGAAGGCCTGGGCGCCAACTACCACGACGCGGACATCCCCGAGGACATGCGCGCCAAGTGCGAAGAGGCGCGCAACTACCTGGTCGAGAACGCCGTCGAGCTCGACGACGAGGCCATGGAAGCCTACCTGAACGGCGACGAGCCGTCGGTGGACGTGCTGAAGAAGTGCATCCGCAAGGCGGTGCTGACCGGCGCCTTCTATCCGATCCTCGCGGGCTCGGCCTTCAAGAACAAGGGCGTGCAGCCGCTGCTGGACGCCGTGGTCGACTACCTGCCCTCGCCGGTGGACATCCCGCCGACCCACGGCATCGACTTCCGCACCGAGGAGCCGGTCGAGCGCAAGGCGTCCGACGACGAGCCCCTGTCGGTGCTGGCGTTCAAGATCATGGACGACCCCTTCGTGGGCTCCCTGACCTTCTGCCGGATCTACTCGGGCAAGCTCGAGACCGGCATGGGCCTGCTGAACTCCACCCGCGACAAGCGCGAGCGCGTCGGCCGCATGCTGCTGATGCACTCGAACAACCGCGAGGACATCAAGGAAGCCCACGCCGGCGACATCGTCGCCCTGGCCGGACTGAAGGAGACCCGCACGGGCGACACCCTGTGCGATCCGCAGCGCTCGCCGGTGATCCTGGAGAAGATGGAGTTCCCCGATCCGGTCATCGAGATCGCGATCGAGCCGAAGTCCAAGGCCGACCAGGAGAAGCTCGGCGTGGCCCTGCAGAAGCTGGCCGCCGAGGACCCGTCCTTCCGCGTGTCCACGGACCCGGAGTCGGGCCAGACCATCCTCAAGGGGATGGGCGAGCTGCACCTGGACATCAAGGTCGACATCCTGAAGCGCACCTACAAGGTGGAAGCCAACATCGGCGCGCCGCAGGTGGCCTACCGCGAGAGCATCACCCGCCGGGCCGAGATCGACTACACCCACAAGAAGCAGACCGGCGGCACGGGCCAGTTCGCCCGGGTCAAGCTGGTGTTCGAGCCGGGTGAGCCGGGCACGGGCTTCGTGTTCGAGAGCGCCATCGTCGGCGGCGCGGTCCCGAAGGAATACGTTCCGGGCGTCCAGAAGGGCATCGAGTCGGCCAAGGACAACGGCCTGCTGGCCGGGTTCCCGTTGATCGACTTCAAGGCCACCCTGGTGGACGGCGCCTTCCACGACGTGGACTCCTCGGTGCTCGCGTTCGAGATCGCCTCGCGCGCGGCGTTCAAGGAGCTGCGGGAGAAGGGCGGCCCGCGCCTGCTCGAGCCGATCATGAAGGTCGAGGTCCTGACGCCGGAGGAATACACCGGCTCGGTGATCGGCGACCTGAACTCGCGTCGCGGCCAGATCCAGAGCCAGGACGTGCGCGGCAACGCGAACGTCATCACCGCCATGGTGCCGCTGGCCAACATGTTCGGCTACGTGAATAACCTGCGCGGCATGAGCCAGGGCCGCGCGCAGTTCACCATGCAGTACGACCACTACGAGCAGGTGCCGCAGGCGGTTGCCGACGAAGTGGTCAAGAAGTACTCCGCCTAACCCCCTAAACCCCCGTCTGTAAGGCCCACTCCGGGCCGGAGCTGAAGAAGAATGGCCAAGGAAAAGTTCGAACGTAACAAGCCGCACTGCAACATCGGCACGATCGGTCACGTGGACCACGGCAAGACGACGCTGACCGCCGCGATCACGATGACCCTGGCGAAGAAGGGCCAGGCGCAGGCGAAGAAGTACGAGGACATCGACGCGGCTCCCGAGGAGAAGGCGCGGGGCATCACCATCAACACCGCCCACGTCGAGTACGAGACCGACAAGCGCCACTACGCCCACGTCGACTGCCCCGGGCACGCCGACTACGTGAAGAACATGATCACGGGCGCGGCGCAGATGGACGGCGCGATCCTGGTGGTGTCGGCCGCGGACGGCCCGATGCCGCAG